>Ga0194118_10007742_pt1 | contig 10261 bp, 7 predicted proteins | sample TA2MahsurfametaG_2_FD_148662 | JGI IMG/M metagenome (GOLD analysis project Ga0194118, IMG submission 148662) | Freshwater microbial communities from Lake Tanganyika, Tanzania - TA2015013 Mahale N5 surface | ecosystem: Environmental > Aquatic > Freshwater > Lake | place: Tanzania: Lake Tanganyika... | reverse complement strand
AGCCCCACATAACCGGCGTAGACCGCGCCATCAAGCGGGGTGTCGATCTGGCGGCGTTTGGCGGCCCCCAGGATGCCGAGGGTCTTCATGATTTCTTCCGCCACCGGGGCGCTGATCACGAGCGCTGCGTTGTCGCTGACCGTCGCCGCGGTGTATTCGTTGGCTGCGCTCGCCACCAACGTGGAGACGCCCGCGCCCCACAAGAACGCATTCCAGCGCATCGCCCGCGGCTCGGGCTCGAGTTGATCAAGCCACATGAAGGCGGGGATGGTGTACACCAGCGGAACCAGTGCGATCACGATTGCCGACGGTGTGTCGGCCGCATAGGCGACCACCGACGCCACCGCCACCACGAACGCCACCACCAACATCTTGCGAACCCGCAGCGTGGCAGCCTCCGGCATGAGCGAGCAGGCTAATCACGTTGCTCGCGCGGGGTGACACGCCTGCTGGCGGCGGTGTCAGCTCGACGTGTCGTCGTTCTTCTCGTCGCCTTCGATGTCGCCCATCAGGTTGTCAAAGATGAACTGGGCGAACTCGTCGAGCTCTTCCTCGGTCATCTTGTCGACCGGCTTCTTCGGCCTGAAGTACTTCTTCTTGGGGTTATTTTCGGTCATGGTGTCTCCTTGGTGTTGTTGGAGACGCGACGAGCACCATTGATTTTGCGCTCGTAGCGCCGCATCCCCCTTGCGGGAGGCACCGTGGCTTGGTTGCTCGGTTGCCGATACTTCTATTGAAGTATCTCCTGATGCAGTTTCAAAGCTACTGGAGGGATGTTCGCAACAACGACAACACCTCGACACCGACGGTAAGCGCCAGTTTTGGGGGATCTACCACCCGCAGACCCTCTTGGCCAGCGCGAGAGATGCAGAGGGGCGACTGCTCTATACAGCAAAACCTTGTCGATGATTAGTTTTATGATGTGGCTCGCACTTCACGATGCATAAAAGAGAAAAGTCTCTACCATGCGTAAATTCCTTGAGGTCGGATTTACCGTCCTTTGGGACTACGAATCGCGAACAAGAGGGAGGTCGGGTGCGTACTTAAGTGATCATTTGTGTTACGACGTCGGGTCAGCAAGTGACTGACGCAGCAGATACAACTTGTAGCAGCCCAGATCCGTACCGCCATCGTGCCCAAGGTCCTTGACCCAGCGTTCCTTAGAGAGACGTGACCAGCCTCGTATCGTGTCGCGGAATTGTTCGGCTCTGCCCTTCGCTTTGCTCTGGCGTAGTTCAAGTGAGTCGGTTGGCTCGAGCTCCCGGTAGCCGGCGTATACCAAGATCACACCGAACTTTGAGTCTTCCGAAACGCTCTGATCGAGGAGCTTGCTCTGCACCCGGGCCGTTAGTACGTCCAAGGATTCCAATTCGCCCTCCTTGACGCAGACGCTCTTGAGCAGGATTTCTTTTACGTCAACTGCACCAGAAGGTTTGTCCGTTTCGGGATCTAGGTTTGGTGTCGCCGGTGGGAGGGTTGTGGTAACTGCTGGCCCTTCAGGAGTCTGGCCGTCGCCACGGTCTCGTCCGACCACTTGTGATGAAAGAAAAGCAAGGGATAACACCAGTGCCACGTCGGCGAAGAGCCATCCGGCTAGACCACCGTAAGCCACGGGGTCGGCCTTTGTCTTACGACGCACGGCTAGACGTCATCACGCCCGTCCACGGTGCTCGTCATTGACGTCCGCGTACTGCTTGGCTGCATACTTAAGCTCACCGACGATCTTTGCGAGAGCCTCAACCGACTCCTTCATCTGCTCCGAACTATCCCTGAACAGGATTGCGACGGGAGTCGCAAACTCAAGATCCCGGGCGAGATCCTTTGCTACACGTGCGGGTTCCACGAGATCATTCGGCAGCCCGGTGATGAGGGTAGTCATGCTCTCGACTGCGCTCGCCAACTCGGATAGTTTGACCCCGATTGCTTCCGTCACACTTGCAACGGCTTTCGATTCGGCGGCGAGTTGTGAGCCAGCCTCGATAATCGCACGATTGGTGCGAGTCGCTTCATCGGAAGTCCGAACGAAGGCGCGTAAGACCTCCTGCATGGCGCCGGGGGCACCAGCCAAAGCCTCGACAAGCGGAGCCGCCCGAGTCGGTAGATCATTCATCGCTTCGGCTGCTACACCAATTTTCTGGGAGGTTGAGTCGAGGTTCTGAGCTGCGGCAGCGAGCCCATTCACCACGCCGTCCAGGCGTGTCGAGATGGTTTCGAATCGCGGGAGAACACCCGCGACCTCTGCCAAGGCTTCCTGCAAGACGCCGGCGGCGCTGGTCAGCGAGTCCGCCATCTCCTCCGGAGTGATCGCACGACTTTTCACCAGTAACAGCTGGCTATCGAGCAGGAGGTCCAGCACCTCCTTGTGTCGGGCGGCGCCAGTGGCCGACACCTCGCTGGAGGCTCGTGCGTTCAGCCAATGAGTGAAGATGATCAGGCCTACCGCGAGGACGATAAGTGCCGCCACCCATTGGAATCCGAGCCCGATATGTCCTTGCTGAGCACCAGCCCACATTGCGAGGAAGTCGATGGTCTCTCCAGGATTTTTGTCGACGGCTCTGCGATACGAAAAAACCGCAAGCCCGAGCTCGATCCACGTAAACAGAATCGGCAGCACGTAGAGAACAGGGATCCACCCCTGTGCGCGATCTCGCCGACGGAAGGCGGGGGTGTCGACAGCGAGGTCGTCGGTGTTCTCCAGCGTTGACTCGAACTCCCGTCGAATGTCGACGAACGCCCATAACTTACGCTGCTGTGACGATCCGAGCGACTCGGAAAGGCGTCTGACGAACAGCGCTGAAGCGTCCGTGCGGTTGCCAATCCAAGAATTCAGACTGTTCTGAAGTTCCCGCTCTGACATAGAGCCCCACTCTCTTTGGCTGAATCCTGCGACTCATACACTCTAAGCGGTACCACCCGTGGCTCTACCTGTCGACTCCCCAGCAGTCGTGATTCTTGATGTGATGAACCTCCGCGGCTCAAAACGCGAACGGAAGGATGCCCTCTTCAGCGTTGGGGACTTCGATGAGTATGTATCGGCAATCAGTCGGGTGTTGCCAGACTCCGCCCTTGTAGGGATTGTTGATGGCACCGCGGCGAATAGGAACTGGAAGCACGATTTTCAATCAGAGGAAGACCAGCGTGAGCTGCTACGTCGCTCTGACTTAACGCCCGACCAAGCCGAATATCTCCACCTTCTCCCTCGGAAGGAGAAGAAGTTGGGTTTTTTCAGGGATCTGAGGTACATCAATGCGGATCCGGTCTGCGTACATCTTCTTGAGCAGTTTGCACCCAACGCTGTGGTGATCACGTTCGACTGGATGGAGAAACCGGAGGATTTGCAGTATTTCCCACTGGATCACGAGCTTCGATCCAATCTGTACTTCCCATTCTGGCTTAACTCAGAACAGACGCTCGTTTTCCTCAGCAGGAAACAGGCCAGCCGATTTACCGACGGATGGAATCGTCGCTTCAATGAGGCGGTCGAGAGGCGTGACGTGCTTCGGGTGGAAAACTTCCTACGCTCAGCCGTCTTCTCGGAGAGCGAGATTTCCGAAAGACGCGAGCGGGCCTACGGGTACGTCCACGATGTCGTGAATGAGCACCGAGCCGCAGGCAACCGCACCGTTCCAATCGTTCTCAGATGGCAGAAGCCGAAGTCACCCTTCGACGCGTTGGATCCAACCGAGTTTCCGAAGGAAGTCCCTACGCAGGTTGGACCGTCCGAAACACCGGTTGAGGAGGACCAGAGACCCGTCGTTGACGTTAAACCACGAGTGCCGCTTGAAGCTACAACGGAAGACATCGAACTCATTCGGTCAATCGATGAGCTCCGATTCTTCGTCGGAAAGCGTGTCCGGGTAAATGCAATGATGAATATTGTCGATGACGTCGCCATACTGACATGGCTGGGTGCGGCAGCGCACATACAGTTGGTCTTCAACGAGCCATCCCCTCGCTTGAGGAGCGGCTTCGTTCGCGTTGAGGGTGTCGTGTCGGATGTCAATGGATCATTGATTCTCTCTATAACCGCCCCAAAGGACGTGCGGCCAGAGTCGCTCAGCGACACCGTTACGCGCCGTCTCGGCCGGTTGGTCAAAAGAAACATGTATAAGGACACGGGGGACGAATGGGGCTTCCCAGCTCTACCTGGTTGGTATCGCCAACCCACATCGCCCACGTCACCGGCTGCACCCGGTGGCTCGCGTGTCGAGTCGTCGCCTCCGGGCGCCAGTGTCACGAGTCGCCCCACCACACCGCGTCCGCCGACACCAGGTGCCCGACCAAGTACTGCTCCTCGTACACCCGTACCTCCGCCCGTCACCGACCCCAGGGATCCCGACCCGTACGAGCTGCGTCACCCACAACCGCGGACTAAATGGTTCGTGGGCCTAACGACCGCTCTCCTACTGGCCGCCACAATCGCCCTCCTCGTGAGGTGAAGTAGATAATTCGGTCGTCACACCCAAACTCCTGACCCCGCCGTGGTCCAACTCAGCGCAAAGCCCCCGATCAATCCTTGATTTAGTCATTTGAAATTGAGAATGTATGAGCGGTACGAAAAATTGGAACTTTAACGCCTCTATCTACTGAAGCTTTAGCTGATCTTTTTCACATGGGCGGTATTGCGGGCTGAGTCAATAACAATCTCAGCTCGATCACCTGGCGCAATATCCGCTTTCCGCAGCGCAGTCGCCCAGCCAGTAGTAGTTCCCTTACTCCATCCAACATGTCCATGGTGTGACCGCGAAACCATGATCTTCATTCGCCGCCCGCGGAACATCCCTACTAGAGCCCTGTCGAGACTGAGCAGACCGCCATCGCACAAATCTGTACCCGCCACTAGTTCAATCACGAACTTGTCTCCCTTTGGCCTCCACGAAGACGTCGTATTGATCCTTACCAACTGCCCCCGCCTGTACGCCCGATCGATATCGTCCTCGGCGGGGAAGACACCCGTGAGCGTGACACAATTGCGAGGACATGTTTTGAATAATTCGTGTCGAATTATGAAGACCTGTACTGAGCTGCCATTGTGTCCAGCACGTCGGGCTTTGTCCAACAATTCTGGACGGTAGATGACGCACCCTGGGGACTCGCTGATCGTACCGTACATCCAGAGGGCGACGCCTTCAAGTCTGACCTCCGGCGGACTGACAATGTCGAACAAATCATTGTCGCTGACGAAGCGAAGATCCTGAGATAGGAAGGTTCGTATGACAGTTCTTGGCGGGAACACGCACCCGGGGCGCCGGTATTGCGCATGTCGAGAAGCTGCTAGATACAGCTCCTCGAACGTCAGTGGCCCTCTCATTCCTAGGACTCTCGATATTGCTCCAATGATGTAACTTGAGCCCTTTAAATCCTCAAAATACAGGTATCCGTCTGGAAGCCTAAACCGTTGAATCGCATGCATGGCTTCAGCAAGAAGGCTCCTATCTGCTGGCGCAAACACCTCAGTGAGCCGATCAAGGGCTGTCGACTCATGCACGAATCCAAGGCTTTCCGATGAGCGAAAGCACTCGCGCCCGATTTTTGACAGTGTCAATGCCTGTTCCAGAAGACGACCCTCGAGATCGTTGTTTGGCTTGTACGAATTGGGCGCACGGCCGTACATAGACATGTATCGTTCAGCATCTTCACGTCTTGGCATGACAGCTCGTCGAAGGCCAGTCTCTACCTGGGAAGCCGCTGTCTGCCACCCATTCAAGAGGGAAGCCTGAATTTGACTGGCCGATTCAGACACTGGCCACTGTCTGCGTGCGAATCTGACGGGAAGTCGCTCAAAGATTTGTCTGCTTCGCTCTCGGGACACTCCGAGCGCGTCGCCGCACTCTGCCAGAGTTGCTTCACCATACAGCGAGACCCCGAATCGGCGGCCAAATACACCAAGTGTCATCTCATTTTCGTAGTACTTCGATGTCGGCGACACGCCAAGAGTACGGGCATAACGCAAAGCCATCAGATTCGTTTCCTCGGCAAGGCTCCTTGTTTCAATAAATGGTGCCACCACGAGCCGTCCACCGCGACCAGGAATCAGCCACGACCGACCAGTCACGAAGAGGTCGAGCACAACCTGAACGTCTCCCACCAGCTCGAATGCTTCGAGAAAAGTTGACGATAGAAGCTGACGGAGTCCAGAGTCATCAAATTTCCTCATCTCACCTAAGCGCTCAATAGTGTCGACACGAAACGGGATTTTGCCCAAGTGCTCTACGCCGTTGAGCTGCTCTGGGATTACGACAAAATTAAATGTCAGCGGCCAGAGCTTGATTCGATCATGAAGCGATTCGATAACGAGGTCAGCAAGATACTTGTCCTTATCTTGACATTTTAAGGAAGCGATATGGGACGCCCAATTAGCAGCCGCGAAAGATGACAAGAATGGGGGCGGCCTGTGAGCCCGCTGTCCAATTAATCCGTTAACCTGCGTGGACTTGAGCCGCTTTGCTGCCTCGGGTGGCAGCAAGGGAAGTTCTCCAGACCCCCAGCAAGGCGGTTCAGTTAACGGCCGATGGTCAGGTTTCTGGCTCGACACGTAGCGCCCTCACGAGGAGCGGGATGTAGCGGAGGAACAGTGTGTTTCGTCGCTGGAGGATCATGTCGACATCGCTGTACAGGGATGGCTCTTTTTCAATATCGATTCTGAGGACAAAATCAGATACCACAGCGGCGATCGATTCCCCGAGCACAGCTCTCGCCGCAGCTTGGCGTTCATTTACGTAAGTACCGTCGGTACGCAGTTTCCCTAGGAATTCAGCTAGCGCTGGGTGTCGGGCGAATAGTAGCAACACTCGGCCAGTTTCTTCTGTTGTCACAACTCCTCGGGTTGAACCCTCCGCTCTGTCGACGAGCCGAATATCGAAGTTAAAGCCTGAAATTGGTGACGGAAGTGTCGTTGTAATGGCCCCCAACGCGAGCTGGCCGAGCGCTCGAGCGGTTATCTTGCATCGTTGGCCAAGTTTCACTCCACGCACACGGACTTTGCCCTCGAGCCATCCCTTAGACGTCAACTCGAGTACGCCGACGTTCTGCAGCAATTCGGTGGTCTCCCCCACCATTTCGATCACGAATCCTGCGGATCCTGCCGGTGCGAGTTCTGCAGGGCCCCGCAGGGTGAGGTTTCTTTCTTTTCCGACAGTGACAGACATTGTTTCGTTTTTCCATTCGAGTTCTGTCGGGGGAATTTCCTCTGGCTGGGGTTCATCATGTACGAGGATCGTCGCTGAGGTGCGAAAATTTGGCAGGTCTGTGAGCCAAATTGTTACGTCAGTTGTGCCAATTTCTCGCAAGTCGATACGTAACTGGCTAATGAGGATCCCTACAAACGTTTTATGTTGCACTGGGTGTGATGGCACCCCAAGAAGCTCCACGTTGGAAGCTGAAGATGATGCCGACAAGGATCCGCCTCCGACGGCTTCCGCGAGTACCAGCGCCGTCAGGGTTCTTTGTGTTCCAATCCTTCCACGGCTCACGGGCGGAATGATGACGATCGGGTTTTCTTTCGTCGGTCTTCCGACACCACCGATTTCATCTTCGTCCTCGCCAAGATCTTCTTTAACGAGACTGCTCAAGAGTTGGCCGATATGTGAAAGATCCTTCCGTAGTTGCTTACTCCCGCCCTCTTGTCGTTCTGGTTCTAGAGAGTCGAGAATCGGGCGGAGGCGCTCGACAACAAGCCTGTTAAGTGCCTGTGTAAATGGGTGATTCCGGTCGAGCCCATCACGATCACGGCGAATTAGGCGGTATGGATTTTTAAGGTCGACTGTGTCTTTCCCAGAACCCTTGGCCGACTTGTCATATTGGCGAATGAGGTCGTCAATGGCAGTGCACTCGAGTTCTCCAGATAGGAGTCCCGTGCCGTAGCCAGATAAGTCGAAAAACGTATTCATGTAAGAAGTCCGGCTGCCACGAATTGTGATACCGATGACGGAATTCTCGTTGACAGGTCCCTCGATCCGCTGACGAAGTTTCCTTATTGTGAGCTTGCAACTCACTCCATAATCTGGAATCGGAATCTCCGCCTCCAAGAGCGGGTCTGAGGGGGGTGGGTCCCAGACAATCGGATGCGTTGTCTTGCGACTAGCACGATGTTCGATAAGTAGTACCCGCTGGCGTTGAATCAGCGTCCGCAGTTGCACATGGGTTGAAAGTCTCTTTTCGAGCCTCGCTCCATCTGGCACAATCGCAAATTGCGGGTATACGTGCATGGCTGCTGATAAGCCGTTCGTGCCAGGCTTGATTCTGAGGCGTTCATGATCCGCTGCGGTGCTCGCCCTGTGATCCAACGTGCCTGAACCATCTCGATTCAGCACTAACTCGGTGTACGTACCGTCGTGTATGGACTCGAATACGGTCTTGCCGAACCAAGCCGTGTCTTTCGATCCACGACCGAATAGGCCTCTCTTCGACTCGCCGTCTGCAAACCCACTTAAATCCCCACCAAGTGTGCTGAAATTTCGCTCCATCGCCTCTGTCGGAAGTCCGATGGCGTTATCTCTGACGCTTATCACGGTTGTGTCTTTGGATGACTTCGGGCGAACTACTTCGATACGAATTTCTCCGGTGCTCTTGCCGTACGCATCATCTGCATTCGTTATCAACTCGATCAAGCCACGGACTACGTCGGACCCCATTGCTTGACCGGCATCTTGTTCGAAGCCTTGGCCGGTATAAACGACTCGTATTTTCTTCATTGGTCGACCGAGTCACGTGTATCGAAGAACTTCTCGACGAGCAATCGACTGGCTTCAACAAAGTCGATCACGTCACGTCGCGAATTCGCTTTGGCAGCAGCCATAAGACGATCGAGGCGGGCAATCCAGACAGACAAATCACTGTCGACCATACAACTCAGTGCCTCAGCAAGTTCCCACCGCTCACATGCGAGAACTGACTTCGCTCGGAATCGCTTGAACGTTTCACTCGATTCCAAGTGCCGTATGGTCCGGCTTGCATCCTGCGTACTAGCTGCAGGAACTTGAGCACTCCCGTAAAGCCTTTCGAGCATCTTTCGATGTTGCTCACACCAATCAAGCCCCTTCACGGACAGTTTACGTTTGTACTCTCCACGCCTTAACAGAAGACCCGCGTGTTGTGACTTCGTCGGATGCTCGATGGCTTGAAGCGCCTTTGCACACTTCAACTTGTCAGCTATGTCGCCCCGCGTGCGCCAGCTCATGCGGTTAGGGGCTAGTTCGTAGGCCTTGTGGAAAATATCTTCGACATCTAGCCAGAGGTGTTCCCCTCCGGCGGTGAAACAGGCCCATATCAGTAGATCTTCGTTATTGTGTCTTCCCGAGGGTGATCTCGGGGCTCTCGATCTACTCATCGAAGGGGGTCCTCGTTACCTGGGTTCGTTTCCCACTTTGTCTGGTTTAAATCATCGTCACGCCAGGGGCGGAGTGAAGTTGGCATCATTAAACAGCTACCGCCGAGCCTCATACCTGATTTACAATACCTTTAAGGAATGCTGACCGAGAGTTTCAAATTTCAGTCTCGGAGTCTCTAACTTTGGCAAGGCTTGCTAAGTGAGCGGATCGCAACCTGCATCAATGAGCAACTTAAAAAGGTCTTCACCAGCACGGATTGGACGTGATGAATCAGTGCTGTCGCCGGTTGGTATCCAAATCACCATGCCAGCTCGTGACCGCGTCAATAGAACACGGTAGGCATTGAGTAGATACTCCCTCCGATATTCGTTACCGATTACAGACCATTCAGCTTTTTGCCGGTTCAGTTTTCTCGGCGTCCAAGCGCCACCCTGTGTTACGAGATCCCACGACCAGGCAACGCAAACTCGGTCCAGTTCCAGCCCTTGACAATCGTATTCGGTGGCCGCAATATCGAACGAGCTTGATGAGTCGAGGTGAGGTGGCTTCTCGAGGTACCAATTTATGGCAGGGAAATTATTGACGCTTTCTAGGCGAATTCCGTAATGCTGTAACCGTCCGCTTCCAGAACTCGCCAAGAGACCGGCTGATTCATCGCGACGAAAATTGGTGTTGCTCGTAAGCCAATTCTTAGCCACCTCGAGTTCACGGCAAACATGGAGAGGAAACTGTGGGAACTTACTTCGGCATGCGTGCGCGTCGGCGATTTTGTGTTCCAAAAGTAAGTTGACCCACTCGTTGATACTGGTCGAGCATGCCCGCATATCCACCGTGAGCTCTAAATCTGAAACCTGGTCGATAAATGGCGCTTCTCTCTTCTCGTTGTGGTGAACGGAGATTCTCCACGGCGACTTCGACGTGGAGCTTTGGCT
>Ga0194118_10007735_pt1 | contig 10266 bp, 7 predicted proteins | sample TA2MahsurfametaG_2_FD_148662 | JGI IMG/M metagenome (GOLD analysis project Ga0194118, IMG submission 148662) | Freshwater microbial communities from Lake Tanganyika, Tanzania - TA2015013 Mahale N5 surface | ecosystem: Environmental > Aquatic > Freshwater > Lake | place: Tanzania: Lake Tanganyika... | reverse complement strand
AAAGCTAAAGGTGCCGCTGATGACAATCACGATGGATGACCCGGAAACCTTTGAGACCGCTGCCCCGCCGCTACGGTGGGCGTCCCGAAGAGTTCTCAAAATGATTTATTCGTACGCCTCCGTTTCGATCGGGGTGAGCCGTGAGATGTGCGACTATCTGGAAGAGGAGTTTGGTAAAAAGAGCGAGGTGTTTTATTTCGGCGCCCCGGAAGGAATCCAGCCAAGAGACCCGGAAGAAAGCCGCCAGCTCAAGAACCCCGGGCAGCTTTCGATCGCCTATGCGGGGACGTTTGGTTTGGGCTACCGGGACGGCCTGGCGGCCATGATCCCGGCGCTGGAGGCAGCCAATGCCCGGATCCTACTTTATACGCGGGACCAGCATTGGTTGATTTCGCATCCAAGGATTGTGAACCGGGGGTTTCATCCGATCGAAAAGCTATGGTACTTGATCCAGGAGGAGGCGGATGTGCTGGTGCTCCCATATGCGTTTGAAGGACTGCGGACGGCGGTTTATCGGACCCATTTTCCGACGAAGCTTTCGGAGTATTGCTGGGCGGGAATGCCGATTTTGGCGGTGGGACCCGAATACGCCACGGGGTACCGATGGGCACAAAGACATCTGGAAGCAGCGGTGACGGCGGATGGGTACGCCCCGGAAAAGTTGGTCCCGGTCTTAAAAAAGCTGGTTGCGGATGGAGACCTAAGAAAGAAGTTGGCACAAGGTGCAGCCGAAGTGGCGGGGAGGGAATTTGATCCAATGCAGATCCGGCAGAGATTTTTGCATCTGTTGTCCGAGGCGGCGGGGGGGAAACTGAGCCATGGGTAGTGCCTGGATCGGTGGACTGATTCATCTTGTTCCTTCGGGAATAAGGAACCAGATCCGGCATGTTCCGGGGCTGGCGTGGGCGCAACGCACCTTCATCAGCCTTTTTGCCCCGAAGGGGGCGTTTGTTCACCGGATCGACGGCGGCCCGGCCAAGGGCCTGAACTTTCTGATCCGGCTGCCGGAGGACAAAGCGATGTGGAAGGGGACCTACGAGCTGGAGTTTTGCGAAAGGCTGCGGGGTGCAGTGCGGCCCGGAGACATCTGCTATGACATCGGAGCTTTCCGGGGCTACACAGCGGGGGTGTTTGCGTTGGCCGGGGCGGGCGCGGTGCTGGCGTTTGAGCCGATGCCGGAAAACCAGGAGACGATCCGAAAGGTATTTGGGATGAACCCGGGTCTGCCCCTGACGTTGATTCCGAAGGCGGTGGCGGAGGTAGAGGGCGAGCAGGTGTTGGAGATCCACAAGGACCAGAGCATGAATCGGCTGGGGTCGGTACCCGGTTCCGGCGGGGGCGAAAGGATCCGCGTGGAGACGACGACCGTGGATGCCACGGCAGGTCAGATCGGCAAACGGCCCACGTTGATGAAGATCGACGTGGAGGGAGCAGAGGAGGCGGTGCTGCAAGGGGCCGCCAAGGCGCTGAAGGAGAGCGTGCGGGCGGTGTTCATGGAGATCCACCACGCCGAGGCGGAAAGGAACTGCCGGCGAGTTCTTGAGAAAGAAGGTTTTGTTTGCACATGGAAGGAGAGGGATTGGGGTCATTTCGCCAACCAGGTGTTGTTTGAAAAAAAGAGCTGAGAAACAGGCGGCGGTCTTTGTCGCGTCCACGGGAAGCCTGAGCGCGGCGGCCGGAGGCCAGCAGGTGTGCACGGCAGAGTTGAAAAAAGTACTCAAGACAGCGGGTTTTGAACTCCACGAGACCGCCAGACCTTATCGATTAGGTTTCATGGCGAGGCTCCGGCACCGGATTCGCCCGGTTCCGTACCCGAAGTTTTGGAAGCAGGAGCGGATTGAGGCGATCGTGGATCTGGCCGGCGAGACCGGGGGCAAGTGGATTTTTTTCAATCTGATCGATTTTTTGCCGGTGGCCCGGTTGGTGCGGGGCAGGGTAGGCCGGGATGTTCGCCTGGTGATGCTCTCGCACGGTCTGGCCAGCCCGGATGTGCGGCAGATCAACCGGATTGCCGGGGAGATGCCGGAGATCATTGGGCGGTGTCCGCGTTACGATCTGGAGGCGGTGCTAAAAAAAGAGCGGGAGTATCTGGGGGAGTTCGACCAGGTGATTTCCCTGGCGGAGTTTGAGGCTGACCTGTGCCGGGAGATGGGGGCAAGGCGGTCCGACTGGATCCCGCGGGTGATTCCGGAGCAAGCGCTGGAGTGGAGACCGGTGGAGGGGAGGCTGGGCTTTGTGGGAACGTTGGATCATCCGCCCAGCATGGAGGGGATGGTGAAGGTGCTGGAGGCGTGGCCGGGGGACGCAGGGAGCGGAGTAAAGGTGCGGGTGGTAAGCAGGAGCCGGTGGCACGGGGAGTGGCTGGCGAAGAGATTTTCGCAAGTGGAGTACTTGGGTCCGCTGGATGGCGGGGAGATGGAGAAAGAGGCGGCCAGCTGGTGTGCGTTTCTGCACCCGATGTTTTGCTTTGCCCGGGGCTGCAGCACGAAGCTGGCGACCGGACTGGGCTGGCGGATCCCATGCCTAAGCACGGCCAGCGGGGTGCGGGGCTACGAGTTGCCCAAGGGGGCAGTGGTCATGGCGGAGACGGCCGAGGAGTTTGCGAAAGAGGCGGTGCGGACCAGCAGGCTCCATGAGGCGAAACAGCGGAGAGAGCAGCTGATGGCGGTGAGCGGAAAATTTCTGACGTGGGAGACCGTGGGGCAGAGAGTGGCCGATATTTTGGAGGTCAAATGAGTTGCCTGAAGCAGCGCATTTCCGGAGACCGGGAAAAAGTTCGTGTCAACAGAACACAAGGGCCCGAATAGGCGTTTTGATTCTGAAAAGGAAAACAGAGGATTTGATATACGCCCGGAAAGCCCATATCCCAAAAAGGCCAAGGTAATGCCGAAAGGAATTTTATGTTCAACGGTGACGGTGCATCGGCACTCCCAGGAGATGGCCCGTTGTCTCCAGGAGGAGGGGCAGTTGCAGCTGTATCACACCAGCTGGCTCCATGCCCCAAAGAGTACCGGACTAGGGGAAGTCTTGGAGGCAGCGGGGCCTTTTGTGCCCGGGCTGAGGCGCGGACTGGAAAAGCGGCGGCTGCAAGTTCCCGAGCCGCTGCCGATGAAGCTGAGAGCCGGGGAGGAGTTTTTGCGGTTGCTGGCGGAGACCGGGCTGGGGTGGGCAAAAGTGGGACACATGGTCTGGGACCGGCAACAGAAGAACCTCAGCGAGGAAGCGGTGCGGCTTCTGCAAAGCGGTAGGTTTTCCGGCTATCTGGGATTGGAGTACGGGGCGTTGGAGGCTTTAAAGACGGCGAAGCAGATGGGGATTCGGACCTGCCTGGTGTTCACCAGCCCGCACCATGCCTTTTGGGACGAGTGGGCCAAGCGGGGCGGATGCCGGGAAGAGGACCTGTATCCCAGCCGCTGGTGGAAGGAGAGGTTGAGGCGCTGCTACGCCCGGATCGACGAGGAGATGCAGCTGGCCGATCTGGTACGGACCAACTCCGAGCTGGTGGGACGATCGCTCGAAAAGGCAGGCCTGCCCCACGAGAAGGTGGTGAATGTGCCGCTGGGTGCCGACATCCGGGGGATGCACCCGATGAGGGAACGGCCGAACCGAAAGAAAGTACGGTTCATGGCCAGCGGACAGGTCAGCCTGCGAAAAGGAGCCCACCTGCTGATCGAAGCGTGGCGGAAGCTCAAGCCCGCCCAGGCAGAGCTGCATTTTTACGGGGGAAACCTTTTGCCCGAGCGCTTCCAAAAGGAGATTCCCGCGGGGATCACCTTCCACGGGAGCAAAAGCCGGGCGGAGGTGGTGCGGGCGTACGAGGAGTCCGACGTGCTGGTGTTCCCCACGCTGTGCGACGGGTTTGGGATGGTGGTGCCGGAGGCGATGACGGCGGGCTGTGCGGTGATCACGACAAGGAACGCGGGGGCGGCCGACTGGATCGAGGAGGGGAAGAACGGCTGGGTGGTGGAGGCGGCGAGCGCGGAGGCCTTGGCCGAGGGGATGCAGAAGGCGCTGGATGCGGACGGCCGGCTGGACGAGATGCGGGCCAAGGCGCAGGAGACAGCGAAGCGGCACACCTGGGAAAATTTCCGGCAGAGGTTTGCGGAGTGCCTGTACGAGGAGAAGTTCCTTTACAAAAAATCCTAAGCGGCTGCTGATCGTTTCCCCGAGGTTTCTGCCCGCGGAAAGCCCGGAAATGCACCGGGCGCGGATGATGCTGGGATCGTTGAAGGAGTACGGATGGAGCGGGCAGATCCTGGCGGTGCAGACGCCGGAGGCGGGGGCTGATCCACGGCTGGGGGAGACGATCCCCAAGGAGACGGAGATTCGCAGGAGCCGATGCCTGCCGAAGTTGCCGGGGCTAAGCTCGCTGGGGTGGAGAGCCAAACGCTTTTTGGAAAGGGAGGGGGACCGATGGATCCGGGAGCAGCGGCCGGACCTGATTTATTTCACCACGACCTTGTTCGACCTGTTTGCGCTGGGGCCGGCGTGGAAAAAGAAACACGGGGTGCGGTACGTGCTGGATTACCAGGACCCGTGGGTGACGGACTATTATGAAAAGCCGGGTGCGCCTGAGCCGCCGGGGGGGCGATGGAAATACCGGATCGGGCAGTGGATGGCCAAAAAAACGGAGCCCATTTGCATCCGTGAAGCGGCGGGAGTGACGGCGGTTTCCGAGGAGTATCTGGATCAGCTGAGGAGACGGTACCCGCAAAGCGGGGAGATCCCGATGAGAGCGATTCCGTTCGGAGTATCCGAAGTTGATTGGGAGAAGGGGCGGGAGCTGGGGGAAGTACCTTGGGAGAAAACAGATGAGAAGGTGTGGTTGAATCTAGGGCGTTTGGCGCCTTCGATGACCAAGGCGCTGGAGGCGTTTTTCCAGTCGCTAGCCATCACATCTCCTCCGAAAGGAACTAAGATTTTGTTTTTAGGAACCAGCTACGAGGCCGAGAAGGTAAGCGAGGTGGATCCGGCGGGCCTGGCGAAACGGTTTTGCCCCCAGGTGAAAGTGGAGGCGAAGCCTGGGAGAGTACCGCTGTTGGATGCGGTGAAGGCACTGCAGAACGCGGACAGGCTGCTGTTCTTTGGATCCGACGACCCGGGGTATATGCCTTCGCGGCTGTATCAGTATCTGCAGGCTAAGAAGCCGCTGTTGGCCATCCTGCACAAGAACAGCCCGGCTTATCGGCTGGGAGAAAAGATTGGGATGCCCGGAGCGGCGGGCTTTTCAAATGAAAGCGTGGAGGGGTTAGCGAAGAAAATTGCAGAATACAATTGGGAGAGGCCAGTAAACCCGGGAGAATCCATTCAGACAGCCTCCAAGATGACGAAAGAACTTTGCGGACTTTTTGAGGGGATTCTTGGTGAGAAATAAAACATCCAAGAGGCTTGGGTCATGAGCCAGACTGAGATTCCGAATTACATCCAGGAGATGATTGCGGCGACCAACGGAAAGCATTACCGGCCGCTGATGGGGAGGCTGACCTCGTTGCCGATTCCGGAGTTGCCCGGAAAGGTGAAGGAAGAGGCGAAGGGCGGCGGACGAAAAAAGTGGATGTTGGACATTGGGTCCGGATGGGGAAGGTGGCTGCTGGCAGGGGCGAACGCGGGTTTTGTGCCGGTGGGGTTGGAGCTGAAGCTGGAGCCGGCCCAACTGGCGCGAGATTTGCTGAAAAAGGAGGGAAAGAGGGGCTTCGTGGTGGTGGCGGACGCGGGCAAGCCGCCGTTTGCGCCGGAGTCTTTCGAGGTGATCTGGAGCTTCAGCGTGTTGCAGCATCTGCACCGAAAGAGGGCACGGGCGTGTTTGGAGCGGTGTGCGGAGCTGTTGAAAAAGGGGGGGCTGTTGGCGATCGAGCTGCCGACGAAGTTCGGGATCCGGAACCGGTTCATCCGGCACGACCAAGAAAAGGAAGAAGACAACTGGGACAGCTGGGTGGTGAGGTATTATACGCGGCAAGAGGTAAATGAAGTCGTTGGAGCCAAATTCAAAGAGACACAGATCCGGCCCCATGCGTTCGGAGGAATCGGATATCTGCCGGTGGATCTGAAGTATGTGCCTTGGAAGTTTCGGCTGGTGGTCCTTGGATCAGAAACCTTGCGCAAAATGTGTCTCTTGTTTCCGTTTCTGACGAACTGGGCGGATAGTTGGTATGTCTTCGCACGCCGAAGGGACGAGGATAAGTCCGGAGGCTGGTAAATCTGTTTGAAGGTGAAAAGGTGAGAAGGTCGGAAAGTGTTGCTGGTTGCGGGTTGCTGGTTGCGAGTAATCACCAATCTTCGATCTGCGAACTCCCATCTACCTTGAAACGGAGTAGCTTAAAGCAGTGACAAGGGAAGAGCGGGACAAGCGGGAGGCGGAGAAGAAGGCCCGGATGGAGGGGAGCCCGGATTTGGGGGGAGTGACGTTGCCTTTCAGTCGAAACACGTTGCTGAAGATTTTTTTGGGATTCGTGTTGGTTTTCCCAGCCTGGACGCTGTGGAACGCCCGGGGCGATATCAGCTTTGAGGGTGTTTTTGCGGGCAGCGTGCTGTTTGTGGCTTGCCTACTGCCGAGCTGGTTCTGGGCGACCGGACGGATCCAGGGGTTGCCGATTTTTCCGATCTTCGGCCTGACGTTTTTGCCCACCTATGTGACGCCGCTGTGGCAAGGGCACAGTGCGCTGGCGCAGTACACGCCGAACGAGATCAACACGGCGGCGTGGACGGTGGCGGGATTCTTACTGGTCTGCCAACTTTTTTGGCAGCAGACAACCGTACGGGCGGTGGGGGTGCCGCAGGCGGTGCGGATGATTGACCTAAAGAAGGCGGAGAAGGTGCTGTTGGTGTGCCTGATTGCCGAGGTAGCGTTTGAGCTGCTTTCCCTTTTTCTGTGGCAGATGGGAGGCGGGGCGTTTGCGGCGATCCGCGGCTTTGCAACGGCAGCGGGGCGGATGGGAATCTTTGTGTTCAGCTACCAAATGGGGGCGGGGAGCCTAAAGCCGGCGGTGCGGACATTGTTTCTGGTACTGGTTTCCCTGCTGGTAGTCCAGGAGACGGCGTCCCTGATCCTAGCGACGGTGCTACCCACACTGGGTTTGGCGTTTGCGGGGTACATTCTGGGATCTGGAAAGATTCCTTGGAAGACACTGATCTGTTCTGTCGTGACCGTGATGGTGCTGCACGCCGGTAAGTATGAGATGAGAGCGCTTTACATGGAAACACGGGAGAAGAGCACCTCCATGATAGATTATCCAAGGTATTTTGCGGAGTGGGTGGGGTATGGACTGAAAAATCTGGGGATAGGCAAAGTGGGGGAGGAAAAAATGGAAAATATCAGCTCGGCGAAGGATCGGGGGTCCCTGATCCAGTTGCTCATTCGGATCCAAAAGGCGACGCCAAGCCAGATCCCGTATCTAGAAGGAGCAAGTTACAAATTCATCCCGGAATTGCTGATTCCTCGAATTTTCCATAAGGAGAAGGTGGTGGCCCATATGGGGAACTGGATTCTTTCCTACCAGTACGGAATCCTGCAGGCTGAGGAGCTAGGCAAGACCTCGGTGGGCTTCGATCCGATCATGGAAGCGTACGCTAACTTCGGCTTCCTTGGTCCGGCCGTCTTGGCAGTTCTTTTTGGGTTCTTTTTAGGTTGGGTCACGAGACTAACAATCCATGTGCCGATGCTTTCCTTTGGATTTCTTTTCGGAGTGCAGGTGATCGCCGCGGTGGTGGCCTCCTTCAATACAGCCGGGGTTTTTGTGACGACGGTGTGGCAGAGCTTTTTGGCGTTAGCCGGACTTTCTCTTTTTTTGATGAGCAAGCAGAACAATCCAGTGTGGAAATATTATGCGCTGAAGTTGGCGGAGAAGCTGAAGTTCAAAAATGACGAAAAACTTAAAAAAGCATTGGAAGAGGAGTTGCGGAAAGAGGATGAAAAGAATATCGGATATGGGATATCGGATATGGGAGGGGAGATGGCAGGGGCCGGATTGGGGATTGGGGATCGGGGATTGAGGGAAGAGGCCAGTGGTCAGAAATCGGTGGTCGATGTTCACCCATCTTCCATCTCCGAGAACCCATCTACGGCTCCGGTAAAACACGAGAGGCCGACGAGGTTTGTTTACGGACAAAAACAAAAAAGCTGATTTGAGGTTGCGTCTGGGCTTGCGGTTTTTGCGCCGCCTGGACTTCCCCAAAAAACTGGGCCTGCTGGGGGGAATGTATGGGGAGACCCTTGCCCGCCAGGGGGTGGTATGGGTGAAAACCAGCGCGGGCCCGGTTTGGAAACTAGACCTACGAAATTCCACCCACCGGTGGATTGTGTTTGGGGATTACGAGGGGCCGGGTTTTGTTGGCTGGGCCAAGCACTGGGTGCGGGAGGATTCCGTGGTCGTGGACTCTGGCGCCAACATCGGCAAGTGCTCCTTTACCTGGCGCCCAAAATCAAAACAGGAAGTTATCTGGCGTTCGAACCCTTTCCTCCTGCCCGGGCGTGGCTGGAGGAGTGCCTGCAGAGGTACCCAGGATGGCCGGTGAAGGTAGAGGAGTTGGGGCTGGGAGAACGCGTGGGAACGGCCTCCTTGGAAGGCCAATGGGGAGGAGAATCGGCCGTGGGCAGCCATACAGAGCTCAAGGTCGGAAAAGGCGATATTCAGATCACCACTCTGGATGAATACGCCGAAAAAAATAAAATAGGGAAAATCAGACTTTGGAAATTGGACATGGAGGGAGGAGAAGAGGCGGCCTTGCGGGGTGCGCGGCACCTGCTGGAGCGGCAGGCGATCGAGGCGTTGGTGCTGGAGGCCGATCAAGAGCGATTTGGAAACATTTCCGAGATGCTTCGAGAGTGCGGCTATTTTGCAAGGGACTGGAATTGTGAACCCATGAACGTGGAAAGAGTTGGATCTTACGTGAAAATTTTGTTTCGGCCCCAAGGGACTCTCGTCGGTTCCTAAAAATAAAACCTATAAAAGAAAAAATCATCTTCGGCTGTCTGGCGTTGAGCGCAATGGGCATTCTTGCCGACGTTCTTTGGCAAAAAGACTTTCAACAAGAACAGGCCTAATATGCAAAAGCAATGGCTTATTCTATTTATTCCAGGCGTGTTAGTCCTGGCTTCTGTACTCGTTCCCCCCGGAATCTTTTCCGATAGCGCGTTTGGGTTTTTAGTCCTGAAAAGCATGGCAGAAGGAGCCGGATTCAACACCGGCTCTGTGCCGGATCCGGAAAATATTTCCACGGATCGCCAAGAGTTCATGACCTGGTGGAGCCCCGGGCAGTACCTGATTCCTAGTTTATTTCTCCATTTTGGGCTCAACCATGGCCAGGCGGTGGTCGCCACCGTCTTGCTCAGTACAGTTTTCGGGCTTTGGGGTTGGTTACGGGTGGCCCGGAAGGCCGGAGCAAGTGAATGGGTGCAAACCTTGTTTCTTTTGGGCCTAGCCACGTTTCGGTTCACGACCCTGCCGTTCCGGATCTACAACGGGGGGGAGGTGCTGCTGTTTGCGGCGGCTCCATGGACGTTCCTGCTGCTTTGGAGAAGCCTGGAGAAGGGGCCACTGCAAGGATTTGCGGCAGCCCTGCTGGGAGCGGCCTTCCTGTTTTTCGCCAAACTGAGCGGGTTGATCGTCTTTGCTGCCACGGTGGCCAGCCTGTCGCTCGGGGATATTTGGAAGAACCGAAAGGTGCGAAGCCCCGTAGTGGGTTTAGCCCTGGGATCCGCCACAGCAGCTTTGCTGGTCTGGTGGGGTTGGATTAGCCGTGGGGGAACGCCCGCGGGAGGGGGATCGATTCAAGGTGGCTGGGAGGCGTGGCTGTTTGCCCCTGCGGCGGCGGTTTTCTCGGGCCTGTCATTGCATGATTTTCTGGCACGGCTGCTGATCCATCCGGGCCGGCCGCTCCTGCCGGGGGGCGATCTGCGAACCACCGCATGGATTCTGGGCCCAGCCGGCTTGGCTGGCCTGGTTTGGATTTGGAGGAGGCTGGACCGGGACGCCGCCTCCCGGGCCTGGATCGGTTTGGTCGGACCCATGGTCTTGATCCAAGCGGGGATCTTTGCCGTGCTTTACGCCAAGAGAAGTGCCGTCAGCTTGGACGAAAGGCACCTGAGATTTGCAGGCATCCTGATGTTTCTCTCCATGTTGATGGCGGCGGAAAAGAGCGGTCTGGCCGGCAGGAGAATTTTAACGGGGGTGACCCTTTTTTTTGGAGCCTACGGGCTGGCCTCGTTTGCCTTGGGGGTGAAGCAGGCGGCCAAAAACGGACGGGTGGATCCCGTCAGCGGAATCCAAC
>Ga0194118_10007733_pt1 | contig 10267 bp, 9 predicted proteins | sample TA2MahsurfametaG_2_FD_148662 | JGI IMG/M metagenome (GOLD analysis project Ga0194118, IMG submission 148662) | Freshwater microbial communities from Lake Tanganyika, Tanzania - TA2015013 Mahale N5 surface | ecosystem: Environmental > Aquatic > Freshwater > Lake | place: Tanzania: Lake Tanganyika... | reverse complement strand
GCGCCGCCGCCGGCCGCGCGCTGCCAGCGCTGCTGCTGAGCGGCGACAGCTCCGACGCCGCGCGCTCGCTCGCGCGCGTCGAGGGCGTGCGGATGCTGCTGAAGCCGGTCGACCCGGACGAGCTGCTCGCGGAGCTGCGGCTCCTGCTCGAGGGGCCGCGCCCCTAGCGCAGCGTCTCGAGCAGCCGCACGATCAGCTGCGTGTTCGGCACCAGCGAGGAATAGCGGATCTGCTCGTCGAGCGCGTGCGGGCCGCGGCCATCGGCGCCGAGCCCGTCGAGCGTCGGCACGCCCATCGCGGCGGTGAAGTTGCCGTCGCTGCCGCCGCCGGTGAGCTTCACGTCCTGCAGGTCGTAGCCGATCTCCTGCGCGAGGCCGCGCGCGTGCTCGAAGAGCTTCGCGATGCCCTCGTCCTTGCCGTAGGGCGGGCGGTTCATGCCGCCGGTCACCTCGACGACGCAGTCCGGGTCCTGGGCGCGCAGGCCGAGGATGCGCGCGGTCATGCTCTCCGCGAGCTCGGCCGTCGGCACGCGCAGGTCGATCTCCATCTCGCAATGCGCCGGCACCACGTTGACGCCGCTGCCGCCGGAGACCAGGCCGACATTGGTGGTCACGCCGGTCGCGTAGTCGGTCATCGCCTCGACCTCGAGGATCTGCCGCGCCGCCTCGCGGATGGCGCTGCGCCCGTCCTCGTGCCGCGCGCCGGAATGCGCGGCCTTGCCCGTGATCCGCATCACGAAGCGGCCGACGCCCTTGCGCGCGGTCACGCACTTGTTGCCATCGCGCGCGGGCTCGAGCACGAGCACGTACTTGGCGTTGCGCGCGGCGGCCTCGATGCGCACGCGGCTGGTCGGGCTGCCGACCTCCTCCTCGGGGATGTACATGATGCGCACGGGCAGTGGCGTCGTGCGGCCCGTGCGCACGAAGTGCTGCATCGCGTAGAAGCCCATGAAGCTGCCGGCCTTCATGTCGTAGATGCCGGGGCCGAAGACCTTGTCGTCCTCGCGCCTGAACCTGTGCGTGGTCTCCAGCGCGCCGATCGGGTGGACGGTGTCGAGATGGCCGAGGATCAGGATCCCCTTCTCCGCCTCGTTGCCCCAGGGCGAGTGCGCCTCGAGCACGTCGCCGAAGCCGTCGCGCCCGGGGGTGCGGACGACCTTCGCGCCGATGCGGCGCAGGTCGCCCTCGACCGTGTCGACGAGGCGGTTCACCGCCGCGGCGTCGTGGCTGGGGGATTCGATCTCCACCCAGCGCCGGATGCCGGCCAGGATCTCCTCGGCGTCGAGGACGGGGATGTTGGAACCGCTGGCGTCGTTCATGGCTTCTCCCGCGCGCTGGCCTGCGCTCGCCCGCGACAATGGACCCGCGCGCGGCGGGGCGGCAAGCGCGGCGCGGCTCAGGTCACCGCGGCGCGGCGGCGGAAGCGCGGGTCGTCGTGGGCGCGGCTGGCGAGGATGCCGGCGAGCGCGTCGACCGCGCGCCAGATGTCGGCGTGGCGCAGGTAGAGCGGCGCGAGGCCGAAGCGCATGACGTCGGGCGCGCGGAAGTCGCCGATGACGCCGCGCGCGACCAGCGCCTGCACGATCGCGTAGCCGTCGGGATGCGTGAAGCTGACCTGGCTGCCGCGCGCCGCGGCGTCGCGCGGGCAGGCCAGCGCGATGCCGTGCCCGGCGCAGCGTTCCTCGACCAGCTCGACGAAGAGGTCGCCCAGCCGCATCGACTTCGCGCGCAGCGCCGCCATGTCGGCGGCGAGCACGGTGTCGACGCCGCATTCCAGCGCCACCATCGACAGCACCGGCGGCGTGCCGCAGGCGTAGCGGCCGATGCCGGCGGCGGGGCGGTAGCCGGCCTCGAAGGCGAAGGGCGCGTCGTGGCCGAGCCAGCCGGAGAGCGGCTGCGCGAAGCCATCTTGGTGGCGGCGCGCGACATGCAGGAAGGCCGGCGCGCCCGGCCCGCCATTGAGGAACTTGTAGCCGCAGCCGACCGCGAAATCCGCCTCGCAGCCGGCGAGGTCGACGGGCAGCGCGCCGGCGGAATGCGCGAGGTCCCAGATCGCGAGCGCGCCCGCGCGATGCGCCGCGGCGGTCAGCGCGCGCATGTCGTGGCGCCGGCCGCTGCGGTAGTCGACCTCGGTCAGCATCACCACGGCTGTATCCGCGTCGATAGCCCCGGCCACCTCCTCCGGCGCGACGAGGCGCAGGTGGTGCCCGGCGCCGAGCAGGCGCGAGAGGCCCTGCGCCATGTAGAGGTCGGTCGGGAAGTTGCCGGTGTCCGAGAGGATCGTCCTGCGGCCGGGGCGCAGGGCGAGCGCCGCGGACAGCACCTTGAAGACGTTGATCGAGGTCGAGTCCGCGACCACGACCTCGCCGGGCCCGGCGCCGACGAGGCGCGCGATCTTGTCGCCCACGCGCCGCGGCAGGCCGATCCAGTCGGCGCGGTTCCAGCTGGTGATGAGGTCCTGGCCCCATTCGCGCCGCACGCAGTCGGCGACGCGCGCGGCGGTGGCGCGGGGCAGGGCGCCCAGCGAATTGCCGTCGAGGTAGACGGCGCCCTCCGGCAGGTCGAAGGCCTCGCGATGGACCGCGAGGGGGTCCGCGCGGTCGAGTGCCTCGCAGGCGGCAAGGTCCGGTGCCATGTCGTCCTTCTCCTTCGTCGCGGCGCGCGCGCACGCCGCTCAGGTTGGGGCGCGGGCGCGGCGCCGCGCAAGCCCCGGAGTTTGTTCCGGTCGCCATGGCTTCTGTCCTAGTCTCGACGCGGGGAGAACGACGCCATGGACCTGAACGACTTCGCTCCGCTCGCCAACGCCGCGGAGCTCGACGCCACGCCGCTCGGCCCGCTGGTCAAGGGCATCCCGCCCGCCGCCGGCGCGCTGCGCCTCGGCGATGTCGGGCGGCAGGGCTGGAACCTGCTGCGCGGCGACCTGCCGCTGCCGGCGGCGGTGATGCATGTCGACAGGCTGCGCGCCAACAGCCGCTGGATGAAGGAGTTCCTGTCGCTCAACGGGCTGGAGATCGCGCCGCACGGCAAGACGACGATGGCGCCGCAGCTCTTCGCGCTGCAGCTGCGCGACGGCGCCTGGGCGATCACGGTCGGCACGATCCACCAGATGGCGGTAGCGCGGCATTTCGGCGCCAGGCGCGTGCTGATGGCCAACCAGCCGATGGGGCGCGTCGCGATCGACGCCTGCTACGCATCGCTGGAGGCCGATCCCGGCTTCGAGCTCTACCTGCTCGCGGATTCGCCCGAAGGCGTCGAGATGCTCGCCGCCGGCGCGCGTCGAGCGGGCACGGACCGCGCGATCGACGTGCTGCTCGAGGTCGGGTACCCGGGCGGCCGCACGGGCTGCCGCGACGTCGGCAAGGCGATCGCCGTCGCCGAGGCGGTGGCGCGCACGCCGGGACTGCGGCTGGCGGGCATCGAGGCCTTCGAGGGCCTGCTCGCCACGACCGAGGCGGTCGATTCGTTCCTCGAGACCTATGCCGCGGTGGCGGCCGCCGTCGCCGCGCGCGGGCTGTTCCGCCGCGGCGCGCCCGTCGTGCTGACCGCGGGCGGCAGCGCCTTCTTCGACCGCGTCGCGCGGCGCCTCGCGGGCATCGACCTCGGCGGGCCCGTGCTGCGCGTGATCCGCAGTGGCTGCTACATCGCGCACGACTCGATGGGCTACGAGAAGCAGTTCCGCCGCATGAAGGCGGCGGGTGAGGTCGGGCTGCCGCGCCACGACCTCGAGCCCGCGCTCGAGGTCTGGGCCTGGGTGCAGTCGCGGCCCGACGCCACCAAGGCGATCGTCTCGATGGGCCGGCGCGACATCGGCACCGACGCCGGCTGGCCAGTGCCGACGCTCTGGTTCCGCCCCGGCGCGATGCAGCGCCCGGAGCCCGTCGGCGCGGGCCATGCGATCGAGGGCCTCAACGACCAGCACGGCCATCTCGTGCTCCCGGCGTCCAGCCCGCTCGCGGTCGGCGACATGGTCGCCTTCGGCATGGGCCATCCCTGCACCACCTTCGACAAGTGGCAGGCGATGATGCTCGTCGATGGCGGCTACGACGTGGTCGGCGCGGTGCGCACCTTCTTCTGACGGCCGGTCCAGCGGAGGCCGGGCCGCCGATGGCGACCCGGCGCCTCCGTCGTCAGCGCAGCGCGGCGCAGGCGCGCTGGATGCGGGTGCAGGCGTCGCGCAGGACCTCGTCCGAGGTCGCGTAGGAGATGCGGAAATAGGGCGCGAGGCCGAAGGCCGTGCCCTGCACCACCGCGACGCCCTCGGCCTCGAGCAGGTACTCGACGAAGTCCGTGTCGGTCTCGATCGTCTTGCCCTGCGGGGTCTTCCTGCCGATCGTCCCGGCGCAGGACGGGTAGACGTAGAACGCGCCCTCGGGCGTCGGGCAGTGGATGCCCGGCGCCTGGTTGAGCATCGACACGACGAGGTCGCGGCGGCGCTTGAACGCCTCGTTGTTGCGCGGGATGAAGTCCTGCGGGCCGTTCAGCGCCTCGACCGCGGCGGCCTGGCTGATCGAGGACGGGTTCGAGGTCGACTGCGACTGGATCGTCGACATCGCCTTGATCAGCTCGGCGGGGCCGCCGGCATAGCCGATGCGCCAGCCGGTCATGCAATAGGCCTTCGACACGCCGTTGGTCGTCAGCGTGCGGTCGTAGAGCCTCGGCTCGACCTGCGCGGGCGTGCAGAACTTGAAGTCGTCGTAGACGAGGTGCTCGTACATGTCGTCGGTCAGCACCCAGACATGCGGGTGGCGCAGCAGCACGTCGGTCAGCGCCTTCATCTCCGCCCAGGTGTAGCCGGCGCCGGTCGGGTTCGAGGGCGAGTTGAGGATCACCCACTTGGTGCGCGGCGTTATCGCCGCCTCCAGGTCCTCGGGGCGCAGCTTGAAGCCGTTGTTCTGCGGGCAGGCGACGGGCACCGGCGTGCCGTCCGCCAGCGCCACCATGTCCGGGTAGCTCACCCAGTAGGGCGCGGGGATGATGACCTCGTCGCCCTTGTCGAGCGTCGCGACCAGCGCGTTGTAGAGCACCTGCTTGCCGCCGGTGCCGACGATGACCTGGTTCGGCGCGTAGGTCAGGCCGTTCTCGCGCTTGAACTTCGCGATGATCGCCTGCTTGAGCGCCGGCGTGCCGTCGACGGCCGTGTACTTCGTGTCGTCCTCCTGGATCGCGCGGATGCCCGCCTGCTTGACGTTCTCCGGCGTCGGGAAGTCCGGCTCGCCGGCGCCGAGTCCGATCACGTTGCGCCCGGCGGCCTTGAGCTCGCGCGCCTTGTTGGTGACGGCGATGGTCGGGGACGGCTTGATGGCCTTGAGGCGCTCGGCGAGGATTCCCATGGGACGCGGTCCTGGAATTGGGGTGGGGCGGCGCGACCCCCGCCGGGGGCCGCGGCCGGGCACCTTATGCCCCGACGCCCGGACCGGCAATCACGGCGAGAGCGGCTTCTGCCAGAAGCGCGCGTCGCCGAGCGCGGGGTCGAGCGCGTAGGCGCCGAAGCCGATCCGCGCGTAGAGGCGCTTCGCGCCCGCGTTGCCGGAGAGCACCTCGAGCGTGAGCTTGCAGGCCCCGCGCTCGCGCGCGATGCGCTCGACCAGCGCGAGCATCGCTTCCGCGATGCCGCGGCCGCGCTTGCCCGCGACGACGAAGACGTCGTGGATGTTGACCAGCGGCCGGCCCGCGAAGGTGGAGAAGCCCTCGAGGCAGATCGCGAGGCCCGCCGGCTCGTCGCCGTCGAAGGCGAGCACGGCGAAGGCATGGGGCCGCGCGGCAAGGCCCGGCACGAGGTTGGCGCGCGCATGGTCGGCGAGCGGCGCGCCGCCGCCGGCCGGGTCGAGCGCATAGGCCTCCAGCAGCGCCACCAGCGCGCGCCCATGCGCCTCGTCGGCGAAGTCGGCACGCAGGACGCGCGCAGCGGCACGCGGGGCGCTCACGACGCCTCCACCAGGCGCAGCAGCGACTCGACCGGGCGGATGTCGGCGAAGACCTGCGCGACGGCGAGCAGCCCCGCGCCATGCGCCTCGGCGCTGCCCGCGGTCACGGCGTCGTGGGGCATGAAGACGCGGAAGTCGCGCATCATCGCGTCGCGCGCCGTCGACTCGCAGCAGATGTTGGTGGCGACGCCGGCGACCACGACCGTGTCGATGCCGCGCGCGCGCAGCAGCGCCTCCGGGTCCTCCGGGTTGCGGGTGAAGGCGCTGAACCTGTACTTGCGCAGCCGCAGGTCGCCGTCGCGCACGTCCAGCGCGGGGTCGAGGGCGTGGAGCGGCGCGCCCGGCGCCAGCGTGCGCAGCGAGGCCGCGCGCCGCTCCGGCCGGATGAAGTTCGCGTAGAAGGTCTGCCAGTGCAGCGGCGAGCCGGGTGGCGCGTTGGAGTGCTGGATCCAGGCGACGAGGCCGCCCCGCGCGCGCAGCGCCGCCGCCAGCGCGTTGATGCCCGGCACGATCGCCGCCGCGTCGGGGACGTGCATCGGCCCCTCCGCGCTGGTCCAGGCGAGCTGCATGTCGACGACCAGCAGGGCGCAGCGCGCAGGGTCGATCGCGTCGAAGACCTCGAGCCGCCCGCGGCGCGCGCGGGCGTTCTCGAGGACGATGTCGGGCAGGGGCCATGGCATGGGGCGAGCATAGCCGAGCGGCATGCGCGCGCGACTCGCATCGGCGCGGCGGAGATGCATATTGGGGCCATGACCGCCCGCCAGTCCCATCCCGTGCCCGAGGCGATGATCAACCCGGCCGCGCCCCCGCCGCTGGCGCTGGAGCGCGACGGCCCCGCCGCGCCGCTCAGGATCGTCTCCTCCTACGTGCCGGCGGGCGACCAGCCGCAGGCGATCGCCGAGCTCACGGCCGGGCTGGCCGCGGGCGAGCGCGACCAGGTGCTGCTGGGCGTCACCGGCTCGGGCAAGACCTTCACCATGGCGCACGTCGTCCAGAACCTGCAGCGCCCCGCCCTCATCCTCGCGCCGAACAAGACGCTGGCCGCGCAGCTCTACGGCGAGATGAAGTCGTTCTTCCCGGACAACGCGGTCGAGTACTTCGTCAGCTACTACGACTACTACCAGCCCGAGGCCTACGTGCCGCGGACGGACACCTACATCGAGAAGGAATCCTCGATCAACGAGCAGATCGACCGCATGCGTCACTCCGCGACGCGCGCGCTGCTCGAGCGGCGCGACGTCGTGATCGTCGCCTCGGTCTCCTGCATCTACGGCATCGGCTCGGTCGAGGCCTACTCGGCGATGGTGGTCGACCTCGAGGCCGGGCAGTCGATCGAGCGCAACGAGCTGCTGCGCCAGCTCGTGCGCCTGCAGTACCGGCGCAACGACGCGAACTTCGCGCGCGGCGCCTTCCGCGTGCGCGGCGACTCGGTCGAGGTCTTCCCCGCGCATTGCGAGGACCGCGCCTGGCGCCTGTCGCTGTTCGGCGACGAGATCGAATCGATCCACGAGTTCGATCCGCTGACCGGCGAGAAGCACGCCGCGCTCCCGCGCGCGCGGCTCTACGCCAACTCGCACTATGTCCTGCCGCAGCCGACGCTCGACCAGGCGATGGAGCAGATCAAGCGCGACCTTAAGGCGAGGCTCGTGGAGCTGCGCGACGCGGGCAAGCTCCTCGAGGCGCAGCGGCTGGAGCAGCGCACGCAGTTCGACCTCGAGATGATGGCGGCGACGGGCTCCTGCGCGGGGATCGAGAACTACTCGCGCTACTTCACGGGCCGCAAGCCCGGCGAGCCGCCGCCGACGCTGTTCGAGTACCTGCCGCGGGACGCGGTCCTGATCGTCGACGAGAGCCATGTCACGATCCCGCAGATCGGCGGCATGTATCGCGGCGACCTCGTGCGCAAGTCGACGCTCTCCGAATACGGGTTCCGCCTGCCCTCCTGCGCCGACAACCGCCCGCTGAAGTTCGAGGAATGGGACGCGATGCGCCCGCAGACGGTCTGCGTCTCCGCGACGCCGGGCCCGTGGGAGCTCGAGCGCACCGGCGGCGTCTTCGTCGAGCAGGTCATCCGCCCGACCGGCCTCATCGACCCGACCTGCGAGATCCGGCCCACGGAGAAGCAGGTCGACGACCTGCTGGCGGAGGTGCGCGCCGTCGCGCTGCGCGGCCAGCGCGCGCTGGTCACCACGCTCACCAAGCGCATGGCCGAGGACCTCACCGAATACATGCACGAGGCCGGCGTGCGCGTGCGCTACATCCATTCCGACGTCGAGACGCTGGAGCGCATCGAGATCATCCGCGACTTGCGCCTCGGCGCCTTCGACGTGCTCGTGGGCATCAACCTGCTGCGCGAGGGCCTCGACATCCCCGAATGCGCGCTGGTCGCCATCCTCGACGCCGACAAGGAGGGCTACCTGCGCTCGCGCACCTCGCTGGTGCAGACGATCGGCCGCGCCGCGCGCAACGTCGACGGGCGCGTGATCCTCTACGCCGACACGATGACCGCTTCGCTCAAGGCGGCGCTCGAGGAGACCGATCGCCGGCGGCGCAAGCAGGTGGAGTGGAACGAGGCCCATGGCATCACGCCGGAGAGCGTGCGCAAGGGCATCGGCGACATCCTCGGATCGGTCTACGAGCGCGACCACGTGCTGGTCGGGACGGGCATCGACGAGAAGCAGCACGCGGTGGGCCACAACCTGCGCGCCGTGGTCGTCGAGCTGGAGGAGAAGATGAAGTCCGCCGCCGCCGACCTCGAGTTCGAGGAGGCCGCGCGGCTGCGCGACGAGATCAGGCGGCTCGAGGCGATCGAGCTCGAGATGCCGGCGGGCGCCGCCGGGCCGGGCGTCGCCGAGGCGCGCGCCGCCGGCGGCTACGCGGCGAAGTCGGCCGGCAAGCCCGTCGCGCGCTCCACCGGCGGCGCCGTCAACTCCAGGAAGGGCCGCGCGCGCCGGCCGCAATGGAAGCGGTGACGAGGCGCCATCCCTCGATCGTCGTCCTCACCGGCGCGGGGATCAGCCGCGAATCCGGGCTCGCGACCTTCCGCGACCCGGACGGGATCTGGGCGCGGGTGCGGGTGGAGGACGTCGCGACGCCCGGTGCCTTCGCGCGCGACCCGGCGCGCGTCCACGCGTTCTACAACGCGCGGCGCGCGCAGCTGCGCGACCCCGCGGTCGCGCCGAACGCCGCCCATCTCGCGCTGGCGCGCTTCGAGCGCGCCTGGCCGGGCGGGTTCCTGCTCGTCACGCAGAACGTCGACGACCTGCATGCGCGCGCGGGCTCGCGCCGCCTCGTCCACATGCATGGCGAGCTCGGCAAGGCGCGGTGCGGCCATTGCGGCCATGTCGCGCCCTGGCAGGAGGACCTCTCGGCCACGACGGCCTGCCCCTCCTGCGGTCGGGCCGGCGGCATGCGGCCGCATGTCGTGTGGTTCGGCGAGATGCCGCTCGCAATGGACGAGATCGGCGCGGCGCTCGATGGCTGCGACCTCTTCGTCGCGATCGGCACCAGCGGCCAGGTGCATCCGGCCGCGGGCTTCGTCGCCGAGGTCGCCGGCCGCGCGCGCACGGTGGAGCTCAACCTCGAGCCTGGCGCCATGTCGCGTGCCTTCGACGAGCGCATCGAGGGCCCCGCGAGCGAGACCGTGCCCGCCTTCATCGAGGCGCTGCTGCGCGACGCCGGCTGAGCCGCGCGCCCGGCGGCGGGCGCTGTCGAGCGCGGCGGCGGGCAGCAGCGCGAGCAGCGCGGGAGGCTCGGGCACGGGGAGCGCGAAGGCGAAGCGCGCGAGCAGCGCGTCGTGGTCGCTCGCACGCTCCGAGGCCAGGAACTCCGCGTTGGCGTGGACGATGTCAAGGGACGCGAAGCCGCGCAGCACATCGTTCACGAGGACATGGTCGAGGTCCTGCGCCACGCCCTCGAAGACGTAGGAATAGCGCTCCTCGGGCGGCAGCGTCAGCGCGAGGTCCGCGAGCCCTGCCTCGGCGCGCAGCGCGAGCGTCGCGGACTCGCCCCCGTCGTTGAAGTCCCCGAGCACGGCGATGCCCGCCTCCGGATCCGCCTCCGCGAGGCGGCGCACGAAATCCGCGAGCACGCGCGCCTGGGCGAGGCGCTGTGCGTCGCCGGGCGCGGCGGGGACTGGTAGCACCCGAAATCCGGCTGGTCCTCCGACTTGGACTTCAGGTGCGCGGCGACGAGCACGATGCGCTGTCCCGCGACATCGAATTCCGCGGCGAGCGGCTTGCGGCTCCCGTCGCTGCCATCCGGCGCCGACCCCCAGGCTGGGTCGAGCGGCGCGACGCGCCCGGGATTGGCATCGAGGCTTCCATCAGCGCGCAACCCGACCGC
>Ga0194118_10007731_pt1 | contig 10268 bp, 8 predicted proteins | sample TA2MahsurfametaG_2_FD_148662 | JGI IMG/M metagenome (GOLD analysis project Ga0194118, IMG submission 148662) | Freshwater microbial communities from Lake Tanganyika, Tanzania - TA2015013 Mahale N5 surface | ecosystem: Environmental > Aquatic > Freshwater > Lake | place: Tanzania: Lake Tanganyika... | reverse complement strand
AGACTCTTTCGAGGCCCGCGGGCGCAGGCGATCTTTGAGAGATTTTTTTGAGTCTGGGAATTCTCGCTCGCTCGCGGCGAGTAAGTCGAGCAAGCCGCCGCGCTCAGTTATGAAACGCACTTCGCTTGGCACGGTGCGCGTCAGCTGAGAGCTGGCGTTGAGCAAGTGGCTGAGCATCGTGGTACCGCTTCGCCCGGTACCACCGGTAAAGACTGGGCCGCTATTTACGGGCGGCTGTTCCTTCGACGAAATCTTTTTCGCTTCCGCCCACCCAGGCCATTAACGCTCTTAGTTCACGGCCGACGTCTTCGATTTGGTGTTCCTCTTGGGCCTTTCGCATCGCGGTGAATTCTGGCGCATCGTCGTCTTGGTCGGCGATAAAGCGCTTGGCGAATGTGCCGTCTTGAATTTCGGTCAAGATGTCCTTCATGCGCTGCTTGGTCTCTTCGTCTATGACTCGCGGGCCAGAAACGTAATCACCGTATTCAGCCGTGTCTGAGATTGACCAACGCATTTTTGCCAAGCCGCCCTCATACATGAGATCGACGATGAGTTTTAACTCATGCAGACATTCGAAGTAGGCGACTTCTGGTTGGTAACCAGCGTCGACCAAAGTTTCAAAACCAGCTTGGACGAGGGCTGACGCGCCACCGCAAAGCACAGCTTGCTCACCGAACAGATCGGTTTCTGTCTCTTCAGTGAACGTCGTCTTGATGCCACCTGCACGCAAGCCCCCGATTGCATCGGCGTACGAAAGTGCTAATTGCCAAGCCTCACCCGTGGCGTCACGTTCGACTGCCACAAGAACAGGCACACCCCGTCCTGCCAAGTACTCGCGCCTAACCAAATGACCCGGGCCTTTAGGTGCCACCATTGCGACGTCAACATCTTGCGGCGGTGAGATGAGCCCGAATCGGATGTTGAAACCGTGCCCAAAGAAGATCGCCTTGCCAGCACTTAAGTGGGGTTCGATTTCTTTTTCGTAAACGAACCTTTGCACTGGGTCTGGAACTAAAACCATGATTACGTCTGCTTCAGCAGCTGCCTCAGCGGGTGTCACGACTCGTAACCCCTCGGCCTCAGCTTTGGCACGACTCTTCGAGTTCGGCGCTAGGCCGACTCGAACATCCACACCTGAATCACGCAAGTTCAATGAGTGCGCGTGCCCCTGACTGCCGTACCCGATGACGGCAACTTTCTTGGACTTGATTAGTGCCGGGTCGGCGTCTTTCTGGGTGTAGATGGTGGCCACGAAAGTCCTCTCAGATTTCTAACGCGTTGATGGGGCGAGGCGAACTTACCAACCGGGCGCGGCCGTTCAGTTCTCTGCCCCCGTGCGCAACTTTTCGTTCAAAGCCGCAGGCCCTCGTCCGATTGCTACGACACCAGACTGCACTAATTCAGCCACCCCGAACTCGCTAAGGCGCGAAAGCAGTTGCTTGATCTCAAATGGGGTCGCTGCTGCCTCGATAGTTAGCATCGAATCAGATTCATCTACTACTCGACATATGTTGGGGTTAATCGACTGCTTGAGTGCGGTTCTATCTCTTTCTTTAACTTGGATCTTTACCAGAATCAATTCACGCTCGATTCCCGCTTGTACCGATAATTCTTCAATAGCGATGACGTCAATCAACTTATCTAGTTGCTGAATAACCTGTGCCAGCGGTTGATCTTCAAGGTTTACCACGATGGTCATGCGCGAAACCTCAGGAATCTCAGTTGGGCCAACAGCTAAAGATTCGACGTTAAAGCCTCGCCTGGCAAAAAGGCCTGCTACGCGGGCAAGTACCCCAGGTTTGTCCTCGACTAGCACGGACAAGACGTCACGGCTCAATTAATTAATCAGTCTGCTCGGTCAGTCTTCGCGATCCCACACAGGTGCCATGTCTCTAGCCACCTTGATGTCTGAGTTGCTTGTGCCCGCAGCCACCATCGGCCACACCATCGCATCTTGATGAACCATGAAGTCGATTACGACCGGTGCATCGTCCATGGCCATGGCCTTTTCGATGGTGCCGTCTACTTGTTCGGCCGAATCACAACGTAAGCCATATGCGCCATAGGCCTCAGCCAACTTCACGAAGTCGGGAAAGGAATGGCTATGTAAGTCGGTCTGTGAGTAACGCTCGTTGTAAAACAGCGTCTGCCACTGGCGAACCATGCCCAAGGAATTGTTGTTTATAACAGCCACCTTGATCGGAATCTCGTTAATTGTGCAAGTTGCCAACTCTTGGTTAGTCATCTGAAAGCATCCGTCGCCGTCTATTGCCCACACAGGGTTGTTGGGCTTGGCGACTTTTGCCCCCATCGCGGCAGGCACTGCGTAGCCCATGGTTCCAAGACCACCGGAGTTAAGCCAGGTGTTCGGGCGTTCGTACTTGATAAATTGCGCGGCCCACATTTGGTGCTGACCGACACCTGCTGTGTAGATGGCATCGGGGCCAGCAAGTTCGCCTAAGCGTTGGATCACGTACTGCGGTGAGAGTGAACCATCGTGTGGGTCGTCGTAACCAAGAGGGTAGGTATCACGTAGGCGGTTTAGTGACTGCCACCACGCTGCCTGGTCGATCGTGCGACCATTCTTAAGTTGCTTTGAGAACTCGGCGTTGAGCCGACTGATCGTCTGCTTGGCATCGCCAACTAGTGCGACATCTGCGGCCCGATTCTTACCAATTTCGGCCGGGTCAATGTCTAGATGAATCACTTTGGCATTTGGTGCAAAAGTTGAGAGCTTGCCGGTTACTCGGTCATCGAACCTGGCACCAAGTGCGATGAGCAAATCAGATTGCTGAAGAGCACCCACGGCAGCCACGGTGCCGTGCATGCCGGGCATTCCCAGATGTGACGGGTGCGAATCAGGTACGGCACCTCTAGCCATCAAAGTGGTAACTACAGGTATGCCAGTCAAATTCGCCATCTCGAGTAGTTCGTTGGTGGCCGAAGCCTTGATGATGCCGCCACCGACGTAAAGCACCGGCTTCTTGGCAGAAAGAATCAACTCGACGGCGTCTGCCACCGCTTGATCACTTGCGCTTCGGTGAGGGCGATAACCGCGCAGCTTGATTTCGGTGGGCCACCACCAAGTTGTCTCAGCCTGCAAAGCATCTTTGGAAATATCAACTAGCACTGGCCCGGGCCTACCGGTGCTTGCTATGTAAAACGCCTCGGCTACTGCTCGTGGAATTTCATGAGGGTCGGTAACCAGATAGTTGTGCTTGGTGATCGGGAATGTGATGCCCCGAATGTCTGCCTCTTGAAAGGCGTCGGTTCCGATTGCCGGGCTTGGTACTTGGCCGGTAATGGCAACTACGGGGATCGAGTCCATATGTGCATCGGCCAAAGGTGTGACCAAGTTGGTCGCCCCTGGGCCACTGGTTGCCATGCAAACACCTACTCGCCCGCTTGCCCAGGCATAACCAGATGCAGCATGACCCGCCGCTTGCTCGTGTCGAACCAGAATGTGGCGCAGTTTTGACGAATCCATTAGGGGGTCGTACGCCGGCAAGATTGCACCGCCTGGAATGCCAAAGACCACTTCAGTTTGAGCCTGCTCTAACGACCTAATCAGCACCTGCGCGCCAGTTAGTTTTTCGGTCACTGCATAGCCTCGTTAACTAGCGGCAGACTGCGCCGCTGGCGGCTGAGCCAACTGCGCGTGCGTACTTGCCAAGCACACCGGTTGTGTAGCGCGGTGGTGCGGGCTTCCACCCGACGCGACGTTTCTCGATTTCAGCTGGGTCAACGAGCAAATCCAGTGTGCGAGATTTCATGTCCAGTTTGATTCGATCACCATTTTTGACAAACGCAATGGGGCCGGCGTCTGGGGCTTCGGGGGCCACGTGGCCGATGCAAAACCCAGCAGTTGCGCCACTGAAGCGACCGTCGGTTACCAACATGACCTCTTTGCCAAGACCCGCACCTTTTATTGCCGCGGTAACGGCCAGCATCTCGCGCATCCCGGGGCCACCCTTTGGCCCTTCGTAGCGAATCACCACTACGTCACCCGGCTTGATCTCACCTTGCGTCAGCGCTGCCATGGCATCTTTTTCGTCGTCAAACACCTTGGCCACACCTTCGAACACTGGCGAATCGATGCTCGCGGCTTTGATCACCGCGCCGTCAGGTGCTAAAGACCCGCGCAAAATCACTAAACCACCAGTGTCGTGCAATGGCTTAGCTACAGGGTGCACAACTTGACCATCGGGTGCTGGCACTTTTACTGATTCGAGGTTCTCAGCCATCGTCTTGCCCGTGACAGTCATTACATCGCCATGTAAGAGCCCGGCGTCTAGTAAAGCCTTCATCACCACGGGCACCCCGCCGATTCGATCAATGTCATTCATCACGTAACGACCAAAAGGTTTTACGTCAGCTATGTGAGGTGTTCTGTCGCCGACACGATTGAAGTCGTCAAGGTCGAGTTCAACACCAGATTCATAAGCGATCGCCATCATGTGAAGCACGGCATTGGTTGAACCACCCAAAGCCTGAATAACCGCTATTGCGTTTTCAAAAGCTTTCTTGGTCATGATGTCTCTAGCGGTTATGCCGAGACGCAACAAGTTAACCGCAGCCTCACCACTAGCGAAGGCATCGGTGTCGCGCCGCACATCTACCGCAGGTGGTGAGGCACCACCAGGCAGTGACATGCCAAGAGCCTCGGCCGCACTTGACATCGTGTTCGCCGTGAACATGCCGCCACATGCACCCTCACCCGGGCACGCATTTCGCTCGATTTCTCGCAATTCATCTTTTGAAATTTTGCCTAACGCACAGGCACCAACCGCCTCAAAAACATCTTGAATCGTCAAGTCTCGTCCGTCCAAACGCCCGGGAAGAATCGAACCTGCATAAACGAAAACGGCGACCAAATTAAGTCGTGCTGCGGCCATGAGCATGCCCGGCAACGACTTGTCACAGCCTGCCAGCATGACCATGCCGTCCATACGCTCTGCGTGCATCACGCACTCGACTGAGTCGGCGATGATTTCTCGACTAACTAACGAAGCGCGCATGCCTTCATGCCCCATGGCGATTCCGTCTGAGACTGAAATCGTGCAGAACTCCATACCGAAACCACCAGCAGCAAACACGCCTTCTTTTGCCTTGAGTGCCAAGCGCTTGAGCGACATGTTGCAGGGGGTTATCTCGTTCCATGAAGAAGCGATGCCGATTTGAGGTTTTGAGAAGTCGTCTTCGGTCATGCCAACTGCACGCAGCATCGCCCGATGTGGGGCTCTCTCGAACCCTTCGGTTACGTCTTTACTGCGCGGTTTGAGGTCGGTTGGGGCCATCGCTTCGCTTCTAGTCGGGTGCTTTTAACCCAAGACTACGCGCCGGCGCGAACCACGTTTACTAAAGGGGCGCCCATCAAGACGTTCTCTAACTGCTGACGCACCAGGCGCCGACCTCGAACGGGGAACGCGTCTGTGTTTCCGCCCACATGTGGGGTGATTAGCACGTTGGGCAACGTCCACAAAACGTGCTCAGTGGGCAAAGGCTCGGGGTCAACCACGTCGAGTGCGAAATTCAAACGACCGCTAAGCGCCTGGGCGGTGATCGCGTCTGTTACCGCCACGGGGCCGCGTGCCACATTTACGACATAGGCACCATCTGGCAATAGCGAAAGAATTGACTCATCGATCAAGCCCCGGGTGTCGTCGGTTAAAGGCAACGCGATGATGAGAACTTGAGTCTTCTTTAAAAGTTCAGGTAGATCGGCTAGCACCTTTACGTTGCCTCGAGACTTTTGGCCAATAAGGTTGACGTTGCAGTCAAACGCATCTAAACGTTGCTTGATGGCTGAGGCAACCCCGCCTGCACCCAGAATCACCACGTTAAGCCCAGACAAAGTGCCGCGTCGAAAGTGCTGCCATTTAGAACTTGCTGAATTTCGAATGTCGGTGGGTAAAGACTTAACCAACGCCAGTAAAAGCGCCACCGCTAACTCGCCCGTACTTTCTTCGTGAACACCTTTCGCGTTACAAACTGTCACGGACGGGGCCACGTGCGCTACGACGTCGTCGTATCCGATAGTGAGAAGTTGGCAGACCTTTAGGTTGGGCATTTCTGAAAGGGCAACCAGACCCCGCGAATCACCCATGTATGGCGGCACGACGAACTCAGCCGCGGCTAACGCCTCACCGGTTGGCATGTTGGGGTAATCAGGCCACGTCTCTTGGGTGACACCGGCGACATTGATTTCGCCCGTCACATCGGGGGTTCCCATCAGGGCAAAGAGTGATTCAGTCAGTCGGAGACCCCTAGTGAATTCATCACGAGTTTGCGCACTGCGGCAGCGTCGGCTTTGCCTTGAGTTGCCTTCATCACTGCACCGACGATTACCCCTACCGCACTTACTTTGCCTTGCTTGACTTTCTCAGCGACATCGGCGTTGGCCGCAATAGCTTCATCTACAACCCTTTGTAGTGCCCCAGAGTCAGAAACCAAAGCCAGACCACGACTCTTGATCACTTGGTCTGCACTGCCTTCGCCAGCGATAACGCCTTCGAACACTTGGCGCCCTAGAGCATCACTTAGCTCGCCATTGTTTATTGCAGTTGCGACAGTTGCTACATCTTTAGCGCTGACCCCAAGGGCCAGCAAATCGGTCTCTGACTCGTTGGCTCTGCGCGCCAACTCACCCATCCACCATTTGCGTGAATCAGTCGGCGCAACACCTAACTCAATTGTTTCGCGAACTAGCTCAACGGCCTCGGCGTTAGCGATCTCACGCATCTGTTCGTACTCGAAACCCCACTCGGCCCCAAGACGCTCGAGCTTCGCCGAGGGCAGCTCTGGCAAGTTCGCTTTCAATTCATTTACCCATGCAGGGTCTGGCGCTACGACAGCCAAATCCGGCTCAGGGAAATATCGATAATCCTCTGCTTCTTCTTTAATGCGACCACCCGTCGTCTCGCCGGTGTCTTCGTGAAAATGACGAGTCTCTTGAACTATGACCCCGCCAGAATCAAGAACAGCTGCTTGCCGAGTCATCTCGGCACGAACAGCGCGAGCCACACTGCGAAGTGAGTTGACGTTCTTTGTCTCAGTTCGTTGACCCCAAACAGAGCTACCTCGCGGAGCTAGCGAAACGTTCACATCACATCTAAGAGAACCCTCTTCCATTCGGACATCAGAGACATCTAGGGCCCGCATTAGTTCTCGTACTTCTGCGACGTAACCCCGTGCTACTTCAGGTGCCCTCTCGCCTGCACCGACTATTGGGTCAGTCACGATCTCGACCAACGGCACGCCCGCTCGGTTGTAGTCCACCAATGAATACGAGGCACCATGAATTCGACCCGTTTCACCGCCATGAGTCAACTTGCCGGTGTCTTCTTCTAAGTGCACCCTCGTAATGCCAACCCGAAAGCGGTCTCGATTTGCACCCTCACCTACCCATATGTCGAGATAACCACCGGTGCAGAGGGGTTCGTCGTACTGACTTATCTGGAAGTCCTTGGGCATATCTGGGTAGAAGTAGTTCTTGCGAGCAAAGCGAGCTCGACTTGCGATTTGGCAATTCATGGCAAGGCCGATGCGAATCGTTGCTTCGATGGCTGCTCGATTTGCAACGGGCAAAGAACCGGGCAGCCCCAAGCAAACCGGGCAAACGTGCGAATTTGCCTCTCCCCCGAAGTGCGCCGGGCACCCGCAAAACATTTTCGAATTAGTAGAGAGTTCGACATGGGTTTCTAGCCCGATTACTGGCTCATACTTCTGACAAACCATTTCTAGGTCGGCTGTAACTGCGCTTTCTGTCATCTGCTGCCGCTCAAGATCGGCGGCCTTTTTGTAATCAGTGGCCCACCCCACTGTTTTTCTAGTGCGGCTTCAACTGGCGCCGCTGCGCTATATAGAAGTTCGTCTTTGAAGGCCGGTGCGACAAGCTGCATCCCAATTGGCAGACCGTCTTCTTGAGATAAGCCGATAGGCAAAGACATTGCCGGTAGCCCCGCCAGACTCACAGGCAAAGTCGCTAAGTCAGCGGCATACATTGCAAGTGGATCGTTTACTCTCTCGCCGAGTTTGAAAGCCGTAGTCGGTGACGTAGGTGAAATTATTACGTCAACTGCCGAGAAGGCATCGTGATAATCACGAGCAATCAAAGTGCGCACCTTTTGTGCTTGGGCATAGAAAGCGTCGTAATAACCAGTTGATAGCGCAAAAGTGCCAATGACTATTCGCCTCTTGACTTCAGAACCGAAGCCTGCCTCTCTGGTGGCTGACATGACCTCTTCAACCGTCGCGTCAGGGTTGGGGCTCACACGCAGGCCGTAGCGCATTGCATCAAAGCGCGCAAGGTTGCTTGATGCCTCACTCGGGGCAATCAGGTAGTAGGCCGGTGTGCCATAACTTGCATGCGGTAACGAAATATCTTGAACATCTGCCCCGAGTGATTTAAGAAGCTCTTGGACGCGGTCAAACTCATCAAGAACGGCTGGCGCAAACCCCTCACCCCGCATCTCTCGAACCACACCAAATCGAACGGAACGTAAGTCACTGTTATTTGCAGCGGCAATGAGATCTTTCTTCGAGTCGGGTGCGCTTGTGCCGTCTCGAGGGTCATGGCCAGCAATGACCGAATGCAAAAGAGCCGCGTCTTTGACGTTTCTTGCGAAGGGCCCAATTTGATCTAACGACGAAGCGAAAGCAACCAGGCCGTAGCGAGAGACAGTTCCATAGGTGGGCTTAACCCCGACAATGCCCGTTAAGGCTGCGGGTTGACGAACCGAGCCACCGGTGTCAGAGCCGATCGCGACCGTGGCCTCGTTACTCGCGACGGCAGCTGCTGACCCGCCAGATGATCCGCCAGGGACTCTGGTGAGATCCCAAGGGTTGTGCGTCGGGCCAAAAGCACTGTTTTCGGTTGAAGAACCCATCGCGAACTCGTCCATATTTGTTTTGCCAACAATTACGGCGTCAGCATCTTGAAGTTTGGTAACCACTGTCGCGTCATACGGCGGGTGCCAGTTCTCAAGTATTCGCGAACCACAAGTTGTTGGCCGACCTTTCTGTGCCACCACATCTTTCAGCGCTACGGGAACCCCAGCCAGGCTGCCTAACTTCTCACCCGATTCTCTCTTCGAGTCCACAATGCGCGCAGCACGCAATGCACCTTCAGCATCTACATCTAAGAAAGCTCTCACGGCCCCGTCCACTTGATCAATGTGAGCCAGATGCGCGGTCACAACCTCTTCAGCGGTGACCTTGCCGGTGGTGACAAGGTCGGCTATTTCAGCGGCACTTGCCGTAAGCAACTGTTGATTACTCACGCTTCTTCGCCCAAGATTCTTGGGACGGCGAAGCGGCCCGCTCTTTGTTCGGGTGCGCCCGACAAGGCATCTTCGATTGAAAGCCCCGGTGTCACCTCGTCGGAGCGCACGACGTTTTCGAGTTTGAAGACATGGCTCATCGGCTCTACGTCGGGTGTTGCGACTTCACCGATTCGAGCCACATACTCAAGAATCGCCAAGAGTTGAGGCCTAAGAGTGTCTAACTCTTCTTGGCTGAAATCAATTCGGGCCAGTTTTGCTAGATGCGCAAGGTCGAATTGTTCAGAATTTACTTGACTCACCGCGCAAGTCTAAGTTGCTAACTTGCCCGCAGCTGTTGCGCCTTCACGTAACAAGATTTCAAAACCCGACTCGTTTAGTACGGGGACTCCGAGTTCAATAGCTTTCTCAGCCTTAGATCCTGGGCTTTCGCCAACTATGCAAAAGTCAGTTTTCTTCGAGACTGAACTTGCCACTTTGGCACCGGCACTTCTAGCAGCCTCAATGGCTGACTCACGGGTGAACCCCGACAAAGAGCCGGTGATCACGACAGTTAGACCTGACAACGGCTTTTGTGCACCACCTGACGGCTGCTCGTCTCTCATTTGAACACCGGCTGCCTGCCAAGAGCTAACGATGTTCTTATGCCATGGCTCTTGGAACCACTCACAAACCGAAGCCGCAATCACGGGCCCGAGCCCTGATATCTCTGAGAGTGACTCAGGTGTTGCATTTGCGATGGCTTCAATGGACGAGTTCTTCTCAGCTATCTCTTGTGCCGCGGTCGGCCCCACATGTCTGATCGAAAGTGCAACCAGATAGCGCCAAAGGGGGCGGTGCTTTGCCTTGTCAAGTTGTTCCAGCAGGAGCTCACCACCGGCAGAAAGTTGCTCACCGACTTCGCCTCTTGCGGGGGCGCGGGTAAAGAACTCGCACTTCATTAAGTCATCTCTGGTCAAGGCGAATAAGCCCGCTTCATCTTTCAGC
>Ga0194118_10007720_pt1 | contig 10280 bp, 9 predicted proteins | sample TA2MahsurfametaG_2_FD_148662 | JGI IMG/M metagenome (GOLD analysis project Ga0194118, IMG submission 148662) | Freshwater microbial communities from Lake Tanganyika, Tanzania - TA2015013 Mahale N5 surface | ecosystem: Environmental > Aquatic > Freshwater > Lake | place: Tanzania: Lake Tanganyika... | reverse complement strand
GGGTGCTTCCATGCCAATTTTCTTCCATAGTTTATCCGACGCTAATTCGGCGGGCGATTTGCCGGTAGCTTTTCTCAAGGCCATGGAAAGCAATTGGGTGCTGCCACTTTGGTATTTGAATGTTTCACCGGGCTTGTCTACCACAGGTGTACTTTGCATCAGCGCGTCCAGATCATCGCTGTAGTAGGCTTTCGCCATAATGCTGAAAGGGTCTTTGTATTTTTCGGTCCATTCAATTCCTGCTGTCATAGTGCTGAGGTGGCGCAGGGTTAATTCTTTGGCGTATGGGCCGGTAAGCCAGGGCAGGTAAGTAACAGCTTTTTCATCCCAGCTTTTTATTTTACCATCTTGTATGGCAATCTGTACCAGCATGGTGATGATACTTTTGGCCATGCTGAAAGAGTTGGATGCGGTTGTGTCGCTGTGGTCATTGAAATAATGTTCGGCGATGATGCTGTCATCCCTAAGCACAATGTACGAACCCGCATTGGTTTTGGTCAGCATTTCCTTTAGTTCGTTTGTCAGCTCTACTTTATTGTAATATACCGATTTGGGAAGTAGTAAAGTATCAGTGCCTTTTTCAACTTTTCTCAAATAAAAATCTTCTTTGTCATAGAAGTTTGCTGAGGTTTTGCCTTTCAGGTAGGTGAGGCTTATACCTTTTATTAGATAGCGGTAAGGAGAAATATACAATATGACTGTGAGTACTATGAAGGTGATAGCAGTGTAAAGAAGACCTTTAGTGAGTTTTTTCATTAGAATATTCAATCTTACCTATAATAAACAAATAAAAAAAATAATGTTTACCCAATCTTTTAATTTGGGTTTACAGACGAAACAAACCCGCCTAAATATGATAACTTTGCCGCCTAATAGTATGTCGGATCCGCTGGAGACAGAACTTAAGGCACTGCAAGAAGAATTGACAGAATTCAGTGGTCAATTACTCGATTTAACGCGTGAGCTGCTCAAGGAGCGGGTTACGGAATTTCCCATATTTATTGCACATCAGGTGGATGTTTTTTTGGGCAAAGTGATTGTGGATATGAAAGAATATGAGGTGCTGTTTTCACTCAGTGTAAGCACAGTTGAAGAATTTGTAGAGACCGGTTTAATTCAAAAAGAAAAACTATCTGGTTTCAGAGAGGCATTTGGAAATCCTGTAAACAATATGTGTGTTTTTTGGATTCATGGGGATAACGCCCGTTACATACTTTTCCCCTTTGCAGGCCGCAATACCGATAAAGGTTTATGAGCATCGCTATAGATATTGTTATTCTGAATTACAATACGCATGATTTGCTTGCATCGTTATTGCCTAAGGTTATTGAAAACAGCAAAGGTGACAACATTAATATAGTAGTAGCGGATAACAACAGCAGCGATGGCAGTGCTGAATTTATACGTGAGAATTTTTCAGAAATAGAATTGATCTGTATACCTGAAAATCTTGGATATGCAGGTGGTTATAATTATTGTTTAAAAAACAGGAAGGCAGATTATTTTGTATTGTTAAACAGCGATGCTGAACCGGCCCCCGGCTGGATAGATGCACTGGTTGCCATGGCCGAAAAAAATTCGAAACTTGGTGCAGCACAGCCACATATTCTGGATTTCAAAAACCGCGATAAATTTGAGTATGCGGGAGCTGCGGGCGGTTTTATGGATAAATATGGATACCCATTCTGTCGAGGAAGGATATTTGGGAACATAGAATTGAATACAGGTCAGTATGATGATGAAAAACCCTTGTTTTGGGCAACAGGATCAGCGTTTTTTATAAAAAGAGCGGCGTGGGAAGAGGCAGAAGGACTGGATGAAGCCTTTTTCGCACACATGGAAGAAATTGATTTGTGCTGGCGTTTGCAAAGTATGGGTTATGAAATATGGTCATGTCCCAAAAGTAAGGTGTATCATATCGGGGGTGCCACGTTGAGTAATCAAAGTCCCAGAAAAACATACCTGAATTTTCGCAATAATTTGTTGATGCTGTACAAGAATTTACAAATAGAGGAGAGGGATTCGGTGATTTTTAGAAGAAAAATATTAGACGGACTAGCAGCTTGTTTTTTTATTTTACAGGGGAAAATAAATCATATTCCACAGATTCTGAAAGCCCACAGTGATTTTGAGAAAATGAAATCAAAACTAAAGTTAGGAGAGAACAATAGAAGGCTTGAAACCTTTTGCGGAGTAATGCGTGCTGGGCTTGTGTATTCTTATTTTTTAAAAGCAAAAAAAACCTGGGATAAACTAGGTTTTTAGTAGAATTGAATTTCTTAAATTATTGACTTCTGGGATGGAATTTGTGAATGGTATCAGCCAAGTAGCTTCTATCCAGGTGGGTGTAAATTTCTGTTGTGGTGATGCTTTCATGCCCTAGCATTTCCTGCACTGCCCTAAGGTCAGCACCGGCCTCTAACAAGTGGGTTGCAAATGAATGCCGGAAGGTATGCGGACTGATATTTTTGGAAATGCCTGTTTTTCCTGCCAGTGATTTAATGAGCAGAAATACGGATTGTCTGCTGAGCTTGCTGCCACGGCGGTTTAGGAAAACAATGTCTCTACTGCCGGGTTGAATATTCATATGGCGCCGCACCGCATCGCGGTATAGGTTTATATGTTTCAGAGCCCGCCCGCCAATGGGAACCAGCCTTTCTTTGTTGCCTTTTCCAATCACACGCAGGTATGAGTCTTCGGCGAAGATGTCGGTAGTTTTAAGGCCAACGAGTTCACTTACGCGCAAGCCACAGCTGTAGAGGCTTTCCAGCATGGCTACATCGCGCTCGCCTTCAGGTTTGCTGCGGTCTATGGCCGCAATCATGCTATCTATTTCCTGCGGACTGAGTACCACGGGCAGTTTGCGGCCGGTTTTGGGCGGCTCCAGAAAATCGGCAGGACTTTCGGCAAGTTCATTTTGCAGCACCAAAAAACGATAAAAACCACGGATGCCGCTAAGGATGCGTGCCTGTGAGGTAGCACTAAAGCCGATTTCGGCGAGCCATGCCGAAAAGGCCATTAAGTCCTGCAGATTAAATGTTTCGGGATTTCTGTTCATACCCCGCAGTTCGCTCCATTTGCGTAGGGCCTCCACATCATGAAGATAAGCTTGTATACTGGGTTCTGCCAGCGATTTTTCAAGCAGGAGGTATTGTCGGAATTGTTTTAAATGGCTGGTCCAGTGGCTGCTCATGGTTTGAGTTTAACCTCGGCAGATTGTAAAATTTCTTTGGTGGCTGCATCAACAATCCATACGACTGCATTTAGGTTGTCTGGTTTCCAATTGTAGCGTGATTTTATGTAATAATGCTTTTCGAACACCTTGCCTGCGGCAGGCGTTTCACGTAATGTGTCACCGGTAACGGGGGTGATGAGTTTGCGCAAAACATTTGTAAACACATACTTATAGGCATAACCACCTGCAGAGTCCTTGTGAGCTTGTTTTCCAACGATATTGTCTTCTGTGATGCCAATGTACATGAGGTTTTTAGATCCAGCACCTAGGTTTTGATGGTACTGCGCCTTTATTTCAAGACGTGCTTTGTTGTCTACTGTAATCCATTTGGATGATAGTCCGATATTGGCAGGTGATGCCTGTGAAAGCCTTGTGGAAACGGTTCCAGCCCATGACGATGGGGCAATGAAAGGGTTACCACTAATTTTTATTTGATCGATTATGCCGGTAGGCAAACCCACAATACTGCCAAGATTGGTTACCAGGCCTTCAGCGTCTGCATTGGAGAGTGTGTCGTATCCAACGTAAGGATTGGTAAGCGGATGGTTTGAGAATATAATAGGGTAAACAGCCAGAACATTCACACGACCGGGATTGCTGCTTTCTATATTTTTTGCCAATACCGCGGCATCAGGGCAGTTGCTGCAGCCTACACCTGTGACATCCATTAGCAGGATGGCTTTTGGATCCGGGGCCGGTGCAATGCCGTTATAAATTGTATCCAGCAAGGGTTTTTCAGGGTCGGTGAAACGCACTGGTGGTGGTTCTTCATCACAGGATACCCAGATAAAGGATGCCAAAAAAGGAATTAGCGACAGTTTTCTCATGCGTAACCACGAAGATACGTGAAGTGCAGCTGCTTAAACAATGCAAGATTATCTTTGTTGCTTTATGATGATAAAAAAAGCATTCCGTTTTTTTCTTTTCGGCGGACTTTTGTTCGCTATACAGGGCTGTTTCTTTGCCAAAACCAAAACAGTGGATCAGAACACGATTAAACCTGCACCCATTTCTATTTATACATTGAAGCTGAAATCACTAAACGGCAAAGAGGAATGGTCATTTGAAACATTCAAGGGCAAAAAGATTCTCATTGTAAATACCGCCAGCGAATGCGGATACACACCTCAGTATGAAGGTTTGCAAAAGCTGCACGAAAAATACGGCGATAAGATTGTAATTATTGGTTGTCCCTGTAATCAGTTTGGAGGTCAGGAACCGGGTGATGCCTCCAAAATAGGTGCGTTCTGCCAGAAGAATTACGGAGTTACTTTTAGAATCAGTGAGAAGCTTGATGTGCGCGGTGATGCCCAGCATCCTTTGTTCAATTGGCTTTGCAATAAAACCCAGAATGGGGCTTTGGATGTATCAGTAACCTGGAATTTTAATAAATTTTTGATAGATGAATCGGGAAATCTGTTGGGCTATTATCCAAGCCGTGTAAGTCCTGAGGATGCGGAGCTTACCGCTGCAATTGAAAAATAAAAAGGCAATTCGCCCCTTTCACCGTATTTTCGCCGAACTTTTCACAGCATGAGTGTATTGGTTAATAAACATTCCCGCGTAATAGTGCAGGGATTTACCGGAAACGAAGGAACGTTTCATGCAATGCAGATGATAGAATACGGCACCCAGCTTGTGGGTGGCGTTACGCCGGGTAAAGGTGGAAGTACGCACCTTGACAGACCAGTTTTTAACACCGTTGAACGGGCAGTGAAAGATGCAGGAGCCGATGTTAGTATCATTTTTGTACCGCCCGCATTCGCTGCCGATGCTATCATGGAATCTGCAGATGCTGGTATCAAGGTAATTGTGGCGATAACGGAGGGAATTCCCACCCGCGATATGGTTAAGGTAAAACGTTACCTGGAAGGTAAAAAAGCTATCCTGATTGGTCCTAACTGTCCTGGTATCATTACCCCCGAAGAAGCCAAGATCGGAATTATGCCTGGTTTTATCTTTAAGAAAGGCAATATTGGAGTGGTTTCCAAAAGCGGAACACTCACATATGAGGCGGTAGACCAACTTACCAAGTTGGGATTGGGTCAGAGCACAGCCATTGGTATCGGTGGAGATCCGATTATTGGTACTACAACCAAAGAAGCGGTAGAGCTTTTTATGAATGACCCCGAAACTGCAGGTATCGTTATGATTGGAGAAATTGGCGGTGGTATGGAAGCGGAAGCGGCCCGCTCGATTCAGGCTAATGGCACCAAGCCGGTTGTTGGGTTTATCGCAGGACAGACGGCGCCTCCCGGCCGAAGAATGGGCCATGCCGGTGCCATTGTAGGCGGTAAAGATGACACTGCTGCTGCTAAGATGGCAATCATGGCAGAGTGTGGTATTCACGTTGTGGCCAGTCCAGCTGAGATTGGGCAGCGCATGAAAGAGGTTCTTTAAAAATTTAGTTATCAATACAAAAAAGAAAAGGCTGCAAATAGCAGCCTTTTCTTTTTGCTTGATCAGTAATTATCTCTTGGTAAGATCAACCTCAGATACTCCTGGGTGTGCTGATGAGTTCCATTCAAAAAAATAGTCTGTCAGGATTGTATTTGTTGCAAACTGACCAATTGTGTATGTGATTTCAGTTCCATTTTTATAGTGCTGTATCATCCGCTGTATTTTGTTGGTGAATTTGTCAATTTCCAGTTTTATATAGCTATAGTTTACTTTCTTTTTGGAAACCATTTTAATCACTTCGTAATTTTTACCATCGCGTACCGTCGGGCCTTCGTATGCATTTTTAAAATCGCGGTTGTAAATGGTGAAAATTTCGTTGGGGGTGATGGAATTGTCTTTTACCTTATAATTTTCTTTGGTGACTTCATTGTCTTCGCTGTTGAAAGTCCAGATGAATTTGCCGTTGCAATAAATTTCCTGACCCGCATAGTCCAGCCTGTATTTGGTGCCTTTAATCCATACAGTTCCATTGCTGTTGGTGCTTTTATTCTGGGCAGATGTGGTAGTAATGGTGAATGTGCTTTTAATAACTGTATAGCTTTTATACAGCGTACTCACTTTATTAAGTATGGCTGTTGCTTTGGCATCGCTTTGCGCATTGGCAGCAAGCAATGGCATCATAGAAAAACCAATGAGTAGAGTGTGTTTATTCATAGAACTACAAATCTACTACAGGGTATTCAAAAATTGTTCCAAGCTAATTTCATCCGGAATGCGAACTTCTCTGGCTTTGCTTCCGAGGTTTGGTCCAACTACACCGGCATCTTCCAGCTGGTCCATAAGTCTGCCTGCCCGGCTGTAGCCGATTTTCAGGCGGCGCTGAATGAGGCTGGTGCTTCCTATCTGGTTTTGAACCACCACGCGGGCGGCATCTTCAAATAGAGCATCCCTTTCGTTTGGGTCGAAACTTTCACCGCCTCGGCCTTCGCCAGATTCATCTTTTACATCGGGTAATATAAATGCGGTTGAATAGGCGCGCTGTTCACTAATGTATTCAACTATACGCTCTACTTCGGGTGTGTCTACAAACGGGCATTGCAGTCGAATCATTTCGTTACCACCGCTGTAAAGCATATCACCTTTACCTATAAGCTGATCGGCGCCATTTGCATCCAGAATGGTGCGGCTATCGATTTTGCTGGTTACACGGAAGGCAATACGGGCAGGGAAGTTGGCCTTAATAATACCGGTGATTACGTTCACACTGGGGCGCTGTGTGGCCAGAATGAGGTGAATACCGATGGCCCTTGCCAGTTGTGCGATACGCGCAACGGGTGTTTCAATTTCCTTGCCGCTGGTCATCATCAAATCAGCCACTTCATCAATTACCACCACGATGTATGGTAGGAATTTATGTCCGTTTTGCGGATTCAGTTTTCGTTCCAGAAACCGAGCATTGTATTCCACTATGTTACGCACCATGGCATCCTGCAGCAGTTTGTAGCGGTTATCCATCTCCACGCAGAGGCTGTTGAGCGTATTTATAACCTTGGTGTTGTCGGTAATAATGGCTTCGCCGTCACCGGGCAATTTGGCAAGGAAGTGCCGCTCAATTTTTTTGTAAAGCGGAAGCTCCACTTTTTTAGGGTCAACCAGCACGAACTTGATATAGGCAGGATGTTTTTTATAGAGCAGCGAAACCAGAATGGCATTTAATCCCACAGACTTACCCTGTCCGGTTGCACCTGCCATAAGCAAGTGAGGCATTTTAGCCAGGTCCGTAACAAATATTTCATTGCTTATGGTTTTACCAAGGGCAACAGGCAACTGCATATCGGCCTCTTGAAACTTTTTGCTGGCCAGAACACCTTTCATGGGCACCATTTCCGGGTTTTTATTCGGAACCTCAATACCTATAGTGCCTTTGCCCGGTATGGGAGCAATGATGCGAATACCCAATGCAGCAAGGCTCAGGGCAATATCGTCTTCCAGGTTTTTAATTTTTGAGATTTTGACACCCGGAGCAGGAATGATTTCATAAAGCGTAACCGTTGGACCCACACTGGCCATGATTTTAGCAATGTCGATGTTGTAATTCTTCAACGTATCTAAAATCATCGTTTTGCTGCTCTCAATCTCGTTCATATCGATTTCCTGCTTCTTACTTCCATAATCATTCAGCAAATCAAGGGTCGGATGGCGATAATCTCTTAGTTCAAGCGTAGGGTCTAAGGAGGTATCTATGCCATAGTGTGCGGCCGTGGTTTCTCCCTGGTTTTCTTCCACAAATTCGTCAGGGTCATCGGTTTTTACTTTTATCAGGAAGTTGTCATCGCCTTCGAGTTCAATAACATGTGTTTGTTTTTCCAGCTCCGCAATAGGTTCCAGTTGTTGATCAACTAATGGTTGTTCTTCTTTTATTTTCGGTCCGATAGGTGGTAACGCAGCTACATCCATCGGCTGATAATCCAATTCATCTTCCTCATCCACAAATACAAAATCAGGGTCTTTTTCAGGCTCGTGTGTCATAACATCATCGGGGTCATCTTCAATGATCTGTGCTCCTGGAATTTTGTCTTCCTTTACAGCAGCCTCCATTTCAGGTGATTTGGAAGGCATTTTTATACGGTCAAATGGATTAAGATTAAGGAACAGCATGACATAGACCACGGCATAAGAGACCAGAAAAATGAGAGAGCCCGTCCATCCTATAATTTGATTTAGTTTGCTTATGCCAAAATAGCCGAAAGTTCCGCCCATTAGGGGGAACCAGGGATGAAAGATAAATCCAAGGTTGAGGCTGAACCATGCGGTAAAAAGGATAGTGTGGATGGCAATTCTCAGCAGGGAAAAAGGTCTGTAGCCAAAAAGAAGAAATAAGCCGGAAAGTGCCAGGTATGGAAGCAGGGCAAAAGCAGCAAGGCCAAATCCGTTGTGGATGAAATAATAGCCAAGCCGCGCACCCAAGAGTCCCATGGCATTTTCAACCTTGCCATAATTTTTTTTAAATAGTTTCCAGTCACCACCGGCCAGAAAATCCTGATCGGATTTCCAGGAGAAGAAGAAAGAGATAAAGCTGATGAGAAGCACAGCGGTGAGAACCAGCAGCAAAAACCCAAACACTCTCCGTGCCTGCTCGTTTTTGAGGGTTGCAATGTTAGCAACCTGTTTGCGGTCTATAGGTGCAATTTGGGCGCCCTTATCAGAACGGTCGAAATCTTCGAGCTTTTGTTTTTCCTGTTTTTTTGCCGACATGGGTTGATTGCGAAGATAAAACAGTGCCTTAAGGCATGGCCTGCAGAGTTATTAACGCAGTAAACGGGTGTTTATTATAGTGGAAGCATTCAAACAGTTACTGTCAATCCTTCATGTGCAAGCATCGCATCTGAAAATTGCTCTTGTGCTTCAGAAAGCAAATCTTCTGTTTGGTGGTAGCGGCCACTGAAATGCCCAATCAGCAGTTTTCCTACACCGGCCTTGGCCGCTATTTGTCCAGCCTGTTTGGATGTGGTGTGGTGGGTTTCGGTGGCACGCTCCAGCATGTTGTGCAGGAAAGTTGCCTCGTGATAGAGCAGGTTGCATCCCTGTATGTGTGGCACTATGCTTTCATCATAGATGGTGTCTGAAATGTAGGCATAGCTGCGGTTGGGGTTTCCCGGAAGGGTTAATAAAGTATTGGAGACGGTTGTGCCGTCTCCCTTATGCCAGTCATCGCCCCATTTCAGGGCTTCATAGCATTCCACAGGAACACCCATTTGTTCGCAAGCAGCAGGGTTCAGGCGCAGTTCAGGACCTTGTTCACGAAGTATATAGCCTGTGCAGGGAATGCGGTGCTTCAGTGGCACGGTGCTTAAACTCCATTTGCGGTTGGCCAGCACGGTTTCGGCTTTTCCGGGATTGGTTTTGATGTATTCAACCTCAAATGTCAAACGTGATTCTGTAGTGCAGATAATTACATCCAGCAGGTCTTTCAGGGCCTCCGGCCCAGCGATGGTCAACTTCTCTGTTCTGCCAAAAAGCGCCATGCTGCTGATAAGTCCAGGCAAACCATATACATGGTCTCCGTGCAGGTGGGTGACGAGAATATAGCGGATGCGCTGCATGCGCAAACCCAGTCGTACCAGCTGATGTTGGGTGCCTTCGCCGCAGTCAATGAGGAAATAATCCCCTTCCAGCCGCACCAGCTGACCGCTGGGAAAGCGGGTTTTGGTGGGAGAGGCGGACGATGTGCCCAGAACGGTAACCTCAAAGGAGCGGTGCATACGTACTCAAATTTACAACAAATCTGTGTATTACCCCCAAAACCAAATGCATGATTTTCACGCATTATTTTTATTTCAACATTTTTAAGGGTTGTTCAAAACTTTTGCCAGCGTCTGCTTTGCTTCCTCTGCAGTAATGCGTGAAATGCATGGATTTTCAGGGTGTATGCAGTGCACCTGATCGCAGGGATTGCAGGGCAGGATAGTATGTAAAATACAGGCTTGGGGATGCTGCGGATAAAACACATTTTTCACCCCCGGACCGAAGAATGATAAAGAGGGAATGTTCATTGCGTCTGCTATTTGCAATGGACCACTTTCATTGCCCACAAAGGCGCGGGCTTTGGAAATGAGTGCGGCCAGTTCTGTGATGCTCAGGTTGT
>Ga0194118_10007713_pt1 | contig 10287 bp, 9 predicted proteins | sample TA2MahsurfametaG_2_FD_148662 | JGI IMG/M metagenome (GOLD analysis project Ga0194118, IMG submission 148662) | Freshwater microbial communities from Lake Tanganyika, Tanzania - TA2015013 Mahale N5 surface | ecosystem: Environmental > Aquatic > Freshwater > Lake | place: Tanzania: Lake Tanganyika... | reverse complement strand
GCAAAGGCGGCCATCTCAACGAGGGCGACCTTTAACCCGCGAGACGCGCCATCAAGGGCGATTCCTGCGCCATTTACCCCGCCGCCAATTACCAAGATATCGAAGTGATCCTCACGAAGGCTCTTCATTGCATCGATGCGAGCGCTCGGACTTAACTCGGAGGATAAAACTCTCACCTGCGTAGGATACGGCTTATGGCTTTTATGGGCTCCCTCGACCAAGGTACCTCCTCTACTCGCTTCATAGTCTTTGATGAAACAGGTTCGATTGTTGGTCAACATCAATTAGAGCATCGCCAAATCCTCCCCCAGGCAGGTTGGGTGGAACACGATGCATCTGAGATCTGGCAACGCACTCAGGAAGTCATAAAGGGGGCGCTCGCTAACGCCGGAATCTTGGCTAATCAGCTGGCGGGAATTGGCATAACAAACCAGCGCGAAACCACGGTTATCTGGGACAGAGAGAGTGGAAGACCGCTATCAAATGCAATCGTCTGGCAGGACACTAGAACTCAAGAATTTCTCTCGTCGCTAACCGATGAGGTTAAATCAAAAATAACCTATAAGACCGGTTTGGCTATCGCTCCCTACTTCTCAGGTAGCAAGATGAATTGGCTCTTGAAGAACGTTCCCGCTGTCGCGAAAGCGATTTCTAGCAATCGCGCTTTAGTAGGCACTATTGATTCGTGGTTAGTTTGGAATCTAACTGGTGGAGTTCACGTAACGGATGTAACAAATGCAAGCCGTACCTTGCTTATGGATCTTGAAGCCTTGGATTGGGATGACGAGCTATTGAAGATTTTCGAAGTTCCACGCTCAATTTTGCCGAAAATTGCATCCTCCTCTGAAGTTTATGGAAAGACGCTCGCAAGTGGACCGCTAGGAGCGGAAGTTCCAATCGCCGGAATTTTGGGTGATCAACAAGCCGCGATGGTTGGTCAAGCTTGCTTTGAACGTGGCGAATCCAAGACGACTTACGGAACTGGAAACTTTGCGCTACTAAACACTGGTGAGGAGATCGTGAGATCCAAAAATGGTCTGCTTACTACGGTCTGTTTCAAATTTGGCCCTGAGAAAGCTAGATATGCGCTCGAAGGATCCGTTGCGGTTACTGGCTCAGCGATTCAATGGTTACGCGACCAATTAGGAATCATAAAGAGCGCACCTGAAGTAGAAGAGTTAGCAAATAGCGTCCCAGATAACGGTGGCGTTTACTTTGTACCGGCCTTCTCAGGTCTCTTTGCGCCGTATTGGAGAAATGATGCTCGTGGCGTTGTAGTTGGACTCACCCGTGCCGCTACTAAGGCTCATTTATCTCGAGCTGCGCTAGAGGCGATTTGTTATCAAACTCGCGATGTCCTTGATGCGATGTCAGCCGATAGCGGTGTGAAACTTCCCGAGATGCGAGTGGATGGTGGAATTACTGCTAACGAACTATGTATGCAGATGCAATCTGACATCATGCAGATCGATGTAGTTAGACCAAAGGTCATTGAAACTACTGCCCTTGGAGCGGCTTACGCAGCGGGTCTAGCAACTGGTTTCTTTAAAGATGAATCACAGCTGCGAGCAAATTGGCAAGAAGGAAGGCGATGGAAAGCAAACCCTGGATCTGCGCTTGCAACGAGTGGGCTTGAAAATTGGAAGCGAGCTATCGAACGAACGCTAGATTGGGTCAAATAGCCTTTATCTCAATAAGGAGTGCTTGTGCCGGTTGCAAAATGGGCGCGGGCAAACCAATCTCAATCAGAGCCGCTCCGGTGGTTTCAACTCCATCTTTAAGCCACTTTGGTGGCGCAATCAGCATCATTCCAACTCGTCCAGCAGGTTCAACGACGGTCGCGCGATATCTCTTATCCCGATCCAAACCAGTAAATCGTAGATTCGGAGCGTGCGAGGTCTTTATTGGTTGAAGCTGTACGTACGCAAATAGCGACTCGTCCTCACCAATGATTCCATGTAGGTAATGGCTTTCATCGGGATAATCAACGCGAGTGACTTTACCTGTGTGTATAAGGGAGCGTTTTGCTTTGTAATAATCGATCCAACTCTTTAGGAGTTTCAATTCCTCACCAGCTAACTTGGTGATATCCCTCTCGATACCAGCGTGACCAAATAACGCAGTCACGGCTCGGAATGAAAGGGCAAGCTCTCTTCCGGTCTGATGTCCCGGGGTTGGCCCAATATGTGTACCAAGAAGTTCGGGCGGCATAAATTGCATAGTCCAACGCTGGATTTGTTGGCGCGCCAGCGCATCATTGTTATCGCTTACCCAGAATCGATCTACGTACTCCACAACTCCGAAGTCGACTCGCCCGCCTCCTGATGAGCAAGATTCGATTTCAAGTCCAGGGTGGCGCTGCTTCAACTCCTTAAACAACTTGTAAATAGCAAGAGTTTGTTTATGTATTGCGGCTCTGCCGAGATATCCCGCATCCACTAAGACTCGATTGTGATCCCATTTGATGTATCTGACATTGGAATCTGAAATAACTTTGCTGGTTGCTTGAAGCACGTAATCAAATGCATCTGGATTGGCTAGATTAAGTACGAGTTGGTGGCGCCAAGTAGCAGGAGTGCGTCCTGCTTCACTCAAAACCCAATCTGGATGGCTGCGATAAAGATCCGAATCTGGATTTACCATCTCCCCTTCAAACCAGAGTCCAAATTCCATTCCCTTACTAGCTACATAATCTGCGATTGGGCGAAGCCCATTTGGCCATACCGCCTTACTAACTTGCCAATCTCCCAAACCAAGGCGATCGCTCCGCCTGGAGCCAAACCAACCATCATCTAATACAACCCGTTCCACTCCGATACTTGCGGCAACATCGACAAGTTTGCGAACTCGCTCTTCGCTATGGTCAAAGTAAATCGCTTCCCACATATTTAGCGTTACCGGGCGAGTCTTTGCTGGGTGATTAGCGCGGGCGCGAAGATGTTGGTGATAACGCTCCGCCAATCCATCTAAACCTGTGTCCGAGTAGACCGCAATCAAATCTGGGGATTGGTAACGCTCTCCTTTCCCAAGAATCACTTCACCTGGGGCCAAGATCTCGCTTGCGCCAATTGATTGAACTCCTTCGTAGTTCTTTTCAATGCAGTAGCGAACATCGCCGCTCCACGCCAGAGCGATAGACCAAGCCTCTCCAGTTGCAAAATTGGTCTCTTTAGTTAGCGCAATCTCACCGATGGTGAAGTTGTGCCCACTTCGACCTTCATTAGATTCACGGACCCAACGGCCAACATCGATTCCCCGACGTTGCGGATTCCGCTCATTTGACCAGCGCCCTGCAAAGTCAAGGCTCTCGCGCGCCTTATCAGATAGCGGTAACCAATAAATCAATTCATTTAAGGTGTAATCATCGCCTTGATTCAACAGCGTGTAGTTCATTCGGATTACGCCATAAGAATCCAATTTCAAATTAAGTTCTAGCTCAAGTGCAATTGCAGAATCTGCAAATTTTGCCACAAGAGAATTTTTACTTGAATTAAACTCTTTAATCTCAAAGTGCGATGACCAGACCTTACCGGAGCGATGCCCAGAGAGAGTTGGATATCCAATCCAGCCACGCGAGTGTTCCCGCAATATTCCAGGGTTTTGGATTGAGTCAAAGTCGCTATTTGGTATCGAGCGCTCAAAGGAAAACTTAGATAACTCGCTTCCAATTTTCTTGCCCCAATAGCGGACTACTAGCGCGCCATCTACAACTTCAGCGAGTAAATCAACCCCGCCGTTAGATAAGTGCGCCTGCGAAGACATGCCGGTAGAGTAATGCTCATCATGTCGAGCAAGAAACTAGGCGCTGGGGTCGTAAGAACTGACCGCTTGCTCATGGATGGTCGAACAATCCGGTACTACGACACTCAAGGACAATCACGCGATGCCGTAGACCAACGAGAGGCTGAGACCCAACCACAAATCGGAGAGATGCGCCTTGATGCTTTAAATAACGAGTGGGTGGTGATGGCTGCGCACCGCGAAGGTCGAGTGTTTCTGCCTCCTAAAGAGTTAAATCCACTTGCCCCAAGTCGCCCCGGCTTCTTAACTGAAATCCCTGAGAGTGACTATGAAGTTGTCGTTTTCGATAATCGCTCGCCATCACTTCGTTCGCCAGAAAAAGATGTGAAGATTCCAAATGAGATTGGCTTTGCCACTCCTCCCATTCCTGCTGCAGGAAAGTGCGAAGTAGTCTGTTTCACCTCTAACTACGAGGCCTCCTTTAAAGATTTATCTCATCACCAAATCCGTACTGTTTTAGAGGCGTGGCGAGATCGCACCGCTGAACTTTCTACGCTCTCATACATCGAACATATTGCGCCCTTTGAAAACCGTGGCGAAGAAGTTGGCGTGACTCTCTCTCATCCTCATGGACAGATCTACGCTTATCCTTATCTTCCACCACGAACTGAGAAGATGTTAAGGGTTGCTGAAAACCATAAAGCTAAGACCGGACGAGTACTACTAGATGACCTTGTGGCGCGAGAGATTAAGGATGAGGTCCGAGTCATCGCAAGAAACGCTGATTGGGTTGCATTCGTTCCTTATGCCGCGCGCTATCCCTTTGAGATTCATGTTGCACCTATCCGCCCGGTTCCAGATTTGGCGGCCTTAGATGAAGCTGCCTGCGAAAACTTTCCGGCGATAGCTAAAGAAGTTCTACAAAGACTAGATGGTGTCTTTGATACCAAGATGGCCTACATAGCGGCTTGGCATCAAGCACCGGTTCGAATTGGTAGAGATGTACTCCGATTGCATTGGCAGATCACCAGCGTTCGACGCGCTCCTGGAAAACTTAAGTATTTGGCTGGTTCTGAATCTGCATTTGGCGCTTTCATGATGGATTTGTGGCCCGAACAGTCTGCTCAACAACTTCGGGATGTTCGAATCTAAGATGAAAATCCGCGAGGATTTCACAACTCTATTTGGTGTAAATCCTGATTTGGTGGCCTCGGCACCAGGTCGAGTCAATCTAATTGGTGAACATATTGATTACAGCGATGGCTTTGTGCTCCCTTTCGCGATTCAAGCTAGGACGTACTGCGCGTTGAGGATTCGAAGTGATGAGCGGGTAAGAGTCGCAACAAATCAGAATAAGAGAGATGTTTTTGAAAGCTCAATCGCTGAATTAAAGCCACAAACTGGGCCGGTCTGGACTCGCTACATATTAGGTGTGCTCTGGGCTCTTGATATAAAAGTTGGAGTGGAAATCTTGGTTGATAGCGAAGTTCCATCCGGAGCGGGGCTATCTTCATCTGCGGCGCTGGAATGTAGCGTTGCTACCGCGCTAAATGCGCACTTTGAGTTAGGCAAATCCTTAACCGAACTTGCACGAATTACCCAGCGAGCCGAAAATGAATATGTTGGAGTTCCGTGCGGCATCATGGATCAATCAATCTCTTTGATGGGTAAAGCTGGCCATGCTCTCCTATTGGACTGTCGCGACCTTTCTACTCGCCAAATCAAAGTCGACTTTGAATCAAATGACTTAAAACTCTTGATAGTTGATACAAGGGCGCATCATGCCCTTGTTGATGGTGGATATGCCGAGCGTCGCACGCAATGCGAGGCGGTCGCGAAGGAACTTGGCGTTAAAGCGATGCGAGATCTCTCTATTGGAGAGTTAGAAACCGCACGAACAAGATTACCGGAATTGAATTACCTGCGGGCGCGTCATGCAGTAACTGAGATAGGAAGAGTCCTTGAGGCTGTAAAGGTTCTAGAAGCCGATGACTTCGATACCTTTGGAAACCTATTAACAAAATCGCATAAATCACTTCGAGATGACTACAACGTTTCTTGCCCTGAATTAGATCTCGCCGTTGATACCGCTCTCAACCTTGGAGCGCTCGGCGCTCGCATGGTAGGAGGCGGATTTGGCGGAAGTACAATCTCCCTCATTAAGAGCGATGAAGCTGCGAAAGTTGCTGTAGAAATTGAGCGAGCATTTAGCAAGAGTGGATTTGGTTCGCCGAGATTCTTTGATTCGCTCCCTGGAGATGGAGCCCGGGTAGAAAGTTATTAACTAACTGGCGTTACAGATAGAACTTCAACGCCACCGATGGCATTTAATACATTGATTAGGTCGGCTGGATCGGTTCCGGGAAATGCAACTGTGATGTCATCGATTCCGCGTCCACCCTCAGATGAAAGGACCACTAAGCCTCTAATGTCGCCGCCGGCAAAACCAATTGCTGATGCGACTGCGCCAAGGGAGCCAGGGCGATCGGGAAGTGCTACTCGGATTCGGACCATTGCCATAGAGATGAGTCTAAATGAAAAGCTCCCCGACTTGGACTCGAACCAAGAACCTGCCGGTTAACAGCCGGCTGCTCTGCCGATTGAGCTATCGGGGATCGGCTAAAACTCCGGCAGACTCTACGACAAGCCTTCTCCGAACGCCAATTCCCGGAGTGCGCGACGTTTCGTCTCCATTTCGACCAATTTAGCGAAAGTCTCCCCATACTCCTTCTCGTTCTCAACTGGATTGAGTCGTTGAAGCGAGGACTTGATTTCTGCGATTGATCTAGAGAGCGCCACTTCATTTAATCTCGCCATAATGCTTGAGACATAGCGATCAGAAATCTCACCTTGTGTGCGGACCGGTTCAACTAGCAACTCGGTAACAAATGAACGCAATTCTTCTCCATCAATCTTTGATACATCAATGGACTCCAAGTTCTTCTGGGTATCGATGTAATTACGCAATCTCTCATAAGCAGGATGTGAAAATGCATTTGGTTCTACTTCACTCCATTGTCTGGCGAGCGCTGGCATCTGTAGCCTTACTTTCAGTACTTCACGTTCTAGGGCGAGCCTTGGTTCATTCGGATCTGGTCGCCAATTTGAGGTCGCGCTCTCTTCGCTCTTTACCGAGCCACCTTTAGATGCGTTCTTTTTAACGGCAGCAGTAACAACTTCAATATCCATGCCTAGCCAACCTGCGAGAGTTCTCACATATTCGGGGCGAAGCGATGCATCTCTAATCTTGCCAATTAGAGGGGCCGTTGAATTTAACGCGCTAACTCTTCCTTCCGGAGTAGTTAGATCAAACTTCTTTATCTCAGTTCTTATCGCAAACTCAAATAGTGGAACTCTCCTTGCAATCAAGTCGCGCACCGCACCATCGCCACTTTTCTGGCGGAGTTCACAAGGATCAAGGCCATTAGGTTCAACAGCGACAAAGGTTTGGGTGACAAATTTCTGGTCATCATCAAATGCTCGAAGTGCCGCTTTCTGTCCGGCAGTATCGCCATCAAAAGTAAATATGACTTCTCCGCGGAAAGAATCATCATCCATTAGCAATCGCCTAAGAATTCGGATGTGATCATCGCCAAAGGCGGTTCCGCAAGTAGCGACCGCTGTAGTTATTCCAGATAGATGAGCCGCCATCACATCGGTATATCCCTCAACAACTACGACTTGGCGGGACTTGGCGATCTCTTTCTTCGCTCGATCAAGACCGTAGAGCAGTTGGCTCTTCTTATATATGAGAGTTTCTGGGGTATTTAGATATTTAGGTCCATTATCTTCTTCATCACTCGCTAATTTTCTAGCCCCGAACCCGACCACATCGCCGGTAATGTCATGAATTGGCCAGACCAATCGATATCTAAAACGATCAATCGGTCCTCGCTGTCCCTCTTTTATCAAACCTGCAAGCGTTAGCTCTTCAATTGTGAAACCTTCTGCGCGCAGCGCTTTAGTAAGCACATCCCATTCCTTAGGCGCAAAGCCAACTCCAAAACTTCGAACTGATTCACCATCAAAGCCACGCTTCTCAAGAAAGTCTCTTCCCATCGCAGCATCCGGAGATTTCAATTGTTCTTGATAGAAGCGAGCGGCAGCGGCATTTGCAGCAACTAATCGAGAGCGCTTTCCAGTCGGGGCAGATCCTGCGCTTCCAGCCTCATAAGTGAGTTGGTATCCGATCCGCTCGGCTAATTTCTCAACTACTTCTGTAAAGGTGAGATGGTCAATCTTCATCACAAAGGCAAATACATCTCCACCGGTTTGGCAACCAAAACAATGGAAGAAACCCTTACTTGGGGTTACGTGAAAGGATGGCGTCTTCTCATCATGAAATGGACATAGCCCTTTTTTCTGGCCACCGCCGGCGTTCTTAAGTTGGACGTACTCACCTACGACTTCATCGATTGGTGAACGATCGCGAACATAAGCAAGATCGCTATCTTTTATCCGCCCTGACATGGCCGAATCCTATGCCTCTCGCTTTTTGCCAGTTAGCTCCTGATGTAGCGCATACGCTCCGGGATCGGTCAAGGAAGCAACTTGATCAATTACCACTCTTAACCGCTCGGAATCTGTGGTTGATCGATACCACTCTTGTAAGAAGAAAGATTCCAGCGAACCGGGAGCGCGCTCTAAGACTGCGTCAACAAGTTCGGCAAGTAACTCACGCTGACTTTGGTAAAGATCTTGGGATTTTTCAGCTCGAATGATGTAGTAGCCCGGCATCGAAGCGCAACTTCGACTCTTTGAGCGCGCGGAACGAGCAGGTTTGCCGAATATCGAGTCAATTCGCCATCACCATAATGCGCGCGAGTCTCACGTTCAGCCGCTAGCGCAAACCTTCCAATCAATTGACTTGTTAAATCTTTCAAGAGAGCTAGTTGGCGATGGCTCCGATCAAATTCCTTTGGCCAACAGGAAAGTGCTTGTAGTGAGTCAAGCGCCCCGCTCGCTTCAGCTTCAGTCAAGTCACTTAAATATTCGGATTTCGCTACTTGGAACAGATTCGGTAGATCGCTTCGAAGTCCCTCAAGTTTTATGTGGCCAGTTACGAGAGCATCTTCAAGATCATGTACGGAGTAGGCAACATCATCAGACCAATCCATGATCTGGGCCTCCATCGCTGATCGTTGCTCGGGGGCACCTTCACGCATCCAATTGAAAATCTCCTGATCATCGCCATAAACACCAAACTTCTTTGAGTTTTCTAACGAGCTCCACGGATACTTTGTTGCTGCATCCAAACTTGCCCGAGTTAAATTCAAACCAACTGAGAGGCCACTCTCATCAACAGTTTTAGCTTCAATGCGTGTCAATAACCGGAAACTCTGGGCATTCCCTTCAAAGCCGCCACAAGGCTCAGCTAACTTTGCCAGCGCAATTTCACCATTATGTCCAAATGGAGGATGTCCCAAGTCGTGAGCTAAACAAGCGCCTTCCATTAAATCTGGATCGGCTCCAAGGGCGGCACCTAACTCGCGCCCAACTTGGGCGCACTCCAGTGAATGAGAGAGGCGAGTTCGCGGAAAGTCACTTGCCCATGGAACCGCGACTTGTGTCTTTGCGGCTAATCTTCGGAGCGCAAATGAATGAATGATTCTTGCTCTATCACGCGCAAATTCAGTCCGACCTTTTCGTTTCGCCGGTTCATCGAGAAATCGCTCGCGATCAGAAGCGGAATATCCCGCATGCTCCTTTGCTTCACGAAGCGCCATAGTTCGTAAGGCTACAGTTTCCACGCTACATGGTCGCTAATGTGAATTCCCCGCCGACCTAAGGTGATGTAAGCGAGATATGCCCCAGTTTCCCTTAATAAATAGCGAAAACTGACCTTATCTAGACTCGCAATCCCAGTTCTGACCGGGGAACAGCTCGCATCAAATCCAAAATCCTTTGCCATCGTTATCGATCTAAAGCAGTGATACGGATCTGTGACGATAATGATTGAGTTGAAACGCTTCTTATCGACATTCGAGGCGAGCGCTTCGATACTTGTGTAAGTGTCTCTTCCAATCTTTATCGCGGTCATAGAGCGCCACGGAATTCCATTCTGTGCCAACCAAGCACGAGACGTTCCGGCCTCGGTAAATCTATCGCCGGGGGCTCCTGCGCCAAGAGTGAATACTTGAGCTGCGAAATCTTTTTCGTAGATGCGCACAACTTCTTTCAACCTCGCCTCTAAAACTCTTCCCGGCCGTCCATCAAGTTGGGCCGCACCCATCACAACGATTGCATCGGCTTTTCGAATCGTCTCATTATTTGCGGTGTACCAAGTTCTAGCAAGCGCAAAAGTTGGTATTGCAAGTAGGAGCACTATCAAGAAAGTTAAGAATTTAAAAAACCATTTAAAGAGAAACATTAACCACCAGAACCAGAATCTCTTCCATCAACGCTTACTAACTCTTCGGGATCATCTAGCCAACCTTGGGGAAGCGAGACTGCTCTTCCATGAGATCTGCGGCCACGTGGTGAGTCGCCAACTTCTTCTGGATATGGTTGATCGGCAAGCTGATCGAGAAGTGATCTAAGTTCAGT
>Ga0194118_10007710_pt1 | contig 10288 bp, 9 predicted proteins | sample TA2MahsurfametaG_2_FD_148662 | JGI IMG/M metagenome (GOLD analysis project Ga0194118, IMG submission 148662) | Freshwater microbial communities from Lake Tanganyika, Tanzania - TA2015013 Mahale N5 surface | ecosystem: Environmental > Aquatic > Freshwater > Lake | place: Tanzania: Lake Tanganyika... | reverse complement strand
AGGTTCTTAACTTTTTTTTTTCAATAAAACATTTAATTTTTATAAAATTATAAATTTTATTATTGAATTTTTTATATATTTGCTCGCCTTTATATCCTGCTAAGATATATATGTTTTCAAAATTATATTTTGATAATTCTCTAATTAAAATTTCTAAAAAATATTTTTTATTAATTTTCATCAAAGGCTTAGGATTTTTTTTTGTTAAATTGCCAAGCCTAGCGCCCCTGCCGCCTGCTAATATCACTAGATCAATTCTCATATTTTTGTTTTAAAAAAAAAAAGTCATAATATACAATACTGTCATGAAATATTTAAAAATATCATGCTGCGGTGGCATAACCCCATTTTATCTTAAAAATACATTATTATTTAAAATAATTGAAAGGCTTGATAGTAGAAAAATAATATTCTCAAATATGTCAAATTCAGATGTTGTTTTTATTGGACCATACTATCATTTTTTTGAAATATTTATTAATAAAATTTTAAAAAAATATTCTTTATCTAAAAATTTTGTTCCAATTTTTTTTAACAATCTTATTTTTAAAAATAAAAGTCAAAAAAAAATTTTTTTTTCTTACGAAAATAGTTTGAAATTCAGGAATATAAAAGCCGATTTTTATTTTACACCTCTTCTAGGCGTTTCCGATAGTAATCATTTTAGAATACCGTATTGGAAGAATTGTGCAAATTGGCCAGAGTATGGAATTAATTTTGATAATACGTTTGCGGATCATTATATCAGATATGGTCAATATTATAATGTAGAAGATATGTTAAAAGTTCAAGGTGATGAATTTTTAAAAAAAAATAAAAAATTTTGTGTTTTTTTTTCTCATCAGATGCATCCCAGAGAGAGTATTTTTAAAATTTTTAGAGAAAATTTTGTAATTGATGCCTATGGATCTTATTTTGATAAAAAAGTAAAAAACCATAATAGCTCTGGCTTAAAAAAAAAAGATATATTAAATAAATATTCATTTAATTTATGTCCACATACATGGTGCAGTCCAGGAGTTTATTCCTCTGATGTACCCGATGCTTTTTTGGCTAAATGTTTACCAATAACCTGGGCAGATAATAACATTGAACATGAATTTAATAAGGACTCATTTATTAATTTAATAAATTTTCAGCAAAATAATTATACTGAAATAATTAATTTATTAAGGGATGACATTTTTTTACGAAAATTTACAAAAGAACCATTGTTAAAATCTAAACCTAATTTGGAAAAAGAAATAGATTTTATTAACAATATGTTGAGACTAATATAAGATTAACTATTTAATTACTTGCACAATTCATCTTCTAGAATTTCACAAAATAATTGACCAATAAAAATCTCCATTACTTGAATATTTGCACTCACGTTTGATGGAATAATAATAGATCTCTGCGCATATTTCACAATTTTTCCACCCTTATTTCCTGCAAAGCAAAAAGTTTTCAATTTTTTTTTATTAGCAGTTTTAATTGCTCTTATTAAATTTTCACTATTTCCTGATGTTGTGATTGCTATACAAATATCACCTTTATTGCCAATTGCCTCGATTTGTCTTGAAAAAATATATTTAAATCCATAATCATTTCCTATAGCTGTGAGTGCTGACGTGTCGGTAGTGAGGGCTATTGAAGGTAATGCTTTTCTATTTTTTTTAAATCTAACCGTCAATTCAGTTGCTAAATGTTGGGCATCAGCCGCACTACCACCATTTCCAAAAAAAATAATTTTTTTTCCTTTAGATATAGCCTTAATACTCTCATAGCAAAGAATAAAAAAATTTTTTTCAAATAATGATTCCTTAAATAAATTAGTTATTTCTAATTTTTTATTTAAGTAAATTTTTTTAATATCCTTAATATAAATTATTTTTTTCATAAATTAATTTTTTAGGTATAATTATACATTTATATGCTTTTAAATATATTTATGTTTAAATTAATATAGGTTTTTCGCATCTAAAAAATTTTTTAATACTAAATGTAAGATAAATTTTATATTATTAATATTTAAGCATCTATACAAAATAATAAATTTGATAATGAATAAAGCTTTTAAAATTATAAACTATCTGACTGGTAATAAAGTTTCTTTTATAATTTTTATCATTATTTGTGGTTCTTTTTTTGAATTATTAACTTTATCCATGATGACGCCAATATTCAATTATTTTTCTGGCACTAGTATTAGTGTTAATTTTTTAAATTTAGAAAATATTTTAAATATAAATAATAATATAAAAAAATTATTAGTAATTTTTTTATTAATATTTACCATCAGATGTTTTCTATCCATTATGATTTCTTATTATAAAGGAAAATTAATACAAGAAATAAACAATAAATTATCTTCACAAATTTACTCAAATTATATTCAAAAAGATTATGAATTTTTTTTAAGTACTAATTCTTCTAAACTAATATCAAATATACTTTTTGAAGTGCAAAAATTTTCTTATGGCATAGTAGATAGTTTGCTTATTTGTTTCACTGAAATATTTTTGATTTTAGCTGTATTAACTTATCTATTAATATCTTTCTTAAAGCCTGGTATGTTATTATTTATTGTTTTTTTAATTTTCTTTTTAATTTTTTATAAATATACCAAATTTATTTTAAAAAATTTAGGAAGTCTAAAAGTTGAGTACGATAGAAAAAAGCTACATGATTTACAAATTAGTTTTTATGTAATAAAAAATATTAAATTAGATAATTTAGAAAATTTTTTTTTTAAAAGATTTAAAAAAAGTACAGAACTTTCTACAAACAGTACTTTCTATCTCACATTAGTAGGAGAATTATTTAAACCTATAGTTGAATTATTTATTTTTTTTGTTTTTACGTCTATTATAATTATATTTTTTTACTTCTTTCAATTTTCAAAAGAAGAAGTTTTCTTAATAATTTCTTTATTTGTTGTTAGCATGTTTAGAGTATTGCCATCGTTTAATAAACTTTTTCATAATCTTAACAATTTTAAATTTAATTACTTAACAATCGATATTATTTATTCAGAGATTTTTAAAAATAATTTTGACAAACAAATTTACGAAAAACAGCAAAAAATTTTAAATAAATTTTACTTTAATAAATCTATTGAATTTAAAAATGTTAATTTTTCATACAATAGAAATGAAAAAAAAATACTAAAGAATGTGAATATTAAGATTACAAAAAATAATGTGACAGGTTTATTTGGTGATAGTGGAAGTGGGAAGACTACTTTATTAAATTTAATATGTTATTTGATAAAACCAACATCTGGTAAAATTTTTGTCGATGACGAACCTGTAGAAAATCTATTTAAATCATATCAAAAAACGATTGGTTATGTTTCTCAAAAAGTTCATTTAATTGATGATACTATAATTAATAATATTTTATTAGGTCAAGATAATGATGCTTTTAATAATGAACTTTTTGATCAAATATTAAAAAAAACTGGATTAGATAATGTTATTAATAATTTTTCTCTTGGCAAGTATACAAAGATTGGAGAAAGAGGAGAGAGGTTATCTGGAGGGCAGCAGCAGAGAATTGGTATTGCAAGAGCATTATATAAAGAACCTTCTATATTAATCTTAGATGAAGCTACAAGCAATTTAGATGAAAAGTCTGAAAAACAAATATTTGAAAGTTTAAAAGTATTTAAAAATAATATGACTATAATAATAGTTTCTCACAAAAAATCTATTATGGAATTATGCGACAAAGTATTTAAAGTTGAGAAAGGAATAATTGTAGATAAGTTTTAAATTTAGCTGTCTGTAAATAATTTAATTTTAATATTTGAGATATTACCTTTGTTCATTAATTGTATAATTTTTTTTATATTTACAGATATTTTTTTAATTATAATTAAATATCTAAATTTACAATAGTCTGGTAAAAAAAATTTTTATCTAAAATCTAATTTATACCAATTTTTTTTAATATAACTTTTTTATTTTTAATATTAATATAATTCCATAAATCAATAATTATTTTCTTTTTATTGATTTTTAATTTTTCAATTTTCTTAAATTTGGTATTATAATAACAAACAAAAATAACATCAGCAGTTTCAAAAAATTTCTTTATATTTTTGTAAAAATTTATTTTATTTTTTATTTCTGGATATTGTTCATCATAAATGATGACTTTATTCTTGTTGCTAAAATAATTTAACAATTTTTCTCCTGGTGATCCAATTGAGATAGGTGTATTTATTTTATAACTTAAGCCACATATTCCAATTGTGACTTTGCTTTTGAAGTTTTTTTTAATTTTATTATAAACACTGATGTACCTATCAAGCTGGATATTATTAATTTTATCTGTCGTTATTGGAATATGATTTGGAACTTTGATTTTTTCTAAGTATTTTGCAAAATTCCTATTGTCTCTAGGAAAACATGGTCCTGCGTAAAGAGCTCCTAAGGATAAATATTTATGCCCTATTCTTTTATCATGACCGATAGTGTTCAATATTTTTGAAACGTCGACATTTGGTTCTTTATCTGCAATTTGACTTAAGCAATTAGTGTAAGATATTTTTAAGGTTACATAAGTGTTTATTGCTATTTTTGCAATTTCAGCTTCTTTTAAATTAAGTAATTTTAATTTATAAATTTTTTTTTTATATATATTGGAGTAAATTTTTTTTAATTTTCTGTGTCCTTCTATTAAATTAGAGCCACAAATTACTAAATCGCTAAATAAAACGTCATTATATATAGATCCTAGAGCAATTAAATGAGGGTTGTATGTTAATACAAATTCCTTGCCATGCTTTAATTTAAAATTTTTTTCAAGAAATTTTATAAAATATTCACATGATCCAGGATTTACTGTTGACGTAATATTTATTAAATAATTTTTTTTATTTTGTAAATATCTTCCAATATCTTTTAAAGAAGAGATTATAAAACTATTATCAAATTCATAATTTTTTTTAGAAGGAGTGGGAACCAATATAAACGTGGCTTGGGTATTATTTATGGCCTGTTCAAAATTGTTTGTAAAAATAAAATTTTTTTTATTTCTCTTAATTAATTTATTTAAGTTTGGCTCGCTATCTTTATAATTTTTTTTTATCTTTAATTCAATTTCATCATTAATATCATAGCCATAGACAATATTATTATGGTCGGCTAGAATTTGAGAAAAAATTAAACCAAGCTTACCAAGTCCAATGCAAAAAATTTTATTTTTTTCTATCATATTTATTCAGTGTTTTTGTAAAAAATGAAATTAATAAAAGTAAACTTCTTATAATACAACAAACATATTTTTATAAGTTAGTTCTTAAATGATTTTTTCTTTAAATATGTTAATGATTTTAATATTCTGTGAAAAAAAAAATATATCTATATCTTTGTGGCGGTTTAGGAAATCAACTATTCCAGTATGCGGCTGCTAAAAATATCGCAATTATCAATGATGCTGATTTAATTATTGATACCCAATGTGGGTTTATTACTGATTTTAGAGATTTTTGGAAATTTTCTTTGAGTTTATATAATTTAAAAAATGTAATCTTAAAAAAAAATATCTTAGTTTTTTGGTTATACCGTATTTACAAAAAAGTTTTTGGTATTCGCACAATTTTTAATTCTTTTCTTTTTAGAAATTTAATAAATGAAATGTTTATTGATCATTTTGATGAACAAATAAAAAGATTTAATTTTAATAATAACTTATATTTATTTGGATATTTTCAATCAGAAAAATATTTTGTTGATAATAAAAATTCTATAGTAAATGAATTAATCCCACCTGTACCAACAAAAAATATTTTTTTAGAAATGAAAGATAAGATAGTTAATTCTAATTCCATCTCATTAGGTGTGCGTATACACGAAACAATGCCGCAAAATATTAGTTACAAAGTTGGAGGGATAACGCCATTTGATTTTTATAAAAATGCTGTAATTTTAATGTTGAAAAAAATATCAAACCCAACCTTTTTTATTTTTTCGACGAGTAGTTCGAATGTAGAAAAATTATTATTAGATTTCGTCGAGATTAAGAAATTTAATATTTATGTTATTACAGAAGACAAGGGGTTCAAAGGCGCTTCCGATAATCTATGGTTGATGAGTCATTGCGTTAATCATGTTATTTCAAATAGCACTTTGTATTGGTGGGCTGTTTATTTATCTTCATTTAAGTATAAAGATCAAAAAATAATATCTGCAGATAATTTTGCAAATAGAGATACCTGTTTAGAGTCATGGAAGTTAAAAAATTTTAAATAATTAACAATATTTTATGAAGAAAATTTTAATATTAGGATCTGGCGGACAAATAGGTTCTCACTTGTCTATTTATTTAGAAAAAAAATATAAGGTGCTAAAGTTTGATTTGGCCACTAATAATTCTGAAGACTTGAGAATTGACAATAATGTTAAATTTATTTCGCTCGTAAAACAAAGTGATTTTATTTTTTTTCTTGCTTTTGATGTTGGTGGTTCAAGATATTTAAAAAAATACCAAAATTCATATAACTTTTTGATGAATAACGTTTCTATTCTGAAGAATACCCTTCAAGTAATTAAACGTTTTAAGAAGAGATTTATTTTTGCATCAAGTCAAATGTCCAACATGTCTTTTTCAACCTACGGTGTTCTGAAAAAAATTGGAGAGGATATTACAAAATCATTAGGTGCTATTTCGGTTAGGTTTTGGAATGTTTACGGAATTGAAAAAAATCCAGAAAAATCTCATGTAATTACGGATTTTATATTAAAAGCAATTAAAAATAAAAAAATTAATATGCTGACAAACGGAAATGAGAAAAGAGACTTTTTGTACGCAGATGATTGTTGCCATGGACTATTAATAATTATGAAAAAATATAACGATTTAAAAAGACAAGAAATTATTGACTTGAATTCTGGCGTTTATACTAAAATTATTAATGTGGCTAAAATTGTTCAAAATATTTTTAAGGAACAGAGCGTTCATATAAAAATAATTAAGGGACGACAAATTGATGAAGTTCAGAAAAATAAAATAAACAAAAGTAACAATTTATTAATTAAGTATTGGAAGCCAAGAATTTCATTAAAAAATGGAATACAAAAAATTTTTAATTATCATTTTTTTAATAAAACGAATTAATTTTTAAGTATTTTTATTATGAGTGCTAAAGTTTTAATTAGTGTAATTATTCCCACTTACAATAGATCAAAATACTTAATTAAAATACTCTCTATATTAAAAAATAATTTTTTAAATTTTAAAAGTTTCGAAATAATTATTTGCGATAGTTTAAGCAAAGATGACACTAAATTAAGAGTAAATGTTTTTAAAAATAACAATTCATATTTGCCATTACGTTACATATATAATTTAAAAAATATTCATTCGATAAAAAGAAATGTTGGAATAAAATTAGCAAAAGGAAAGTATATAATTTTTTTAGATGATGATTGTTTCCCAAGTAACACCTTTTTAAGAGATTATTATAATCTTTTGGCCCGTAATGATAAGGTTGTCTATTGTGGATCCGTTAAATATCCCTCAAGTAGTTTAAAAAAAAATTTCATTAAATTCAGACAATCAAAACATTTTGTTTTTGAAGAAAAGAACAATACTTTAATCAATGTAACCGCCGATAAAATTGTTACCATGAATATGGCTTTAAAAAGAAATATTATATTAAAGCATAAGATATTTTTTAATAATAGTTTTAATAGATATGGATTCGAAGATTATGAATTTGGATTTAGATTAATTAATAGCGGCTTCAAAATTGTTAAGAGTCATCCAATCGTATATCATCATGATTTAAGAAATTTTGATTTATATTTAAAAAAGATTAAATTTCTTGGTTTTGAAAGTATGAAATATCTAATTAATTTAAATTTAGCCGCAGCAAAAAATAATAATTTCTATAAATTAGAGAATTTTTTTTTAGTAAAATTTTTTCTGAATTTTTATATTTTTAAAAATTTATTATTATTAATACAAAATATTTCAATTTTTTTAGATAAGAAATTTGTATATTTGCCATTTATTTATAAAGTTGCTTTAGGTTCAGCTTATTTAGAAGGATGTTTTTATAGAAATAGATATAATGATTGGAGCAATATAAATAATAAATGGTATCAATAACTTATCATTATGTTTAAAGATAAAACAATTTTAATTACTGGCGGCACTGGTTCTTTTGGTAGTTCTTTTATTAATCACCTATTTAAAAAAAAAATACCATTTAAAGAAATAAGAATTTTTAGTAGAGATGAAAAAAAACAAGATGATCTTCGAAAATATTTTAATTCCTCAAAAATTAAATTTTATATTGGGGACATAAAAGATGTAGCAAGTTTAAATACAGTCATGAAAAATGTAGATTTTATTTTTCATGCCGCCGCTTATAAGCAAGTTCCTTCATGTGAGTTTTATCCATTAGAAGCTGTAAAAACAAATGTTATTGGTACCGAGAATGTTTTGCAGAAAGCAATTGAGCACAATGTAAAGAAGGTCATCTGTTTAAGTACTGACAAAGCGGTTTATCCTATTAATGCCATGGGCATTTCCAAAGCTATGATGGAAAAAGTTGTGATTTCAAAATCCTTGGTTGAAAAAAATAAAACCATTATTTGCATTACCAGGTATGGTAATGTTTTAGCCTCAAGAGGCTCAGTTGTTCCAACTTTTATTAATCAACTAAGAAATAACCAACCAATTACCATTACAGATTCAGCCATGACCCGTTTCTTAATGCCAATGAACAAGGCCATAGAATTAGTATTATATGCAATGCTAAAAGGTCATAATGGGGATGTATTTGTTCAAAAAACTCCAGCTACGTCGATTGATATTATTGTCAAAGCATTACTTAAAATTTTCAATAAGAAAAGTAATTATAAAGTTAAAATCATAGGCAGTAGACATGGGGAAAAGAAGCATGAAAGTTTATTAACTACAGAAGAAATATTCAAAGCTAGAGATTTAGGTAAATATTTTAAAGTCTCTAGCGATATAAGAGATTTGAATTATGAGTTGTATTTTTCTAAAGGAAATAAAAGAATATCAAAAATACAAGAATATAGTTCTAACACTGTTAAGCAGCTTAATCAAAAAGAAACAGAAAAAATATTATTAGCTTTAGATCCTTTTAATAATAAAAAAGAACAGTATTTTCTTAATTAATGAATGTTCTTATTGTAGGTCATAAAGGTTTTATTGGTCAAAATTTATTCTATCAAATTAAAGATAATAAAAAATTTAATATCTCGTTATTAGAAAAAAATTCATCTCAAGCTGATATAGAAGATAAAGTTTGTAAAGCAGAGTTAATTTTTTTGATTTTTGGCATTAATAAACAAAAGTTGCCTAATGTCAGATTTGAAGATAATTATCTCTTTACCAAAAAAATCTGTTCCATACTTAAAAATAATAATAAGAAAACAAATATTATTTTTACATCTTCAATTCAGGCTAATCAAAATAATTCTTACGGAAAATCTAAAATAAAAGCAGAAAAAATTTTATTACAATATAAAAAAGAAACCAAGTCCCAAGTTTTGATTTATAGACTTCCAAATATTTTTGGAAAGTGGTCAAAGCCATATTATAATTCTGTTGTTGCAACTTTTTGTTTTAATATTGCTCGGAATAAAAAAATAAATGTTAGCCAAGATAATAAAGTTATAAACCTATTCTACATTGATGATTTAATTAAAGATTTTATTAATAAAATAAAATTGAAAAGATGGAATTCTTATGTGAAAATAAAAAGTACATATAATATTACTTTATTAAAATTAGCTAATTTAATTAGAAGTTTTAATAATAAAGATAATACTTTTTTAACACATGATGTTTCTAAAGATTTTATAAAAAAACTTTTTAGCACTTACGTAAGTTTTTTACCGAGTAATAAAATTAGCTACAAACTTAAAGATTATTCGGATAATAGGGGCTCTTTTGTTGAGTTTTTAAAAAATGAACAATTTGGTCAATTTTCTTATTTCTCCATATACCCAAAAAAAACTAGAGGAAATCATTTTCACCATACAAAAATTGAAAAATTTATTGTAATTGCTGGTAAAGCTAAGTTTAATTTTGAAAACATTATAAGCAAAAGTAGATTTTCTATACTTGCCAATAGTGCTGAAAATTTAGTAATTAATAGCATTCCTGGTTGGGCGCATAATATAGAAAATCCTGGCAAAGAAATGACTAAGATTCTAGTTTGGTGCAATGAGATTTTAGATAAAGAAGATCCGGACACAAGTTTTTATAAGATTTAGCATGAAATTAAAAGTTTTAACCATATTAGGAACCAGAC
>Ga0194118_10007708_pt1 | contig 10289 bp, 9 predicted proteins | sample TA2MahsurfametaG_2_FD_148662 | JGI IMG/M metagenome (GOLD analysis project Ga0194118, IMG submission 148662) | Freshwater microbial communities from Lake Tanganyika, Tanzania - TA2015013 Mahale N5 surface | ecosystem: Environmental > Aquatic > Freshwater > Lake | place: Tanzania: Lake Tanganyika... | reverse complement strand
GCTAATCCAGTGTTAATACCACTTGCTTCTCTATTATTATCTTCCTTAAGTTTAGCACTTAGTTGAGCATACGTTAATACTCTAGGTCTATTTATTTCAGCAATAGTACCTCTAGTAGTACCTACACCCATAATAAGAAAACCATTAGCAAAAGTATCCTGTAACGATCTTTTTATAATTATTTCAGTACTACTACCACTAAATTGAGATCTAGCTGAATCAGGTATATTTATGTTATAGATTGATCCTCCAGGTAATATCTTTCCGTTGTTAACTTTAAAAAGAATATTTCTTAATTTTTCACTTGCATAGGCTTCTACCGATATTGCGGGATCTAAATTTGACCCTGATACTGGAGCAACTCTAGTAGTTGCTGTTTTAGTAAAAGTAGGGTATTGTAAACCTGACCACGTAGTTGTGTCAGAATATCTCTTAATAAGCATTTGACTTGAATCCTGCTGAGTTACTCCTGTTGGTAAATCTATTGTTCTTATCGGAGATCCCGGAGCTATGTGATATAGACTGTCTTTAGTCATTGATTGGCTATACAAAGAAACTAGTCTATCCTTCTTTAAATAATCACTCCCAGTAGCATATAATTCAAAATTAGAACCGGATAATCCGTTTAGTTTAACATCTTTCCAAGTATTAGTAAAAGAAGCTCTTTGTATAGTAGTAAAACTATATTGTCCATTACTTTGAGGTCCTCCTTGATATTCAAAAAGAAAGTTTCTCTGTCTCGAAACGCCTAGAGCGTAAATGATACCTAAAGTTTGATCTTTATCTGCTAAGAAAGGTTTATCTAATACCTTTAAATCATATAATACTTTTAATCTATTTTCACTAAGCCCTTTCCGAGAAACTACGTATTCGTATTTACTTTGATAAGGAGTTACTGCAAATACTCCAAATTTGTCTAAGTGAAAACCTGATCCCTGTCTTGCTACTTGAGCTAATAAGTTACTGTTATCTTCTTTATAGATTCTGGTATACTCAATAGGTTGACTAAGTCTTCCAGATAAATTAGCTTGTACTGCTCCCTCTACTTTAGGATTCATAAAAGCTAAATCTCTTTCTTTCTTTCCAAACAATCTTCCTTTAGCAGTATTCTTTAAAAGATAATTTACTCTGTCTTTATCTACAGGAGCAAAAATAGGAGTAGGTACTCCGTTTATAACTTGACTTGCTACCCTAATAGGGTTATCTATTCCACTTCTTACCTGTTGATAAAAATCTAACTGTGCTTGAGTAGCATTCTCAGGTAAAGGACTCTTAATAAAAGGTTGTCCGCTAGATCCACCATCTGGCCTATCTTGACTATACTTTAACGATTTAAAGTCCGTTTTTAATTTAAGTAATTTACTTGTAGGCATTTTAACTATATGTTGAAGATCCTGGATTTAACAAATTACCTGGAACAGTAGAAGCATTATACGCTACCGATGATGCCAATACTTGATCGTTTACTTTTAATACTATAGGGTTGTTTGATTGACCTCCTGATTTATTTACTAACTGTTCTAGTAGAGCAACCATTCTGTTCATCTGTGCTGCTGAGTTAGCTCCTAAATACAATTCTCCTTTATCTACTTTTGCGAAACCTGTCTGAGTTATTAATCCTCCGTCTGCCTGTTTTGGTGCACCTGCTTCTAATCTATTTAAGTCATAAGGGACATATCCTGGTCTATATTGGTAACTTCCAACACTTGGATTAATTTCATACTTAGAAGAAGGTTGGGCTGCTCTACTTCCTAAATAAGTTTCCGATTTACCTTGATTAGTACTATTAGGAGCCATACCTGCTACTACATCGGTACCTTTTACTGCTAATCCCATAGCTCCTAACTTAGCTTCAAATGCTGGTTTAGCCAAAGTCATTGCTAATGCTTCCATTGCTAATCCCATTCTCTCAGTAGCAGCTGACATTCTATCTTGAATAGACATTTGATCAAATTGAGTCGCTAGTGCTTTGTCTCCTAGTTGAGCTAAAAACTCTTGCTTCTTTCCTTTAAGTACAGCTATTTCATAATCTTTTTTAACCTTTTCTAAATCATCGGTTTTTAAAGCAGCTAAAACTTGCTGTTGCATCAAAGTCTTACTCAATTGATCTGTACTCATTCCTAAAGCTTCTGCAGTCGCTTGCTGAGCGAGTCTATTCATTTTACCGTACTTAACGGCATCAATATTTTGATTATTAAGTTCTTTTACTAAACCTCCTAAATCATTAGTTAAAGCATAGTAACGAGCTCTTTCAAGATTTAAATTTTGTCCCATTAAAAGCTCTGCAGTCATTTGCTTTTCGATCGACGTATTAAAATCTAAAAGTTTATCTTGAATACCTGCTATATCTTTAAGCTCCATTCCAAAAGCTCTTGCCGTAATTGCAGCTTTAGCTAATGCTGCATCTTGACCAATATAGTTAATTCTTACGGAATCAGATAGCTTAGCTAAATCTTTTAATACTTCTCTTTCGTCTACGGCAGATTGAGTTATAGCTTTTTCTACTCTAATTTGAGCTAGTCTAGTTTTAAACATCTCCATTTGAGATGTCTTATTGATAAGAGACGTTCTATTTAGGTCAGCAGCAATCATTGCAGCTTCACCATTCATCTCTTTCATTGCAAAACGAAGCCTAGTATTCTCTTCTAATCTTTTGTCATCAAGTCTTACTGCAACTCCTAATTCCTGATTTGTTGCTATTTGAGCTTGAGTTAGATTTTTAGCATTAACAAAAATACTTTTAGAATCTGCAGCTATTTGAGTAAACTGACTACGAATGCTAAATGCAGTTTCATAATTAGTATTAAGGTATCTAGCTAATTGAGCAGCATCGGCATCAACTACTTTAAAAGCTGCTGCTGTAGCGTCTATACCTTTTTTAAGAGCTTCCCCAGCTTTTTTAGCAGCAACTAATTGAGGTTGTCCTGCTGCCATTAAAGCTTTGTCAGCAGCGTCCATTTCAAACAGACTTCCTCCACTTCCTGCAGATGCACCATCGTCCATTTTAAAAACTCCTCTAGATACTAAATCATCTCCTTTAAATAACTTAGTACCTGCTATAATATCATCCTTATCATTTATTTTAAAAGTACCTTCTGGGGCTAATAGAGTTCTTTTTCCATATCCTTTAAAGTCATCTGCTTGCTTCTCTTTACCCTTCATTGCCATTTGTCCAAGTGCCCCTAACAACCCCGTAAAACCGCTTTTTTCAGACATACTCCCGAATATACTTTCTGCGACAGCCCTTCCTTTCGATATCTCGCCTTGGGCGACTCTTTTTAAAGTTTTATCAGGAACGTTAAGACCTAGACCTGATAGAAAACCTACTTTTTTTGATTTTTTTAAATTTTCATATTTTTCGGTAGTCTTTTCTGATTTGTTAATGTAATACTCTTGCTCTTTTAGCTCCCCTGTTTGAAGAGATAACAGAGTTAATTCGTTTCGTAAACTCTTCCTTCGCGCATTACTAAGTTTTTCTGATTTAAGCTCTTCTGCTAAACTATCTATTCTAATTCTTAAGATTGATCGGTGTTCTGAAATTGATTTTTTTAGGTCAGTTGTAATTTTTGTACTTAGTATACCGCCTTTCTTAAGAATCTCTTGATAACCTTCAGCTTTTTTCCCTATCTCACTAAACGAGCTACTTATATCTTTAAAATTAGCTTTTTCTTCTAGTCTAGCTTTTTCTTTACCTTTGACTACTTTATCATACTCTTTTTGAATTAACCTTATTTGATCTGCTTCTTTTTTCAACTCGTCTAGGACTCCTCTAATAGATTTAGACGAATCCTTAAAAGTCTCCGTAAAAACTCTTCTTGCTTCCTGAGCATTCTTAAATAGTCTACCTTCAAGCTCATTCATGAGCTGTATATACTCTTGTAATTCTTCTTTACTTAGATTAGGATTCGCCATTTAAATATCTATACAAATAAATAGTTTAGAACTTACTTTTTGGGTTTTGGAGCTTTTACGTTATACGCTTGTTTAACTTCGTCAGGAATCTGAGCTTTGTTAGACTTTTTTAGTTCTACTCCTTGATTTACAATATAATCGTCTCCAGAGTTAGCTCCAGATATAGTATCGTAGTGATCTTTTAGTTTCTTAAAGGTAAACTTACGTAACCAAGTAGGCATATTATATACCGTACTAAAGTCATAACCTCCCTGCCCATGAAAACATATATCATGGATCTGAGCAAATAAGGCTATTCTATCATTAGGACTCAGGGTAAAAAAAGGTAGAATCTAAAGGTAGATCTATACCCTCCTCTGTATAGGTTTCAGACTTAAAATCAAACTTTAGTTCAATTCCAGGAGTGATATCTTTTACGTATTTTCTGAATGCTTTGGCATGTCGTGCTAGAAAGTGATTATCTACGAAATCTCTAATAGTAGATTTACTGGTATCTCCATTTACTGAAGTGACGAGATATTTCATTCTAGTAGATAATTCTGGTGAGTCTAAAGGATTTAATTTCCTATAACCTTGAATATCTCTATCTATCTCTTTTTCATCCTTAACTGTAAGGAGTTTGAAAGTTAAGTTAGTTTTAGTTTCTTGAATATTATATTCGAATGAATTTTTACCGTCTACTGCTAAAGACTCCTCTAAAGTTTTAGTACTTAATTCTGCTAAGTCTACTACTACGGTTTCTTCTACTGCAGTATTAGGGTTAAGAAATTGAACTTTATAATCTTTTCCGTAACCTAAAATTCTTGCTGCTACGAGTAAAGCATCCCTATCTGCTACTAATAAGTCGTCGTAATTAATCTTAGTAACAATTAAAGATTGTAATAACTTATCAAACATTACATTTTGTCTGATATAAGCAATGTTAGTGAGAATATCCTCTTCTTTAGCTGTCATGTACTTCAATTCGACAGTTCCTGAGGATAATGCACTGTCTTTAGAATAAAGTAACCCTTTAGAAGGTAATTCTACCGTTTCGGTAGGCATTTGAAAACCTGTGTTTGTACTCATAACGTATTTATTGTTTATTGTTTATTTTCCTATTCAATACGAACGTATCTTTCTTTCTTTATATAAATATACGAGACAAAAAAAATTCCCTCATTTCTGAAGGAATTCTTATATATTTTACTATTAAAAATCTAGTCTAAAAGTTGAGGACTGCGTAATCGTACGACAAACTTAAAGTAATTTCTGAAATTTCAGATTGCTGAGACCAGTCAAATCCATTAGTCGTATAGTTGTTAATAAAAGCACCTTTGATTACCCACTCTCCTACGATATCTCCTACAGGACCTAAAGTATTTAGAGTAATATCTTTCTTATAAAAGTCTGAATATCCGTCACGTCCTGTTACTGATTCGTGTGATAAACGTACCCACTCCATTACAGCTTGAGCACCAGAAGGTGTAATTGGATCGTACAAGCTAATATCAATATCTTGCCACTCTCCTTTACCTTTGATTTTACGATATACGTTGATATGATCTAATTTGATTGTCTCAAACTTGATAGTAGGTACTGCAGCCTTCTTAATGAAGTATGAAGGAATACCATCAATATACATAATAAAGCGATGTGTTACCTTAGGTTCAAACGCTGTGAAAAATATCTCATTTGGATTTAATACTGCCATTTTCTGTCTTATTTAATATAAATATTAGACTAATTGTTTTTTATTTTTTTTTCACAACTCTGTTTGGTTTACATTCCACCACCCATCTTTTTACTGATAGCGTCGGATAACTCTTGTTCTAATTTTTTCTTCTCTTCTGGAGTTTTAGCATTCTTCCACTGATCGTATTTCATTTTAATAAACGGAATAGATCCTAAAAGAAGTCCACCTACGCCAGCCCAGAAATTAGGATCAGCAAGAACGCTTTCTTCCATCTTATCTCCTTCTTCTTTTACTTCTTCTACTGCATTTTCAGCTAACATTTGCTTAACAATAGGATATAGAGATTCTTTAAGCTTCTTTTTAGCATCAGCTTTCTTTTTAGCTTCTACTTTTTTCTTATCTTCAGCTTTCTTTTTTTCGTCAGCTTTCTTTTTATCAGCTACTTTCTTAGCTTCTGCTTTTTTATCAGCAGCTACCTTCTTAGGGTCAACTACTTTCTTTGCTTCTGTAAGATTAATTCTAATTTTCATTTTTTATTATATTATGCTCCGAATGTAGCTCCAGTAGGAGTGATGTTGAAGTCAACGATTATAAATTCTGATGTCTTAGTTGGTTGTAAATAAATTGCACCTACTAATTGGTTTCTATCGATTACATCAGCTGTATTATTAGTTTCATCCATTACAACTTGGAAAGCATATAAACCTTGTCTTTGCTGCACATACTGTAAGTATGGATTAACTTGGTTTAGGAATGAATTTCTTGTTGCTGTAGTGTTTGGTTCAAATAATAGAGTAGAAGAAATTTGATTAACATTAGCTTTTAACTCGATTAATAATCTTCTTACATTAACTCTATTTAATGCTGAGTTAGCTGATTGTAAAGTCTTCTGACCTAAGATTACCGTACCTTGACCTGGTAATACACCTATTGGATTCACCTTACCTTGATAAAGAGCATCTCTATCTGAAACGGATAAACGTCTTTCTGGTTGTATTACTGTTGGTAAAGCACCTCTGTTAATACCTGCTGGTGCAAACCAAGGTTGACCAACTCTATCGTTATACTCATAAGCTGCTGGTACTACTGTAGAAGGTGGACAGAATACTAATTTACCTGTCTCTTGAGATCTCATTTGCAACCAAGGATAGTAGGTAGCTCCATAAGATGAATCTATAGACTGAGCTAAACCAATAACGGTATTGTTAGAAGCTACGTTATATGCTACGGTATCAACTACAGCAATTGCATCTCCTCTCTGTTGAGTATTAGATACTAAAGTAGAAATTAAGTTAGGAGCGTTTTGTAAGTTAATACCAGGGGCATAAATTACGTTATATTGAAATAAGTCTTTATTAGATAGAACGCTAATACTAGAAGTATAGTTATCTACTACTACGCCTTGAATAGGTAAGTTTTGTAAACTAGGGATATTTTCAAACATTGAACCTGTAACTGCATTATTAACTACGCCAGTTGCTCCGAAAAATCCTCCGAAACAAGAACCTGAACCTACTGCAGGAATGAATTGTATATACTCTGGTTTAGGAGCTCCTGTTGGAGTTAAGTAATTAGGAGTAGGGTTATTTACTGCTTTTACTCTCACATATCTACTGTTATTGGGATAAGATCCAGTAGTAGCAACGTAAAAATTACCTTGTCCGTCTAAAGTTAACTGAGAAGATTGATTTCCGATTACGTATTCAATATAGTTAGAAGAGTTAGGATCTAAAGATAAATTATTCCAAGACTCTAATACTGTTTTAGCACCTTCGTAGTCATTACCTTGTCTAATAGAGAGACTAAATTGACCAGAAGCTGTATTAGCAGAGGTAATTTCCCATCTGATATTATCCGATGATCCAGAAATTAAAGCTGATCCAGTTAAATTATATAGTGAGCTAGTAGTTACTTGACCTCCAGCTACTACACCTTCACCAATACTGTTCATAATAGAACCTTGCGATAAAGTTTCTAATACGAAAGAAGCTGAAGTTACTGCACTGAGTATACTAGCAGATGCAGGAGCATAAGCACCACTTACCACTCTAGATACTAACAAAGAAGATCCTCCTTGTTGAAAATAGTTATAAGCTGCAATTGATGTTAAATACTCGGTAGTTGTACCTAGAATGTCTACGAAATCACATCCAAATTTAGATTTGAAATCTGAGTAGGAAGTTACTATTGTAGGTATGCTTACCGGACCCTTTACCGTAGGACCAATAAGTGCTGCTCCAACTGAGATAGGGCCTGTAGTTATCTGAGAAGTATCATTTTCATTTAAGAAAATGCCCGGTGAGTTTAATGTTACTGCCATGTTTATTGTTAATTATCTATTAATAAATATCTCTATAATAGACGAAACTCTGTTTATGAAACTAAAATACCAGTAGATAGATCTATAGTAGAACTACCATATTTTTCTTGTAACTTTTTTGATAGGTCAGCTTCCTTTCTTTTTATCTCTTTTAGACTTTGAAAAGCTTGTTCAATCTCCCTCTCTATCTTACCCAAAGACTCATTAGCAGTTTTCTGATCTACATATAACTGACCAATATCGTAGGTGGTAGCTAGATAGTCGTTTTGTATAGCTTTTATCTCTTCTAACTCTTCTGGCGTAACTGATTTTACTTCTGACATAAACTACTTCTTTTTAGCTGGTTTTTTAACAACTTTTTTTGCTTTCTCAACTACCTCTTTTACTTCTTCTTTAACTTCAGCGACTTTTTCTTCTAATACATCTGGAATGTTGTTACCATCTGCATCTCTTACTTTACCTGTTTTCATTGCGATAAATAATGCCGCTGCTAAAATTAAAACGATTACTAAAACTGTCATGATCTTTTATTTTTGGTTTATAAATATAAATATATTGATTTTTCTTAAAAATTATATTTCTTGAATTCTTAAATAAATTCCTTTTGTTGCACGAGCATTAGCTGGCCAAGCTGTACCATCAGGTGCTCTACCAGGTCCTACTCCAAAAGTAGCATTAAATCCATTACCTTGTTGACTTGCTCCGTAGAAATAACATTGTAGAGTAGTGGTTGATGTTATTTGCACAACACCTCTTGTCATAGTAGAGTCTGCAGAAGCTGATACAGCAAGATAATTATCCCAGTAGTTTGATAGATTATTATATAATCTTTGAGGATCTTGAAAAAGTGCTGGTCTTGCAAAGGTAGTATTTGTGCCGGCTATCAAGTATGCACTAACATATCCATTAAGATAACCTGTACTTATAAGTCCATTAATGCCTCCTAAGTCTAATTCAATATCATAAATACCTGGTGCAAGTGTGACGTTTGTTGAACTACCGGTTCTTCCTACTCCTATCTTAGTGTTTTGAGAAGATGTAATGAAACTTGTAAATGTGAATTGAGTTACAGTTGTACTAGCATTACTGGATACTGTAAAAATGTTTTGAGAGCCAACATTATATCCATAAAAGAATGCTTTTGGTGTTGCATGGCTTGCTGAGGCTACTACTCCTATTACATTACTACCTGTTACAAAAGAAGCTGTTCTAGCTGTGTTAACAAACGAAGCTGTTTGGGGCTGTTATACAAAACTAGCCGTTCTTGCTAAATTAACAAATGATGCTGTATGTGAAGTTAATGCTTGAGATGCAGAATATGCATTTGAATAGGTTGCAGCTGCCGTAGGTGCCCATGAAGCACTCCATGCAAATGATGCTGTTTCTGCTTGAGAATAAGTTACAGGTAAATTATAGTAAGAAGCTGTTAAAGCATGACTTGATGTTAAAGAAGATGTAGCAAATTGCGCATTCTGCACAAATGAAGCCGTGTTTGCTGTTGCTACAAAAGATGCTGTTAAAGCTGTAACAACAAAAGAAGCAGTCTGTGCTGTTGCTACAAAGGAAGCAGTTTGAGCTAGTGTTACAAATGAAGCAGTACTAGCAAAAGAAGATGATACTGCGTTTTGTACAAATGATGCGGTTTGAGCTGTTTGTACAAAGGATGCTGTCTGTGCTAGTGTTACAAATGAAGCTGTGCTAGCAAATGAAGCGGTAGCAGGAACATTTAATGCATGAGAGGCGGTTATAGCAAAGGATGCACTTACTGCTGAACTTGCTGTACCATTAAGTGAACCTGTAAAACTACCTGTAAATGATCCTGTATTAAAAGAAGAAGTTGTTACTAATGTATCTATTCTTAATACATTAATAGCATTTCCCATACCACTATGGTTTGTACAATAGTAGTATAATGTAGTAGGAGTATTATAGTTGACTTCTATTTGTATAAAATTAGGGCCACTAGTTACTCCCGTTGTATATTGAGTAGGACCATTTGGAGAGGTAGAAAATTTAAATGGGTGAGAACCTCCAACTGCACTTGTATTAAATCTATAAGTAGCACCTGGTGTAAAAGATAATTTAGGTCTGCTTATACTATCAATTATAAATACACCACCACTATCAGTTACAACATGAGTAAATACGCTTTCAGTTAAATTGTTAATTCTAGTATCAAAGGAGGCAGATGTAGATGCATAATCAACACCATTTATCCCTAATGAACCAGTAATTGAAACACTACCTGTAAACTGATGTGTATCTGTAAGTAAAGTGCCAAATCTAGTTGATCCAGTTACAAAATCAATAGATGATGTAATTACCTGTACAACTAAAGTCTGAGCAGTAATAGTATTATTTACAAGTAAATTAGAAGCAGTT
>Ga0194118_10007705_pt1 | contig 10292 bp, 6 predicted proteins | sample TA2MahsurfametaG_2_FD_148662 | JGI IMG/M metagenome (GOLD analysis project Ga0194118, IMG submission 148662) | Freshwater microbial communities from Lake Tanganyika, Tanzania - TA2015013 Mahale N5 surface | ecosystem: Environmental > Aquatic > Freshwater > Lake | place: Tanzania: Lake Tanganyika... | reverse complement strand
CTGATGGTGATGGGCGTACCGCCGGCAATCGTTCCGACATTTGGTGCAACGCTGCCCACCACTGGCGTGCAAGCACCCCAAGCGCCGAGGATGATCGCCAGGTCTCCACCCTCAACCACACCGTCGCCGTTGACATCGGTGTTGTACGCACCGCTGCCATCTGATCCCCATGCGCCGAGGAGCGCGCTCAGGTCAAGGCCGTCCACGTTCCCGGTTGGCACAACATCACCAGGACACTGCGCCGATGCGACTGTGGTGGCTGAAAGTGCCAGCGTGAATGCGAGTGCTGCCGCTGCGATGTGCTTCATGTTCATTGGACTCGACTCTTTCTGGGTACCCGGGTTCTACCCCGAAGCCCAGTGAAAAGTTACCCCAGATTCGTGCAAAATCCAATGCTGGTCCACACTTCGCCTATGCGATTCTCAGCATGAATGGGGCCGGGAATTCAAGCCAAATCAGTAGCCGCTGCCGGCGCGCAGTGGGATTCGGACATGGTCATGTTTAGGCCTCCACCTCCACAGCCGATTGAAACCGCCACACCAGACCTACCCAAGGCTGTGGCCTGGGCCGCGCTTAAGGCTGCCTACACCCCCGAGCAGCTGGGACTGATGCAGGTACACGAGCACCTGTCGGAACGCCAGCTGAATGATGCGCTCCGCTCGCAATTTGTCCCGCCCAAAGGGCTCAGCCTCTCGTGAGGTGTTCCCGTCATAGTTCGAGTGGGAGCCTTTGTTCGATCAGCGATTCGGCAGTTGTTGGGTCGCGGAGGAACAGAACTTTAAACCCATCCCACTCCTGCCCAATGTCGGCAGAGTCCCTGATCATCCCGAACGTTGAGTCAACCGCATTCTGGATCGATTCTTCGTCGTCTGGAAAGGTTATAAAGTCTTCAATGCAGATTTGTAGCACCTCCAAGTAGCGCGTCGCGCCGGCGCCGAAGGGGGTTGTGCCTTCGAACCCAAGGAGCACGTGTGGGCATGGAGACGAGCTGCTGATGGCGACTTGGCAGAAGGGGCAGATCACATGCAGGTGATGCGGCCGCTGCGCGCCGGTGTGGTCATGAACGGGGCGACTGGAGCCGTGCCCTGACCTCGTCGTCAACACTCTGGGCGCTGTGAGCAACGGCTTCTCCAGTCAGCTTTCGCGGAATGTGGTCGAGTCCCATCGCCCTGGTCACCAGCCGGAGCACATGGGCACCACGGATGGTCGTGCGCTGCGAGGCCAACATCCTGTTCGTGTTTTGGTGCTCGACCACACTCACCTCAACACCAACTCCACCGTCCTCGAATCCGATCCAGAGGTCGTTTCCCTCCGCATGGATCCCGCCCGGTCCAGCAGGCGATCCCTTGTAGCAGAGTCTTCCACCAAGACAGGAGGCGGTGTGGAGCAGGTCTGCGGTGAAGTTGTTGATGATGCCCTGCCGCCGGGGCTCCCAGTAGAACGCCCATGGTCGTAGGGTGCTGAACCGATGGAAGGCGCCGTGCTGATCAGCGCCATCCTTCCGTCCGCAGATCAAGCCGGACACCGCGCCCCCATAGGGAAGGTCGCAGCACAGATCTCGCGTGTCGAACTCTCCGAGGTACGCACCGATATATCGCTGAACCGCTTGCGGTGGCTTGGACCGTTGCCAGCGAGGAGTCATGACCGTGGCCCCTTTTACTGGTTGGGAACGCCGAACATCATCTCCCACTTTCCCGCTGACTCGTCCCCACAGATGCCAGATGCGCTCCGGACGGGCTGCTGCACTCGGAACCGAACCCTCGAGTTAGGTCTGTCACACCACATGGATCTCATGCGGTGAGTTGAATCCAACGGCTCAGCCTTCGTTCGGGATCTTTGAGCAGCTCCATCAGGTACTCGCATCGAGTCGATCCCGGTATTGGTGCATTGTTGTACAGATCTGTCAGCCCTAAAAAAGTCCGCAAAGCGTTCCTAGTGACGTCACCGTCCATCATCATCTGCGCCTTTGCAAAGCCGGTCCAGTTGTAGATGACACACGATGCGATGAATCGCATGAACACCGCCTCACGACGGGTAACGGTGACTGGCTCTCCGTGCACTACACGACTCCGCAAGTCGTAAAGGGCTTTGAAGACCTTTACGGCCGTGGATCTCAACTCAGTGTCGGGGCACACCAGGCGCGCACTTGAGCTAGCGAGGCTGGCTGAGATGCTTTCACCCCGACTGCCTACGCAGGTCTCGATAGCTGCGACTGAACACACAAACGAGTGTTCAGGGCTGTGATGGAGTAGGTTGTCGGCGCCGAGTAGCAGCCGTGATGCATTCCCAACAAATGCAAGTGAACGATCTGCTGCGTGTAGCGACTCCTTTAGAACCACAGTGAGCCATTTCGCGATTGGGAAATCTGGCGGGCTCAATTCGATGTTCAGGCAAAACCAGCGCTCGATGGGGTTAATCGCTGCGGTTCGAAACTCGTCCAGTCGACTTGTGTAAAGCGGCGATACCAACAACTCAAGCATGGATTCATTGAAATTTTGGGCCATAACAGCCGTGGTTATGGCAGATCCCATCACTCGTGGAATCTGCTCTCGTGCAGCAGCAACGGTGCGTGGGCTGCCACGCCACGTCGCAAGCACCCGACACTCGCCAATTGGCGCCACCGATTCGAACGCACCCCGAAAGATCTCGTTCCCGACAAGATCGGACTCACTCGGCCAGTCACGGGGCCTTGGAGGGGACGCGCCATCTCCGAGATCGTCGTTTTCGCGCCACTCGTCGGGTGGACGGAGGCGTGGATTGATATCAGCTACAGGCTGGATGTGAAACAATCGGTTATCTCCCAGACTGAGGCATGCTCCGCTGTGATGCACGCCGATCAGCGAGAACATTTGGAGCCGCTCGAGCGGAAACACAAAGTCTGTTTCGTGCTCAGCAAGTAACCCAAGCTCCCGGAGCAGCGCCTGCACAGAGTCGTCGGCAAATTTGATCCAATCACTCTTGGCAGTCTTCAGCGCCGACTTCACACTCTCAATTGCTTCGGGTCCGCCGACGCCCTCTTCGTTCCCAAACACCAAACGCGACTTGGTCGCCCAAAGCACCAGTGTCTTGTAGGCCTGCGATAGCAGTGCCGCTCTGAAAAGATGGCTGCAGCACAGCGTATGGATGTCATCAGTTTCGATCCCGGCACGCCATGACAGCGCTTCTGGTAGACCCATTGCCGTTTCAATGCGTTTTGCAACACGCTCGACTGAGTGCAGTGCGGCTGGCACCTCAGCGTGTCTGAGAGAGATAGCCGCCTGTTCAACGACGTTCGTCATAATCGAGGAGCGATCGGTCACCTGTGGGTGCTGTACTCCGAGTAAGTACAGCCGTGACAAGAGCGCTACGACCTCAATGTGCGTGGGGGCCCGCAACATCTTCGGGGTGATCCCAGAGCTGGCTACATCTTCAACCCTCCTACAATCGTCTTCCGAGAGGCCGTGCTTAAAGTCCGGTGATTTCAAAAGGGCAGGCAGTTCCGTCCGCAGCATCTGTTGTATCCAGCTTGCGTCAGTAGTTACCGAGCTCAATCCAAGCCCAAGGCTGTTAGCGCAGTCGCATAGCGCTGCTACTGCAATCTCGTGTCGCTCCTGCTGAGACAACATGACGTCAATTGGTGGCATGTGGTGTTCCTATCTACCCCGCCCTTGCACGCTGCCGCAGCTGCTCGGAGGCAAGGACCGAGGAGTTTAGAGGTGCGGGCTTCTGCCCGATTTCCAGATGGCGTGCTTGATCGGCATGGTCAGTTGCTCGGTACGAGTTCAGCCATCTCGTGCAATCACAGTGTTGTACAGACCGTAGTGGGTCAGACCCTCATGGCTATCGATACCGGTGTATCTGAGTGAAGAGTTTTCATATCGGCGGAACGCAAAGACTGCGCCATTCATGTGGTCTGTATTGAAGACCTTGAGCTGTACCAACAGATGAAAGTCTTGGACGGTCAATCCAGTGACAGAGTGAAACAGCTCAGGCTCCAACTTTGTGATGACATCCTGCAGGGTGTTCTCACGGAAGTCTGTCAGGTACATGAATGCCGGGATGCGTGTCGCAAACTTAATCAACTTCTCTTGAATCATCTTGCGCTTTGACTTGTACTCCCTTTCCGCTTCAGTGAGTTGTCGCTGCTGATTCACTGTAAGGCCACGCTGCTTCGCCTTCGCTTTCAGTTCCTTCACCTTGTCGCTCTTGTTGATGATGGTCTGCAGCACATTGTTGCCCAGAGCACGCCAGCCCTCAATCCGCTCGACTGCAGCCATCGCAAGCGGGTTGTCCATGATCCGCTGCAGCGTGGCGTTGTCCACATTCACGACATCACGGAACGGTTCGGCGCATTTCGGGACGACGGCGTCGGTTACATGTATTTGTGCGAACACACGCATAAGCCTGTCCATCAAATCATTGATCAGATTTTAGCTGGCAAGACCAACGTCGAGCGGTTGATCCCTAGGGATAATCAATTTGGGGATGGATTTTGGCTTCCCCACTCACTAAAAAACAAAGCGAACAAGGCGGTGGACTCAACGCGCTACCACGCGTGAGTCACCTTTGTCGCTCCCATCACATTCTGCAACTGAACGAGACAACAAGGCAGACTGATAGTAGGACGAGCGACTCAGCGCGTCTCAATTGCTAGCCTCTGCGTCGAAACGGTAAGATCTGTGACTCCGATTTCACACAAGGGGTGGCATGTCTGAAGACTTTGGATCCGGAAAGGACGAGACGAGAAGCAATGCGATTCGGGTGTTCACCTACGTCAAGGACGTGGTGCAACAGCTCAGCAGTCGACCGATCCTGCATACCGACAAGTACGAGGGAGTTCTCTGGCTTGACAACTTGATGAGCCACGACGGAAGCAGGAATTGCTTTGCTGCACCGGGCACCGGGAATGAGCAAGTTTGGATCTCCGTCTCCAAGCAGCCCGAGCCAAGGCCCCCGGAAGCCGCAGAGAGGCTCAGGCCGTGGATCACCCCTGGCTCTGGCGTTTCCGAGAAGGTGCCCCCAAGACTGGCAGAGCGGATCTTGGATCCAAGTGGAGAAGAAGACGAGAATGGCGAGCTGCGCTGGCTCTCGCGGACCGACCACCCAACGCTGGAGCCTCTGTTCCAGTCATATTGCAAAGGACCTTGGCAAGAGTGGGCAGAGACCCACACGGGCTGGCTCGGGTTCCACGAACATGTGTATCGCCAGCTGTTCCGCCTGCATCAGGAACTGACTCGACTTGGAGAGGAGTACGAACTCGTACTTGGAATGGGCTGCCTCTCGTGGCAGTCTGAGGGAGCATCGATCTGCCGTCACATCATAACAGTGCGAGCATCTCTCTCGCTTGATCCGGCCACCGGGCACTTCACGATCGGGCCAAACCCGGATAGCACGGACTTTCAGTACGAACTCGACATGCTGCCCTCTCAGTCGCGACCTGGGCGCGAAGTGATTGAGCACATCGCTGAGCTTCTTGGATCCTCCGGCGGCGATCCGACAAACAGAGACGGCCTGGACCGCGCGATTCGTGCGGTGATGAACTCCCTAGACGGCGACTACGACAGCAGCAGGCTGGATCGCGCGCAACCGAGGGAACGCCCTTACGCCTGCTTTGCACCTGCGGTGATTCTCCGCAAGCGGAGCGGTGCCGGACGGCTCACATTCTTCGAGAGCATCGTCCGGCAGCTGAGTACTGACATCGAGATCCCTGCCTGCGTATCGCAACTCGTTCAGGAACGCGAGGCAGGCGGAGGTCATGGCGAGACGCCGGGAGCATCTCGAGGCCCGACTGGTCCTGATCGCACCTACTTCCCTCTACCCGCAAACGACGACCAGGTGCAGATCGCGGAGCGGCTATCTGCCCGCAATGGCGTCCTCGTCCAGGGCCCGCCGGGCACAGGCAAATCGCACACCATCACGAATCTCCTCTGCCACCTCCTTGCCAGCGGAAACAGGGTTCTTGTTACGGCACAGACTCCCAGAGCGCTGCAGGTACTGCGCGAGAAGATCAAGGCGGTTCCGGGCGACGGCGGACTCGCGGATCTCTGCATAAGCATGCTAGGGGATGATCGAGTAGCTCAGGGAGACCTCGAACGTAGCGTCGCAAACATCATCGAGCGCAAGGATCGATGGGATACAGCTCGCGAGTCAGAGACGAAAAAGCTGGAGGAGATGGAGAGGGACATCACCGGACTTAAACTACAGAGAGCAACCCTGCGCTCGCAGCTCAGACAACTCCATGAAGCGGAGTCCAAGCTGCACAAAATCGGCGAGTTCTCAATCGAACAGACCGCCCAGCGGATTGCGGAGACGACGCACCAGAGCGCACCACTCCATGACTGGCTGCAAGACAGGCCCGCTCTCGACGCTTCACTCGGTGTCAGCGCGAGTGATCTCGAAGAGCTCCTGAAGCTTGCGCATGAGATATCGCCGGAGACCGCATTCGATTGCACGCGCGAGGTACCAGTACCTGGCAGCAAAATCCCCGAAACGCAGGTGATCGATTCGCTACTTCGGGTTTACGAATCCGGGGCAGAGAGGTTCGCAGGATCAGAACCGAGCGAATCTCTGCGGGCCCATGCGGCAACCGAGCATCTTGCTACCCATCGCGCAACGACGAATCTCGCGAATGCTGTTGCTGCTCTTGGAGTCAACGAGGGCGACAGTTGGCAGATCGACGCCCTCCGTGACACGCTTGCAGGAAATCGCGGACAGTGGGAGGTCCTGCTTGAATCGTCCAAGATTGCCATCGGAAGGCTTGAGCCCGAAGCATCGGTCCTCTCCACCGACTCGGTATCGCTTCCATCAGACAAACCATCCGAAGTTCTGCGCGCAGATGTAGCAGACCTAGTACGGCATGTTGTGGACCAAAAGCGTCCCATGGGATTCTGGATCTTCAGGCCGGCGGTGGTTCGGCGATGTGGATACGTGCTCGAGAACTGCATCATCGACGGCCAGAGGGCCAACTCCGCCGATTCGCTACAGCGCTTGTCGCGGTATCTAAATGCCCGTTCGACTCTTGGCGCCTGCTGGTCTTTGTGGCGCGATGTCGTACCGCATGAGCCAACAAGCTCTGCCAAGCGGTTCGCTGTACTTCGCGAACTCTCGGCAACCCTCCAGAAGATCATGGGTCTTGCCCCATTGGTGGACGAGGCGAAGTCGAGACTCGCGACAACATTCCCAGATGCGACGGTACGAGTAAGCCAACCATCGGCACTGGCATCAATTGCGTCGGAGTGCCAAGAGAGATTCCATCGCTCTCGTCACTTCGAGGCGACCTCAAAGCTCAGCGAGATCAGCCGAAAGTGTCGGGACATGGCATCTCTGCCTTCAGCGCACCCACTTTGCGCGGAGCTTGCCGACGCAATTGGCAGCCATAATTCTGGTGCGACAATCAGCTGCCTGGCACGCATCGGCCAGCTGCTGCAGATTCGGTCCCGCCACTCACTGCAGCTGGCATCCAAAGCCAGAGTGTCGTCACAGCTTCCTCTGTTGGCTCAGTCCATCGTTGCAAGCCCTGACGACATTCATTGGCCAGAGAGATTTGCGGGGATTGAAGCGGCTTTCAAGTGGGCCAAGATGAAGTCGTGGGTTGACTCACGTCCGTCCCAAGACTCACGCCATGGCATTTCTGAGAGCCTGATAGGAATCGAGTCACGGATTCTCGAATTGACTGGAAAGGTCGCAGCCGCTCGCGCATGGAAGTCTTGCTTCGAGGCAATGTCTGAAAGTCACCGTCGAAGTCTGGTGCAGTGGCAGCAGGCGATCGCAAAGCTCGGAAAGGGAACCGGCATCTATGCCTATAAGTGGCGCAAAGCAGCGCAGGGCGAGCTAGATCGGTGCAAGGATGCGATACCCGCATGGATCATGCCGCTTTACCGCGTCTTCGAGACGGTCCCGCCGAAGGCTGGCCTGTTTGATGTAGTGATCGTTGACGAGGCTTCGCAGTGCGGACTGGATGGACTGGGATTGATGTTCCTAGGGAAAAAGGTGATCGTTGTTGGCGACAACGAGCAGATCAGTCCCTCGTACGTCGGAATTGATCGGGAGGACATGGACCGCATCCTCAAGGCGCGATTGGGACACCTGCAATCGCGACAGAGCTTCGACATCGAGAACAGCCTGTTTGACCATGCGGCACGTCTCTTTGATGCGAGAGTGACTCTTCGCGAACACTTCAGATGCGTCCCCGACATCATTCGTTTCAGCAACGGCCTCAGCTACAACAATCGCCTGATCCCACTTCGGCAGTATCCGCCCAAGCGGCTGGCCCCGCTGGTCCACCATCGTGTTCCAAATGGAAGCGCGACGGGCGCCTCGGGACGGAAGACGAATTACGGCGAAGCCGATGCCCTCGTGAATGCGGTTATCGCGTGTTGCAAGGACAAGGCCTACGAGGGGAAGACCATGGGCGTCATCTCTCTACTTGGAGATCGACAGTCTTCTTACATCGAACAACAGCTACTTCGGAACCTTGGTCCGGAGGAGATGCTCAAGCGAAAGATCATCTGCGGAGATGCGTACTCATTCCAGGGCGACGAACGGCACGTGATATTCATGTCCCTGGTGGTGTCTGGAGATGCTCGATTCAACGCGCTGACTTCACGGTCGGACAAGCAGCGGTTCAACGTTGCTGCAAGCCGAGCTCAGGAACAGTGCTGGCTGTTCCACTCAATTGATGCGTCCGACATCACAAACGCGGAGTGCGTACGAAAGCAGCTGCTGACGCACTTCCACGATCCGGCTCGTAGTGTGGCCGAGTCAGATGGGATTGATCTGCCGTTGCTGCGGGCACAAGCCTCTCAACGAAATCGCTCAGAGCTGCCGCCACCGCCATTCGAAAGCTGGTTCGAGGTCGACGTTTATCTCCGAATCGTTGAACGCGGATACCCCACGCGGGCACAGTACCCCATGGGCGCTTATAGGATTGATCTCGTGATCGAGGGCGCCACTCGCCTGGCTGTGGAGTGCGATGGCGACAGGTGGCACGGGCCTGAGCACTTCGATGTTGATCTGCGAAGACAGCGCCAACTCGAACGAGCCGGTTTGAGATTTTGGCGTGTGGGAGGATCGACCTTCTATGCGAACCCGAATCATGCCCTTCAGGGCCTTTGGGCGAGGCTGCAGGAGCTTGGAATCGAACCCGCCAAGGGTGATGACGGCACGATGCCTCTGGATGGGTACGTAGCACCATTTGAGGTACCAACCGTCTTGCCCGAGGAGCGGCGATCTGGCGCTGCATCCACCACGGTGGCAGAAGAGAAGTCCGAATCAACGTCGTCGTCCTCGCACAGAGATGGCGAGTCGCGGGCTCCGACTTCAGTGCCAGCTGTATCGGGGTCGACTACTACCAAGGAGACCGCCCAGCAGGCAGAGATCCGGAGTCTCCAGACTCAGCTTCGCGCCCTCTGGGCGGCCCAAGGAAGGGCGGAGCAAGCGGTACCGGCATCGAAGCTGCGGCTGCTGCAGCTCATCGAGGCGACAACCGTCTCGTCTAACTCTGCGGACGCAGAATCCGAAGTTGATCTGAGTTGACCGCAGGGCCTCGCGGAAGGGCGACCAGGCGGTACTACCGCCAGCTGTCCGGCAGTCATTGCCCCACGGCACCAAGGCGGCAGATCCCGATGCCGCACGTCCTATCCCGGTTATTTTGCTAATGGGAATGTATCGTTGACAGGGGTGCGCCGAACAGGTCCAGGCCTTATGAGAGCGACCCCGTCAACCTCGCCGAATCCTGCAGTGGCCCCTTCTGTTCGCCGCCAGACCCCTCGCCCTAGAGCTGGGACTCCGATTCCAGCGACATCCGGAACGCGGCCAAAGCCGCCCCCACGCCCTCCAGCGGGTTGCCCGCCCTCCGCAGTCCTTGCCGCCGTGGCGCCGCCAAGAGAGCCGCGAGGACCTGCTGGCGGGGATGAAACCGTGAGTTGCCAAGTCTCAGGGTTGAGATGGCGTGGCGGTCAATCCAGCGGCGGCACACAGCTCTTTGAGCCCTGGGGGTCGGCGAGCCGCCGCGACTGAGGAGCTGAATCAGTTCCAACTCTGAGATGAGTTGGGAGAGATCTGGAACTCGAGAACGGCAACAAGGTATCCCCGGGGACTCCCCTCTCAGCTCATCCTGCCCCCCCGAGGGTGGGGGTGGTTGCTGAGATTTTTTGGGATCTGAAATTCCGGGGAGAAAGGACCTTTGGTAAGTCCCCACGACTTTATTGGGTTGATTCATGTCTGTTTTTTGCGCTCGTTTTGGGATATCTCCTCCGGAGTCCGGCGCCCATCCCAGCCGACGATCCCTGTCACCCCCATAGTCGGAGGCAGCC
>Ga0194118_10007702_pt1 | contig 10293 bp, 13 predicted proteins | sample TA2MahsurfametaG_2_FD_148662 | JGI IMG/M metagenome (GOLD analysis project Ga0194118, IMG submission 148662) | Freshwater microbial communities from Lake Tanganyika, Tanzania - TA2015013 Mahale N5 surface | ecosystem: Environmental > Aquatic > Freshwater > Lake | place: Tanzania: Lake... | reverse complement strand
CGTCGAATATTTATATTCGCGGTAATGTTGGTATTATCTCGCGCTCCGGCACGCTTGGTTACGAAGCGGCAGCGCAGATGAAAGTTCTTGGTATTGGTGTCACGACCAGTGTCGGCATTGGCGGGGACCCAATTAACGGCAGCTCGTTTCTTGATCACATGATGCGTTTTGAGGAGGATCCTGAAACCGAGGTAGTGGTCATGATTGGCGAGATTGGCGGTCCTCAGGAAGCCGAAGCATCTAAGTGGATCAAGGAGAACATGACCAAGCCAGTAGTCGGCTATGTCGCTGGACTGACGGCTCCAAAAGGTCGTCGCATGGGTCATGCAGGTGCGATTATTTCGGGTGAGGGTGATAGCGCTGTTGAAAAATCCGAGATCATGGCTTCGTACGGTTTGCTAGTTTCTCCCAGTGCATCTGAGCTTGGCATCACGGTCCAAAAAGCACTTGCCAGTATCGGTAAGTAAGAGAAACGAATCGGTCACAGGAGCGGCATTGCTGACTTTAACCAACTTCGCCTTAGCCGTTTTCGGACGGAAAAGATAATAACCAAGGAGAAATTATGAGCTTCACTATTATTGACCAGGCGACCCCGCGGGTTCACCGCTCTGAACTGGCGGTACCCGGATCCAATCTGGCTATGTTCGAGAAAGCAGCAAACTCAGAAGCAGATGTTGTGTTCCTCGATGTTGAGGATGCGGTTGCGCCGGATGACAAAGTACAAGCCCGCAAAAATATTATCCAGGGACTGAATGATATCGACTGGGGGCGCAAGACGATGATGGTGCGTATCAATGGTCTCGATACTCACTATATGTACCGTGACGTGGTGGATATTGTCGAAGCCTGCCCACGCCTTGATATGATTTTGATACCGAAGGCGGGTACTGCTGCTGACGTTTATGCAATCGATATGATGGTGACGCAAATTGAAACTTCGATGGGGCGCACCAAGCGCATTGGTTTTGAAGTGTTGATCGAAACCGCACTTGGTATGGCAAACGTTGAAGCAATCGCGCAATCCAGTAAGCGACTTGAGGCTATGTCATTTGGCGTGGCAGATTACGCCGCATCGACACGTGCACGGACGACTGTGATTGGCGGTGTCAATAAAGATTCTGGTGTGCTGACTGACCGTGACGCCGATGGGAATCGCGAATATTTCTGGACTGACCCCTGGCATGCAGCGCAGACGCGCATGATGGTGGCGTGCCGTGCATATGGACTTCGCCCAATCGATGGCCCGTTTGGTGACTTCAGTGACCCAGATGGATATGTGGCGGCTGCGAATCGTGCTGCGGTATTAGGCTATGAGGGTAAGTGGGCCATTCATCCATCACAGATTGCGCTAGCGAATCAGGTCTACACACCTTCCGACGCAGAGGTTACGCGTGCCAAACGCATCATGCAAGCGATGGATGAGGCGGCTAAAGCAGGCAAGGGCGCAGTTAGCCTAGATGGCCGCATGATTGACCTTGCCAGTATCCGCATGGCTGAGGCATTAATCGTCAAGGAGCAGCAGATTCGTGGACAGGGTAAGTGAAGGATATTTTGTTAACACTCTTGAACCATGAAGTGCTTGCCCATAAAAAACCCTCTTCGTTCGGGTAGATGCCGTACCTTTGGATTGTGCTGGGCAGGCCAATTACAGAATTTCTACGGTTTGGTTTTTGGGATCAATCCTTAGTTTTGAGCCACTTGGTATTGCTGAAGTGATATCACAATCAAAGCCACTTAACATGGCGATGCCACCATGCGCAGCTCCTTGGGCTAAGATTGGATTGACGGTATTAAAAATGATGGCAGAAGGACAAAGCCCCCGTTTTTTCATTTCATAGATCATCCAAGCACTAGCCACGCCACCTTTAGCGGTATCTAAAACTAAGATTTTATTGTTGAAGGCCTCGCCAAATAATTTATGAGTTGGTCTTGAAAAAACCCCATTGATTCGGTCTAGGTCATAGCGAGCTGAAAAGCCATCATTCGCTGTCAGGCAAACTCCTTCTACGACATCACCTTGAGCATGCTTTGCTTTAAATACTTTACTCATGCGAGACTCCCAGTTTCGGCTGCGCGTACACAATCTTCCATGGAGGCCTTCTTTCTAATCAGCTTTGGCGCCAGATTCTTTTACTAATTTGCTATATTTTTGGGTTTCTTGCTGCACAAATATTGCAAACTCTTTGGGTGGCAATGGAGAGGGAACTGCACCCTGTGCAGAAAGCGTCTCATAGTAACTCTTATCATTCGATATTGAATTAATACTGGTTGCTACAAATTGAATGACACTGTTTGATGTGCCAGCTGGGACAAAAATTCCCTGCCAATTCTCAATATTAAATCCAGGAAATCCAGATTCAGAAATTGTTGGGATATTAGGTAAAAGCGGAGATCTATTTAGAGTAGTTATAGCTATCGCTCTTAGTCGTCCAGAATTAATATGTGGCAAAGCAGGAGGAATCCCAGCAAAGAAAAGATCAACTTGTCCACCAAGTAAATCGGTAATGGCGGGTGCACCACCCTTATACGGAATATGGGTCATAGATACGTTTGCCATTGACTTGAATAATTCGCCTGCAAGATGTTGTGGTCCGCCAGTTCCTGAAGAAGCAAAGTTAATGGCCCCTTTTTTATTCTTAATAAACTGGAGGAGATCATTCATGTTTTTATAGGAGAGCTTGAATTAACCACCAATACAAGGGGCGCAGAGGCAACTTTGGAGACCGGAATAAGATCCTTGCTAGCGTCATAAGGCATCTTGCTATAGAGCGATGGATTGATGGCCACTTCGGCTGGAGAGGATAAAAGTATGGTGTATCCATCGGGTGATGATTTAGCAACCAAGTCCGCCCCAATATTTCCTCCAGCACCAGGTTTATTTTCAACAATTAATTGTTGTTTCCAAATTGGCGATAGTTTCGCACTAAGGGCTCTGGCAACCACATCCGTAGCTCCGCCTGGTGGAAATGGAACAATTAAACGGACCGGCTTGTCCGGATAACTCTGGGCAAAAACAGTTAAGGTAAAGCTGGTTAGCAGACCCAGTAAACCAATATGCAGGTGACCTAGATTAAATCGACGCATGATTTGCTCCTTGAGATAGTGAATATAGGACCTTTTATATTTAAAGCATATTAATATTTACTTAATTTACTAATAAGTAAATCTAATGTATGTGGTTGGGTCTGGACTGGGTCACTCCTGGCATACCAAAAAGTATTGGGCTGTGATACCGTAGAATTTCATGGTTTATCAATGGGAGTCATTTATGTCAGCGCAAGTTAGCGAAAGACTATCTGGAAAATTAGAGCCTACCAAAAACGGGTCTACCTATATTGATCCTAAAACTATGGAATGGGAAAAGTCTCAATTTGAAAAAATCTGGAAAAAGGTTCCATATCACAATAAAGATACTGGCGAAATGACGGTTTTATTAAAGTGGGAACCTGGCGCTGTTTTACCGTTTCATCGCCATCCTGAGATTGAACAAAGTTGGGTTTTAGAGGGCTCGTTTTATGACCACGATGGAATTTGTCGTGCCGGTGAATTTGTATGGCGACAGCCAGGGTCTTTACACGAAACTAAATCGGATGAGGGTTGTATTCTGTTAGCGATTTATCGTAAACCAAATATCTTTTATAAACACAATGCCGGTTTTTCAGACAGTTAATTTTTGATTGATGATTGCTTAAGGGCTAAGAGTACTCATGCCATACCTCAGCGTAAATGCTCCTTTCAGAATCTCAGCGGAAGCTAAAGAGCAAATAGCCCGTGAGTTAATCGCTGCCTATTCAGAAATTATGCAAACCTAACTTTGGAGACCCAATGTTGGGATTGTAGAAATGGGTGAGGGTAATTTAGTTCACCTGGCCGACGATGTCTTTGAGCCCATCATTATGGTCTTAGTCGAATATCGCAGAGGTCGACCGCATGAACTACGCTTACAGCTTGCTAGACGCATTGCCAAAGCATGTCACCAGATACTCCAGTTTCCAGAAAAGAATGTCTTAATTGAATTTACCCCGCACGATGGTAATGAGATCTATCGCAACGGGGAGTGGGTGCCTGATTGGACTCCTAATGAAGCAACAGCTAAATAACCAGAGCGTCCTTTAAACGGACGCTCGAATTTGTCGGTTTTCCCGACAAACGCCTGTGGATACCAAGCCCTCAATATCAGACCCCATCCAACACCACGACGACCCATGTTTTGACGAACACCCAAATTAGGGCAGTGTATGTCCTTGTCGAGCATTGTGTTCGGCAGATTAGCCAGCCCTTCTCGGCCGTAGGTCGCAGGTTCGACTCCTGCTGGGCAGGCCAAGCAGTTCATTAATTGTATGAAGTAAGGCTGTAGCAGGAATTTCTTGGCTACTAGCAAAGTGGCTAGGGTATTCCCTCTATACGCCCCTGACTATTCAAAGTAATGTGCAATCAAGAGTAACGCATTTAAGGAGTAAGAAAATGAGAAAAATCCTATTGATGGCTGTTTTACTGGGGCTGTTACCATTTATTCATGGCTGTGCTACTGCAACGTATGGCAAAGCTTTTGAACCAACTTCAACACCAGGTCAATATTCATCCAAAATTTATACCAATGCGTTTGCCTCTCAAAAAGAAGCGACTGATCGAGTCAATGAGGAGAGTAAGAAATTTATGGCAGAAAAGGGCTACAAATCATACAAGATTATTTCTACCAAGACCGAGACTTTTCCATCCGCAGTAATATTTGTTGTCCAGTTTACTAAGTAGGTTTTCTAGCCTTAGGTCGCTAGCTCAACTTTTTAAGGGCAAACCACGCAAAAAAGTGGGGGAATGCTTATCCCCCCATTCGATAAGTTACTTTATGTGAATTATTGAATACCCATGATTTTCTTAGCATCGGCCAAAGTTTTCATGGACTCAGTGTGCTGGCCGGCTTTGTGTTGCTCTTCACCTTTGGCGCGAAGCTCTTTTACTTTTGCAGTATCTTGAGCACTTAATTTAGTAGTGGGCATAGCGGCATCAATTTTTTTCATCTCACCTGGACAACCATGAGCTAAGGCAAGACCAGAGGCAGCGAGTAGGGCAGTCGATACGAGCAGTTTTTTCATAAGATTTCCTAATAGTTATAACTCATGTAAAAGCTTAGTTGAATTTTTAATAATTTGCTGAATTCTTATTCCCACAGTCCAATTACTGATTTGGTTACGGCAGATTAATTAAGTGCATCAATAGGGTGTCTGTTAATGCACCATTTACAAGCAATCAGCACCATAACAGTACACAAAATTAATCCCTGTTCTATATAAATCAATCACTTAAGGGATGGCATGCTTCTTGCATGTATACAAGTAAGTACACCAGTTTGTTTCTTAGCTCGGTTACGAACTTAACTTTAGGAGGATTGATCATGGCTTCATTTTCGTTAGGACGTCGTAAGGTATTGGGATATGGTGCGATTGGGGCAGCTGCCGCTGTATTGCCATCCATTGCAAGCGCATCGGAGAAGATACTCATTGGGTATTGGCCAATTGCCAGCGGATTGCCCTTTTATGTAGCGCTTGAAAAAGGCTACTTCAAAGAAGTTGGTTTAAATGTAGAAGGCGTGAAGTTCGCAAATCCCTCGCAAGTAGTCGAGGCGATGATTGCTGGACGAATTCAAGGGTCTGCTAATGGAACAGCGTCGGCCGCTCTTGCGCTGGGAGAAATCGCCTCGCCAGGACTTTTTCAAATTGTGTGCTCAAACCCATCCAATCAGAAGTTTGTGTTGGACGAGTTTTTGGTCTCCATCAAAAGTACGGCTAAGTCAATTCGAGATTTGAAGGGTGCCAAGATTGCTTGTGGTCCAGGAATTCAAAACGTGACCTTAACCAAAATTATTCTTGAAAAAAATGGCCTTGGTGATATTCAGCCGATTGAATTACCCGTTGGTCAACACGTGGCAGCAATCGCAGCTGGACAGATTGATGCGGTGTATACGCTGGAGCCAACCGGTACCATTGGTCGTGTTAAAGGTGAAACCCGTATTTTAGAGACCGGTGTTATTTCAAAATACGTATTAGGTAATGCCGATGCTCCATGGTTTGGCGGTTCGGCATCGCTCGTGAATACTCTTATTAAGGCACGTCCCGCTGATGTCAAAAAATACGTGCAGGCCTATGCAAAGGGTGTGGATTTTGTTCGCAAGAATCCGGAAGAATCTCGTAAATCCCTTGACGGATTTACCGCAATTGATGAGTCAATCGTCAAAGAGGTACCGCTGGCTAATTTTGTGATGTACAACGAGTTCAAGCCAAGTGATATCGATTTCTTCCAAAAATTCTTTGATGTCTTTAGCGAACGCAAGATCTTTAGCAAAAAAGTGGATGTGAAGTCACTCATTTATAAGGGCTAATGATGTTTAAAAATTTGCGATTGCAGGCGTTTTTACCGATTGTTGGTCCCATCGCGCTTTTATTAGTGTGGGAGCTTGCAATTACAGCCAAATGGGTGAGGCCTGTCTTGCTCCCACCCCCAGGGGAGACCTTGGGGTATTTGGGTCAATCGATTATGAGCGGCGCTATTTATGGTGACTTCGTGGCAACGCTAAAAAGAACGATGTACTCCTTCTTTTTAGCAACCGTCGTTGGCGTACCTTTAGGAATCGCGCTGGGAAGTAATGAAAAGATCTATCGAAGCGTGGAGTTTTTGATTGATTTCTTTCGCTCAACACCATCATCGGCATTAATTCCGTTATTTCTGCTCATTTTTGGAATTACGGATGTGAACAAGATCGCAATTGCAACCTTTGCAGCGGTGCTATTGATTATTTTTAATAGTGCCTATGGGGTGATGAACGCTAAAAAGACTCGGGTAAATGCTGCAATCACAATGGGTATTCCAAAGCGCTTCATTTTCAAAGACGTTTTATTTATGGAAAGCTTGCCGCAAACCTTTGTGGGTTTGCGAACAGGCGTATCCATGGCCTTGGTAATTGTGATTGTGGCCGAGATGTTTATTGGCTCAACCGATGGGTTAGGCCATCGCATTATTGATGCCCAACAAGTCTTTAATGTCAAAGAGATGTATGGCTCCATCTTGATCACTGGCGCCTTAGGGTATGGCTTAAACCTGCTTTTCTTACTGGTTGAGAAACGCATCGTTCACTGGAGTGGAAAAGTATGACAACCGTATTAGATCTCCCAGCTGAGACTGGAACCCACGTCACGATTCGTGGCCTAGATAAATCCTTTGGTGGAGCAGTACTCTATAAGGACTTTAATCTTGATATTCCGAAGGGAAAGATCGTATCGATCTTTGGCCCCAATGGCTGTGGTAAATCCACCTTGATCAACATGATCTCTGGCCTGATGTCGATTGATGCTGGCGAGATTTTGTTTGAAGGGAAGTCTTTAGCACAAACTACGATTGGCTATGTGTTTCAAAACTACCGCGATGCCTTATTTCCATGGATGAGCGCTTGGGACAATATTGCCTACCCCGTCAAGCGCAGTGGGAAGAGCAAAGAAGAGGTTAAAAATCGGGTAGAAGAGCTCATTGCTCTTTTTGAGATCAAATTCAATCTGAATTTATATCCTTATGAGCTATCAGGCGGTCAGCAGCAAACGGTTTCCATCATGCGCGCTTTGGCCATGAAGCCCGAGATTTTATTTCTCGATGAGCCATTCTCAGCCCTTGATTTTGAGATGACGCTTTTTATCCGAACGAAGCTCCAAGAGGCGAACCTCTCAACCGGAGTTACCATGATGATCGTATCGCACGATCTTGAGGATGCCGTGTTTCTGGCCGATAAGATTTTGTTATTGACTCGCCGACCAACTCGAATTTCTGAATTTATGAGTTTTGATATGGCTAAACCCCGCGCCCCCGAGTCTGTAAGTGACCCCGAATTCATTAAAACAAAATCCCATGCTTTGGAGGTATTTCAACGGGAGATGCGAGCATGACCATCTTGCAGTTATTAGAGCAATACCGTAGCGGAAGCCTGATTCCCCAAAAATATTTAGTGGAGCTTTTGTCGCGTTTGCGGCGTGATCAGGAATCAGCGCCAGACCCGGCTTGGATTTGTCTGGCTAGCAATCAACAACTCATAGAACAGCTCATTCGTTTGGAAGGAAAGCGGGTTGATGATTTGCCGTTGTATGGTATTCCATTTGCCATTAAAGACAATATTGATGTAGCTGGATGGATCACGACTGTGGGTTGTCCGGACTTTGCGTATGAGGCGAAAACGACGGCCACTTCGGTGCAAAAGTTATTGGATGCAGGTGCCGTTTTGATTGGTAAAACCAATTTGGACCAATTTGCAACCGGCTTAGTGGGAACGCGATCACCTTATGGAATAGTGCCTAATCCCTTTGATCCGAAATTCGTGAGCGGGGGATCTAGCTCTGGTTCGGGATCGGTTGTATCCCGCGGTTTAGTGCTATTCAGTTTAGGGACTGACACCGCTGGATCTGGTCGTATTCCTGCTGCCTTTACGAATACGGTGGGTACCAAACCGACACCCGGCTATATGAGTACCGAGGGCGTATACCCTGCCTGCAAAACCATTGATTGCATTTCTATTTTTACGCTCACGGCTTCTGATGCCGCAATCGTTTTGGATGTGATGAAGGCTACTACTTATGATCGCACCCATGAGCCGCAATACCACCCTGAGCCTAAACTAACCCATCAATTTCCAAGACCCATTCGGGTGGGCATTCCCAAGGCAGCTGATTTTTTGGATAACAGCGAATATCCCAAACTCTTTGCTAATGCTTTGAACAAATTAAAAGGTATGGGGTATCAAATCGTAGAGGTGGATATCACCCCGTTTGTAAAAGCTGGAAAACTGCTCTACGAGGGTCCGTGGGTAGCTGAGCGCTACGCGGTCATCGAAGATTTTCTTAAGAAAAATCCAAATTCAATGGATCCAAGCGTAAAGCAAATTATTGAGAGTGGGGCAAACTATACAGCTGCTCAGGGATTTCGGGCAACGTATCAACTCAAAGAATTAGAAACCCTATGCCAACAAGTGTGGGCACAGTGTGATCTGATTGTTGTTCCCAGTGCACCTAGGCACCCAACGATTCAAGAACTTAGTGAAGAACCCATATTGCGTAATAGCGAATTGGGGATGTATACCAACTATGTCAATTTAATGCGCCTAGCTGCCGTCGCCGTTCCAGCAGACTTTACGGCAAGTGGAATACCATTTGGCATCACATTGATTGGGCAAGGCGGGTCTGATTTTGCACTACTTGATTTTGCTTCCCAATGGCAGCAATTGACGCAACTGCCGCTTGGAAAACTCAAGATAAAGCCAGCCGAGCAGTATTTGAGGATTTCAAAATCCAAAAGCTCAAGTACTCGTTTAGCGGTTGTGGGCGCTCATTTAAAAGGCATGCCGTTGCATTCCCAGCTGGCTGAGCGCAATGCCCGTTTCATTAAATCCTGTAAAACAGCGAAGCATTATCAGCTGTTTGCGCTTGCTAATACAACACCACCAAAGCCCGGGTTGGTTCGTTTGAAAGAGGGTGGGGATCAGATTGAGTTAGAGCTTTATGATGTGCCACAAGAAATGATTGGATCATTTCTTAATTTGATCCCAGCACCATTAGGATTGGGTACCATAGAGTTGGATGACGGGTCTTGGGTTAAAGGATTTATTTGTGAGCCAGTGGGTATAGTTGGGGCAACCAATATTACTCACTATGGCGGTTGGAAAAATTACCTAAAGGAAACGGTGTAAAACCATGCCGACATTAGTTCCACTCAATAACCAGTTTTCCAGTTTGGCTGATGATGCTTACTTAGCAATCAAGCAAAAGATCTTTTCCTTTGAAATGTTACCTGGAGACTTGATCTCCGAAGGCAATTTAGTTCGCTTGATGCAGGTTAGCCGAACTCCCTTACGACAAGCTTTACAGCGCTTGCAATACGAGGGATTTTTGAATGCAATCCCGAAGATTGGTTGGCAAATTGCACCACTGGATTTCAATAAACTTGACGAGTTATATGACTTTCGTATTTTGATCGAAGGGCATGCGATCAAAATACTGTGTGATAAAGCTTGCTCTCATGAGCCTTTAAATGAGCTTGTAAAGATATGGCTTTGTAAAGCATCGGATCGCATTCAAGATGGGGAACATGTTGGACTATTGGATGAGAACTTTCATCATCAGCTAGTGAAGATTGCTGGTAACCAAGAAATGCTAAGAATGCATCAGGAGATATCCGAGCGAATTCGGATTGTTCGTAGACTTGATTTCACCAAGGGTAATCGTATTCAAGAGACCTATGATGAACACGCAAAAATCCTCAAAG
>Ga0194118_10007696_pt1 | contig 10302 bp, 10 predicted proteins | sample TA2MahsurfametaG_2_FD_148662 | JGI IMG/M metagenome (GOLD analysis project Ga0194118, IMG submission 148662) | Freshwater microbial communities from Lake Tanganyika, Tanzania - TA2015013 Mahale N5 surface | ecosystem: Environmental > Aquatic > Freshwater > Lake | place: Tanzania: Lake... | reverse complement strand
GCATTGGGAAGCCACCGGCTTCAATCACACCTTTTTTAGATGCTTTAGCTAAGCGATCAAGTGAGAGATTGCAGGGAGTTACTTCATTCCAAGAGGATGCAATTCCTATTTGCGGCTTCTCCCAATAGCATCAGTCATGCCAACAGCGCGAAGCATTCCGCGAGCTGGCGCTCGTTCTAAACCATCGGTCACAAGGTAAGAGCGTGGCTTCATTGGATTCTTACTCATGAGCTCAACCTTGTCCTAAATGTTTCAACAATAGTTCTCTAACTTTAGCGGCATCGGCCTGGCCTTTCGTTTCTTTCATGACCGCGCCAATTAGCGCACCGGCAGCCGGAATATGTCCTCCCCGAACTTTCTCAGCGACATCTGGTTGCGCAGCAACGGCTTTCTCTATTGCTTGTAGTAAGGCTGAATCATCCGAAACGACTTTGATGCCACGCTTCTCGATAATCTCACTTGGTCGTCCCTCATTGTTTATTACGCCTTCAACGACCTGGCGCGCTAACTTATCGGTGAGCTCTCCATTTACGATTAGTGCGACAACTTCAGCAACATCATTTGCGGTGATTGGAAGTGAGACAGCTGGAACTTCGCGTTCATTAGCTAGCCGAGCAATCTCACCAAGCCACCAACTTCTCGCGCGAGTGGGATCGGCGCCGAGTTTTACGGTCTCCTCGACTTGATCGAGAACATCCGCATTAATCATCGCGGCCATCTCTTTATCGGGGACTTGCCACTCCTCTTGAATTCGCTTCCTTCTTACCGAGGGCTTCTCAGGTAGTGAACTACGAATCTTTTCAATCCAGTCTGCGGCTGGTGCGACTGGGACAAGATCAGGTTCTGGAAAATATCGGTAATCCTCGGCCTGCTCTTTCGAGCGTCCAGGAGTTGTTTCGCCGGTATCTTCATGGAAATGTCGAGTTTCTTGAATTACCCGTTCGCCTTTATCCAAGATTCCAGCATGACGGATCATCTCGCTTCTAACAGCGCGCTCCACGCTTCGTAGCGAGTTCACATTCTTGGTCTCACTTCGCGTACCAAGTTTTTCAGCTCCAATTAAACGTAATGAAACATTGGCGTCGCAACGTAGCGAACCTTGCTCCATCTTCACATCACTTACGCCAAGTGATCTAAGGATGTCGCGTAGTTCTGAGACATAAGCACGCGCAACTTCAGGCGCGTACTTTTCAGTTCCAGTCAAAGGTTTAGTGACAATCTCAACGAGCGGAATCCCAGCGCGGTTGTAATCAAGGAGTGAGTAATCGGCGCCATGTATGCGGCCAGTCGCGCCACCCATGTGAAGGGACTTACCGGTGTCCTCTTCCATATGAACTCTTTCAATCTCAACGCGATATTCCTTTACGCCTTCATCGGTATCAATCTTCACATTAAGGAATCCACCAAAACAGATCGGTTCGTCGTATTGCGAAGTCTGGAAGTTCTTAGGCATATCGGGATAGAAATAATTCTTCCGAGCAAATCTAGAGAATGGGGCAATCGAGCAATTAAGCGCCAATCCAATAGCGATCGTGTACTCAATTGCCTTGCCATTTACAGCGGGTAAAGCGCCAGGAAGCCCTAGGCATACCGGACAGACTTGGGTGTTAGGTGCAGCTCCGAATTCCGTGCTGCAACCACAGAACATCTTTGACTTAGTTCCAAGTTCAACGTGGACCTCTAGGCCAAGGACTGGTTCATATTTCTCAATCACTTTTTCATAAGAGAGCGCCATTATTTCGCTCCCAACTTCGGAGCTTTAGAGAGAATCGGCGCTCCCCACTTTGAATTCAAAGCTACTTCCAAAGCCGCACCGACTTGGTAGAGGCGATCATCTTTCATCGCTCCAGCCATGATTTGGAAACCTGCTGGTAGTCCGTCTTCCTCAGCAAGTCCTGATGGGATTGAGATTCCACATACGCCGGCAAGATTTGTAGGGATAGTTGCTATGTCATTTAGATACATTGCGATTGGATCATTTGATTTCTCGCCAATCTTAAATGCAGTTGTGGGAGCAGTTGGTGATACCAGGACATCTGCCTTTGTGAATGCGTTCTCAAAATCTCGCGAAATCAAGGTACGAACTTTCTGGGCGCTTCCGTAATACGCATCGTAATAGCCACTTGAGAGCGCATATGTTCCAAGGATGATTCTTCGTTTAACTTCTTTACCAAAACCGACTTCGCGCGTTGCATTCATTACTTCTTCAGCCGAACCTTCACCGACGCGGATTCCGTAGCGCATCGCATCAAAGCGGGCAAGATTCGAAGAACACTCACTAGGGGCAATTAGGTAGTAAGCAGCAAGTGCATACTCAAAGTTTGGACAGGAAACCTCAACAATTTCAGCACCGAGTTTCGCTAACTCTTCTAGTGATTCATTGAAGCGCTTAAGAACTCCGGCTTGATACCCATCACCTTGCAGTTCCTTGATTACGCCGATCTTCATCCCCTTGACGGAAGCGTTTTTCGCGGCCGCAACAACAGGTGGAATCGGGGCACTAATTGAAGTTGAATCCATTGGGTCATATCCACCAATAACTTCATGAAGATACGCAGCATCCAATACATTTCGAGCGCATGGACCGGCTTGATCTAGTGATGATGAGAATGCAACTAACCCATAACGAGAAACTCCACCGTAGGTTGGCTTTACTCCAACAGTTCCAGTCACGGCTGCGGGTTGGCGAATCGAACCACCGGTATCAGTTCCGATTGCAAGAGGAGCTTCGAATGCGGCTAGAGAGGCTGATGATCCACCGCCTGAACCGCCCGGGATTCGAGTTAAGTCCCATGGATTATGCGTTGGGAAATATGCTGAGTTTTCGGTAGAAGAACCCATTGCAAACTCATCCATATTTGTTTTACCAAGAATGATTACGCCAGCGGCCTTTAGCCGTGAGACAACAGTTGAGTCATATGGGGGGCGCCAACCTTCTAGCATCTTTGAACCACAAGTTGTCGGCACTCCTTGTTGAACCATTACATCTTTAAGCGCGAGCGGAACTCCAGCAAGCGGCGATAACTTTTCTCCTGATTTTCTACGTTGATCAACATCTCTTGCTTGTGCCAACGCGCCTTCATTATCAACATATAGAAATGCCTTCACTTCGCCATCAACGGCAGCGATTCGATCAAGGTGCGCTCTTGTCAATTCGACAGCGCTAATTTCGCCCTTTTCAAGAGCGGTCGCCATCTCGGTAGCGTTCTTCTCGTAAATCATTCTTCACCGAGAATCTGTGGGACTTTAAATCTCTGCTCTTCTTGAGCTGGGGCGCCCGACAGCGCTTGTTCCGGAGTAAGGCTAGGACGATTCTCATCAGCGCGAAAGACATTTGTTATAGGTAGTGGATGCGAAGTAGGAGGCACATCTTTGCCAGCAACTTCTTGAACTCGCGCAACCGCATCGAGGATGACTGATAACTCGCTTGATAGATGATCTAACTCAGCCGGAGTCATCTCAATTCGCGCTAGGCGAGCGAGATTTGCGACATCATCACGAGAAATCTTTGACATAGAGGTCACCTTACCGAAATTACTTTCGGATTTGCCCACTCCCTCTTACTACCCAAGTGGTGGTGGTCATTTGATCTAAGCCCATCGGTCCCCGGGCGTGAAGTTTTTGATTTGAGATTCCAATTTCTGCTCCAAAACCCATCTCTTCCCCATCGGTAAAACGAGTAGAGGCATTGACCATGACGGCCGCACAATCAGAGAGGGCGATAAAGCGATTAGCAGTCGCTTCATTCTCAGTGACAATCGCTTCTGTGTGCTGGGTTCCGTACTTGTTTATATGGTTCATCGCACCATCGACATCAGAAACTACGCCTACATTCATTTCTAGGGTTCCGTACTCCGTGGACCAATCAGGCTCATCAGCGAGCGATGCATCAATTCCGAGGCTCTGGGCTAACTTCAGAGCTCTTGGATCGCAATGTAATCTCACATTGGCGCCACTTAGCGCCTTTAGCGCGATTAGTAAGAACTTCTCGGCGATCTCTTCGTGTACCAATAAAGTCTCAGCTGCATTACATACCGAAGGCCTATGGGTTTTTGCGTTGACGACTATAGGTAGAGCTTTTTCGAGATTGGCATCTTTATCTACAAAGACATGACATACGCCCGCACCAGTTTCAATTGTTGGGACCAACGCTTCATCAACAACGGTTCGTATCAAGGCCGCAGATCCTCTAGGGATGACTAGATCCACTTTTCCACGAGCATGCAGTAGTGCCCTGACTGTGTCACGATCATCGGAAGGGATTAATTGGATGACGTCTGGGGAAATCTCACTCTTTGTTAAGGCTTGCTTGATTACCTTCACAAGTACTTCATTGCTCTTCTTAGCTGTTGATGAGCCACGCATTAAGGCGGCGTTACCAGACATTAACAAGATCACAGCAGCATCAACAGTCACATTCGGACGTGCTTCGTAAATCATTCCAACTACGCCGAAGGGGACGCTTAGTTGGGTTAGCTCTAAACCATTTTCTAAAGTTCGTGAATTGATTACTCGTCCAAGCGGGTCCGGAAGGGCTGCGACTTTCTTCGTCCCTCCGATGATTCCATCGATTCGCGCGTCATTAAGTAAGAGACGATCCAATAACGATTCAGATAATCCAGCGGCTCGCTCGCGCGTTACATCTTCACTATTTGCAGCCAATATCTCGCTACGGGAAGCATCCAATTCGCTAGCAATAGCAAGGAGGGATTTCTTGCGAACTTCATAGGAACTAGCGCGAAGAGTTTGTGCGGCTTTCCGAGCAGTTTCCGCTAGCCCTGCGATTAATTGATCATTACTCATAGCAGCACCAAGTCATCACGGTGAACGAGTTCTCGTTCAAATTCCGGACCCAAATCGCGCGCCAACTCTTTTGTGGAGCGCCCCAACATCGCAGGGATTTCGCCGGAATCAAAGCCAACAAGTCCACGTGCGATTACGGAACCATCTGGGGCAACGATTTCTACGGTATCCCCTGCGCTGAAATCACCAATCACTTTGGTAGTTCCGGCGGGAAGAAGTGAGACGCCTCTTTCGCGGAGCGCTTTTGCTGCGCCCTCATCGACATGCAACTTTCCAAGAGGAGTTGCGGCATGCGCTAACCAAAGTAAACGTGATGGTTGACGCTCCCGGATAGATTTGAAGAGAGTTCCAACCTTCTCACCATTCATTGCCTCACTTACTTTGGCAAGGGAAGTTAGAAGTAACGGAATTCCGGCACCCGTTGCAATACGTGCAGCTTCAATTTTTGTGACCATTCCCCCACTTCCAACCTTTGAAGAGGTGCCACCAATTTCTGCGCCACTAAGTACCGAGATATCTTCAACTTCATGGATTGGCTTCGCGCCAGCTTGTGAGGGCGGCGCGTCATGAAGAGCATCAACATCAGTCACAAGAATCAACAAATCAGCGCCAATCAGATGCGAAACTAGCGCTGCAATTCGATCATTATCGCCAAAGCGAATTTCCTGGGTTCCAACCGAATCATTCTCATTGATGATAGGTACCACGCCAAGTTGTAATAACTTCGTTAAAGTGCGTTGGGCATTCTGGTAATGAGAACGGCGAACTACATCATCAATCGTTAAGAGAACTTGGGAACCAACAATCGAGTAGCGAGCTAGCGATTCGGTGTATCTATGCACTAGCAAGCCTTGGCCAACCGAAGCGGCTGCTTGTTGGGTGGCGAGATCCTTTGGCCTTGTAGTAAGTCCAAGAGGCGCTAATCCCGCAGCTATCGCTCCAGATGAGACGATTACGACTTCGCTTCCAGACTTTTTCAAGTTAGCAACAACATCTACTAACGCATCGACTGACTCGGACTTTAAGCCAGCTGCATCTACGCCGGTTAGCGATGAGGAACCAATCTTGATTACTACCCGCTTTGGAGCGCGCAATTCCTCGCGGTTACTCACTTGGAATCACCTTCAATCCTGGGCGAAGTTGGGTCAGCAACTTGGTACTCCCACTGTTGGGCTAATTCTTCATCATCTAACTGATCGACTGCTTCCTCGTCGAACTTCTCCCAACCTCTTGGGATTCGCAGATCATCTCCACGTGGGCCAGCAAGGAGTTCGGCACCCGGCTCGATGGTTGGCTCCCAATCAAATACGACCGCATCTTCATCGTTACCGATACGAACTTCATCGCCAGCTTTCGCACCTAACTTAAATAGCTCTCGCTCAACTCCAAGACTTGCTAGTCGATCAGCGAGGTAGCCAATTGCCTCGGCATTTGCAAAGTTGGTTTGATGTATCCAGCGCTCTGGCTTAGTTCCAATCACGGTAAATGAGCCATCCTCACTTGCAACAACTTTAAAGCCACGATCATCAACAGGAGTTGGACGAAGCACTATCCGAGTCTTCTCATCTAAAGATTGGCGAGAGCGATACTCGTTAACGGTTCGCGCCATCGCATAGAGGAGCTCTTGAAGTCCAATATGAGCAGCAGCTGAGATCTTATAAACCTCATAACCTCGCTCTTTAAAGATTGGTGCGACCATGTCGGCGATGGCAGCGCCATCTGGAAGATCAACTTTATTGAGCGCGATGATTCGAGGGCGGTCACTTAAATCAGCCGAATAGTTCTTTAGCTCTGCTTCAATAATTTCGAAGTCTTTAATTGGATCTCGCACTGTTTCAAGCGAACCGCAATCAAGCACATGAACTAAGGCCGCACAGCGCTCGACGTGACGGAGAAACTCAAGTCCAAGCCCTTTTCCTTCGGAGGCTCCCGGAATTAACCCTGGTACATCAGCAACAGTAAATCTTGAATCACCCGCTTGTACTACGCCAAGATTTGGAGCGAGGGTTGTGAATGGATAATCGGCAATTTTGGGCCGCGCTGCTGAGATAGCGGCAATTAGTGAAGATTTTCCAGCGCTTGGAAAGCCAATCAATCCAATATCAGCTACAGATTTAAGTTCAAGAACTAGCGTCCGCTTCTCGCCTGGTTCACCATGGAGCGCAAAACCTGGGGCGCGACGGCGCGAAGATGAGAGCGCAGCATTACCAAGTCCACCTTGGCCACCTTTGACGGCGATAAAGCGAGTTCCGACTCCAACTAAGTCTGCAAGAACGCGACCATCTTTTGTAAGTACGACCGTTCCATTCGGTACGCCCAAAATCAAATCATCGCCATCTGGGCCATTTTTTAAGGCACCATGTCCTTGTCGGCCAGAAGTAGCGCTTCGATGTGGTGAGTGATGGAAATCAAGGAGCGTGGTCACGCCTGGATCAACAACGAGAATAACATCGCCGCCACGACCACCGCTTCCACCATCCGGTCCACCGAGTGGAACAAATTTCTCTCGATGTACCGAGATACAGCCATCGCCACCTTTACCTGCAGCAGCATGAAGCGTCACGCGATCTACGAATGTAGCCATGACGCTCCTTTCTAGAAAATAAAAAACGGGCCCGTAGCGACGGACCCGTTCTTCTTAAAGTCCGTGTGTTACGAAACCGGTACGATGTTTACGACGCGACGTCCGCGAGCGTTTGAGAATTCAACAGCGCCTGATGCGAGAGCAAATAGCGTGTCATCTTTTCCGATTCCAACATTCTTTCCTGGGTGGAACTTTGTGCCGCGCTGACGGACGAGAATCTCGCCGCTATTTACGACTTGGCCACCGAAGCGCTTAATTCCGAGGAATTGTGGATTCGAATCGCGACCATTTCGTGTCGAGGAAACGCCCTTTTTGGATGCCATTTCTCTTCAGCTCCTTACTTCACACCATTGATAGCGGTGATTTTCACGCGCGTGTTCTTGGAACGGAAACCTTGGCGACGGCGATAGCCAGTCTTTGCCTTGTAGCGAAGGATATGAATCTTCGGTCCCTTAACTTCAGAGATAACTTCGCCAGTTACTTTTACTCCAGAGAGAACCTTTGGATCAGAAGTAACAGCCTCACCATCTACAACTAGAACGGCTGGGAAGGTAACGGTCGAACCAGGCGCAGCCTCAATTCGATCTACGAATACGGTGTCACCGACGGCGACCTTTTCTTGGCGCCCGCCAGCCTTAACGATTGCGTACACGATCTTCCTTCCTCGACTTCACTTCTTTAGTCACGCCAGATTAGCGGCGCGCGCAGGGCGCTAGGTTACGGATTGAGCGTAGGTAGGGTCAAACTGAGGCGGGAGTTCGGCCAACTAGGCCTTCGGAGTAAGGACGCCCGACGAGGAGGCCCTTCTGCGACGACGGCCGAATTTAGGCTTTTCCGCTTCAATTTCAACAACATCCTCCGTGGAGCGCTCTTGGTTAGATTCTTGAGCTTCTTCTGCAACTTCTTCGCTCGGCGCAGTCGCCTTCAGCTCGCGATCCAATTTCTTCTTCTCGACCGGCTTCATATGAACATGAATTCCGCGACCAGCGCAACTTTCGCATGTTGTTGAGAAGGCTTCGATTAAGCCCTGTCCGACGCGCTTTCGAGTCATTTGAACTAAGCCAAGTGAAGTTACTTCAGCAACTTGGTGTTTGGTTCGATCTCTACCAAGACACTCGACCAACCTTCTCAAGACTTGTTCACGATTTGATTCAAGAACCATATCGATGAAGTCGATAACAATAATTCCACCAAGATCGCGAAGTCGAAGTTGTCGAGCAATCTCTTCTGCTGCCTCTAAGTTATTTTTGGTAACGGTCTCTTCGAGGTTTCCACCTTTACCAATAAATTTACCGGTATTTACATCGATCACAACCATCGCTTCAGTTCGATCGATTACAAGCGAGCCACCAGAAGGTAGATAAACCTTACGATCGAGCGCCTTTGCAAGTTGTTCATCTACCCGATTCTCGGTAAATAGATCCTTGCTTCCGCTCCACTTCTCAACCTTTGTCATCAATTCAGGAGCGATGTGACCTAAGTAGCTATTGATGTCATCCCAGGCATTTCCGCCTTGTACCGTCAATTTGCGGAAATCTTCGTTGAATATATCGCGAATAACACGAATAGCTAGATCAGGTTCTCCGTAAAGAAGTGTTGGAGCATTTGTTGAAGAGCTCTCGGACTTTTTCTTGATGTCATCCCATTGCGCTTTTAGGCGAACAACATCTCTTGTTAGCTCTTCATCAGATGCGCCTTCTGCAGCGGTGCGGACAATTACGCCTTCATCATCGGTGATAAGGCCTTTCAAAATATCCTTAAGGCGAGTGCGTTCGCTCTCTGGAAGACGACGGGAGATACCGCTCATTCCGCCACCTGGTACATAGACAAGGTAGCGACCTGGAAGAGAGATCTGACTTGTTAGACGAGCGCCCTTTTGGCCGATGGGATCTTTAGTTACTTGTACAAGTACGGATTGGCCGGTCTTAAGAACGCGCTCAATCTTCCTCTCTTTGTTATCGGCAAGACCTGATTCATCCCAATTTACTTCGCCTGCATAAAGAACTGCGTTACGACCTTTGCCGATATCGACGAAGGCAGCTTCCATAGAAGGCAAGACGTTCTGTACTTTTCCAAGGTAGACATTTCCAACGTATGAGATATTGCTATTTTTATTTACATAGTGCTCAACGAGGATGTTGTCCTCAAGAATTGCAATCTGGGTTCGATCACCTTGTTGGCGAACCAACATCTCGCGATCTACAGATTCTCTACGAGCCAAAAATTCAGCATCGGTCAGGATGGTTCCGCGGCGACGATTCTCGCGATAATCACCGAAACGATTTCGATCTCTACCGCGATCTCGATCCCGATCTCTATCTCTATCTCTATCGCGATCACGGAAACGATCACGTCGATCTCTACGCTCAAAGCTCTTACGTTCGCGTGGGCGTTCAGTCTGTGGCTTCTTCTCGCGAACCTTTACAACTGTTACTACGCCATCTTCCTCAACGGTCTCACCGGCAACTACCCCATCAGAACCAGAACGGCGACGGCGACGGCGCTTCTTAAATACTGGCTCTCCAGCGACTACAAACTCTTCTTTCTCATTTACTTCAGTAGCGCTATTGGAGCTACTTTCTGGAGCATCATCACGTTCAGAGCGGCGACGGCCACGACCTCCGCGTCGGCGGCGGCGACGGCGGTTCTCGTTATCTTGGTTATCGCTACCCCTTGCTTCTGATTCAGGTTTAGCTGCTGAATTGGATGCTGGTTTAGATGCCGACTTACGCGTTGCGGGAGCAACGGGGGCGGCCTGGAAAATTGGCGTTGGAATCACCGCAGCCGATTTCGCCTTCTTGTTTTCCGATTTGGTCTCTTTTACTTCTTTGGTAGCGGCTTTCTTTACAGCGCGCTTACGCGTCTTTTTTGGCTCATCAGCCATAACAAAATCCTTTATCCCCGCCCGTTAGGGC
>Ga0194118_10007693_pt1 | contig 10302 bp, 8 predicted proteins | sample TA2MahsurfametaG_2_FD_148662 | JGI IMG/M metagenome (GOLD analysis project Ga0194118, IMG submission 148662) | Freshwater microbial communities from Lake Tanganyika, Tanzania - TA2015013 Mahale N5 surface | ecosystem: Environmental > Aquatic > Freshwater > Lake | place: Tanzania: Lake Tanganyika... | reverse complement strand
CAGATATGTCCAATCCAGCCCCTCAAGATGCTCTTTGAAATACTGGTATTCGCCAATCTGCCAAATTGGCCTCTTCCCGATGACCGTGAATGGCAACGACCACTGCTCCGCAAGTATCGCAGTTCTTCTGGCAACCTGACCTTCGATTCGGTAAAACTCACCGAAGGTAAGTGGCACCCCTTGAAGGAAGCCGACAGTCGCGGTTTCCCATCGACTTCGGTCACCCGTTCTACCCAGATTAGGGAAGGAAGAAATATATACAAGTCGTTGGTTGTTGCTATGGTCCGGAGCTCGTGCGATGTCTAGCGCGTTGTTTCGAAGACTACCAGTGACCAATATGCGAGGCTGCTTGGTTTTTAAAGCTTGGCGATATCGGTTGGCCGAATTGTTATCGAATGTGAAGATGACGTCTGCACCACCACCGCGAGAAGAGATGTCGTTGAGTTCGTTCCAGAAATTGGTTGAACCATTATGGGAAAAGGTACCACGGAGTCCATTTTGTACTGCAACGACAAGGGACGTAGGCGAATAGATTGAACTCGAATGCAACAGCAGATTATTGTCTTGAAGCGAAACAATGAATTTTGGTTTGACGAGTCTAAGGAATGTGGCGTAGTAAGCAGTTGCTGAGAATTTGAAGGACAAGATCATCCGAATAGCAACCCAGATGTTGAGCGACTTACGAGGATCTAGATAGAGCGTGGAGTCAGTTTCACAAATATAATTGCGAAGTAATCCGTATCCAGTTTCCTCAAAGAAGATCAATCGAGCGTGTCTCGGGATTCGAACCGAGATACGCACACCAATATGGTAAGGCGCACCGCCAGTTGAATTCACCAAGCATTCAGACCGCCATCCACAATAAGACTGTGACCTGTAACGTAGCTAGAGGCATCTGAGGCCAAGTAGAGAACCGCTCCAGCTATCTCCGATGGTTGTGCCATGCGCCCGAGAGGTACACGTAACCCGTACCTTCGCTTAAACTCATCATTCTGACCACTTTCCGCGCCTCCCGGCACGAGAGCGTTTACACGAATGCGGTATTCCGCCCAGTATGTTGCAAGATATTTGGTGAGTCCGATTACCGCCGCTTTCGATGTGCTGTATACCGCCGGCGTATTTATCTGGCGGTTCAGGTACCAAGATCCTTCGTAAATTCGCTGATCAGGGGCCACAATTCCATAGGCAGAAGCAGTTTGGATGATTGAGCCCCCGCCTCCTTGTGATTTGAGAATCTTTCCAACGGCCTGAGCCATGAGAAACATCGAGTCAATATTTGTGGCCATGATTTCTCGCCATTGCTTGAGCGAATAATTTTCAAAGGAATCAAAGTAGGTATCTAGGTTTGTACCTTTACTTGCTGCATTGTTGTGGAGTACATCAATCCTGCCAAAGTATGAGACAACTTCATTGACGGCACGATTGACGTCGTCAGGTTCGCTGACATCTGCAAGTATTGCCGCGGCATGATTCGGATGGGCCAAGTTGATTTCTGCCGCGAGGCTTGTGAGCGCCTCTTGATTGACGTCAATAATGGCAACTTTTGCCCCATTCTCAACTAATGCTCGGCAGAAGTGACTACCCAGAATTCCGGCCCCGCCGGTGACAATGGCGACTTTACCAGTGAGATCAAACAAGCCTTTGTAGAACTGACTCAAATTAAACCGTCACGCTTCATGAGGAATTCGTTCAATTCGAATTCTATCTCGTTGTCGATGTCTATTGATCTTTCGAACGGCATTTCATAAATCACAGTATCAGGGTGAATTCGATCATCACTAGCAAAGAGAGTCTTACGGCGCCAGATATGAATCGAGGCATTCATATCGAAACAGCGGGGTGCGTCCTGACGACGAATCAAGGGAGGGTCGAAGACTTTGGAAATCTGGAGAGCTCCCGACGAACTGATTTCCACCATGTTGAAGTACGGATTTTTACGAGCGCTAGTACCTGAAATCAGAGAGGATGCACCCGACTGCTCAATTAATTGGAACGCATTTTGGATGTCACTATCAAGACGATAGGGAACCGTGCAGTCTAAGTCAGCAACGTAATCAAAATTCCCTAAGGACTTTTCGACAAACTCACAACAGTGTCGTATTGCAGGAATTTTAGGTGCGTCATCAGTTGCAAATTCGTCTGGACGAGAAATCAAGAATTTGATTCCACAACTAGAGGCAACTGACAGAATTTCATTCGAATCACTGCTCACGGCAATCGCATCAAAGAGATTACACGATTGAGCCTGTCTCAGTGTATGTACGATAAGTGGTACACCTCCCAATTCTCGCAGATTCTTGTTCGGGACGCCTTTGGAACCTGCTCGTGCACAAACGACAGCAAGGCGTCTCATAGGAGTACTGTCTCCTGGTGAATCGAACTGTGTTCAATGGCATCTATTAGTTGACTCACTCGTACCCCTTCCCGCATCGTGCAGGTTGTAATTGATTTTCCAGAGAGAACATCTGAATGCATACGAATGAATGTCTCGTGACGACTCGACGGGAATGAGAAGGAATCACTGTTGGAAACAATTTCGCCCGTCAGAAGGTTACAACTCACTGATATTTCGGAAGAAGTGATACGTAACTCGTGTCGCTTCATCCTGTCCAGATAGCTGAGGTACATTGCCACTCGTGCTCCTGATGCGAGATCACCCCACAGAACTACAGTGTCGTCGGTGTCAATCTCAAGATCGCCGAAACGACCAACTTGAGCGCTTACACGCTTCATCGGTCCGAATATGTGAAGAAGGAGGTCGAAATCATGCGAAAGATCGCGCAAAACTCCACCACCCAAATCACTGCGTGCAGAACTGGTTTGCCGGTAGTCGCGGTTTGGTCGCCATTCCGGAAGATATTGGGCATTCCAGATACTTATCGTCAGGATCTTCGTATCTGTAAGAAGTTGTTTTAGTTTGGCAATGACGGAAAGAAATCGGAGATTGAATCCTACGAAAATTAGTGGATCATCGATCGGTGGTATTTCCAGACCTGATCTGAACAATGGCTTTTCCACAAGTAGCGGCCCACGAAATCCCCCTGCTCGAAGGGATTCGATGTGCTCTGAGTGTCTTGAGGTGGGTGATGCAACTACCACATAGTGAGGAAGCCACTGATCAAGTGCCTCCGAAATTGTCTGGAACACTGGTCGATCATCGACCGGTTGGCTTGTGACAACTGCACAGTCGAGACCCATCTCGCTGAGGACTTCAACGTGTCGTTGACCGATTGACCCATAACTGACGATGAGGGCACGTGATTCATCGGGCATTAGTCAAGCTGTGTCCTGTGATCCAGTTGAATCTCCTTCTGAATTGGAAGTTTCCAAAATTCAGCTGAACTCACGACGCTCATAAACTGATTCGAACTTGAGCCGTTGCCTTGGCGTCTCGATTGACGCCTAGCGGTGGACTTAGCTCTGATAATTGCTTCCTTAATCGGTTCGATGTATGGCGGCGAGTCAATAACGAGAGGATCCCGAACTCTTCGATGTTGCCGAGATCCAATGTTCACCGCGGGTACACCATGAACTGGTGCTTCACGAACCCCGCTACTCGAGTTGCCCAGAATGTAAGTTGCAGATTTTAAGAGGGTCTGAAACGCCTCAAAGCGGATGGATGGTAGAAGCCGGAAACGCGAGTCGGTTACGAGCGCCATCAATTCTTGGAGAATCAACTCAGAACCATGATCGTTGTTTGGGTAGACTACGACATAATTGTCACTGGTATCGCGGGCTGCTTCTAGAACTACTTGGATCTGTCGTTTGATGTCTGACATCTCAGTGGTCACAGGATGAAAGATTAATAGTGCAAAGTTGGCAAAGGGAATCTGATAGTAGCGCTGTACTTCATCTAGTGACGGTAAGGAGGATGACAGCATGATGTCAATCTCAGGCGCACCGATTACGAAGATGGTTTTGGGATGTTCGCCAAGTTGAATGAGAAGCTTTTTGGCTTCCCTATTCGCCACAAAGTGAACATGTGCCAACTTGCTCACCGCATGTCGAATCGACTCGTCAACCGTCCCTGAAACCTCCCCACCTTCAATGTGTGCAACAAGAATGTTGTTTAGTGAGCCAGTAATGGCACCAGCGAGAGCCTCGACTCGGTCACCGTGTATGACGAGCAAATCAGGCGCCTCTTGCTGAACAATCGGTGAGAGACCCGTAATGGTACGTGCGAGCGTCACGTCCATTGAGTTATCGAGACCTGAGTTGGAGAAGGATATGAGATTGGAGAATCCAGACTTCTTGATCTCGGTTTCGGTTCGACCATATCTATCATCGAGGTGCATTCCGGTTGCAACCACTACGTACTCAAAGGTCTTGTCACTGCTCACGCTACGGATGAGGGGTTTCAGCTTGCCAAAGTCCGCCCTTGTCCCCGTGAGAAACAGGATCTTCTTCCTCATGAGACGATGTCTTGCCAAGAAAGTTGTGCATTCAGCGGAATATCACGAGATGCGATCTTGCCGAGTAATCGTTCGAAGTTGACCGCGAGAATCTCGCCGGTACCCGGACGCTTTACCCAGATATTCTGCTTGGTGAGCACCTCGCCCTTGTCGATCGGTCTGATTGACACGACTGAAGCGTAGGCAAAATCAATCGTTGGTTGTTCTTCGGTCAAGATTGTCTTCGTACCGCCGAGTGCTTGGTGGATCGCTCGACTACCCGTTACCAGGTCGGCGAGTTCGTCTGGGTTCATTGAGATGTTGATGTCCGGACCGGGCCATGACTTGTCGCTCGTGAAGTGACGCTCGAGAATTGAGGCACCAAGTGCCACCGCAGCGAGACACGTGTGATTGGTGAGAGTATGGTCGCTCAGACCTATCACGGCATCGGGGAATTCCATTCGAAGTTCACCGAGTGCCCCAAGCCTCACTCTGTCGTAGGGAGTGGGGTACATCGAAGTGCAATGCAGCAGTGCATAGGGCACCCTGTGTGTACGAAAAATCTCCACCGCCGGCGTGATCGAAGTGATGTCGTTCATACCGGTACTGAGAATTACCGGTTTCCCAAATTTGGCGATGTGCTTGATGAGTGGGTAGTTGTTGCACTCGCCAGAGCCAATCTTGTACGCAGAGACATCCATTGCATGTAGACGTTCAGCGGCAGCTCGTGAGAACGGCGTGGAGAGAAAGATCATTCCCTTCGTCTCGACATAGGCCTTCAGCTGACGCTCCTCATGCTCGTTGAGTGCGCAGCGCTTCATGATTTCCCAAATTGATTCGGTCGCATTACCTGGCACCACATCATTCGGGATCATCTCGTCTTCGATGACATGTGACTGGAACTTCACGCACTCGCAGCCAGCCAACTTGGCATCGTCCACCATACGTATTGCCTTGCGTAAGTCACCTTCATGATTAATGCCAATCTCAGCGATAACTAGCGGTTCAACGTGCCTGCCAACTTCACGACCGGCGATGGTGAGAGTTGCTTCCACGGATCTAAAATGCTTTCGTTTTTTCAATCAATGCGTCAGCAATCTCACGGATTGCGCCGCGGCCGCCGTGGCGTGAAGTGATGAGAGTCGCTACATTGCGAGCGTCATCGTGTGCGTCGCCTGGGGCGATTGCGATACCGACAAAGGACATGCACTCAAGGTCATTGACGTCGTTTCCCATGTATGCACAGTTTTGTGGCGCGACATTGATTCGACGCAGCCAATCACGGAGCACGGGAAGCTTGTCATCGCAGCCCTGCACGACCTCTAACGAGAGCTTGCGAGCACGAGCAGATACGACTGGGTTTCGTTCTTTGGAAATGATGATCATATGAATTCCAGCGTCTCGCAACATTCCGATTCCGAGGCCGTCAGAGCGACTGCAGAACACAGACTCTTCTCCTGTCTCGGACACCAGAACGCGGTCATCAGTGAAGACGCCATCAAAGTCAAAGGCAATGGCCTTTACTGAAGAGAGGTTCGCCTTGCTCACGATCCAGCTCCCAGATTCAGCGCGTCGAGTGCTGTTAGCAGTGCGAGTGAAAGTGCTATTCCGAGGGCAAGGCCGCTGACGACAGCGGTTGCTGCGAGGGTGAGCGCCCCTGCACTTTGACGGCGAGTGCGAGCGAGGCGGTATCGCGCTGAACCCGCAGGCTTGATGGTGAATTGTGCAACGTACGGCGTGGCGACGGAGGGTCGCCGGCGACTGGTTGGTGTCCAGACGCGCCCGACGAGCAGCAGTCCCAGAACGGCCGTACTGCCCACGAGGGCAATTCTGGTCGTAACCTCAGTGACTGTCATGGACGCCATGAGCAGCAACGACGGCACCACGGCGCCTTCCAGCGTACCCCTGCCGCCACCCCCGCCTGAATCAATTGCTGCATTGGGCGATGCATCGCGCGGTGCAGCGCGGCGAGTGTGGTGGGCACTACCTCTGCTCACGATCGCGTGGCTGTTGATTGTCGTCGTGTTCGCATCATCGCTCACCCGAGTGCAACTGTGGGAACTTGCACCCGGCTCGGCGGAGGCCGTCGCACCGCGCATGACGTTTGGTGATGACGTGCGCGAGTTCGCCACGGTGTACGAGTCGGACGGCGAAGTGATGTTCGTTACCGCGCTCGGCAGTCGACTGTCGCTGCTCGATGTCGCCGCCGCGTGGCTTGATGACGATGTCGACATCCTTACTTTCGAGGAGCGTTTCGGCACGCAAACACCGACACAGCAGCGCGAGAGCAACTCGCGTGCGATGGTGTCGTCGAAGCAGATTGCGGAGTTCGTTGCACTCACGCGATTGGGGATCGAGTCGGAGTTCGCCTACGGCGATGTCATTGTCGACGAAGTGGTGTGCGAAGACCTTCCTGACCCGCAGAGTGCCTGCCGACTGCTGCAGCCTGGCGATGTGATCGTCACGTTCAACGGCAAGCCGACGCCGATACTCCCGTCGCTGATCGAAGCCGTTGCGGCGAGCCAGCCCGGCGACTTGGCAGAGGTCGGGGTGCGACGTGAGGGAAGTGAGACGGAACAGACCATCGCAATCAAACTGATTTCCGCACCGGATGGCAGCGGTCGTACCATCATCGGCTTGATGCCGCGTGACACGCGCACGGTGAAGACGCCCTTCGAAGTGGGTATCGATACGGACTCCATTGGTGGGCCGTCGGCGGGTTTGGCATTCACCTTGGCGTTGCTCGACGAACTATCGAAAGGTTCGCTGACCGGCAAGGTGAAAGTTGCAGCGACCGGAACCATCAATGGTGATGAGACCGTCGGCGCCGTCGGGGCAATACCGCAAAAAGCCATTGCGGCTCGCGACTCGGGTGCGAAGTTGCTGTTGGTGCCTGCTGCGCAGAGTGCCGATGACATTGCTGCGGCACGTCGCATCGGCGGTTCGCGCATGCGAGTGGAAACTGTTGCGTCGTTGCAAGAAGCGCTCGATATCTTGCGTGGACTCGGCGGCGACGCGTTGCCAGATTCCACGAACGACGAATAGATCGGGCGTACTCTTTAGGGCATGGCCCTCGACTTCCAGCGACCTGATCCGTCGTCGCCGGCAGCCGTGGCCTCCGCACAGTTCACGGTCACCCGGCGTGGTTACCGCGAAGAAGAAGTGCGCGACTTCTTGCGTCAGGTATCGGTCGAGATGGCCCGGCTGTTGGAGCGTGAGCGGTTTCTTGAGAACGAACTGAAGGCGTTGCAGGCTCGCGGTCCGATTGACGTCACCACGATTGACGAAGCCGCGATCACCGAGCTGCTCGGTGCCGAGGCTGCCCGAGTGTTGAGTGCCGCGCGAGAGGCGGCCCAGGCAATGCGTGATCGTGCCGCCGAGTCGGCCGAACAAGTCGTGAAGGATGCCAGTCGTGAGGCTGCACGGATGCTGGAGGAGTCGACGCTTGAAGCCTCACGTCGTCGTACGGACGTGTCGTCGGAGGCTGAACAAGAAATCGAACTTGCCAAACAACAGGGTCGCGAGATGGTGGCCGAGGTTCGCGCCTACCGCGAGCGGGTGCTTGCCGACATGGCCAAGCGCACGGAGGAAGCACGCCGCGAACTCGAGCATCTCGTGCACGAGCGCGAACGATTGCTGACGGCGTTCGAGCGCGCCCGTCATGCGGCAACCGATGTCGTTGGTGACTTGACCGAGTTCGATGAGGCGATCCGCGGTACGGGAATCGTGCCACCCCTCGTGCCGCCCGATGCTCCGCCGCCGCCGCGCCCGACCCGCACAACCGACACGCCGATCTTTGACGCCAAGCAGTACCAGGATGAATTGGGCGGTGCGCGTCAAGCAGACGAGGAAGTGGCTACGCCCGATGGACACACCGCGGTTGGTGACGAAACCGTTCCGACGATTGATGCCCCAGAAGCGACGGGGGACGAGGAATCGCAAGTGGAGACAACCACTCGTGCCGCTGTCGATGACGATGTAGCGGACACTCCGGCGGCCAGCACCCCTGTTGTAAACACTCCGGCCGCCAGCACTTCTGATCGCGGTACCGAGCACATCGCCGAGGTCGTCAGCATCTTTGACCGCAAGCGCAAGAGTGAGGCGCGCAAGTCGGAGCGTCCGACGAGCAGCGCTGGCGCGACGGATGAGATGACGGATGATGCAACGGAAACCGAATCGACCGCCGACGAAACAAGCTCCGCTGCCGCGCCAATCGCACGCGCACCCGAGCACCCTACGTTCGAGCACGTCGAGGCACAGCCCGATGTGCCGGTCACGCCGCCGACCCCGAGCCGTGTGGACGAGATCTTTGAACGGCTGCGCGCCTCGAGCTCGCAGAAAGTAGCGCGTGAAACCAAGCAGGACTTGACGACCGTCAAGGCTGGGTCGCTCGGTAAAGCAACGCCGACCAAACAGCCAGAGGCGGCCGACAAGGTGTCAACGCCGACCACCCCCGAGCCGACTGGCAAAGCGGTGCGGCCACGACCCGTTGACCCGGCGGTCTTTCGTCGTCGTGATGAAGTGGTGACTGCCGCGACCCCGAACATTTCTCGGGCGTTCAAGCGTGTGCTCGCTGATGATGAGAATGCGCTGCTCACGCACATCGGCACCAAGCGCTCGACACTCACCGTCGCCGCAATGTTGCCGACGCCGCCGGATCACGCGCAGCGCTGCCTTGATCTGGTGCGCGATGATGTGCTGAGTGTGGCGGTTGATGCCGCCCGTTCGCTGACGGAATCACGACGATCCGATGTGCGCAAGTCGGTGACCAGTGGTGGTGTGCTGGAGTCGGTGCGCGACTTCATTGTGAACGACATGATTCGTCCGCTGCACGACCGCATCGCTGCTGCGGTGGATCATGCAGCCGGTGATCGCGACATGCTCATGCAGTACGTCCGTACCGAATTCGCCGAATGGAAGACGCAGCGACTTGAAGCGGTAGTAGTCGATATCGCACACCTTGCCTACGCGCGTGGACTGTTCGTTGGTTGTGACACGAAGACACATGTGTGTTGGGCAGTCGACCCGAACGGGCCCGCGTGCTCCGACGCTGAAGACAACGCGCTCGCCGGGCGCGTGCGTCGTGGTGAAGTGTTTCCGACCGGACACGATCAACCGCTGGCTCATGCCGGATGTCGCTGTCTCGTTGTGCCGCTCGACAAGTAGCCTTCGGCGCCATGCGTATCCCCGGTGATTTGCCACGTCGTCCGTCGTTCCCAGGGGGTGGTGGATTCACCTTCCGGCGCCCACGCCGCAGTCGAATCATCTTGTCGGTGGTGCTCATCGCCGTCGTCGCGTTGTTCGCGTCGGGGCGCAGCGTCGCATCGTTCTATATAGATGTGCTGTGGCACCAATCGCTCGGGCGCACCGACGTGTTCTGGGGCGTGCTTCTTACGCGGCTGGGTTTGGCGACCGCATTCACGCTGGTCTTCGCCGTCGTTCTCGCCGTGAACATGTGGATTGCGGACCGTCTGCGACCGGAATTCGTGCCCGCCACGCCACAAGAGCGCGCACTCGCTGGGTATCGCCAGCTCACGTCTCGTCGCAGGTGGACGCTGAGGGCGATCGTCGCGCTACTGCTTGGTTTCATGATCGGTTCGCCCGCAGCCGCACAGTGGCAGGACTGGGCGCTCTTCCGCAACACGGTGCCGTTCGGGTTGAAGGACCCGTTGTTTAGCCAAGACGTGAGTTTCTATCTGATGCGGTTGCCATTCATCGAGTTCGTCGTCGACTGGTCGTTCGCCGCACTCGTCTTGATCACGCTCGTTACTGCCGGCGTGCATGCGTTGAACGGCGGAATTCGTCTGCAGATTCAAGGGCGCAAAGTGACACCACTCGCCAAAGTGCATCTCAGTGTGCTGTTTGCCGTGTTGTCCGTCGTGCGGGCGGTGGACTACTGGTTCTCGCGCTA
>Ga0194118_10007689_pt1 | contig 10304 bp, 10 predicted proteins | sample TA2MahsurfametaG_2_FD_148662 | JGI IMG/M metagenome (GOLD analysis project Ga0194118, IMG submission 148662) | Freshwater microbial communities from Lake Tanganyika, Tanzania - TA2015013 Mahale N5 surface | ecosystem: Environmental > Aquatic > Freshwater > Lake | place: Tanzania: Lake... | reverse complement strand
CGCGCACGTTCTTGCCGATGCGCAGAGCAGTCGGCCCGCCCCGCAACACGTTCACAACTGCTTCTATTTCACGCTCGTCATGAACTGATCCGGCGTATTCGATGCGGCGAGTACCTTGCGTCATTCGCGTCATGTCATGTCCTCCGTGGTTTTGATTGATACGGCGTTTGCTCGAGGTCGTGCACGAGGCGATCAAGAAGGTCGGCGAGTTGGTCTTTGTCGTCACGCGACCATTCATCGAGCACAGAAGTGAGGTGGCGGTCGCGTACCTCGACCATACGTTTCGCTAGCGCCGTACCGCGACTGGTGCGCGACACCAAGATCGCGCTCGCATTGTCGGGGTGCTGCACTTTGCGCACAAGATTCACTTCTTCAAGCAGAGTCACCTGTCGACTCGTCGCGCCGGTGTCCATGTGGGCTGCGCGGGCAAGATCAGCGAGAGACATGCGATCATCAAGCGCCAGTAGCAGCTCTGTTGCTTGTTGAGGCAGGTCAACGCCGCTGGCATGGGAGAGCGCCTTGTGAACCTGCTTGCTCGCACGTAGCCGCTGTAGGCGACGTAACGAGGCAGCGATCACAGAGTGAGACGAATTGTGCCCGTGTGCCATACCCCTCGAATCGACTGATAGTGTTGACTCAGTCAAGACTATCAGAAAGGCACCACTGTGGGAGACCAGCGATACACCATCATCTCGTCTGACTGTCATGCCGGTGGGTCGATGGAGCAATACGCCTCCCATCTCGATCCGCAATGGAGAGACGAGTTCAACCAGTGGCAAGCGAAGTATGTGACGCCATGGCGTGATCTGACGGGCGACTCAAAGGTTCGAAATTGGGACAGCACCAGGCGCTTCGACGAGCAACAACGAGATGGCATCGTGGCTGAGATTGTGTTTCCAAATACGGTGCCACCGTTTTTCCCCACGAACTCCGTCGTCGCTCCCACGCCGACGGTGAAGAATTACGAGCGACGCCTTGCAGGTATTCGGGCCCACAACCGCTGGCAAGTGCAGTGGTTGCAGGAAGCGCCGAAGCGACGCAAGGGACTTATTCAGATTTTTCTGAATGACATCGACACTGCGGTCGCAGATGTTCGCGAATTCCATGCGCGGGGCATCGACGGTGGAGTGTTGTTGCCAGGTGTTGCCCCTGACTCAGGTCTGCCTCCGCTGTTTGCGCGTGACTACGACCCCATTTGGGCAGTGTGTGAAGAGCTCGACCTCACGATCGCGCATCATGGTGGTGGCACCGGTATCCCGAACTATGGCAATCACCCTGCCACGATGATTGTGTTTGCGATGGAGTCTCCCTGGTGGGCCGACAGGGCGGTGTGGCATCTGATTTGGGGAGGAGTATTCGAGCGCTTTCCGAAACTTCGGTTCGTTCTCACTGAGGTCGGCATCAAGTTTGTTCCGGAGATGCTTCGCTCTATGGACTACTTCCATAGCGAGATGGTGAAGGGTCGACTTGGTGAAATCGCATTCGAGCCTGATCAGATTCTGAAAGAAAAGCCGAGCACCTATTTCACTCGCAATTGTTTCATCGGGTCGGCCTATCCAAGTCCGTCCGATGCGGACATCATTCGTGAAGTGGGAATCGAACGTGTGCTGTGGGGTAGCGACTATCCGCACCATGAATCGACGTATCCGTACACTCGCGAGTCATTGCGCTTGGTGTTCTCTGACTGGCAGCCGCACGAACTTCAGACAATTCTCGCCGACACCGCCTCACGTGTGTACGGCTTTGACCTCGATGCATTGCGTCCACTGGCTTCTGAACACGGACCGACGCACGCTGAAATTGCGAGGCCACTCGACGCGATTCCCACTGACGCGACAAGCCCTGCCTTTTCTCGGCCCTAAGGCCTAGGGTGCGAGAGGTGGCTTAGTCCCACGCGCACTGCATGCGCTTGATGCCATTGATGAAGGCACTTTGCAGGTACGCGGGTTCGCTCGTGATGTGTAGCGATGGCACGCGTTGGCGAATCTCGTCGAACATCACGCCGATTTCGCGACGGGCGAGGTTTGCGCCGAGGCAGAAGTGGGGCCCACCTGCACCAAAGCCGACTTGGGCCGGTGACAACGGACGCGCGATGTCGAAGGCCTGTGGGTTCGTGTACACCCGCTCATCGCGGTTGCCAGAGCAGTACCACATGACAACTTTTTCGCCTTCCTTGATCGGTTGGCCGTTGATTTCCGTGTCCTCGGTAGCGGTGCGACGGAAGTGAATGACAGGCGTCGCGTAGCGGACAATCTCTTCGACTGCTGTGCGCGTGTGCTCCTCGAAGTTTCCGTACCACTGCTTGCGCTGATCAGGATTGTCGGTGAGAAGTTTCATGCCGTGGCTGATGGCATTGCGCGTCGTCTCGTTACCTGCGACAACGAGCAGAATGAAGAACGATCCGAACTCTTGTGCTGTGAGGCGTTCGCCATCAACGACGGCATTCATCATCGCGGAAGTCACGTCATCCTTGGGGTTCTTCACGCGGTCTTCACCAAGAGCTTGTGCATAGGCGAAAATATCCATGCCCGCTTTCAGCAGGTCTTCGTACGAGCCCACGAACTCAGGGTCACCCACGCCAAGGATGACGTTGGTCCAGTTGAAGATCTGGCGCTCGTCGCTCTCGGGAATGCCCATCATGTCGCAGATGATTTGCAAGGGAAGCAGTGCCGCTACCTCTTCGACAAAGTCGCATGTTTTACCTGGGAACTGCTCTAGCAAGCGATCGATGACTTTTGCTGCGCGCACTTTGACTTGCTCTTCGACGCGAGTGATTTCTTTCGGGGTGAACCCCTTCGACACGATGGAGCGAAGGCGGAAGTGCTTCGGATCGTCCATGTTGATCATTGATCCGAAGAACTCATTCAGTTCGGTGGGCATGTCACCGATGTTCGAGCCCTTGCCGCTACAGAAAATCTGCGGGTTACGGCTGACATGCCAGATGTCTTCGTGGCGCGTGAGAGCGCGATAACCGGGGCCACGCGGAAACGGAGAGTCCTCGATGATTGCTTCGGGGAAGAAATGAAACGGAGACTCGTCACGGAGCGTCTTGAACGCGCCCTCGCGATATGCGCGATCCCTTGTCCAGAATTCGTTGAGTGAAAGATCGATGTCTTCGAGGAGTACCACGGGGAGTTCCATGTCTGTGACTGTATTGCCCGATTCGACACGCCAATTCACCGGACAGATAGGTTCGCCGACATGGCCGAGTTCACTTTCTTCGTCGATGCCGATCTGTATCAATTGAACGGCGGCGAACTCGCTGCCGACGAGGCCGATTTGCACGCAGCCGGGGTTGAGTATGTCGACATTCCCACCGAGTACGGGACAGATCTCGGGTCGCGCATTCCCGTCAGGGTGACCGGAACTCCAAAGGGCTTGCGCTTCTATGCGCGATTACTTGGAGTGCGAGATTCTGTGCAGTTAGAGGAGCTAGAGCGAGTATTGGCTGCGGCCGATGCGCGCGGTGAGTGGCTGTCAGACCTTTGATGACTGCCGTGCCAACTCCCCGTTGAGGGGGTTGCTTGGCTACTCTTTGCGAGCCGTCCCGCGATTGTGCGGGACTCTCGAAGGGAAGATCCATGCCAGAAGCAGTCATCGTCGCCACCGCCCGTAGCCCCATCGGCCGCGCCCAGAAGGGTTCGCTCATCGACCTGCGCCCCGACGACATGTCGGCTCAAATTGTGAAGGCGTTGATGGCCAAGGTTCCGCAGGTGAAGGCCTCAGATGTCGAAGACCTGATGATGGGAGTCGGTCAGCCGGCAGGAGAGAGTGGCTTCAACGTCGCGCGCATGACCGCGATTCTTGCCGGACTCGATGATGTTCCTGGCGTCACCGTCAACCGTTACTGCTCTTCAAGTTTGCAGACCATTCGCATGGCAGCGCATGCCATCAAGGCAGGCGAGGGCGACTGTTTCATCGCCGCGGGTGTGGAAACTGTGAGTCGCTACGTGCATGGTCGCGCCGACACAGCGCCAAACGAGATTTTCAAGCCATCGATGGAGCACAGCGCACTGCGTGCCCAAGGTGGACAACCCAAGTGGTCGCCACAGCAAGGACTTGCCGACGCGTATATCGCGATGGGTCAGACCGCTGAGAACGTTGCAGAAATTGAAAATGTGTCGCGTGAAGACATGGACCGCTTCGGTGTGCGCTCGCACAACCTCGCATGTGAGTTCATGGACAACGGTTTTTTCGCCCGCGAAATCACTCCGTTGACCCTTCCGGACGGAACTGTGGTGTCGAAAGATGACGGTCCGCGTGCCGGCACCAACTACGAAGCAACATCGCAGTTGAAGCCAGTGTTCCGCTCTGACGGCAAGATTACTGCGGGTAACGCATGTCCGTTGAATGACGGTGCTGCAGCAGTGATGGTCATGAGTGACACAAAGGCCAAGCAGTTGGGGCTCACTCCACTTGCGCGCATCGTGTCAAGCGGAGTGTCGGGCTTGAACCCAGAGATTATGGGTCTCGGACCGGTGGAGGCATGCCGTCAAGCGTTGAAGCGTGCAGGCATGACCATTGACCAAATCGACTTGGTGGAAATCAACGAAGCATTTGCTGCACAGGTCTTGCCGTCGGCGCGTCAGCTCGGCATTCCGATGGAGAAGTTGAACATCCACGGTGGTGCCATTGCGCTCGGACATCCGTTTGGAATGACTGGTGCTCGCATCATGTCGACACTCATCAACGGCCTGCAGTGGGAAGACAAGCAGTACGGACTCGAGAGCATGTGTGTCGGTGGTGGCCAAGGAATGGCCATGATCATCGAGCGCCTCAGCTAATTGCGAACGTCGCGACTTTCATAGGCAACCAGCACTCCTAGTACCGCCATCGCTCCTGCTGCGACGGCGAAAGTGACTTCAGGTCCTGCTGAGCCGTAGATCATCGGTGCAATCAATGAAACGATTGCTGCCGTCGTCAGATCTCCTGCACCCATCAAACCCTGGGCGGCTGCTGCACGACCTTCGGGTGCTGCGCGCGCCATCATCGATTGTGCTGCAGGAAGTGCGATGGCACCAACAAGACCTTCGACCGTTCCGAAGACCACGATGAGCCATGCATTCGTGAGTAATCCATAGACGCACACAACAGGTGTCGCACACGCAATTCCGATGAGCGCCATGGTGCGCGCACCGCGTTGATCTGCGATACGTCCGCCGCGCGCGCCAAACAAGATGAACGGAATCGAATAGAGCAAAAACGACAGACCGACCATGAGGTTGGTGCCCCCACGATCCGTGACGTATCGATCCCATAGTGCGTCGTAAATGCCGACTGGCAGGAACAACGTGAGTGACGCAATTGATGCGGCGCGAATTGGACGTAGGCGAAGCAACTCGAGACTCAGCCGTTGCGACTCACCGCTAGAAGGCAGTGTGGGCAACTCACGTGGGGCGACGACGACAAGAGCAAAAACCGCAAAACTGCAAAAGAACACAAACATGCCGTTGACGCTCGTTGCTTCAATGAGAAGTGCACCGATCAATGGTCCACCGGTGAAGCCAGCCATCTCAATGCCGCGCAAACGCCCCAGTCGCTCCGCGGCACGGTTCGGGTCGAGGTTTGCGGCCAAGGCACGAATGGCTGGGCCCGCAGTTCCCACGATGAACGCAGGCAGCGAACCACTGAGAGCGAACAGCGCAGAGCCGGCAGCAGACACTGTGAGCCCCGCGATAACCAACATTTTCGGGTGACCTCGGTCGGCAAATGGTGCGACGGTGATGGACACGACGACAGAGGTGAGAAAACCTGCGGCTGCGATGTAACCAAGACCTGCGTCGCTGAAGCCGTACTTGTCCTGAAGATCGGAGAGTGCAGCAAATATTCCTGAGTTCGACACCGCTGCGAGGAATGCGCACACCAGCAGCACGCCCATGCCGCTCTTCTTTGGCTCTGTCATGTCACCAATCCCAGCGATTGGGGCGATCAGCACGCACGATGACGATGTCTGGCGTGTTGGGGTTCGTGTGCACTCGAACGACGTATGTGTCGGTGGCGTCGGAAACTTCTGCGAGCGCCCATGTGTCGCTGCTGTCGCGCAGCCCCGCACCTAGGGGGTACATGCTCAACACGACAACTCCGGCCACGTCGGCCTCGGCGCGCCACATTGCTGCAAGACCCTGGCGAAGGTCCGGGTCTGCAGAGAGATCAAAACCGTGCAACACGAGTTCGACGGTGGTCATGTCAACAAGACGGACTTCAGATGCGTCGACGATGTCGGTGCCGGGCAGCTCGTCATACACAACAACTATCGGACCGTCGTCATTCGACTGCTCACAGACATTGCCGTAGCGCACCATCGGCAGTCCGTCGTCGTCCACCGTTCGCACCATCACGCGGTCGCCGCTACGAAGCTTCATGACACGTACTTCTTGGCGACAATCGCATCGTTGAATGTGGGCCAATAGGTGAGTCCCCAGTCATCGAAACCCAAATCAGACAACATCACACAACCCACATCAGCGACCGGGTCGACCCACACGAGAGTTCCGGCACCACCGAAATGTCCGAATGTGGATGCGCTGTTTCGTTCGCCAAGCCAATGCGGATGCTTGTGGCCCTTCAACTCAGGGCCAAGACCCCACCAGCAAGGTGAAAAACGCCCGACTCCTGGAACGATTCCTTCAAGTTCCGGGAAGTGAGGTGTGGTGGCCTTGAGCCAGGTGGAGTGCGACAAAAGTGTTGGTCGGCGCATCTCGGTCACAAATGCTGCGAGGTCACGCACGGTGGAATGCACATCTATTGCAGCAGACCCCGCGAGCAATGTGCTCGCCATGCCGAGTGGCTCGAACACTGACTCTCGCAAATAGCGAGCAAACGGAATCGATGAACGTGTTTCGATGTGCGCGGCAATCATGTCGTAGCCGGTGTTCGAATAGATGCGCTTTCTTCCCGCAGCATTCACAGGTTGTGTGCCTTCGAAGGGGTACCCGCCTGCATGGGCGAGCAGATGTTCGAGAGTGCATCCGTCTTGTCCAACTGGTTCGTCGAGCGATGTAGTTCCTTCCTCGACTGCAACGAGCGCGGCATATGCCGTGAGCAACTTGCTGACCGATGCCACCCGATAATCACGGTCGATGTCTCCGTGTGTGAAAGTCGTGGTCGATGCGACGACAGCGACCGCGACATTGTTCGGTGGCCAGCCGGCAACCAGTCCGGCGAGCGCATCGGCCATAGGGGAGAGCCCGTCAGATGCCGTTAGCGCGGATGAGCTCGGCGACGCGGAATGCAAGGTCAAGTGATTGCCTTCCATTCAGCCGTGGGTCGCAGACAGTTTCGTAGCGATCACCGAGGTCATCATTGCCGAGATCATCGGCACCGCCGAGGCATTCAGTGACATCATCGCCCGTGAGTTCAATGTGGATGCCGCCTGGCCATGTGCCTTCGGCCTTGTGTGCACGAACAAATCCTGCAATCTCGCCGATGATGGTGTCGAGGTGGCGCGTTTTGCGGCCTGACGGGGTGGAGAACGTGTTTCCGTGCATCGGATCACATGCCCACACCACTGGGTGTCCGGCATCATGCACCGCGCGCAGCAGTGGTCGCAGTTCGTCTTCGACCTTGTCGGCGCCCATGCGAGAAATCAGCGTCAAACGACCCGGTACGCGAGCAGGGTTCAGCACCTGACACAACTCGAGCACCCAGTCAGGGTTGGTGCCAGGGCCGATCTTGCAGCCAACGGGGTTGCCGACGCCGCGCAAGAACTCGATGTGGGCGCCATCCATCTGACGCGTGCGCTCACCGATCCACAGCATGTGTGCTGAGCAGTCGTACCAACCGCCAGTCAGAGAGTCTTGACGAGTCAATGCTTCTTCGTACCCAAGGATGAGAGCTTCGTGGCTTGTGAACACATCGACTTCGTGCAGCGCAGATGTGTTCTCAGTGTCGACACCGCACGCGCGCATGAATAGCAACGCGCGTTCGATTTCGGCAGCCAACGATTCGTACCGTTGTCCTTCGGGGCTTGATGACACGAACTCTTGTGTCCACGCATGCACACGATTGAGATCCGCAAATCCACCCTTGGTGAAAGCGCGCAGTAAGTTCAGCGTGCTTGCCGATTGGTGATACGCCTGCACGAGTCGCTCAGGGTCGGGCATGCGCGCAGCTTCGGTGGGGGTGGGGTCATTGACGATGTGCCCACGGAAAGACGGAATTTCCAAGTCACCGACTTTTTCAGTGGGGCTTGAACGTGGCTTGGCGAATTGTCCTGCCATGCGGCCGACTTTCACCACTGGAACACCCATCGAATACGTCAACACGACTGCCATTTGCAGGATGACGCGCAACTTCTCACGAATGTTGTTGGCTGAGAACTCTTCGAAACTTTCGGCACAATCGCCGGCTTGCAACAAGAACGCGTTGCCTGCGGCCACCCTGGCAAGTGAGCTCTGCAACGAACGCGCCTCACCTGCAAACACAAGTGGCGGGTACGACGTGATGTGCTTCAGCGCACGGTCAAGACCAGCCTGGTCGGGCCAATCTGGTTGTTGAGCGGCGGGGTACGCCGTCCACGAAGACGGAGTCCAACTACGAGCCATAGTCCACAGCCTTGCGGGGGATTAGGCGATTTGCAAAGCGATTTTGCGCGAGAGTCGCAGGTGTTGCGACTCAGGCAGCCAAGATGCGCTCGGCGTCCTCGCGAAGACCTTCGACGGCGCGGCTGACGAGACGACGTGCGGCCTCAGCTGTGACGCCGAGATCTTCACCGACTTCACGGAAGCTCTTGCGCTCACCATCGATGAGACCAAAACGTGCCTCGACGGCGTAGCGGGCGCGCTCGTCGAGCGTGCCGAGCAATTCGCCAAGCAGTTCACTGTCGACCAATGCCATGACTGCGTCTTCAGGTGTGCCTTGGCCATTGTCCATGAGGTCACCGAGAGTTGCGTCGCCGTCGTCGCCCACGGTCTTGTCAAGCGACACTGGGGTGGTGAGACGGTGCAGTTCAGCGTTTCCGGCATCGAGGTTTTCGCCATCGCCGCTTGCCTGACGCAATGCGGCACGCAGGCTGGCGGAGCGGTCACCAGGAATACGGATGAGGCTTGCCTTTTGGTCGAGCGCGCGACCGATGGCCTGACGAATCCAGAAGGTGGCATACGTCGAGAACTTGAATCCGCGGCGCCAGTCGAACTTGTCAACCGCGTGCTCAAGACCAAGGTTGCCTTCTTGGATGAGGTCGAGCAGGTCCATGCCCTGGGGCAGTGGGTACCGACGAGCGATCGACACCACGAGGCGAAGGTTGGAGCGGATGAACCGGTCCTTTGCCGCAGCGGCATTGCGCAGATCGCGGCGCAGGGCGGCACCACGCTCGCCTGATTCGAGGCGCTTGGCCGCTTCGCGACCAGCTTCGATGGCCTTGGAGAGCTCGCGCTCGTCCTCGGCAGTCAGCAAGGCAACCTTGCCAATTTCGTTGAGATAGAGACCAATTGAGTCATTCATGATGGATCGTGTAACCGTGTGTCCTGTGGTGTTGTTCCCATCTGACGGGTGGCGCCAGACACGCGGGGGTTGCGGAACAACTGGTGGGTGGGGGTGTCAATTTTGAGGAAACGTGAGATTAACACTTCCTCTCGCGTTTGTCTCCCCCCAATTTTGATTTTTCTGAGATCCATCTGTCCCGATGTGGCTGACGTCGTGTCGGCCGCTGAAACCCTTGTGTCACAAAGGCATGAGAGGAATGCCGGACCTACACTTGGTCTCCGTGCCGCTGCGAATTGGACTGTTCGGGGGCACGTTCGACCCCCCGCACGTGGGTCACATCGCGGCGGCAGTCAACGTGCGCCATGCCCTCGGGCTTGACCGAGTTCTCATGGTCGTTGCACATGACCCGTACCAGAAATCCTCCACCCGCGACATCTCGCCGGCTTCTGCGCGTCTCGAGATGGTGCGCGCGGCATGTGAGGGAATTCCTGGCTTGGAAGTGTCCGATGTTGAAATCACACGTGGCGGACCGTCGTACACATTCGACACGGTTCGTGACGTTCTCACCGACAACCCCGACGCAGAAGTTTTTGTAGTTGTTGGAAGTGACACAGCAACTCGTATCGAGTCGTGGCATCGGTGGAACGAGTTGGCCAAGATCGCAACATTTGTAGTGATTACACGCGATCCCGAAAATCTGACCCTGCCGTCGACGATCAATTGGATACGTGTCGACACCCCAGTTATTGAGTGTTCGAGTACAGACTTGCGCCGGCGTTTGCATGCCGGGGAAGACACGACGCACTTGCTGTCGCAGTCAGTGTTGAGTGTTGTTCATGCTCGTCATTTGTATGGCGTCAATGATCACCATACACCTGTGT
>Ga0194118_10007686_pt1 | contig 10305 bp, 6 predicted proteins | sample TA2MahsurfametaG_2_FD_148662 | JGI IMG/M metagenome (GOLD analysis project Ga0194118, IMG submission 148662) | Freshwater microbial communities from Lake Tanganyika, Tanzania - TA2015013 Mahale N5 surface | ecosystem: Environmental > Aquatic > Freshwater > Lake | place: Tanzania: Lake Tanganyika... | reverse complement strand
TATTCAAGAGTTAGCAGAATTTATCAATAATCCAGCTAATAATACCCTTCTAATTACAGCTGTTCACCAAAACTTTGATGCTTATTCTTTTGGCTTGAACGCAGCTCAGCGCCAAGAATGGGCAAAAGTTAAAGGCAGATTTAAAGAAGTAACATTCAATGAACCCATAGAACAGCTTTTGTTTTTGGCTGCTGAGAGTTTGTCAAACCAACAAACTCAAAATGTCAAAATCAAAAACCTAATTGACTTGGAGTTGAACTTATTTGAATCTTCAAAGGCATTCAACTTAAATCAAGATTATGCCAAGAAGATTGCAAATAAACTTGCGCCTCTTGAACTTTTTTCATCCAATGTTTTAACCCTAACTCTTCAAAAGTATGGGCAAAATGAGCGATCCTTATTTACTTTCTTAGAAAGCGAGGATTTTGAATCCAAAACTGATACGTTTCATTTTTACCATCTTGGTAGAGTTTATGATTACCTAGTTTCTAACTTTTATTCTTTCTTAAATTCCAGGTTTAATCCTGATTTTGCCATTTGGGTTTCCATTAAAAATGCCCTCGAAACAATCGATGTTCAGTGGAGTAAAAACCTAGAAGAAGCAGGTAAAATTATCAAAGCCATAGGATTGTTGAATTTAACTGCTGTCTCTGGGTCCAAACTTGATTACAACTTCCTCGCCACTTATGCTGAGCACTTTTTGGGAATTTCTAATGCAAAGGATGTAATCGAAGAATTAGAAAAATCAAAAATCATTGTTTACCGAGCCTACAATTCTCGATATTCTTTGTTTGAAGGCACGGATTTGGATATTACAGAGGCATTGACTCTTGCTGCAGATAAAATCAGTGAAGTAGTTGATGTAGTTGGGTTGTTAAAAAAGGAGTATGAGTTTGATCCCATTTTGGCAAAAGCTTATTCCTATAAAATGGGTACGCCCCGGCTTTTCGAGTTTGTAATTTCTGAAGAGCCTATCCAACAAGTCCCTGAAAAGGATACCGATGGATTCATCAACCTAATTTTTAATCCTTCAGTAGGGGAAAACGAAGTAAAAGAAATTTCAAAAAATACGGAAGAAGCAATCGTTTATGGGTATTTTAAGAATTTCGACACCATAAAGACGCAATTATTTGAGATCGAAAAAACCAGAAAGGTCATAGAGGAAAATTTAGGAGATAAAGTCGCCCTAAAGGAATTAAACAACATTCTAGCCCATCAAAAAAAGCTCCTAAGTCATTATGTAGTCATTAACCTCTACAACGACAATAAGTACATCACTTGGTTTTTTAGGGGATCTTTTCGATCGGTAAAAAGCAAAAAAGAATTCAACAAGCTGTTGAGTGAAGTATGCGGAGATGTCTACAATAAGGCTCCAGAGTTTAAAAATGAACTCGTAAATAGGCACAAGATTTCTTCCACCATACATACTGCCAAGAAGAACTATTTAAAGGCACTAATTAACAATTGGGACAAAGAGGATTTAGGATTTGAACTAACCAAATTCCCCCCTGAAAGAACTATCTATATTTCGCTACTCAAGCAAAATGGCCTTGAGCCCTCTGGGATTAACTTCGAAAAACTAAAGGAATCTTCTTTCATTCATCTATGGAGTGCTTCCAAAGAATTTCTTGATTCTACAAAAAAGAACAAGAAGGCCATTTCAGAATTGAGCACCCTACTTTCTCAAAGACCCTTTAAGCTAAAGCAGGGAGTGACCGACTTTTGGATTGCATCTTTTCTGTTCTTAAATCGGAATGACTTTGCGCTATTCAGTGATTCGGCCTATATACCCTACTTGACGGATGAGATTCTTCAATTAGTCATCAAGTATCCAGGGAATTACCAAATAAAGGCTTTTGATTTGGAAGGTGTAAAGATTGATCTATTCAATAGTTACAGGGTATTTCTTAATCAATCGGTATCCATAAGCCCATCTAACGATACATTCATTGAAACCATAAAGCCCTTCCTTGTTTTTTATCGAGATCTCAAACCTTATGCAAAAGAGACCACCAGGCTAAGTAAAGCTGCACTTGCCATTCGAGCGGCAATAGCCTCTTCCAAAGAGCCAGAGCGAACCTTCTTTGAAGACTTTCCCACTGCCTTAGGCTATTCCATTACTAGTCTGCAGAAATCTCAAGAGAATTTCAATACCTATATTCAAAAACTTCAGGATGCGATTCGCGAGATCCGAACAAGTTTAGACGCGTTATTTGATCGACTTGAAAGTTTTATTCAGGATGAACTTTTAGGCGAAAAAGTGGATTTTGAAGTTTACAAACAAACACTCCAAAACCGATACCAGAAGATTCAAAGACACCTTTGCCTCCCGCATCAGAAAACATTTTTGATGCGAATAGACTCCCCACTTGAGGAGCGAAATCTTTGGTTAAGTTCCATTTGTCAAGCTGTGATCGGGGTTCCACTTGAGAATGCAACTGATGCACTTGAGGTAAAGCTGTATCACAAGTTTAAGGAAGTGATCTTGGAATTGGATAGTCTTAATAATTTAGCCTCAGCTGAATTTGATGGTGAAAAGGAAGAGGCCATGGAGATAGAGATCGCTTCATTTGGTGAGCAAAAAAAGAAAAACATCCTACGGCTACCGAAAAGCAAATTGCAAGACTTAAACGAAATACAAAATAGGATTGAAAAATCACTTACGGGGGAAAAAAGAACGGATGCTTACGTTTTGGCTACCTTGTTAAAGAAATTAATGGATTGATTTTATGGGAAAAGTAAGGCATCTTTTAGGTATTTCTGGGGGCAAGGACAGCGCTGCACTTGCCATTTACATGAAAAACAACTATCCACAACTGGATATTGAATATTATACCTGCGATACAGGAAAAGAACTAGACGAGACCTATGAACTGATCCGAAATCTGGAGAATTACTTGGGAAAGGAAATCGTGCAGCTCAAAGGAGCGGAAGGCAGCAATGAAGATCCTTTTGATCACTTCTTAAAAATGTATGGGGGTTATTTGCCGTCCTCCAATGCAAGGTGGTGCACCAAAAAATTAAAGCTTGATCCCTTTGAAAAATTTGTAGGGAATGATCCCGTGATCTCCTATGTAGGCATCCGAGGAGATGAGGATCGTGAAGGCTACATTTCAAAAAAATCGAATATTCAAAGCATCTTTCCTTTTCGAAAGAATATCTGGAGCGAAGATGTCATCAAAAAGTTTCTTGCCAATACAAGCATTGATTCCATTTTCAATTCGATTTCCACTAAAGGCATAGCAGTAAGTGATCGATTTAAAGAGTTACTCAAACAAGAGATTTCAATCAGTCATACCCAGCAGCAAAAATTAAATCTCTTGTTGGATACGGATTTAATAGCCTTTAATGCCTTAGTTTTTGATTACCTCAAAACCACCCCATATCCTTTAGCCGTAGAAGAATCCTTTCCATTGATTGAAAATGAGGAGGTTTTAGTTCGAGCCGATATCTTCAAACTCCTAGAGGATAGCGGTGTGGGGGTACCCGCCTATTACAAGGAAAAAGAATTTGAAGTAAAGGATAAAAAAGGAACCTACGCAAGAAGTAGATCGGGCTGTTTTTTTTGCTTTTTCCAACAAAAAATTGAGTGGGTTTGGTTGTATGAACAACACCCAGAGCGGTTTACCAAAGCAATGGCCTACGAAAAGGATGGCTATACCTGGATGCAAGGAGAAACTTTGGAAGACCTCATCCAGCCCGCTAGGATACTGCAAATCAAGGAAGAATACCTAAAGCGGACTGAACGACAAACCAAAAATAAAAAATCCCCCTACCTCGTCGATATTTTGGATGAGGCAGAGGGAGAAGGATGTGCTAGTTGTTTTATTTAATTTTAGGAAGGGGAACTTTCAAGGATTAAATTCAAGAAACAGGTAGGCTGAAGGAAGTAATTTGGACTGTCTTCATATTTTTCTTTGATTATAGATAGTCCTCCATTCGTATATGATTCCATTGACCTAATCAACTGTTTTACAATTTCATCTTCATCTAAGTCCCCTTTTTCTAATGCAACTAAATCAATCTCAGTTTTTGCTATTAGTGCTGTAAAAATATTCTCCTGTATTCCCGAAAAATTTTTTCGAATTAAACTTGTTTTATTCCCCCAATACTGGATAGTTTGACTAAAATCTGTTTTCTTTTCACCATCCTGGATTGGAGAAAACTCATTTTTATACAATCCAAGGAAAAAAGCAAAAATATATAATTCATAGTGGGTGCTAAAATGCTTGCCTCTATCGGTTTTTTTCTCACCTTCAGCGCCATATTTTTGGGAAAACAAATCAAATAATTCTTTATAAACTTCTCTGTATTTTGGAAGTCGTGTTTTCCATTTTTCAAATAAATTTTCCATATTATAATGTGATTACTTCTGTATTCATAGTTGATAAATCTTTATCATCAAATGGTCTTTCTAATTTAACCCAAAATGCTTTTTTACGGTTTATGGAATTAAATTCACTTTTTATAAATAAAGTATTATTGTCTTTGTTTGTAGCGACGAAATCCTTTAATAAAATAATTTTTTGATTAGATGTTTTATAAATAAGATTTAAAAAATTACCAGTTTTAGTTTCTCCAAAGGAAGAAGTAGGGGCATCAAAAATCATGGGATAAGTTTCATTATTTTCTTCATTAGCTAGTTCCGATATTGCTAATAAAATTGAAATGTTAAGAGATGTTCTGACTGCTGTTCCGGGAACAAAATATCTGCCACCTGATTCATAAAGCGAAATTTCAATTTTTACTTTGTCACTACCAATTCGTTTTTTGGAAAATTTAATTTCCCCAGTAAATGCCTCTACGTTTATTTGGCCAAAGTATTTATTTGATTTATTTTCAAGTTTAGTAATAAACTCGTCAAACTTTTTTTCTTTTGTATCAGTGAATATGTTTTCAATATCATTAAGAATTTCTCTTGTCTTTAAAAGATGTGCAACAGCTGAATTTTCATCTATTTTATTTATGTCTTCTTTTTTTGATTCTATTTTTTTCAAAATTTCTTTTTGCTTGGCTTCTAAATCATAAAAATCTTTATTTAAATCTTTTAAGTCCTCTTGCCAAGAAGTATAATTTTTAAAAATACTTAATAATTTATCTTCATTAGCAATTTTAGAATTTCCAAGAATTCTTTCTCTTTCCTTTATTTGTTTTTCTAATTCTTCTTTAAGTGATTCGATTTCTTTTTTCTTTTTATCGTTGAATTCGAATAAATCTTTAATTTTTGTTTCTATTAAGCGTATGTTTTTTAAATTGTCCTCATGACTTATACTTAAATTCTCAAGCCGATTAGTATAATCAAACTTAAATAGAGTTTCTTTCGTATCTAATTCTGAATCATTAATTTTCTGAGTTTCTAAATATTCCGTAAGTCGTTGCATCATATATGAGTATGCTTCAGAACCTACTTTTGCTTCTCGATTACAGACCTTGCAAATTTCATCATGTAACATTTCTTCCATGTGTGCTTTTGAAGGCGTTCCGATAGGTAGTGGAATTATATTATTTATAAGTTCCGCCTTAGCTTTTTCTTCACCTTTCCTTATACCTATTTGTTGATCAAATTGTGATTGTAATTCCCTACGCCTTTTACTATGTTCAGAAATTTTAGCAACAAATTCTTTATGAATTGGCTCAAAATTTTGTAAAATCCAATATTCATCAAATAATGAGGTGGTATAATTATCGTCAATTTTACTATTTAAATATGTAATCTTTTCCTCTATTTTCTTTATAAGCTCATTTATTGTTGACAATGCTTCTGCATTATCCACAAATTTTTCCGCCTCCTTGATGTTTTTTTCTAATTTTGATTTTTGATCTTCTGTTGAACTTAAAAATATGTTTAATCTTTCTTTTTCTCTTTCCAAATCAAATATTTCACTTTCCAATATATTGTAAGCTCTTTGATTTTTTTGATTTGCTTCAGTTGATTCTTTAACCGCTTGGTGAGCCCTTTCTCTCAGAAATCTGCTTTTGTCAGTATATTTTTGGTAAGGTTTTGCATCAGAAAACAGGTTAATTAAATTTGGCAGTGCTTCTTCATTTTCAAAAATATTTAATTCTGTTTCTCCTTTAAACATAGAATATTCGCGAATTTGAAATGGAAAAATCGCGTTAAGTAATTCTTGGCCGTTGATTGGGATTCTTCTACCTGTGGCTAAATCTGTTTCTTGCCCTTCAAAATTCAATCCTCTTGTTTCTATATCATTATTTTTAGTTTTATTTACTAAAAAACTTCTTGATATTTTATATTCTCCGTTAGTATTTTCTACAACCATAGAAACACTAACCTTGAAGCTTTCTTCAAATGTAATTTCCTTGAATTTTTTTGAAGAGACTAAGTTCTCTAATTGAGTATTTGTTCCGTTAAATAACCATTCTATTGCTTCAAAGAATTTAGTTTTTCCCTCATTGTTCTCACCTAAAATAATATTTAGTCCATCTTCAAAATGAAATGACTTTTCGTTATAGTAACAGAGAAAATTTTCAATTTGTATTTTTTTAATTATCATATTGCAGTATTTAAAAATAGAAGCACACTAGTTCTCAATTCTTTGTCAGTAACTGGAGGTGATTTTTCTAAACTTTCTATAATTAATGCAATTGCTTTAATAATAGGTTTATCAGAATTTAATCCATCACTTAAAGTATTTGGTAGTTCTTCTTTTTGAATTTTATATTTACTTACCAATAAGTCGTGGGTTAAAAAACTTTTCAGTAGTTCATCTTTTTTTGCCATTACAATTAATTTATAAGTCGTTAAGGTTTATATTATAATAATCTAAAATATTTTTAAGAACTAAATAAGTATCTGTTTTATTTAATGCCAATTTAGCGAAATCCACCACCCTTTCAAGTTCTTTTATTACTAGACCTCTTTCCATTTCAAATGTGCCTTCGTCAGAAATTTCTGGCACAACTACTAAATCATGAATAGTTGCGTGTATTTTATCTTTGTGTAAGCGGAGTACTCTTCCTCTTCTTTGGATAAATTGTCTAGGATTTCCTGTACTAGCGCAAAATATTGCCAATTCGGATCGTGGAACATCTACCCCTTCATCCAAGCATTTCATTGAAGTTAGAACATGAATTTTGCTTTCTTCAAAGTTTTTTAAAATCTCTTCTCTAGAGGTTGAATTTGCTGTAAATTGTTCCACCATTATTGATTCGTGAGTTTGACTTACTGCTTTTGTATAGTCATCTATAAGTCTATTTTCTTCTTCTGTTTCGATACTGAAATCCTCTTCATCATAATTAGCTTCTATACCTTCAGGAACATATATTAAAGTGTATTTTAGATTTTTTCTTTTTTCAAATTCAATTCTTAGAATCTCCTTAAATGCGTTTAGTTTATTACTAGCTTTATGAATGATTCGTTTCCTTTCTAGTAATTTCATTTCAATTTCAGGAGTACTCCTAAATGTGCCTGTTTTACTATCGAATAAGCCCATTCTCAGTAACTCTATTGAAAGTTTCTTGTATTCCTGCATCTCTTTATCCGTCAACTTTACAACATGTGGAAAATATGTATAATTACAGAGCCATCCAACTTTTAAAGCTTCTTCCATAGAATAGGAAACAATGTAGGGAGGCGAGTCATTAAAAAAATCCTGAATTGCTAAGTTGCCCTCTTCGTCAAATTTTCTATGAGGAGTTGCAGATAATCCAATTCTTTTATTCAGGTGAATTTTTGGCAGTAATTTGAGAATTCCTTTAGATCCTAAATTATGTGTTTCATCAGCAATTAGAATAGTTTCTATTGGGAGGTTTTTAAAATAGCTTTGAAATTTTGCTCTTGGTAACGAAGCATATGTCACAATTACGATAAATGAAGATTTGATCCATTTTGAAGCAGTATTGAAGAATGCTAAATTGTCTTCCCAATTTTCTTTTGAGCTTACAGAAATGACATTTTGAAAATTGAATTTTCCACATTCTTTTTTCCATTGTTCTACTAATGCCGTGGTTGGAACTGTAATAATAGCTCGGTAAATTCCTGTTTTCTTATATTCCTCTAATAGACAGTTCAGTGATGTAATCGTTTTCCCTGTGCCAGTAGCCATGGCAAATAATCCCTTGTATTCATTTGCTACCCAGTTTTCGTACGCCTCTACCTGATAGGGTCTAGGTCCTTCTGCATAAGGAAAGCTTGGAATTTTAGATTTAGTCTCTGTTTGGCTGATGATCTTTTCGGTTATTTGTTTTTGTGCCTTTTCAAGTATCTCTCGGAGTTCAGGATTTGTTTCCAAATTTAATCTCTCCTTTATTAGATCTTCTTCTTGTACTAGAAGTTCCTGAATATTTTTATCCCCGAATTTATGCTTTATAGCAATTTCAATTTCTTTCAAAGATAAATATTCCACTGTTTCGTCTTTTTCAGAGAAGTAATTTTCAAAAAGATCAACTTGGCTATCAATAAAGATTTCAGAACGATGATCCTCCCAACGTAAAAATATGTCTAAACTCTCTTTGTTATGCCTTAATCCATAAGCTGTAAAATTGCAAGAACCTGAAAATCCTACATAATCTTCTCCATCAAAAAAAACTCCTTGTTTGTAGTGGGATATTCCATCTGAATATTTAGGCTTTATCACCCTAAATTCAATTCGGTTTTCAGAAATTAAATACGCTAAGCATTCGAAAAAATGTTGATCATATTTATTTAATGTGGTTTTAAGTAAACTTACATCTGACAAATCAAAAGCTTTTTCAATTTCTCCTTCTTGCCCTTTTTCAAATGCATCCTTGTCCTTCGGGGATAGAAACTGATTAATTACCATTTTCATTTTTCCTCCATTGCTAATGAAATTAGCAAAACCTGGAGCCAAAAGACTAATGGCTGAAGAACTAAAGTAACCCAAAAGCAAATTAAATTCAGTGCTGTTCAAGAGCCCTTCCATATAAAAATGAATTGGCTCTGGATTTTTACCATTGATGTATTTGTAATTTTTTGACCACACACAGTCTTTTAATTTTCCCATTCGATTATTCTAGTTTAAAATCATCTTTATACGATCAAGGGCGATGTTAATTTCATTAATAGTGCTCAATTTTCCTAATGAAAATCGTATTGAAGCAAATGATTCTTCGTCACTTAATCCCATCGCTTTTAGTACGTGGGAAGGTTCGATTAAGGATGATGAACAAGCTGATCCGGTAGAAACAGCAATGTTTTTTAATCGTTCAATCATGACAGAGGCATCTTGCCCGGGAAAACAAAGGTTTAATGTATTAAATATCCTATTTTCTTTATTACCATTCACTTTTGTTAGCGGTAGGGTTAATAATTCATTCTCCAATTTGTCTCTTAAAATACCAATCTCTTTTTGATAATTATGATTCAAATCTGCCTTAGCAATTTCACAAGCTTTTCCTAATCCAATAATCCCAGGAGTATTTAAAGTACCGCTTCTTAATCCATTTTCATGTCCCCCTCCATGAAGTTGCGGGGTTAATTTAACTTTTTTGCCATCACTTTTTTTATAAAGGGCCCCAATTCCCTTTGGACCATAGATTTTATGCCCACTTAGGGACAAGAGATCTATTCCTTGCTCTTGAACATCGATCTCTATCTTACCTGCGGCCTGCGTTGCATCTGAAAAAAAGAGGATCCCATATTTTTTTGCGAGTGCCCCAATTTCTTTAATGGGTTGGATTATCCCAGTCTCATTATTGACAAACATGACTGAAATCATTTTTGTATGCTCACTTATAGATGCTTCAAGAAGATTTAAATCAATTATACCATCTGAATTCACCGGTAAATAGGTAACTTCAACTCCCTTGGATTCGAGATATTCACAGGTATCTAGTACTGCTTTATGTTCAGTTGAAACTGTGATTAGATGGTTTCTAGTAGAAGTTGAGTTGTCAAAAAATCCTTTAATGGCAAGATTTATAGATTCTGTAGCTCCACTGGTAAAAATTATTTCTTTTCCTGAGGCACCAATGAGGTCAGCAACTTGAGTTCTAGCTCGCTCAATTGAATCTTTTATTTTCCTTCCTGCGAAATGCGAAGATGCTGGATTTGCAAATGAGGATGTAAGGAATGGCATCATTTCATCTAATACCCTAGAATCAACAGGGGTAGTAGCATTGTAATCTAAGTATATAAAATCTTCGTTTCCCATTTTAGAAGTTAATCTTTCGTTGATATCTCCTCTAATACCCACAATGCCCCCTTTGCTCGTGTCAATTGGGTATATCGAATATTGGCATTGGAAATGGGCAAAAGGGGTTCCTTTAAAATCAAAATCACCACATCAGATTCGCATCCCTTGAAGCGGTTGATTGAGGTCATGT
>Ga0194118_10007684_pt1 | contig 10309 bp, 12 predicted proteins | sample TA2MahsurfametaG_2_FD_148662 | JGI IMG/M metagenome (GOLD analysis project Ga0194118, IMG submission 148662) | Freshwater microbial communities from Lake Tanganyika, Tanzania - TA2015013 Mahale N5 surface | ecosystem: Environmental > Aquatic > Freshwater > Lake | place: Tanzania: Lake... | reverse complement strand
CGAAGTTTTGTTTGCTTGCTCCTTGGAATCTATAAATACACTGATCATCATCTCCCACTACAAATACATTGGGTTGCTCTACATTTTCAGTCAAAATATTGAGCAATGCAACTTGTTTCAAATTAGTATCTTGAAATTCATCTACCAAAATGTATTGGTAATTGATTTTGAGGCGTTCAAGTAAGTCCTTGTTATTTCCAAGTAAAATAACTGCTTCATTGAGCATATGCTCAAACTCATATTTGTTTCTTTTTTCAAGCTCTTTCTCATATTCATCAAACATAAGAGCAATCACATTTGCAAATCGATTGATTTTTTCCTGGAGTTCAATTCCTGTCTTTTTCAGTCCTTTGCCACTTTTCAGTAAGTATTTGTCTTCATACGGAAGAACTTCTGTAATACACTTGTTTGCAATCTCTAAAACTCCTCTCTGATCTAGGTTTTCCTGTCTGACTGCATTGAATATTTTAACATAGTTATCAATTCCAAATGAGAAAGCTGGTTTTAGGTATTTAGGATCTTCTATGGAGAGATGATCATAGATAAGTTTTTCGATTATCATATAGCGTTGGGCATCTGAGATAAGTGATTTGCCCTCAAATACATTCGCAGCATTTTCATCCAAGAGTTTTTTGCAGAAAGAGTGAAAAGTATAAATGCTGATTTTCTCGCTTGTTTCACCAATGAGTTCAGTCAATCGGTTACGCATGGCTTCTACTGCAGCATTTGAATAGGTGAGACAAAGGATGTTATAAGGATTTACATCCATCTCCTTTAGAATATTACCAATGCGCACTGCGAGAATCTCAGTTTTTCCAGTTCCTGGTCCGGCAAGAACCATTACTGGTCCTTCTGTACTGAATACCGCATTACGTTGTTTGTCATTGAGCTTCTCAAGTGCTCTTTCAAATTTAGTCATAGCAATGTCTTTCATATATAAATAATTATTGTTGCGTCTTAAAACCAATTGGATTTACATGAGTTGGTTTTCTCATTCTTACTTCTTCCTCACATAATTCAAACAATTGCTCGGCTGCATTAGATTCAAAGCTCAACAATTGATTCACCAGTAGTTTTTTTGATATGTTAGATATTTGTCCACCTGTGAGTTCAAAGTTTTGATTGACTTTGTCCAATGTCTCTATTGGGATATTTGGAAAACTTGATTTCAATATATCCATGCGCACATCAGCTTCTGGTTTGCAGAATTCAATCTTATAGAGGAATCGTCTGTCGAATGCTTTGTCTAAATTATGGATGAGGTTGGTTGTTGCAATGAATATCCCTTCCAAGTCCTCAAGCTTTTGAAGAAGTACATTTTGCAGAGAATTATTGATTTGGTCAATGCTTGAATTGTTATTCACTCTTTTTCCAAGTAATGCATCTGCTTCATTAAATAATAGAATAGGCATTGCAGTGAATTTTGATTTTGACTGTTCGTATTCATCAAAGATGCGCGCCATATTTTTTTCGCTGTCACCCAACCATTTGCTTTGTATGGAAGGGATGTCTACAGTCAAAATATTTCTTCCAGTAGTTTTTGCAATTTGTTTTGCGGTTGATGTTTTTCCCGTACCTGGAGAACCATACATTAGAATAGTGAATCCGGGTCTCATGTTACTGGATTTCATTTTCTCTGTGATCTGCTTGTATTTATTATCTGTCAGCAATTCATTGAGTGTTAAAACAGATTGTCTTTCTTTTGAATTGTAGAAGAGACTTTCATTATTAATTTTTTCGAAGTCAATTAAATGACATGTTCTCGGTTTGAATTCTTTCTTAGTTGATTCAGGTGAACCTCCGAATATATTTTTCATCACATCATCTGTGAGCTTCACCGTTTCGAACAGCGCGAAGAAACTTCCACAGAATTCTACATATTCTTTTTTTATTAGGGTATGATTACCTGATTTTAATAAATTCTTATGTCTCATTCTTTCTGTTCCACTATCACATACTTGTCTGATAACTTTTTCACAATCAACTTCTTCCTGACCTCTTGCATGTTCAATACACATATTGAGGAAAATACATAGATTCATTCCATTCAATTGATCCTGTTTTCGTATCCACTGAACTGAATCAAGTTGTTTATTCACCTCCATGAGCAATTCAACTTCTTTGATAAGCTGATCGCTTGTAATGTGTTTTTCCATTCTTTGCACGACCACGTCATTGATGTCATCTAAGAATTCCATCAGGGTTTCGCAAGGTGTTAATTGCATGAGTTCAATATCACCATTGATTACTGCTTTCATAACTCTTGGATGAACTTTAATAAACTTGAAGGTGAATGCAGACTTTTTGGAATCATCGCCTCCTTTGAAGATCAATTTTTTCTCTGCCAATTGATCAACTATTTCCAATACGTCCGGCAGGGAGCTGATATCTTTTGAGAAAGTTCTTGTGAAGCATTCTCTGTCAATATCCACATCGTTGATCGTTTGATTGATGAAAAATCCTAAAATAATTGCCTCTTCGGGTTTGATATTAAAGAATTCTACAATAGGTTCAACATTGCCCCCCTCCTGTTCCATGAGATTCTCATTGAAAGAGTTGTTTTCCAGTGCTTTATAAGCAGTTTGAACGCTGGTGAGAAGAGATTTGGAGAGTGATTTGTTGACCATAATATTGAGAATTGGACAACAAACTTAGTGGGTGGGTGTGAAATTTTATTTCAAATATACTTTTGATTTAATGGATTTTAATTTTTGAATTTATCCTCCTGTCAAGGTTGTAAAAAACTCTATCGGATTTTGAAAATGGCACATCTTTCAAAATACATACTTCTCTTAATATTTTTAAATATTCAATGTATAAATCAATAATTTCTGAAACATTTTTAGAAGTGACTGGAGGTGTTTTTAATCTATGACCGTAAATAAGTCTGTAAACTCGTTGGTCTATTATTTGAAATATGTTTGGATTTATAAATCTTAATATAGTTGATGCCATTGGTAGTTGAACACCTTTTGTGAGGAGAAGTTTTTTTAATATGTCTCTTATGACAGCATCCTTTATATTAATATCTTGATTTTTAATATTATTTAGATCTGAAATTATTTCATCAGAAAATATAGCATATCGATTTACCTTCCATAAAACTACTTCATTTAATATAGCTTGCGTAAAATCCCCTACAAATTCATCAAGTTTTTTTGTTAATTCAACCTGATAGTTATACTCAAAATCTTTTTTTGAAATCAATATATCTTTATTCGATAAGGTATTGATGAGAGGGTTATTATTTTTCATATTCTAAATAATATTTATTTGTATTGTTTGACTGATTTTACTAAAGAGTTAAGTATTTTATCTCGAAGATTAGTTGGTTCAATAACTTCAATAGTATCAGCATAGGACATGATAAATGTATTCAACTCAGGGGACGCGTATACATGTAAATCAAGTATAGCCTCATCGGGAGATATAAGGACTAGTTCCTGAGTATGATGAATTTTATCTTCAGACAAAATCTTTATGATAGAACTCCCATGCAATTTTAGTTTAACATGTATTGGTTCTTCCCCATGTTTATGAAAAACTCCCAAAGTATATTTGAAGTATTTATTTCCATCAAATGATCTATCTTCTTCGAATGCTTCTTTACTTTCTTCTATTTTTACTATTCTACTCAATCGGTGTAGAAGTATAATACCCCCTTTTTCCTTATCATGTACATATGCAATCAAATACCATTTATTACGGTATTCTTTTAGCATGTAAGGACTAATAACTTTTATAGAAGGTCTGTCTCCAAAACTTTTATAATGAAGATTTAGAGTTTTTCTTTCAACTATTGCATTATAGATGATTTCAATCCATTCAATACCAGAATGTTCAGATACTTCTGCTACTTGTATGTACTTCTTCGTATCTGTTGTATTTATTTTCCTTAATACTGAGCTTGCTAAAATTCGTGTAACTGCATCAGAAAATTTATCATAAATGGGAGTTCCATTAAATCTCGCAAATACACCCATCGCTAGTGTAATTGCAGTTTTATCTTCATCTTTTAAATTGATATTATCAATTGAATCTTCTGATGTTTCATAACAATACTTGCCATTTCTCTTTACAATTTCAACTGGATAAATCTCAGGCATGTTTTTGAGGTCATTTCTGATCATTCGATCTGTAACTTCTTGAGATATGTCTGGATTAGATTTCTTATCGAACATCACCAGCTCCTTGTTAACTAGATTGGTCAGCTCCATGATAGTGAAACCATCTTTTCGGCTCCTGAGTTTCCTGTCTATGATTTTGTACCTCTCAAAGGAGTTTTTAATTATTGGCATGGTAGTGGTTTTTATATTTTGAGGTGAAAGGGGATCGTAAATGTAATGTAAAACCACTTTTTTGAAATAATTATTTCATTTTCATATTTATATGAAACATATGTTTCATTTTTAAGTAATTGAAATTTAAGATGTTGCGGAGCTTATTATATAATTCGTTGATAGATAAGGTCTCTAGAAGCTTCATAGTAATATAAGAACCGCTCCATCTCATGATGGTAAAAGATGCTTCTTCGCTGTGATTTTTCTTCTCTGATATATCTGTAAACATTGCTGAAGTTTACACGCCAGTCAATAAAATACATCGCAGACTTATGCTCATGATTTAAAAGATATTCAAACTGACGATTTGCTTGCTTACAAAAATCGAAGAAGTTATTTTTAGTTACAACTAAAAATTCATCTTGTAATTTTCGCTTTCGCTTGGGAAAAACATCGGGATATAAAATTTCTAAATCTTTCATAAAATCTACTTATTTAATTACTTAATCTTTTTATAAAAAGCCTAATCCATTCAAGAACAACATCAAAAGCATCAATTACTATAAGTGCATAGACAATTGCTATGCCTGAGAATAAAAGAAAGAAATAGACCCACAAAAGAGGCCACCCTTGTGAAGTTTGACTTACAAAGGCAGCCCACAAAACAGCAACCAGAAAAGACCAAAATAGTATGTGTCCTAAATTCTAATCTAAAGCCACAAAACAAAAATAATAGAAGGTTTCACTTTTTTCGTAAGAAAGGTGAAACCTTTTTATTTTATCATCAAGAAGTAAATCGTTATGGTCTTTTGAATGTTTCCACAAAAGGAAACAATACAAAGCAATATCGTGATTTGTGGCGATACCCATTGACATTTTATTCATTATATCACCAATCTCATTGATGTTTGAAGAGTAGTATGGTTTATTATTTGGGGGTATGTTCCTAACCATTGCAATATTTTCACCAGCAAAATTGAATTTTAATGGTAATGATGTCACTTTATCTTTAAACCCCATATGACTGTAATTTACTGATATGGACTTACTACGTTCATCGGTTAAGGATTTTATTGATTCATCTACAGAAATTACACTTAAATTTTTACTTGTTCGATATTCGTTAAGTATATCCTGAAAATGTAATATAATGGATTTATCTTTATATTCGGGGTTTGTGAACCCAAAGATTGCTGGTAAAAATAGGAAAATTACGAGTTTCTTCATAAATCTAATTTTCACAAATATCTAGTATATTCTTGAATGGATTAATCTTTTTATAAAAAGCCTAATCCATTCAAGAACAACATCAAAAGCATCAATTACTATAAGTGCATAGACAATTGCTATGCCTGAGAATAAAAGAAAGAAATAGACCCACAAAAGAGGCCACCCTTGTGAAGTTTGACTTACAAAGGCAGCCCACAAAACAGCAACCAGAAAAGACCAAAATAGTATGTGTCCTAAAATATATAGTACAGTACCTATGAAAACTATTTGTTTCCAAAATATTCTGATGAACAACAATACTATTGCTGAAATCACGGCAGTAGTGAAGAACTGAAGTAGTGTCATAATATAGCTTCTTAATTTGTAATTGATGTTCAAAGTAATGGATGAGGTATGAAATTTTGTTTCACAAATTATGTTTATGGATAAATTTATAGAGTTGGTAAGCCTCTCTGTATGCAGGATTTATAAAGAAGGGATAGTTTTCAAACGGTGTTCTTTCCATAATTAAATCGAACAGACTTTTCGTTTCATCTATCAAAATTTCTTTTGATAAGGATAAGACCGATTGATTCTTCTTATTCCAGTTTCTCCTGAATTGGGCAATTTCTTCTGTATTCATCTTAGTGAAAATAGTTAGAAGCATTTCCAGGTGGTGTCGGTATAGAAGTATGCTATTTGAGTCATTAATGACTTCGGTCAATAGGTGAGAGCTATTTAAATTTTTTTCAAATAAAAATTCAATTTCATCATTTGAAATATGACCAATGAGAGAGAGCAATAAAAGACAATCAGAGAATGATTGAGGTTGAGCCTTGTGATAAAGCTGATCAAAAGATATTTTATCCCGATCAATTTCTTTGGACGAGCCTTGTAAGTGGATCACTTTACTTGGATCATTATTGAGGTAAATTAAATGCAGGTATTGATACCTATCAGGGAAATCATCAATATCACTTGGGAGATAGGATTTCAGTTGTCTGAATATTTCTGAATTTCTTGACATTATAAGTTCGTTAAACATATTCGTTTATTTAATATTCTTGTGTGTTCCATTCAAAAACGCATGCCAGATATAGTATGCATTAGGGATCTTATTATATCTCCTTATTATATATTTCAATAAAATAATAGCTCCTATCATTAACTGGTTCTTGAAATCTTTGCTAGAGAAAAGTAGATGCTGTCTAGAATTAAGGATAAGCCCTAGTAAAGAGTATTCACTTTTAATAAGTCTTCCAACGTTTATAATATCTAGTGGAAAGTATATGAACCCATAATTTCCTCCTGAAATGCAGAAATAATCTTTGTCTTGATTTTTATAGATGCCAGCAAAACTTGTATTATTATCTTTTTCAAGATATAAAGCACTGAGTGTGAATTGATGATCAAATCCAAACTCCTTAATTGTTCTTGGGACGAGTGACATATCCTGCAAATTGCAGGTGGGTTGTGAAATTTTGTTTCAAATTCCAGCGACAGATATTAAACCAAACACTCAACATCACTTATTTTATATATCCTTCTTCTACTATTCACATACTTTATATAATCATTTATCAATTTAAAAGGTTTTAACTCTCCTATTCTAAAATCATGATGCATATACATTATTTCATAATTAAAATCCATATGAAATAATTTCAATGCCTTACCAGGAATACCAGCAGGAGTAAACAATACTTTTGATAAATCAAAAACTTCAAAATCAAACATATTAGGATCTATATACCACTTATTATCAATCATGGTAGTATCAATCCTCCAGACATCATAGCATCCAATTAAATTTCTACTTTCTTTACCATCTTTACAATCCCATAAATCCAATGTTATTGGGAACCACCTATATGGATTACCTTGATAGACATTAACCCACACTCCTGCATGACCCTTTTCAGGTCCATACAATCCTTCTTTAGCAATATTTACTCTTTTACAATTTACCCTATCATCATCCAAAGCAAACCTACCTCCAGTTTTATCCAAATGATAAACATAACGAGGTGGTTTAATCTTTGAACCTAATTCACCTGAAACTTTGTAAGGACGATTTTTCTTAAATGGTCGGTACTTCATATGCATAATTTTTTAACTGGTCACAAGACCAGGGTTTATTATGCATGATTCTAAACTACTAGATCACAATTGAAACACGAAAATAATAGTGGTATGTGAAATTTTGTTTCACTTTTGAAATAAAATGATGAAATAAAATGATGAAATAAAATTTCAGAGCCTGGAATTACCTTTAGGGTATGAAAACTAGCTTTAATTACAATGAAACCTAACATACTAGTTATTGCGGGTGCAGGTATATCCGTCGAGTCTGGAATTCAGCCTTTTAGGGGGAAAGATGGCATTTGGGAGGAGAATCCAATGACGATGGCTACTTTCAGAAAATTCGTTACTGACCCTTCAGCATTCTTGACATGGTATTACTCTAGATTTAAATCATGTCTCAATGCAGAACCCAATTATACTCATGAAATACTTGCTTCTAATGGAATAAGGGTAATTACACAGAATATAGATGGACTTCACCGAAAGGCTAACCACACATCAGAATTACTCATCGAAATACATGGCTGCTTGAGTGAAAAGCGAAAAGTTAATTCAACTCTAAGAAGTGAAATTGTAGATGCACAGTGGGATAAAGTAGATCAGTCTAATTTGGTAGACTCCCTTTATTCTTTATTTAATATTAGGGAAGACGGAGTTGTGAGTGAGTCAAATTCTTTCAGACCTCACGTTTTACTTTTTGATGAGGTTTACACAGATTTATATGAAATTGAAAAAGCAATGAAATGGGTACTCGAAAGTGATACTATTATATTCATGGGAACTTCTAATTCAGTGGGTATCACTGAAGGTATCCTTCAAATTGGTTTAGATAAAAGAAAGAATATCATTGTGGTTGATCCCAATCCAGCTGAATCATTCAAACTGCCTGGAGTTCAAATATTTGAAACTACTGCGAGCATTTTTTGTAGAGAATATTTCTAGATCTATTTAATTCTTATAAATTCTATATCCATTCTCATCCCGGGTAATTGTATATCTACCAAAAATTGCAAAATATATATATCCATTACTGTCAAAATATAATTTCAATGCATTTCTTAAATCTATTTTTAATTCGATTAATTCATCAGTACTATAAAATTTATCTCCTTTAATAAACGCTTTTTCAACATTGTTTTCAGTTATTCTAGCTTTTTCAAGTATATTTCTATATGGTTCCATTTGCTTTCTGTACTTACTATTGGACGCCGAGATTCTACACTTATCGGAGCAAAATCTTTGATCTTTTCTTTTTGGTGTGAAATAATCTAAACATGGGTTACATAGTTTATCTTTCATATTTTTAATTTTAAATTGTTTGTTGGAATATCGATGCGGTAATTTTTCATCATATCCAGTACATCACTAAGAAGGTAGAATAGCTTACCCCCAACCTTGGAATATTTTAAAACACCCTCCTTTCTGAGGTCTGCTGCATGTCTTTTAGAAATATGTAGCAGCTCACATAGGTCTGTTTCATCCAAAATAATTTCCTCTGGGGGCCTTTTGGTGCTCAATAGTTCCCTCTTGAGTTCCTTGATGAACTCTTGTACTGCTGGGGTTCGAAAAAATTCTTCGTGACTTTGCATACTTCTTGATTCAGCATGCAAATTCTTATATGATCTCTACGTAGACTATAGAAAAATGGTATAAAAAATGTTCCATTTTTCTATTGGTAGAGTTTAAATTCATTTGTATTGCTTCTCTATAATTTCACGAAATTCCCACCATAAATCTTTTTTCTTCTTATTTCTGCTGAGTCTATTGAACTCGGTTGGGGTAAATCCAAGTATATTTCTATATACTGTATAGAAGTAATCTATTTGTTTTTTGTTAAACTTCAAAAGGCTACTTGTATTTTCGATGTATGTCGTCAAAGAAAGTGGACGATTTAGTTGTAGAGGGTTTCGTTGTTTAAACGTATGATTTTTTCTTTTAAAAATAGTTGTTTTCGTCTTTTTAGGGACAGCTGTTTAATGAGTGCTCTTTTCTGTAGGATTTGTTCTTGCCTTCCATAATATACATCCGAAGGGGTGACATTTTGTAGTGATTCATGGTAACGTTCATGATTATAGTATTCTACAAAATCCTGTATGGCATCTACTAACTGCTCGGGATGATAATAGTTATCCAGTTTTACTATGTTTTTCATGGAGCGGTGATACCTCTCTATTTTTCCTTGTGTCTGTGGGTGCATTACCTTTCCGTGGATGGATTTAATATTCACGGTTGATAAGTAGTCTTTCAGCTCGGAGGACACATAACAAGCCCCATTGTCACTTAATAAAACAGGCCTTTGACTCGTTTTAAGTTCCGCTTTGATTAAAGCCTGCGCGATAGTAAATTGAACATTTTCAGCTTTCATCGTGCTGCATAATTCCCAGTGGACTATGTACCTGCTGTAATCATCTATAATGGTGCTTAGGTAATACCATCCCCAACCAATGATTTTAAAGTAAGTAAAATCTGTTTGCCACATCTCATGTACAAACTGGGTTTTCTTTTCAAAGGAGTCACTCGCAGATAGTAAAATATGGTTAGGTGTGGTGATCAATCCCCTTGACTTTAATATCCTATAAACACTTGACTCAGAGATGAATACACCCCGTGTGTCACTGAGCTTACATGCTAGTTCCCTAGGAGATAAATCACTGTATTCTAACGCCAGTTCCACTACAAGTGTTCTTTCCCCTTCAGGGATGGTATTCCACTGCCTACGATTACCAGGCGGCTTT
>Ga0194118_10007675_pt1 | contig 10317 bp, 10 predicted proteins | sample TA2MahsurfametaG_2_FD_148662 | JGI IMG/M metagenome (GOLD analysis project Ga0194118, IMG submission 148662) | Freshwater microbial communities from Lake Tanganyika, Tanzania - TA2015013 Mahale N5 surface | ecosystem: Environmental > Aquatic > Freshwater > Lake | place: Tanzania: Lake... | reverse complement strand
TCTTGTGTTTCGCTGTCAAGCGCCTTGGCACCTGACAGCGAAACACAAGAGCGCTGCAGTAGCATCGAGCAGCACAGCCAACCCGCATCACAACGCTGCCGTGTGCTGATTGTTGATGACCATGCCATTGTGCGCGAAGGTCTCAAACAGGTAATTCATCGCGACCCTGCCTTTATGGTCAGCGCCGAGGCCGCTTGCGCCGCGCATGCTCTACAGCAGCTGCGACATGGTGGTATTGATATTGTGCTGATGGATATCGCTTTACCTGACCGCGATGGTATCGAGTTTCTGAAACAGATAAAGCTACTGACTCCTAGCCTGAAGGTATTGGTATGCAGCCTATACCAAGAGTCGGCGTATGCCTTGCGCGCGCTGCGTGCCGGCGCAGCGGGCTATGTTGGCAAGCAGTGCACGCCTGGGACACTGCTCAGTGCGTTACACCAAATCGCCAACGGCAAAAAATACATCAGCGACAGGCTCGCGCAGCAGCTGGCCGATCAGCTGCTTGATGACACACCACTTCCCCCGCACCAAGCGCTGTCAGATCGCAAGTATCAAACTTTATTGAAACTCGCTGCCGGCATGAGCGTGACGGAAATTGCAATGCAGCTGGCTTTATCAGTCAAAACCATCAGCGTGTACCGCGCCCGTCTCATGATCAAAATGCGTATGCGCAAGAACGCCGAGCTGACGCATTATGCGATTCGTCACCAGCTGCTACCAGAGTTTATCGATACATCAGTTTCGGCGGCGGCTTGAACGTCCGGCTGAATATGTATTGGGGCTTGCTTGCGTTTGCCGGCACGTGCAGGTAGATGGCATACGCCGCAGCGTGATTTATGGCGAGGCTGAAATGCATGGCTTATGAACTGGCCATGGCATTTCTCGCATGGCTGCAGAGACAGCATACGGTGCTCGAAAAATCGCACTAAGGTCCACGCACGGGTCAGCGACAGTACTGCTGGCGCCGATGGTAACGGCGGTAGCTGCTCAAAATATAAAACATAGGCCTTGGTGATGGCCTGTATCGCGCCTATATGAGCATGCTTTACCAGATATTGGTAGATCGTTAAAAACACCGATGCATGAATATTCGGCTGCCAGCTGATAAACCAATCCGTTGAGAACGGTAGCATGCCTTTGGGTGGCGATGCGCCGCGCTGCTGCTTGTATAGCTTGATCAAACGCTCACGCGATAAAGCGGTCTCTGATTCCAGTAATTGGAGACGAGCACCCAAACGAATCAACTCAGTAGCCAGCAATACTTCTTGCGCATCGTCGTACACACTACGGGCAGCCATAATGCTTTAGCGCTCTGTCGTGTGACATTGCTCAGCCGGCTCAGCTGACTGCGTCGCAAACAAAATACTTGCATGTGCCTGAACCAAAGTGCGGTCTTTGGAAAGATCACTGAGGATTCCAGCAACCGTAGTATCCAGCCGCAACCGCATTAACAGTACATTATTCGAAGCAAGGCGGACAATCTGCGCGGGTGACAGCGTATCCAACAAATCGGCAAGCTCGCTACTTATACCCAAGCGATAAATCGCTGCAGCGCGATCTTGTCGCACCATTTGTTGCGCAAGGATTAGATAAGCAAGATTCGTGTCGCGTATGCTCGACAGCAGGTCAGGAGTTGTCATCAAACTTATGTTGATAGCGCGGCGTACCGCGACTTGTTTCGGGTACGGGCATTGTGCCGACTCGATGCCAAATGGAAAATCAGCGCAGAGCGATATTTCTTGTCTGACCTAGACTGTAATTTTTGTCGGTCTTTATCTTACAAAATCTTCGGGCCCAACACCGACTGTAAATCGTCCGTAGGGCTAAAAATCTACTCAGAAAGCTCGCTGGCTAGGCGGGGGCATCGAAGGCAGTACTCGACGTACGAAGAGATGCCCCGAGCAACGTCAGGCATTTTAGCGTTCTATACAGCTTCTCAAAAACGTCACTGGCTAGGCGGGTCCACCGCAGACAGTACTCGACGTACGGCAAGGTGGGCCCAACACCGCCAGTGACGTTTTTGAGAAGCTGTCAAATGTCGTAGGTGTCACGGGCACCGACGAGTACCTGCTCCACCAACTTGCGAGTCAGACTTGGGGCGAGTAATTCGATGAAGGTAAATACATAGCTGCGCAAATAAGCACCCTGCTTGAGCGCGATGCGCGAGAGATTCATCCCGAACAAATGCCCGGCCGGAATCGCTTTCAAGTTAGCGTCGCGCGCGGCGTTGTAGGCGAGTCCTGCGATGATCCCCACACCCATGCCGAGTTCAACGTAGGTTTTGATGACGTCGGCATCAATCGCCTCCAACACCACGTCTGGCTTGAGCCCGCGTCGTGCAAAGGCTTGGTCTATCTTGTTGCGGCCGGCGAAGGCTGCGTCATAGGTGATCAGGGGATAGCTGACCAGATCTTCCAGCGTGATGGCTTTTTGTCGGGTGAGCGGATGCTCGTTGGGTACCACGACCATGTGCTCCCACTGGAAACATGGCAACGATACCAGGCCATCGACTTCGGCAATTGCTTCGGTCGCAATCGCCAGATCCGCTTGGTTATGCAGCACCATGTCGGCTACCTGCTTCGGGTTACCTTGTAATAGTGATAGCCGAACCTTGGGGAATTTTTGCGAAAAGGTCTGCACCACTGGCGGCAACGAGTAACGCGCCTGTGTGTGGGTGGTGGCAATAGTAAAACTGCCGCTGTCCTGCGCGGCGAACTCCTTGCCGATGCGCTTCAAAGCCTCAACCTCTTGCAGAATGGTCTCGACCGCCCGCACCACCTGCCGGCCAGGCTCGGTCAGCCCCCGAATGCGCTTGCCGTGGCGGGCGAAGATGTCCACCCCCAGCTCCTCTTCCAGCTCGATGATAGCCTTCGAGACCCCCGGCTGCGAGGTAAACAGCGCCTTAGCTGCCTCGGTCAGGTTGAAGTTTTGGCGCACCGCTTCGCGCACAAATCGAAATTGATGAAGGTTCATAGTCTTTTTTACAAGTTCAAGTCCTGGACCCCGGCCTGCGCCGGGGTGACGGGGATAAGCGGCTGACTCAGTTCATCAGAGCACCAGCCGGAAGCGTCAACGCATCCGCCGTCATTCCGGCGCGGGCCGGAAATCTGGAGATCAGCCAGAAGCGCCAACGCATCCGTCGTCATTCCGGCGCAGGTCGGAATCCAGAAAATTTATCAAATAGCAATAAAAGGTCCGAGATCCGCTTATATCCGAAATTCATATAAGCAAATGAATCTTGTGTCGTTGGGAATATAGCCGAAGTTTATTAGCATTCCGGCTCATTTGCCGGGGGCTACATGACTCCCACTTATTTGTCGCCGGGCTCGCCCGTGAGCCTCTGGTCGGACTGACCAAGGTGGGCGGCGACTTCCCGGACGCACGTCGTGCTTGAAAAATTCTTGCGCGGACTGCAGGCAACAACACTCACCGGTGTGGCTGCCAAGCTGGTGCTGTAAACAAACTCTTCGAGGAAATGCATGTATCGCTACGACACCTATGACCACCAAATCGTGCAAGAGCGCGTCGCGCAGTTTCGCGATCAGGTAAGGCGCCGGCTCAGCGACGAGCTGACTGAAGATGAGTTCCGTCCGCTCCGCTTGCAAAACGGTTTGTACATGCAGCGCCACGCCTACATGCTGCGCGTCGCGATTCCGTATGGCCTGCTATCGACCAAGCAGCTGCGTATGTTGGCGCATATCGCACGCAAGTACGACCGCGACTACGGCCACTTCACCACCCGTCAAAACATTCAATATAACTGGATCAATCTCGAGGAGACGCCCGACATTCTGGCCGACCTAGCCTCGGTTGAGATGCATGCGATTCAAACCTCGGGTAACTGCATTCGCAACATCACCTCCGATCAATTCGCCGGCGTCGCCGCTGACGAGTTGCTTGATCCGCGCCCATTTGCGGAAATTCTTCGGCAATGGAGTACGTTTCATCCCGAGTTCGCTTATCTGCCACGCAAATTCAAAATTGCGATTAATGCAGCGGCTGAAGACCGTGCCGTTGTGAAAGCGCATGACATCGGCTTGAATTTGGTGAAAAACGAGCAAGGCGAGACAGGCTTTCAGGTCCTGGTGGGTGGTGGTCTCGGTCGCACGCCCATCATTGGCAGTGTGATTCGCGAGTTTCTGCCTTGGCAGCATCTGCTGAGCTATATCGAAGCGATCATGCGCGTCTATAACGAGTATGGTCGTCGCGATAATAAGTACAAAGCGCGCATCAAGATTTTGGTCAAGGCGCTTGGCGTCGAAGAATTCACACGTCAGGTAGAGCATGAGTGGCGCGATCTGCAAGATAGCCCCAGCACGATCACCGTCGACGAACTGAACCGAGTGGCCAGCTACTTCGAACCGCCTGTCTACGAACATCTGCCCGATGCTGACGTTCTATTGGCCGAGCAGCGTCACGAGAACAAGGCGTTCAGCGGCTGGATGAGCCGTAATGTTCGCCCGCATAAGAAGCAAGGCTATGCCATCGTTACGCTATCGCTCAAAAAAACCGGCATCCCGCCCGGCGACGCAACCAGTGCACAAATGGATGTGTTGGCTGACATGGCCGATCGCTATAGCTTTGGCGAGCTACGTGTAACGCATGAGCAGAATCTGGTGCTGGCCGATGTGAAGCAAACGGATTTGCTCGCTATTTACACCGAAGCGAAAGCGCATGGCCTCGCAACACCGAACATTGGTTTGTTGACCGATATGATCTGCTGCCCGGGTGGCGATTTCTGTTCACTGGCGAATGCAAAATCGATTCCGATCGCTGGTGCGATTGCGGAGCGATTCGATAATCTGGATTTTCAGCATGACATTGGCGAGATTGAATTAAATATTTCGGGTTGTATCAATGCCTGCGGCCACCACCATGTCGGCAATATCGGCATCTTGGGTGTCGATAAAGATGGCTCGGAGTGGTATCAGGTGTCGATTGGCGGCCGTCAGGGCAATGAGAGCGCCATCGGCAAGATTATTGGTCCGTCCTTTGCTGCAGAGCAGATGCCGGAAGTGATTGCTCGTCTGCTCGAGGTCTATGTACGCGATCGACATGAAGATGAACGTTTCATCGACGCCGTCGACCGTCTCGGGATTGAACCGTTCAAGGCGCATGTCTATGCCACACCGATCGGCGGGCAGTCGCTGGAAGCTGGAGAAGAAGCCCATGCGTAAGATCATCAAAGACAAGGCCATCATCAATGATGACTGGCAGGTACTCAAGCTAGCGGACGGCGAGTCGGCAGAAACCACCGTGGTACCCGCAGGTAAAACACTCGTGCCGCTATCGGTATGGCTGGCACAAAAATCGACGCTGGCGTCGCGTGCTGATATCGGCGTCTGGCTGGCGAGTGATGAGCGTGCGGAATCGCTTAAAGAGGACGTCGCCACCCTGCCCTTGATTGCGATTGATTTCCCGACTTTTGCCGATGGTCGTGGCTACTCGATTGCTTACCAATTGCGTACGCGACTGGGCTTTGAAGGTGAATTAAGAGCCATCGGTGATGTGCTGCGCGATCAATTGTTTTACATGGCACGTGTTGGCTTCAATGCATTCGCCACGCGCGAAGATCGCTCGATTGAAGATGCCTTGAAGGGCCTCACTGATTTCTCCGAGACGTATCAAACTGCGTGGGATCAAAAAACACCGCTGTTCCGTCGTGTGGCACGCCCAAACGCGCAGGAGCTTGCATGAGCAGCTTTGATCAGCGGCTGGAGAACACACGCGCTGTGCTGACGCATATTGCGGAAGAATTTTCTCCAGCAGTATTTGCCTCCAGCCTGGCCGCCGAGGATATGGTCTTGACCGACCTGATCCTGCAGGCAAAATTACCCATCCGCATATTCACGCTGCAGACGGGTCGGCTGCACAAAGAAACCCTCGCCGTGTTGGATGCAGTGCGTGAGCATTATGGTGTCGATATCGAGCAATACACACCCAATGCCGCAGCCGTCGAGGCCTACGTCAACACGCATGGCGCTAACGCTTTTTATGAAAGCATCGAGCTACGTAAAGCTTGCTGCCATATTCGTAAAGTCGAACCACTGAATCGTGCCCTAGCTGGTAATAAGGCCTGGATCACCGGTCAGCGTCGCGCGCAGTCCAGCACACGGAATGACCTGGCGGTTCAGGAAGACGATACCGCGCACGGCATACAGAAATTCAATCCGCTTGCGGATTGGTCAGAAGACGATGTCTGGCATTACATCCGCAGCAATGCTGTGCCGTACAACGCACTGCATGATCGTGGTTACCCCTCGATCGGCTGCGAGCCCTGCACCCGCGCGATACAACCCGGCGAAGATATCCGCGCCGGCAGATGGTGGTGGGAAAGCGCGGACCAGAAAGAGTGTGGTCTGCATACAGTGGAACAGCCAGATGGTTCCTTTAAATTGGTCCGCGCTTCGGTGCAGGCTAACGCCGACGCAGGAGGCGTTAAGTGAGCAAAGCGAACGGCCGGAGCCAAAATTTGCACCATGCGCAGCCATAAACTTCAAAGAAGTAATACACATGACCAGCTTAATCGACACCCAACCCTTCATCGACGCCACCAGCCATCGCCACCTCGATTGGCTGGAGTCAGAAGCCATCCACATCATGCGCGAGGTCGCTGCTGAATGCAGCAAACCGGCATTGTTATTCTCGGGTGGTAAAGACTCGGTGGTACTGCTACGCATCGCAGAAAAAGCCTTTCGGCCGGGTAAATTCCCGTTCCCGCTGGTGCATATCGATACCGGTCATAACTTCCCGGAAGTAATTGAGTTCCGCGATCGTCGCGTTGCCGAGCTGGGTGAACAGTTAATCGTTGGCTCGGTCGAAGATTCGATCAAGCGCGGTACTGTGCGGCTACGCAATCCGCAAACCGATTCGCGTAACGCAGCGCAAGCCGTTACGCTGCTTGAGACGGTTGCGGAGCACCAGTTCGATGCCTGTATTGGTGGCGCACGTCGTGATGAAGAAAAAGCGCGCGCCAAAGAACGTATCTTCTCCTTCCGCGATGAGTTTGGTCAGTGGAACCCTAAAGCACAACGCCCTGAGCTGTGGGATCTGTATAACACCCGAGTTCATGCCGGTGAAAACATGCGCGTGTTCCCTATCTCGAACTGGACCGAGCTCGATGTGTGGCAATACATCGCCCGCGAGAACTTGGCGCTGCCCGAAATCTATTTCGCGCACCAGCGCGAAGTTATTCCGCGTAACGGTTTGCTCGTGCCGGTAACACCGCTGACACCACCGCGTGAGGGTGAAAGCATCGAAGTGCGCACGGTGCGTTTCCGTACCGTGGGTGACATTTCGTGCACCTGCCCAGTCGCTTCCGACGCTGCCGATGTTGAAGCCATCATCGCTGAGACGGCGGTGACGCAGATTACAGAGCGTGGCGCCACCCGGATGGATGATCAAACCTCCGAGGCGTCGATGGAAAAGCGCAAGAAAGAAGGGTATTTTTAAATGAACGCTCTGGTAGACAATAATTTTGCAAATAGCGCAGCACAGCAACGCGGTCTGCTGCGCTTTATTACCGCCGGTTCGGTCGACGACGGCAAAAGCACATTAATTGGTCGCTTGCTGTTCGACAGTAAAGGGATTTTTGCCGATCAATTAGACGCCATCTCGCGCGCGCGCCACAAGCGCACCGTCGGCGACATGATTGACCTCTCCCTACTGACCGATGGTCTGGAAGCAGAGCGCGAGCAAGGTATCACCATCGATGTGGCTTACCGCTACTTCGCCACGCCGAAACGCAAGTTCATCATCGCCGACGCACCAGGACATGAACAATACACCCGCAACATGGTGACGGGTGCGTCGACTGCAGATGCAGTCATCATCCTGATTGATGTGTCAAAGGTGAAGATTGATGCGCAAGGCAAAGCCGAGCTGCTGATACAAACCAAGCGCCATTCGACCATTGCGCAATTACTGCAGATTCAGCATGTGATTGTCGCAGTCAATAAAATGGATTTAGTGAACTATGACCGCGCTGTGTATGACCACATCGTCGCCGCTTACGCCGAGTTCGCTGCCACCCTTGGCTTGAAAGATATTCATACCCTACCGATGTCGGCACTGGCCGGTAACAATGTTGTGGTACATAGCGAGCAGATGGGCTGGTACCAAGGCCCAACGCTAATCGAATTACTTGAATCTTTATCGGTCTACGACGACGAGCATGCGGCCGCGCTGCGTTTCCCAGTGCAGCTGGTGGCGCGTCACAATGGCCATGAAGCGCAAGACTTCCGCGGCTATATGGGTCGTATTGAAGCCGGTGGTGTGCGCAAAGGTGACAAGCTCACGGTCTTGCCGGGTGGGCACAGCGCTACCGTCAAAGACATTCTCACTCTGGATGGTTCGCTGGAGCACGCATCGGCTGGTAAATCAGTCACCATCCTGCTTGAAGAGTACCTCGATATCTCGCGCGGTGACATGCTGGTCGCTGCTGATGCGCCACCGCATCTCCTGAAAAATTTCAGTGCTGATGTGTGCTGGCTGTCCGAAGAACCGCTCGATCTAAAGCGCCGTTACTGGTTGAAGCACACGACGAGGCAAGTCGCCGCCAAGATCAGCAGCATAGAATCACTGCTCGATATAAACACCCAACAGCGACAAGCCGCAACTGATTTAAAACTAAACGGTATTGCTCGTATCGGTATAACGGTACAACAACCGCTGGCCGCTGACACGTACCAACAACTTCGCGCAACAGGAAGCTTTATTTTAATCGACGAAGTGACTCATCAGACCGTGGCTGCAGGTATGATCCGCTTGGATTAACTGTTTCGTATGCTATGGCCGACCCTCTCGAACGGCCTTCCCGACCGATGTCGGGTAAGGTCTGGCTGGTCGGCGCCGGTCCCGGTGCCGCCGATCTGATAACCGTACGTGGTGCCCGCATCCTCGCCAAAGCGGATGTGGTGCTCTACGATGCCCTCGTCACTCCTGAAATTCTCGCGCTCTGCCGCTCGGCTGACCTCATCTCGGTCGGCAAGCGCAGTGGTCAGCGCTCTACGGCACAGTCACTGATCAATCAACAACTGGTTGCATCGGCGTTTTTATATGAGCGTGTGGTACGACTCAAAGGTGGGGATCCTATGCTGTTCGGTCGCGCCGATGAAGAAATGCGCGCGCTTGAACAGGCCAATATCAGCTTCGAAGTTGTGCCGGGTGTGACTACCGCATTTGCCGCTGCAGCCAGCATCAAACAACCATTAACCAAGCGCGGCGTTGCACGGAATGTTGCCTTCTTCACGTCCACAACGGGTCGCGAAGAACCTGATCAAGCAGCGCTACCTGAGTGCGATACGCTGATCCAATACATGGGTGGCCAAGAAGCGATTGACACTGCGCATCGACTCATAGCCCATGGCAAATCACCGAACACGCCTGTGATTGTCATTGAAAACGTCAGTCGCAAAGACGAGTCCGTGTCCCGACTCTCGCTGGGTGAAATGATGCATGGGCTATCTACCGGCGAAGGTCCGGTACTTGTCATGATTGGTGAAGCACTGCGATCACGATCAGACATTTGATTCGATTATCGAACACGTCGTAAAGCAACGACACTCTTGTGTAAATCAATTCGTGTTTACCAATAAATCAGCGCCACGCTGAACAAAGCTCGCCACGACTCCTCAGTTCCGTTGCATTGTCACGGCTCCTTGATTTTTATGCGAGGTGTCGTCGATGAGCCGTATCTTCACACTCAAGAATAAGCAATCGAAAGAAAGACGAGACTACCGCACTCGCCGCGTGTGGTCACTGAAGCAGAAGCTGGAAATTCTCGAGCTTGCCAGTGCCACCAGCGCGCTTCATGCGTCGCGCACTCATGATGTTGACATTCGCTTGGTATTCCAATGGCGCGCACATGACAAATTAGGCGAACTTGAAAAGCGCACTTGGCGAGAACCTGGACGACCGAAGCGACGTAATCGCCAACATGATGAGATCGATAGCGCTGATGGCGGCTCATGGAGTGACACCTAAGATTTTTCTGATCAGTTAAATCAGAGCTCATCGGTATTGTGGTGAAGCAAACTTTGAGCGATCTTTACAGCCTTTCCGGTGCTTTTTTATTCGTACTTGAAAACGCTGCATGGAGACGCTCGAGGACACATCCACTGCTATGGGTAATCACGCTATTGAGGCTTCTTTGAGGAATTTTCAGCAAACGGAGTGATTTATCGAGAGGTGAATTCAAGGACGAAGTGCAACTTTGATTAATGGGTTGGATGGCTGAGGTGCATTAGTATCAAAGCCTTTTGACCGGCCAGTCGAAGAAGCACATGACCTATACACACCTCAGCCAAACCGAAC
>Ga0194118_10007672_pt1 | contig 10320 bp, 9 predicted proteins | sample TA2MahsurfametaG_2_FD_148662 | JGI IMG/M metagenome (GOLD analysis project Ga0194118, IMG submission 148662) | Freshwater microbial communities from Lake Tanganyika, Tanzania - TA2015013 Mahale N5 surface | ecosystem: Environmental > Aquatic > Freshwater > Lake | place: Tanzania: Lake Tanganyika... | reverse complement strand
ATCGATCGATCATGGCACCAACTCCTGTCGAAATCAATCCAGGATCTTCAGCGCCATGTGGAGACCTTTGAAACATGTGTGTAATCGCCTGGCGCTGGACGCCTGACGAAGAAATCGTGCTCACCCTATGGGCAAACCGCGATGAGTGGCTCAAGCGCCCCACCCGCCCCCTGGCCCCTTGGCGGACACAGCAATCGATCATCGGCGGCAGAGACTTAGAAGCAGGAGGTGGATGGTTGCTCGTTGATCGACATCGTGGCGATGTTGCAGCCCTGACCAACCTGCGAGAGGCTCCGGGATCGTCTCTTAACGAACCTCCACGCCCAAGTCGTGGCGAACTCCCCGTTCAGGCCTTGCTTAATAGGGTCTTTAGCCTCGAGGCTGAGCAGGCAAGCCGATATGCAGGCTTTAACTTGATCGTGTTCAGACAGGCTCAACGATTTGCCCAGCACATAAGCAATAGCGATGAGAAAGCGGTCAAGCTGCATCGGGGAACAGGGTCAATCTCTAATGGTAAGTTGAGCGAAAAGTGGCCCAAACAACAAGCACTCGAGTCAGCGATTGATAAGGCGCAACACCTTCATGAAGTTGATTGGCTTGAAGCGGCTTGGAAGGCCTTATCTGATCAAAGCCAACCCGATCCGCTTGAGTTGCCCGACACAGGCGTAGGCACGCTGCGCGAGCGCGAGCTTGCTCCGGTATTTATTAATACGCCTACCTATGGCACACGCCAAAGCACGGTTATCAAACGATCGTCAAAGGGCCATCTGAAGATCTGGGAGCGTCGTTGGACGGGACACGGCGGAGCACTCCGTCATGGTGATGTTTTTTGGACCAATAAACATGATTAGCTTAGCCAAGCAAATTGCTATAAAACATCACCATCTTCAAGCATCAAGCCTGCTCGATCGCTTCGATACGTCGCTTGAAATCGTCAGGCAAAGGCAATGAGCTACCATGTTCAGCGTAGACATAAATATTCTCGCCGCTGATGAGATGTTGCCCGTCTCGAAAAATACCGAACTTAACGGTCATGCTACTACGGCCGAGTCGTTCGGTCTTTACGCCCACAACAATCTCATCATCGAAATGCGCTGGCTGCAAATACTCAACCGTTGACTTCACCACATAAAGCCGATCAAAAACCGACTTGAGCAAATCCCGATTACCGCCGCTCACACGTCGGTAATATTCGGTGCTCGCCACATCAAAAAACAACAAATAATTGGCATTAAAAACAACGCCTTGCATATCGGCTTCGGCCCACCGAACCCTCATGGGATGCAGAAAACGAAAATCATCAAGTCTCATCGCTTAACCTATCGATGCCGGCACATTGGCTTGGTGTTGTAGAAAATAATCGCGGAGCATTTGCGCAATCATCACCGGGTGCTCATGTAATAGCCAGTGGCTTGCCCTTGATAAGCGCTCAATGCGTAAGTCGGGGACGAGCTCATCAAGTCCATCAAGTAATAAGGGAAGAAGCGCCTGATCGTCCTCGCCCCAAATCACGAGGCTTGGGCATTTCACCATGAAATCTTGCGCGTTAAGCGGCTGCTCCGCTTGGCCAGGATACCAGGGCGCTGCACGATAGTAATGGGTCCCACCAAGCATGGCACCAGGCTGCGTCCAGGCTGCCTTGTATTGAGCTCGCCGCAATTCGGTCCACCAAATCGGGGGCCTTTTACCCTGCCCTGCCACGCCCAGGAAAAACTTCTCGGTCAGGGCACAATCATCGGCAAGAAGGGCGTCCTCGGAACCAGGCTTTCGAAGCCAGTTCATGTAAGCACTAGCCTTTTGTTGTGCTTGGTTGCCCATCAAAGCTTTGGCAAACAAATAAGGATGCGGCGCATTACAAATTGCTAATGCCTTAATCCGCTGATGGTCGCTGATTGCCAGTTTCCAGGCAATTGCCCCACCCCAGTCGTGCGCAGCCACAAAGGCCTTGTCGTGTCCAAAATGGTCGATAAGCGCCAACACATCGGCCGCCACTGCGGCGGCTCGGTAATCCTTTACAGCCGCGGGCTTAGAAGACAGATTAAAACCACGCAAATCGGGTGCAATCATATGGAAATCATTGGCAAGCAAGGGCATGACATCGGCCCAGGCAGCCCAATACTCAGGAAAACCGTGTAATAAAACCAAGAGCGGTTTACAAGGATCACCACAACTTGCCACATGCAACTTCATGCCCGACGGCAAACTCGGTAGGGCAATCAATTCAAATCGAAAGTCCAGCATGATCAGACCCCACGACTTGTCGTCGTCGCCGTGTTTGCCACCTCAGGCTTGTGGGCATAGGGATCGGTGGGATTGCGAAGTTGCGACACGTCTTCGCAGCGAGTCCTCACTGATGGCATGATCTTGGGGTGAGTCACGCAATAAAACTGTTCGGATTCGATTGCATCAAAAGTCATCGACGCAACCTGCGCCGCGGTGATCTTTCCAGAACTAACTGCCTTATCGCTGCTTTGTTGGGCCGCTATTTCCGAAGCAGTTGCTTCGCGGCCGCGGTCGAGATGGCTCGGACGGTTTCTCTCGGAGGCCGATATACCGGTCGGTACAAACGCCGGACACAAAACCGTCACGCCAAGCTTGGTCTTTTCAAGGCGTAGGTCGTGATAAAGCGTCTCGCTTAATGTAACAACAGCATGCTTTGAAACGTTATAAACCGCCATCAAGGGCGGTGAAAGCAGTCCTGCGACCGACGCAGTATTGATAACATGCCCTTCTTGTCCAGCTGCAATCATTCTTGGAACAAAGGCCTTAATCCCGTGAACAACACCCATCACGTTAACGCCTAAGACCCACTGCCAGTCGGCAGCACTAGCCTCCCAGGTCAAGCCACCTGTTGCAACACCAGCGTTATTAAAGAGCAAATGAACTGCACCAAAGTGTTCGAAAGCTGCATCGGCCAGTGCAGCGACCTCAGTCTCATTGGACACATCGCATGGCTGCGCAATCACATCGACACCCTCAGCCCGCAGCTCCGCTTCGACCGCTTTCAGCGCATCCTTTTGCACATCAGCAAGCACGACTTGCATCTTGCGTCGGGCAGCAATACGCGCAAACTCCCGCCCAAAGCCACTGCCAGCACCGGTGATAACAGCGCAGCGCCCTTCAAATAGCTTCATATAACGCCTCCACCGGGCAACATCTCACGACAATCGTCGCGTTCCACATTAGATGAGCTTTACCAGTTGCTTACCAAGATTCTTGCCTTTAAGTAAGCCGATAAAGGCCTCTGGTGCCTGCTCAAGCCCTTGAGCAATGGTTTCCTTATAGTGAAGTCGACCGTCGATAATGGCCTGGCCGATTTCTGCATGGGCAAGCGGCCAATCGGCCATATGTTCGGAAATGATAAAACCTTGAACTTTCAAGCGGTTGACCAAAATCGAACGCGTGTTTTTAAGCGCGATATCCTCACCGTTATAGCCTGCAATCAAGCCACAGACAGCGATGCGCCCAAAGCCGTTCATACGGCGCAAGACTGCATCAAGCACCGGGCCGCCGACGTTTTCGAAATTGCCATCAATGCCATTGGGTGTTGCCGCAGCAAGGTCCTCGTAAAGCCGCCCTGCTTTGTAGTCAATGCAGGCGTCAAAACCAAAAGACTCAGTCACAACACGACATTTCTCAGCACCACCAGCAACGCCCACAACACGACAGCCCTTGAACTTGGCAAGTTGACCGACCACAGCCCCTACGGCACCGGAAGCTGCCGAGACAACAATGGTTTCACCCGGCTTTGGATCGATAATGCGGTTTAAACCGTACCAAGCTGTAGCGCCAGGCATACCCATCACGCCCACGAAAGCCGACATAGGAATTTTAGAGGCGTCGATTTTGGCAATCGCTTTGCCGTCGCTCACGCCATAGTGTTGCCAACCAAACATACCCACCACATGATCGCCGACTGCAAATTGCGTGTTGCGGCTTTGCTCGACAACACCTACGGTTGCCCCTTGCATGGTCTGGCCAAGCGCCTGTGGCGCCGCATAACTTTTTGCATCGTCCATCCGCCCACGCATATAGGGGTCGAGCGACATGTAGTGGTTGCGCACGAGCAATTGTCCATCTTCAAGATCAGGAAGCTGCTGATCTTCAAGACGGAAACAATCACTGCTGACCACACCACTTGGACGCGCAGCGAGAACGATTCGACGGTTATGAATAGCCATAATAATTCCTTAAAACGTTATAAGTTCAAGCAGCTTTAGCCTGTAGCGACTCTTTGCGTCTAATTGCCTTAAAGGTACCGCTTGCCGTAGCAACCAAATGCCCCTTCAGGTCAAAGAGTTCGCCTTCGCAAAACAAAAGGCTTGCACCTTTTTGCAAACAAGCACCCCGCGAAAACAAGGTCCCCACGCCAGGGGCGAGAAACGAGGTCTTCATCTCAATCGTTACAACCCCGTGGGACTCGCTACTGGCCGATACGGCCAGTGACTCATTGATCACCGAACGAGCGGCCATGGCCATACAGACATCGAGTAAGGTCATGGTGACACCGCCATGGACCATGTCGAAACTGTTCTCAAGATGTGCCTCAATGGGCAAACGCAAAACCGCATCACCCGGCACATAGCGAACGCTTTGGACCCCTAAGTGCCGCAAAAAAGGAATGGTCAAAAGCGTCCCAGGAGCACTGGCCAACTCATGAGCCAGTGCTGCCCGCTGGGCCATCAAGACATGCAAACGATTGACATCTGACATCGCGTGACTTGACCCGACTTAGAGCACATCAAAGAGACCAGCCGCACCCATGCCGCCGCCGATGCACATGGTAACGACGACCCGCTTGGCACCGCGGCGCTTGCCCTCGATCAAGGCATGGCCCACCAAGCGCTGACCTGACATCCCATAGGGATGTCCCACTGCGATCGCGCCACCGTTAACGTTGAGCTTATCGTTGTCGATACCAAGCTTATCGCGACAATAGAGGACCTGAACCGCAAAGGCTTCATTAAGTTCCCAAAGATCGATATCGTTAACCGACAGGCCATGACGCTTCAGTAGCTTGGGTATGGCATAAACCGGCCCGATACCCATCTCATCAGGCTCAAGTCCCGCAACCGCAAAGCCAACGAAGCGGCCCAGGGGCGCAAGGCCGCGTTTTGAGGCAAGCGCTTCGTCCATCACAATGCAAGCGCCCGCACCGTCAGAAAACTGCGAAGCATTGCCTGCTGCAATCACACCGCCCGGCATGGCAGCTTTGATGCCTGAGACCGCGTCATACGTCGTATCTGCGCGAATACCTTCATCACGATCTGCCGTGACTTCTTTCGTAATAACCATGCCGGTGACTTTGTCGACCGTGGCCATCGTGGTCGTGACCGCAATCATTTCAGCCTTCGTGAGACCAGCGGCCTGTGCCGCTGCGGCACGCTGCTGGCTTTGCACGCCATACTGGTCCTGAAGCTCGCGGGCAATGTTATAGCGTTTAGCAACTTGTTCTGCTGTTTGTAGCATATTCCAATAAATTTCGGACTTATGCTCAAGCAACCAGGGATCGGTCATCATGTGCTTATTCATTTCGTTTTGCACACAGGAAATACTCTCTACACCGCCCGCAGCATAAACATCGCCCTCACCTGCACGGATACGTTGCGCCGCAAGCGCAATGGTTTGCAGGCCACTTGAGCAAAAGCGGTTAACGGTCATCCCCGAAACGGTTACAGGTAATCCCGCACGCAGTGCGACCTGTCTCGCGATGTTTGCGCCGGTTGCACCCTCGGGGTTTGCACAACCCATGATGACATCTTCGACTTCATCAGGAGCGACTCCAGCCCGCTCTACTGCCGCTTTGACAGCCAAGCCGCCGAGCGTTGCGCCGTGCGTCATATTAAAGGCACCGCGCCAACTTTTTGCAAGCGGTGTTCTAGCGGTTGAAACAATCACAGCATCACGCATCATGATTCTCCTTGAGATTATGAGCCTTGGCACTGATCGGCGAACTCATCGCGAGTGCCAAGGCGATTGATCAACAAATTAGGATTGAAAACCTTTGCCTTCTTGGGCCAGGCGGGACAGTAAAGGCGCCGGTGTCCAAAACTCGGGGGCGGCGTGGGGGTTGGCTGCGAAGTGATGCATGCTCTGGACCACATTGAATAATCCCATGGTGTCGGCATGACACATCGGCCCGCCTCTAAATGCAGGAAACCCATAACCCGTAATATAAACAATATCGATATCCGAGGCTCTCAGCGCAATTCCCTCTTCAAGAATCTTTGCTGCCTCGTTAACCAGAGCGAAGATCAAGCGATGAACAATCTCATCGTTTGAGATTTTGCGCGGCTTTAAGCCCAATGACTCGCGATGCTTAACGATCAAATCATCGACAATCGGATCGGGAATCGCATCGCGCTTACCGGGTACGTACTGATACCAGCCCTTGCCGGTCTTTTGGCCAAAACGTCCAAGCTCACAAAGCTTGTCAGCAATCTTGGGGTACTTCATGTCCGGGCGCTCAATATAGCGACGCTTGCGGATATACCAACCCACATCGTTGCCGGCTAGGTCAGCCATTCTGAAGGGCCCCATTGCCATGCCCCAACTTTCAAGCGCTTTATCGACCTGCGCCGGCGTACAGCCTTCCTCGAGTAAAAGCAGACCCTGACGCGAATATTGCTCAATCATTCGGTTACCGATAAAGCCGTCGCAAACACCGGAGACCACGGCTGTCTTCTTGATCGTCTTAGCTAGCTTCATCGTCGTCGCAAGAACGTCCTTGGCCGTTTGCTTGCCACGCACAACCTCGAGCAAGCGCATGACGTTTGCGGGACTAAAGAAATGAGTACCGATCACATCTTGCGGCCGCTTGGTAAATGCGGCAATCTTGTCAACATCCAGCGTGGATGTGTTTGTCGCAAGAATGGCGCCTTGCTTCATCACACTGTCGAGTTGAGTAAAGACTTTCTCCTTGACAGCCATATCTTCATAGACCGCTTCAATAACCATATCGCAGTGGGCGATATCTGCGTAGGACATGGTCGGCTGAATCAGTGCCATACGCTGTTCGACTTGCTCGGGCTTTAATTTACCCTTCTTCGCACTATTCTCGTAATTAGTACGAATAGTTTTCATGCCCTTGTCCAGCGCCTCTTGGGTCGTTTCAAGCATGACCACGGGAATCCCAACGTTGACAAAATTCATGGTGATGCCGCCGCCCATCGTGCCCGCGCCAATCACTGCAAGCTTGGCCACAGGTCTTGCCTGCACCTCATCGCCGATATCGGGAATCTTGGATGCTGCGCGCTCGGCAAAAAACAAATGCCTTAGTGCACGAGACTCATTCGAGGCCATTAATTCCATGAACAAATCGCGCTCGCGCTTGAGACCTTGTTCAAAGGGCAAACTCACCGAGGCGGCAACAGCCTCAAGGCAATTCATCGGCGCAGGATAGCCCTTGCTCATAGCCTTGACCGTGTTGCGGGCAAACTGCAAATAACCCTCAGCCTGCGGATCTTTCATGGGGATATCGCGTACCAAAGGCTTCTTGCTGCCGTTTGCAACAATCTTTTCAGCAAATGCAACCGCCGGAGCAACCGGTTCACCATCAACAATTTCATCGAAGAGCTTGGTGCCAGCAAAGCGCTCGCTCATCACCGTCGCGCCTGAGACGATCATGTTAAGTGCCTGCTGAAGACCAATCACGCGAGGAAGCCTTTGGGTGCCTCCTGCACCCGGCAGTAAGCCGAGCTTGACTTCGGGCAGGGCAACCTGGGTGCCTTTCGCGCAGACCCGATAATGGCAGCCGAGGGCCAATTCAAGGCCACCACCCATGACCACCGAATGAATTGCGGCCACGACTGGCTTTGCAGACTGTTCTACATAACGTATCACAGCGTGCAAGCTCGGCTCCATGCCCGCTTTGGCTGTACCGAACTCACGGATGTCGGCACCGCCCGAGAAGGCTTTGCCAAGTCCTGTCAGCACGATCGCCTTGACAGCATCGTCTGCGTTCGCTTTATTTAACCCATTAACAATCCCCAATCGATTGTCATAACCCAGGCCATTTACCGGCGGGTTATCCATTGAGATGATCGCAATGTTCCCTCGAACTTCATAGCGTGCTCCAGCCATTTTTTCTCCCTGGTCAATAAGTTGCCTCAGCGGCAGTGTGAATCCTTTAAGTTGCCCGAGTGTAATCCAGCCCTGTTCATCCAAACCTAAAGCGCTCAGGTCGACCCGGGCAGCTCGTAGTTGGAAAATTGCTCACGCAGCTTTGTCTTGAGTATTTTCCCGGTTGCCCCCAGCGGAATACTTTCAACAAATTGCACATCGTCTGGAATCCACCATTTCGCGACCTTGCCCTGAAAAAAGCGAATCATGTCTTCGCGCGTTAGATCGGCACCGGGGCGCTTGACGACTACCAATAAGGGGCGCTCGTCCCATTTCGGGTGAGCCACGCCAATGACTGCAGCTTGAACAACCGCTGGGTGGGCGACAGCGAGGTTTTCCAAGTCAATGGAACTGATCCACTCCCCACCTGACTTGATGACATCCTTGCTTCGATCGGTAATTTGCATATAGCCATCTTCATCAATCGTGGCAACGTCGCCGGTTGGAAACCATCGCCGTCCCTGGGCGTCGGTAATCAGTGGGTCTCCGCCCTCGCCCTTAAAATAAGACTGGATGACCCAAGGCCCGCGCACGAGCAAATTACCGAAGCTCGTCCCGTCCCAAGGTAGATCCTCGTATTGGTCATTGACAATTTTCATATCAATGCCGTAAATGACATGGCCCTGCTTTTCAAGCAACTTTTGCTGCTGGAGCACGCTCAATTTGTTGTGCTTTGATTGCAGTTGCGCCAGAGTTCCAAGTGGCGAGAGCTCTGTCATGCCCCAAGCATGAATAACCTCGACGTAGTAAAAGTCTCTAAAGGTTTCGATCATCGCCGGCGGACAGGCAGAACCGCCAATCACGGTGCGTCGGAACGTCGAAAACTTGCATAGGTGGTCTTTGACATAGGCAAGCAAGCCCTGCCACACCGTGGGTACGCCCGCAGAGAAGGTCACGCCCTCTGATTCAAAGAGTTCATACAGACTCTTTCCGTCGAGTTGAGCCCCAGGGAAAACCAGTTTGGCACCGACTAAAGGTGCTGCGTAGGGAATCCCCCATGCATTCACATGAAACATCGGCACCACGGGTAGGACCACGTCCTTGGCGGAAAGCCTCATGGCATCGGGCAAGCTCGCTGCGTAGGCATGTAAAACCGTCGAACGATGGGCGTAGAGCGCACCTTTGGGGTTGCCCGTTGTGCCTGAGGTGTAACAAAGTCCTACCGCACTTCGTTCATCGAACTCAGGCCACTGCCAATCCTTGCGCCCCTCAGCAAGCAATTGTTCATAGCACACGAGTGGTACCACTTTGCTTTGCGGCATCCGATCGGCATCACACATTGCAACCCAGGTCTTCACGGTCGGGCAATGTGGCGCTATAGCCTCGATGATTGGCAGAAAACTAAGATCAAAACAGAGCATCTTGTCTTCGGCATGATTAACAATCCAGGCAATTTGCTCAGGATGCAAGCGTGGGTTGATGGTATGAACCACAGAGCCCTTGCCACCCACGGCGTAGTACACCTCCATATGGCGATAGCCATTCCAAGCCAGGGTGCCGACGCGTTCGCCCATGGCAATGCCGCGCGCCTCGAGCGCACTGGCGAGTTGCCGCATACGTGCCTCGGCGTCACGGTAGGTGTAACGATGAATATCGCCCTCAAGGCGACGCGATACGATCTCGGTCGTTGGAAAATGACGCGCCGCATGCTGCATGAATGACGAAATCAGCAAGGGCATGTCCATCATCTGGCCACGTAAAGGACTTTGCACGGCAGGGTCTCCCTTTGGTTTTTGTGCGAGCCTTCTAGAATAGCGAAGCTTTGTGTACTTAGCCGAATCCTCGGATAAGCGAACTGTTTTGAGGCGGCCATTGCAGTGAAAATCGAATCACATCCTGCTCATGTTGCAGCTGCAACAACCCCTTTGAATTGGAAACAAGGCTTCGCCGAGGATTTCGCTGACTTTCCTGTGGCCTACCGCCAAGTCGAGGCAGAAGCGCTCCATGAACCCAGGCGCCTTTGCTGGAGCGATGAGGCCGCAGCCTGCATCGGTTTAAACAGCAAGGATGTCGAGCGCCACGCAACTGACTTTGAAAATTGCTTTGCTCAGGGTCAAGTTGAGCACCTTGGACGAAGCTTGGCGCCAATCGCGAGCGCCTATGCTGGCCACCAATTCGGTGTCTGGGCAGGACAACTCGGCGATGGGCGTGCGATGCTTTTGGGTGACTTACCGAGCCAGGCAAGCGCCGGGGATTGGG
>Ga0194118_10007671_pt1 | contig 10320 bp, 8 predicted proteins | sample TA2MahsurfametaG_2_FD_148662 | JGI IMG/M metagenome (GOLD analysis project Ga0194118, IMG submission 148662) | Freshwater microbial communities from Lake Tanganyika, Tanzania - TA2015013 Mahale N5 surface | ecosystem: Environmental > Aquatic > Freshwater > Lake | place: Tanzania: Lake Tanganyika... | reverse complement strand
GTTGTTAAATTCAGCGCGCGAATCAATTCATTTACAAGGCTATTTTCACCAAAACCTACTATACCTTTTTTCAACAGGGTTTTTGCAGAAACGACATGATCGTCATTCAATAATTCGGTGATGATGGGACTAAATATGGTTTTTTTATCGATTTTTTCTTGAAATTTTAATTCATTTAAATAATGAAGGGTTGCGCCTAAACTATATATATCGTAATTAATATTGTTACGCGGGAGTCCATTTTCAGGCGCTTTAAAATAATTGGTGCAAATGTATTCCTTTTTTATTGCAGGAAATCCATAATATTCACTCAATCCAAAATCACAAACGATATACTCGTCGTTTTGATTGAACAAAATATTTGCAATTTTTATATCACTGTGAATAAATCCATGCGAGTGAATTGCATACAATTGATTTAACACTTGAGCCCGTATTTCTAGCATTTCCTTCTTATCCAACACAATCTTATTTTTCTTTTTCATATACAAATCCCCCTCCAATAAATCCATGGTAATGTCATTAAAATTGGGTGCAACATCTAATACCGCAATTTTAGAATAGGGTGAACTAAAATGAAATATTTCACGCAGTATGTCTGGGGCTATACCGTATTTTGTTTCCACTTCCACAAAGCATTTTTGGCATGCGGGTTTATCGTTGAATTGTATTTTATACACCATTCCGAAAGTTCCTGAGGCCAGAAACTTTTTTGCGGTTGACATTCATACACATATATAATTTATTAATATTGATATTTATTGAGGTGTTTTTATACAAATAAATATCCAAAATATCCAATTAATTACGTAATCAAATAAATGGATTTAACCATATAAAAAAATAAATATTTGCTATTTGTATATATGGAATCTCCCAGTAAAACTTTTAGTATATCCCCAATTTTAACTATTGAAAATTACGGGAATACTACATATCATTGCAACTACAAAGACTTTAAAATTGAATACAATGAAATTAAATTAAATGAAACGCGCGCGCACTCCATTTATGAAAATTTTAACAAGATAAAATACGAATTATTTAAATACTGGTTTTTTAACCATCGCAGTTTAAAAGATAAACACAAAATCGAAATGTCATTGGATTTAATTGATTATTTAAAAGAAAAAGATTTTTTTGATATGAGTCATTTGGATAAAGTTTTACTGACCATTCTTTATTTTGAGCTTATCACGCTTAAAAAAACATCTATATAAAGATAAAAACAAAAATAATATTATCTATGTATAAATGGAAATGACAAATGATGACGAAACTGTTAAAATATCCTCTTTTGATTGTATGGATTTAGATGACAATTTGCTGCGCGGAATTTACGCGTTTGGATTTGATATCCCCAGCGCCATTCAACAAATGGCTATTCAACCCATTCGACAAGGGCGAGACGTGATTGCCCAAGCGCAATCGGGCACGGGTAAAACCGGCGCTTTTTTAATTTCCACGTTGAGCATGATTGACAAGCGCTTGCACGAACCGCAGGTGCTTATAATGGCACCCACACGCGAGTTGGCCATTCAAATCTATGACAATGCGGTGGGATTAAATATTTTTACCAAATTTAATATTGGGCTTTTAATTGGGGGAGGTGGGAACGAACAAAGCGGTGGTGATAAACGCTTCTCGGAAAGCAGCCAAATGGTAATCGGCACTCCCGGCAAGGTGTTTTACATGATGAACAAGCACTACCTGCGAACGGATAACTTAAAGGTGATTTGTTTCGATGAAGCCGATGAAATGTTGACCAGTGATTTTAAGGCCCAGCTTTATGAAATATTTCGGTTTATTCCCAATTCGGCACAAGTGTGCATCTTTAGTGCCACCATTACCGAAGAAACGCTGGACCTGACCAATAAATTTATGAACAACCCGCTGAGACTGTTGGTAAAAAAGGAGGAGCTAACGCTTGAAGGCATTGTGCAATACTATATCAACGTATCCGAGGAGCAATTCAAATTTGAAACACTGGCGGATTTGTATCGATTTTTAAACATCAATCAAACCATTATTTACTGCAACAGCAAAAAGAAATGCCAACAAATCCACAACCGCTTGCAGCAAAACAATTTTACGGTCAGCTCCATACACAGCGATATGAGTCAACAAGAACGAAATGCTGTCATTCAGAAATTCAGGTTGGGTAATGTGCGCATTTTGTTAGCTACGGACATTATTGCGCGCGGTATTGACGTGCAACAAGTAAGCACGGTAATAAACTTTGATCTGCCGTCTAAAAAGGAAATTTACATTCACCGCATTGGTCGCAGCGGAAGATTTGGACGCAAGGGTATGGCAATTAATTTTGTCACGAAACACGATTTTAATTATCTCAAACAAATTGAAAATTTTTATGCTACCACAATTGAGGCGTTTCCCGATCCGACCACATTGAACTTCTAATTAAGAAAACAATTTTAACAAATTATAAAATTTGAAAAAATTGATTTAAAATTTTAGATATAGATACTTATTATTAGCTTCAAAGACTTCAGCGATGACGGAAGATATTACATTTCAACTCATCGAATTTTATACTGAAAATATTTATGAAAAAGTAGGTGAAGAAGATCACGAATTTACGAACGAATTAAACAGTGACGACGACGATGACACCGATAATGAATCCGATGAATCGGATACGGATAATTCGACGTCACCAGAGGGAGACAACAAAAAACAGCAATACAGTCGCGAATATAAGATTTATTTGTTTGGACGAGATGAAAACAACAAAACGGTAAGTGTTCTCGTAAATCATTTTACCCCTTATTATTACATTCGCATCCCAGAAGATTGGACCCGCCGCGACTGTGAAGGCTTTAAAAATTGGATACTGTCGCAAGTGGATAAAAAATTACACGACGGCTTTATGGAATGGCGCATCATTGAACGCAAGTCGTTTTCCGGCTTTTCAAACAATCGAGAGTTTCGATTTTTAAAGCTCATTTTCAAGAATACCATGATCATGAAAAAAACAATTGACGTGTTTGTTGGACGTATGGGAGAAGGCGACGAACAAGTTAGTTACTGGAAAACGCACCAGTGCCGCGAATTGAAGCGGTTCGGTGTTCCCTTTACAAACGAAGAAACCGTGGAATTTCAGCTTTATGAAAGCAATATTGACCCCTTGCTGCGATTTTTGCATTTGCAAGACATTGAACCGTGCAGCTGGGTGCGCATTCCCGCAGGTCAATACACCACGATCAACGACACAACCTGTGAAATTGGCGTATGCTGCAATTGGAATGTAATTCATCCATTCAAAAGCACCAGCAACATGGGGTTTGTCATTTGCAGTTTTGATATTGAAACCGATTCCAGTCACGGCGATTTTCCTGTTGCAAAGAAAAATTATTTAAAGGTGGTCCGCGATTTGGTTGAATACTGGCAGCAGTTGAATAAAGACATTGAAAAATACAAAACCATTCGAAACCGAACCCCCGAACAAGAAGCAGCTTATTTAAAATACGCCGAAATGAAAAAGAATGCCAAGGATACCGTGTTTCAATATTTGAAGGACAGTTTTATTGCAGATTTTGACTCCGAACGCCAGAATGAAGTGCTGTCGAATCCCGGTGTGTATCACATCTTTTTAAAGAAGGATGCCGTTCCACCCAGCGATGCACAGATAAAAAAAACGGTGCGGACGATTGAATCACTTGCAACAGTGGTCTATAACAGCGTAAATATCAAACAAAAAACCGGCAACATTGATAAAATCTGCAGTGTATTAGACAAAGACTTTCCTAAAATTGAGGGTGATAAAGTGCGACAAATTGGTCTCAAATTTATTCGATACGGTGAGAAAACGTGTTTCAAGAACATATTGATCAGTTATGGCAAATGCGATAAAATAAACGATACTTCGGTATTAAACGCATCATGTGAAACTCACTTGTTGCAAACATTCACTGCAATCATGCATAAATATAATCCGGATTTTATCATTGGATACAACATATTTAATTTTGATTTTCCATTTTTGTATGAGCGCGCCGAAGAGCTCAATGTGCTTGAAGATTTTTGCAACCTGGGCAGAATCCGAGATAAATTAAGCGTTATGACCGAAAAAAAGGGCAAAGTGAAAACCAAATTTCTTGAAATCCCGGGTCGCATTCAAATTGATATCTATAAAATTTTACAACGTGAACAACCGAATTTGGAAAGCTACAAACTAGACAATGTGTGCAGTTATTTCATAAAATCACCCATTAAGAAAATGGAACGATTGGAAAACGGCGCAGGAACCAAACTTATCGTGGATGATATGTCGGGTATTTACGCTGACAATTATATTCACCTTTTATTCCAGGAGGGTTATACCGAAAACAAACTGGAAATTGGTTTGGATAAAAAAAGCAAATTCCGGGTAGTGGAAGCAAAACGTGATGGCAAAGACAACGTTTTGATTATTGAAGAAGACGTGTTTGATATGATGAATAAATTTAAATATAAGCTATGGTCATTGGCAAAAGATGACCTCAGTCCAAAAGAACTGTTTCGATGTTTCAAAGGCACGGACGCTGATCGGGCGCTCATTGGGAAATATTGTATGATGGATGTTAACTTGTGTATTGAACTCATCAACAAACTACAAATGATCACAAATAACATGGGTATGGCCAATGTTTGCATAACGCCACTCAGTTGGATTTTCATGCGTGGACAGGGCGTCAAAATTCTTAGTTTGATTTCGAAATTTTGTAAGAATGAAAAATACTTGCTGCCTACGCTACTGGTGAGTAAAGGCGACGGACAAAAATATGAAGGCGCATTCGTTCTGCCCCCAATACCGGGCGTATATCTGGATAAATATATTACGGTTTTAGACTACAATTCACTGTATCCCAGCAGCATGATTGCGGAAAATTTGTCGCACGAAACGTATTGCGGGGCCATGTGTCGTTGTGATAAACACTTGGACATGGTGCCCATTACAAATAAAGTGTTGAACTATTTTGAGGCTGATGCAGCAGCTTGTCCCGCGTGTCAGGAATTAAACAAAGACACGCCGCAAAACGAGTGGTTGGGTGAAAGCGGCATAGCACGCATACAAGCACAAGGCCTGGGCTACGAAGACATTCCGCATGACATATACCATTGCACGTTTACAAAAACCGGCCATATAAAAACAAAAACCAAAATTGGCGTGCGTCTTTGCCGGTTTGTGCAATTTGCAAATAATGAAAAAGGCATCCTGCCGCGCATTTTGAAAGGGCTGCTCCAAGCCAGAAAAGACACACGCACAAAAATGACATTTGAAACCGTGCGATTGGATACCAACGAAGTATACGAAGGCGTTGTATGTGATGTGGAGGGAGGCATAATTATAAAAGACATTGGGTTTAAACCCATCTCTGCAGTTATTCCCCTTGAACGGATTGTAGAACGGAAAAACACGTTTAATGACTTTATGATCAGCGTGCTGGAAGGTTTGCAGCTGGCATTTAAAGTCACGGCAAATTCGTTATACGGACAAATTGGTGCAAAAACCAGCGCCGTTTTTCTAAAAGACATTGCCGCAAGCACCACGGCCACCGGACGAAAGCAGCTGCTGACTGCCAAAGATTATGTGGAAAGTCGATACATGGGTGCAAAGGTGATTTATGGCGACACGGACAGCATTTTTGTTGACTTTCAACCCAAAGATGCGGATGGCAATTTAATTACGGGGAAGGCTGGACTGGAGCGTAGCATCGAGCTTGGAAAAGAAGTCAGCAAGGGAATTCGTCAGGTTCTTAAAAACCCGCAGAATTTAGGGTATGAGAAAACATTCTGGCCGTTTATTATTTTCAGTAAAAAACGCTATGTGGGAAATAAATATGAAGAAGATCCAAACAAATTTAAACAAGCGTCCATGGGCATCGTGCTGAAGCGACGTGATAATTGCCCGTTGGTTAAGATCTTTTTCGGAGGAGTGATTGATATTCTTATGAACAAACGCGACTACGGTGCGGCCAAAGAGTATGTTGACAGCTGTTGTAACAATTTGATTCATGACGAATACCCGATTGAGAAATTGACGATTAGCAAAATGTTAAATGCGCACTATAAAAATCCGGATCAAATTGCGCATAAAATTTTAGCAGACCGGATAGGGGAAAGAGAACCCGGAAACAAGCCGCAAAATGGCGATCGAATTCCGTATGTATTCATCTATGCGCCGGATGAAAAATTGCAGGGGAACAAAATCGAAAATCCGCAATACGCCATCAGTAAAAAACTGAAATTGGACTATAAATATTATATAACAAATCAAATATCTAAACCTGTTGGACAAATATTTGCGCTGTTTATTGAAAAGCTGGATCCAAAACGGTATACCGCGGAATTAATGAACTCGGTTTACACAAAACAAATCAAAGCGGGAAAAGATGAAGCCGATGCAAGTAAAAAATTGATGGATTATCGATTAAAACTGGCCATCGAATTTATATTCAATCGCTTTGTCATTCATTTAACCAATACACAGACCGGACAATTAAGCATGGAACGATTTGTAGTTCCCATCCCATCTAACAGAAATTCTAACTCGTTGAAATAAAAAGGCCAATTGAAAGCGGCGGATGACCACACTCAATGAAACAGCACCGGCCTATTTTGCAGACAATTCATCATTCCATAAAAGCAAGGCAGTCTAAAACTGGGTTTACCATTTTTTTTATTTTGAATGACTCGATCATATATTTTATTTAAAAATTGTGGATCATCAATTTGGAATTTAAAATAAAAAAAAGCGTGTTGTTTTGCGAAGGTTTCAATTCGATCATCGGATATAATTTGACGTGCACGGTCATTTCCTACCAGTATGATTGTTTTGTCTGGATTATTGTATTCTGGATTTACAAACTTGATTCGATCAATGAAGTTGGGTAAATTAAAAAAGGTTTTTTCATTGGATAAATCAACCACTATGATCAGCGCATCATAATTGCGGTAATAAAACTCATTCATAACTTCGAAACTGCTGTGTCCGGGCGTGTCCGTCACAATGAAACAAAATGACTCGTTTTCATATTTATAATTGCGGCATCCCATTTCCGGAGAAACGCTTGGGCACTGGTTTGGATGTGCATTATCCTCATTACTTTTAAATACCGTCGTTTTTCCACTTTTATACGGACCAATTATGTTTATGCGATAACAGGATCGAGGTGATAATAAATTGTCTATGTCTATGCTTTTGCTCATATAGTGTATACTTGGATAATTTTATTGTGTCAAATGACAAAACCATATAAAAACAAAACAAGCTATAATTTTATCAGTTAACCACTTCTATGCTTACGTTTGTTATACTTTCATTTCTGTTATTTGGTGAAATTTGGTATTATCCTGCCCTGGAACATCGCATTGTTCCCACTGAGATGCGTCCTCGCGCCAAAAGAATTTATTATTTAACCATTTTCTCATTTTACCTTACCTTATTGTTTTCTGATTCATTTTATATAACGCACTTTTTGGGATGGGCATCTTCCCTCGTGCTATTATACGGGTATTTTACAAGTCTGCAACAACTCTTATAATCCGGTTGGTTTAGTTTATGTGCTTTTAAACATTTTTCCGATCCAGCCTTCCTTGTTATAATAATGAAAAAAATCGCTTATGGTATTTCCTAAACTTTGATGCGTGGTGTGTGAAAGTTTAGTATTGATATGAATTTTAGCTTCGTAATTACTTTCAAACGGAATGAATTTTTCGACAATGTGCTTTTCAATGAGGCGTTTATGGAATGCGTCTTGGCCGTCAATTTCGGGACGGTAATTATTCAACATGTTCAATAAAATGTAAAATAAATTGCTGTGCTGGCGCAAACAATTGTAGCATTTATTGCACAGCTCTTTAAACGTGTGATAGTGCTTGCTTTCCATTCCACCCATCATGTCAATCATGTCACTCGTAAGCCGAATTTCACTGCCTCCGAATGCATTTTTGGTAATGATTTTCGGGTCGTATCCCAGAATAAAGCTGTAGTCAATGTGAAACAAGTAGCCGTCTTCCGTAATCATAATGTTGTCCAAATGGCGATCCCCAATGCCCAGCAAATAGCTGATCACACAATAGCCCGCACAACTTTTAACAAAACGCTGCCTCAAAATTTCGATGGGAACGGAACCGTTATGTTCAATTATGAAATTTTGTATCGTAAATTTTTGTTTTTCGTGAATGTTGTAAATGGTATGCGCGTTTTGAACTATTTCAACAAAGCCGCTTTTTTCATCCAGCGGCAAAATAGCGTAATTCACCAGATTCAGCTCCAAATTCAGCTCGCGATAAATAATCAAATCCATCATTATAATTATTTTTGTAATGATGTAGTCTTTACGCATGTCTTCCTTTTTATAAAGCGCACTGAAAGCGTAATTGCTGTAATCGTCCCCCTCCCGTTTTATGCAATTGAAATCCATCTTTAATGGACGCGTTGCGCTGTCTTTAATTTCCATGTTGCCCAAATCGACGCCGATGCACAGAGCATTCGGTTGCAAAGGCAGGGATATCGGGTAATTTGCAAAATAGTTTTTATACAACAAATGATCGCGAATAATTTCCTTGAGCGATGCCAAATTGGGTTGCTTGTCGATAATCGTTGCTATATTTTTAAAAAATCCCTCGCTGTTAAGCAGAATTTCGCGGTTATCTTCGCTGTTCATTTTATCCAACAGCTTCAATTTGATATTGTGATACATGGACCGAAAATCCCGATCGCTCATTTGTAAATTTAGTTCCCAATACAGGTAGTTTAAAAATACGTAGTTATTGCTACCTATGTGAATTAAAAAATCGCCCATGGGACACTTGTTTTTTACCTTGTTGTAATAATAACGACAGCTGTAAACCATATACGGTAAATAACTCAATAACTCTTCAATTGGTGCTGTAGCCAAACATTCAAAAATATATTTACGCACTTCCTTTTCTTCTATCAGGGGATACAAGCATACAATCGCATCCTCTGGTTTAAATTGCGGATTGCAATGCCCCACACACATCAAACTTTTACACGCAATTGTGCGCGATTTATATAGTAAATCAATCACCTCTTTTTTATCATAGACGTTGATTTCCTTCCAATTGATGGATTTAATTAATGCTATTAACCATTTTGAATGACCGGACAAATATTTGCGATTTATCCACAGCAGCTGTTTGTCTCGGACCGCGTATTTATGATCCGGCAGGTAAAACTGTATTTGTTTAAAATTATTCAAATAGAATTTTGACATTTTATTCCACGATTTTGAAACGCAGGCCATTTTCATTAAACTCGGTATGTCCAGCATAATGGTGTTGAACACTTTTATTAAATCGCTAATTTCTTTCATATTTTTTATTTTACGATGACAAAAAACGCACACGCGGTTCTCGTTCATTTTATATCCCAACGTTTCCAGCGTCTTGTTTTTTATTGCATCGGGGATGTAATTTTTTAAATCAAACGGGTTTAATTCTGGTTTAGGACAGTTTTCGAAATATTGTGGGATTTCAATTGAATATCCGGAGCATTCATAACAAAATAAACCGCCGCAACTGCGACAATGATGCCGCCTCCTAAAAAAACCAAAAGGCAGCTCGCAGCCCAAGCATTTATTACTGATGTCATCGTGCGCCCACTTGTGCCGGCGTCGTTCATCCAGCGCATCGCCGGCGTTGTCTACGAGATAATACGTTTCATCAGCAGAAGAACGCCGTCGCCGATCGTCTTCATCATCTTCTTCATAACTATTATTATTTGACATGCCTATATTCTAATAATAATTGTTTTATTTTTATTACATTTAATACAAAATTAATTTAACTAAGATTGCCAGACCCACCAATTGAAAAACGCTATCAATTGGTTTTATTACCGTCACCATATTTACCGCCACCGTGTTCCACAACCATTTACCAGCCAGCATCAGCACAAGATACACCGCAACGGTTAAAATAAAAAAAGACCAAACACCGGCAGTTCCATACGCCGATTGAATGGTTTGCATGTCAACATTTTCAGTTCCATTGCTAAACCGTTCATTTTTTATTATTTGTTCAGCAATAAAATTTTCAAGAACTTTTTGAGCCGTCATTGTTATTATAATCATTAGCAACATTTTTTTTATTCAGCATTTTTTTTCTTGGGAAAAAAAACATATTGTCTTCATTAATTATTTCAATTTGGTCATAAAAATTCATGCTTTTGTATAAAAGGAATAAAAGCACAGAAACAATCAAAATAATATAAATAATCATTTAATTAAATAGATCATTTATATCTTTAAATTGTTTTTCGCTAGGGAAAAATTTTTAATTATAACAATC
>Ga0194118_10007669_pt1 | contig 10323 bp, 10 predicted proteins | sample TA2MahsurfametaG_2_FD_148662 | JGI IMG/M metagenome (GOLD analysis project Ga0194118, IMG submission 148662) | Freshwater microbial communities from Lake Tanganyika, Tanzania - TA2015013 Mahale N5 surface | ecosystem: Environmental > Aquatic > Freshwater > Lake | place: Tanzania: Lake... | reverse complement strand
TGCCAGCGGTCGGTGATCAGGCTGGCGCGCAGGCCCCCCCAGGTGGTGTACACCAGAGTACTCGCCGCCACGGCGACGATCACCCAGGCCCCAGGGACCTCTGACAGCAGCGCCGTGATGCCACCGATGGCGGTCAGCTCTGCGGTAATGAAACACAGCATGTAGAGGGCTGACAGCGCGCTAACCCATAGCCGCATCGGACCGCCAAAGCGCTCCTGTGCAAATTCGGCAATCGTACGGCCGCGGGGCATGCGGCGGCGAATTTCAGCCCCGAAGGCGGCGAGCAGGAAAAACGGCAGAGCCGCCCCGAGGGCATAGCCGGCCAGGGCCACAGGGCCAACGAAGGCGCCAATCTCCGGCGGCGCAAAGAGGATCCAGGCGCCCAGGCCCGAGGCGAAGAAAGACAGCCCCAGAGTGCTTGCGCTTTGAGAGCCTCGGGCGGTCAGGTAGTCGTCAAGACTGCTTGCGGCGCTGCCGCCGCGCAAAGCGACCCAAACAAAAAACAAAAGGCAGGCAGCCAAGGCCGCCAGAGTGGCATAAAACATGTCGCGCTTCCTCCGCCGGTATGAGCCGGATCAGGTTCCAGGGTCAGCGCAAGAGCGCAGTCTCAGCCCCTTTCGGGACTCCCCTGGCGACGGGTTGATGATGAATGGAGCGATTGCCCCGCTGGATTATAAAACCGGCCCGGTCTGTCGCCGATCTGCTTTACAAGCCTTAATCGAAGACGGGCGACTCGACCCCCAGCACCTTGTGCAGCTTGGGGCTGGTGGTCGTGTACTGAAGGTGGATCTTGCCCTTTTCCGGAAAGATGATTGCAGCGGCCGCAAATGCGGCCAGGGCGCATTCGTGAAAGCCTGAGAGGATGAGCTTTTTCTTGCCGGGGTAGGTGTTGATATCGCCTACAGCGAAGATACCTGGGATGTTGGTCGAGAATTTTTCGGTATCGACCACCAATTGCTTGCGCTCAATATCGAGCCCCCAGTGGGCGATGGGGCCGAGTTTTGGCGACAACCCAAAGAACACCAGCATGAGGTCCAGCGGCACGACACGGGTCACCCCATCGCCACCGGTCACCTTGGCCCCGACCATGCGACCGTCGCGCTCCTCCAGGCCTGTGACCTGGCCGACGATGAACTGCATTTCATAGGCTTCGCACAGCTCGCGCATTTTTGCGACACTCGCTGGCGCCGCCTTGAAGCCATCGCGGCGGTGCACCAGGATGACGCTCTCGGCCCGATTGGGGCCCTCCGCGGCGAAATTGAGCGTCCAGTCCAGAGCGGAATCGCCACCCCCAACAATCATCAGGTTTCGGCCAGCGAAATCGGCCGGGTTCTTCACCCGATAGAACAGTTGTGTGCCCTCGAACCGATCGAGTCCCTCAACTTTCAGGGTTTTGGGCTCAAAGGCACCCACCCCGGCGGCGATAAACAAGGTCTTGGTCAGGAAGCGAACCCCTTTGCTGGTTTCCACAAAAAACCGGCCGTCCTCCTGTTTTTGCACTGCCGATACGGTCTGCCCCAGGTGGAAGGTGGCGCCAAAGGGGGCGATCTGCTTGAGCAGGGCGTCGGTCAACTCTTTACCGGTACACACCGGTATAGCCGGAATGTCGTAGATGGGCTTGTCCGGATACAACTCAATCGGTTGACCACCAGGATAAGCGAGCGAATCGATGACATGGGCTTTAATCTCGAGCAGGCCGAGTTCGAAGACCTGGAACAGGCCGACCGGGCCGGCACCGACGATCACGGCATCGGTTTCGATCAAGTGTGCGCTTGGGTCGTTGGGAGAGGTCACGGTCTTTTCCTGAGCGCCCATCCGGGGCGTCTCGCCCGGACGGGTTGGGTCTTTTCAGCGAACCAATTCTCCAAGTTTGTCGGTCTTGTCTTTCCAGTCGTCTGCGTCGGGCAGTGGCTGCTTGCGCTTGGTGATACTTTTCCAGCTTGCAAGCTTGGCCAGATCGGCATTGAGCTCGGTAAATGACTGCTGATCTGCGGGGAGGTCTTCCTCTGCATAAATGGCGTTGACCGGGCACTCTGGGATGCACACCGCGCAGTCGATGCACTCGTCCGGGTCAATGACCAGCATATTGGGTCCCTCGCGAAAGCAATCAACCGGGCAGACGTCCACACAATCGGTGTACTTGCAGCGGATGCAGGATTCAGAGACAACGTGAGTCATGACAGGACTTGGAGCAAATAAAACCCGATTTTATGGCCATTCGAGCTGAGCTTCGCCCAGGTCGGGGCGCTGACGGGCGTTGTCCTGGTTCGAGCCGCTGATATAGTGCGCCCGTGCTTGAGCGGCCCCAACCGGGGCGGCATGAATGTGAGGACAACTTTTATCATGGGCATGAGTCGACGGGTTTGGATGGGTGGGGCCATGGCAGTCTGGGCCGGTCATAGCTGGTCTCAAGGGACGCCAGTGCCCATACGGATCGGCGAAATCAACAGCTACTCGGCCATCCCCCAATTCACCCAGCCCTATCGGCAGGGCTGGCAGTTGGCAGTCGAAGAGATCAACCAGTCAGGCGGCCTGTTGGGAAGGGCGGTGGAGGTGATTGCGCGTGATGACGCTGGCAAGCCCGAGGAGGCCCTGCGACACGCGATCGAGCTGACAGCCAAGGTCGATGTGCTGGCCGGCGGCTTTCTTTCCAATGTGGGACTGGCGCTGGCAGATCACGCCCTGAGAAACAAGCGTCTGTTTGTAGCCAGCGAGCCCTTGACCGATGCGATCGTTTGGGAAAAAGGCAATCGGTACACCTTCCGGCTGCGGCCCAGCACTTACATGCAGGCGGCCATGCTGGTGGAGGAGGCGGTGAAGCTTTCGGCACGGCGTTGGGCAACGATTGCGCCCAACTACGAGTATGGGCAAAGCGCTGTGGCCAGCTTCAAGGAGCTTCTCAAGGCTAGGCGTCTGGATGTGGAGTTCGTCAGCGAGCAGTGGCCTGCCCAGGGCAAGCTCGAAGCAGGCACCACCCTGCAGGCTACTATGGCCGCGCGGCCAGAGGCCCTTTTCAATGTGACCTTTGGCGCCGATCTGGCGCGGCTGGTCAGAGAGGGTAATCAGCGCGGCATCTTCCCCAAGCTGCCAGTGGTTTCACTGCTCTCGGGTGAACCGGAGTACCTGGAGGTCCTCAGGGACGAAACGCCGCGCGGCTGGATCGTCACTGGCTATCCCTGGGACCAGATCGACACGCGAGAGCACGCCAGCTTTGCCGCCAATTACATGCGCCGTTTCAATGAAAACCCCAAGCTCGGATCCGTCGTGGGCTACGCCACCATGCAGGCGATCTTTGCGGCCATACGCAAGGCTCGCTCTCTGGACAACGAGAAGTTGGTCGAGGCCATGCGTGGCCTGCAGTTCAGCACCCCGTTCGGTCCGGCGGAGTTTCGTGCGATCGACCATCAATCCACTCTGGGAGCCTACGTTGGCAAGCTTGATCTGCGCGGCAATCGAGGCACCATGGTGGACTGGCGCTATGCAGAGGGTCGCCGGTACTTGCCCAGCGATGCCTATGTCCGAGCCCGGCGGCCGGCTCAAGCGATGCGCTGACGATTCGCAGCTGCCCAAGCTCGCTGCGAAACGGTTAAAATCTTTGGTTTTCTGGCGGTGCTGACTTGGGGGCAAGTCGGATCCGCCGGGCCGTCAGCAAGCCTGCGGGTTTTGGGGAGGGCCACCTTGGGTGGTCGTGCCCAGAACTGGGAGGCGGACGGTCGTTTCGTAGAACGCGCTCGGCGCATCTGTGAAGGCAAAGCCTGTGGCAAGAACTGAAACCAAGACCGCCGTCCTGCCGGATGGCCTGCGATACAAGTCCAAAGTCTCGGGTTCGCCCTTCGTGGCTACCACTTCGTTTGGTAGCGCGACCATGTCCTGTTTTCTCTGTGGCAAACACAGACCGAGGTCGATGATGGGCACCAAAAAAGTGCTCGGCAAGGCGCAGGCGGTTTGCGCGCCCTCGTGCAAGGAACTCGACGCGCAGTTGAGCAAAAAATAAGCGCGGGGCGGTCAGCCGCTGAAGAAGCTTTTGAGTTTGTCCGTCCAGCCCTCTTCTGTGGGCGTGTGACGCGCACCGCCCTTTCTGAGGGAATCATCGAAGTCCTTGAGCAATTTGCGCTGATGCTCGGTGAGCTTGATCGGCGTTTCGACCGCGATGTGGCAGTACAAGTCGCCCGGGTAGCTTGACCGAATACCTTTGATGCCCTTGCCGCGCAGTCGAAATTGTTTGCCTGCCTGCGTGCCCTCCGGGAGGTCGATGGCCGCCTTGCCAGACAGGGTGGGCACCTCGATTTCTCCGCCCAGTGCCGCCCGGGGAAAGCTGATGGGGACCACGCAGTGGAGATCGTCTCCGTCGCGCTCGAAAATGTCGTGTTTTTTGATGCGGATCTCGATGTAGAGATCGCCGGCAGGTCCGCCATTGGTGCCCGGTTCGCCGTTGCCCGAGGAGCGGATGCGCATGCCGCTGTCTATTCCCGCGGGAATCTTGACTTCCAGAGTTTTGTGCGCCTTGAGTTTGCCCACGCCGTGGCAGGCAACGCAGGGTTCTGCAATCAGCTTCCCCGTACCACGACATTGCGGGCAGGTCTGCTGAACGCTGAAAAACCCCTGCCGCATCTGCACCACGCCAGCGCCATTGCAGGTGGTGCAACTGACCACCTTGGTACCCGGCTTGGCCCCCGATCCCGAACAGGTCCGGCAATCGTCCCAGCTCGGGATGCGGATTTGCGCATCCTTGCCGGCCGCCGCCTCTTCCAGCGACACCTCCATCGCGTAGCTGATGTCATTACCACGGAACACCTGGCGCCCGCCACCGCGCCGGCCGCCACCAAACACATCGCCAAAGATATCGCCAAAAGCCTCCGCGAAGCCGCCGAAGCCTTCGGCTCCTGCGGCGGGCCCGCGCATATTCGGGTCGACGCCCGCATGGCCGTACTGGTCGTAGGCGGCCCGCTTGCTGCCGTCTGAAAGGACTTCGTAGGCTTCTTTGGCCTCTTTGAATTTTTCCTCGGCGGCCTTGGCCGCCTCGCCCTGATTGCGGTCAGGGTGGTACTTCATGGCCAGCTTGCGGTAGGCCTTCTTGATGTCCTCGTCGCTGGCGTTGCGAGGCACACCCAGGGTGTCGTAAAAGTCTTTTTTGGCCATGAAACCGTAGGTTCAGTCGTCAATACATTGGAGCAAGGTCATGAAAGAAAGCGCAGTCCTGATAACCAGGGGCTGCGCTTGAGCGAAGAGGCTGGTGTCAATGAGATTGCCACCAGCCGCCCTGGCGAGGCTCAGCCTCGCTTGACTTCCTTGACCTCGGCGTCCACCACATTATCGTCTTGCGCCTTGCCCGCGCCATCGGCCGCAGCCTGAGCGCCTGCGGCACCGGCCGGTCCCTGGGCAGCCTGGGCGGCCTGCATATCGGCATACATCTTCTCGCCAAGCTTCTGACTGGCCTCGGTGAGCGCTTTGGAGCACGACTCAATGGTGGCTTTGTCATCCCCCTTGAGCGCGGCCTCCATCTCGGCGACAGCTTTCTCGATTTTTTCCTTCTCAGCCGCCTCGAGCTTGTCGCCATACTCGCCCAGCGACTTCTTCACGCTGTGCACCAAAGCGTCTGCGTTGTTCTTGACTTGGACAAATTCGACCTTTTCCTTGTCAGCCTCGGCATTGAGTTCGGCGTCTTTGACCATTTGCTCGATCTCGGCCTCCGACAGGCCCGAGTTGGCTTTAATGGTGATTTTGTTCTCCTTGCCGGTCCCCTTATCCTTGGCGGTGACATGCAAGATGCCGTTTGCATCGATGTCAAATGTCACCTCGATCTGCGGCGTACCGCGGGCGGCCGGGGGAATGCCTTCGAGATTGAATTCGCCCAGGCCCTTGTTGGCCGCTGCAATCTCGCGCTCGCCCTGGAATACCTTGATGGTCACGGCCGGCTGGTTGTCCTCGGCGGTGGAGAAGGTCTGCGCGAACTTGGTCGGGATGGTGGTGTTCTTCTTGATCATTTTGGTCATCACGCCGCCCATGGTCTCGATGCCCAGGGACAGCGGGGTGACATCGAGCAGCAGCACATCGGTGCGGTCGCCCGAAAGCACCTGGCCCTGGATGGCAGCCCCCACGGCCACGGCTTCGTCGGGGTTCACATCCTTCCTGGGCTCTTTGCCGAAGAACTCCTTGACCTTCTCCTGCACCTTGGGCATGCGGGTCATGCCCCCGACCAGGATCACATCTTGAATGTCGCTGGTGCTGACACCCGCATCCTTGATGGCCACGCGGCAGGGCTCGATGGTGCGGGCAACCAAGTCGTCCACCAGGCTCTCGAGCTTGGCCCGGGTCATCTTGATGTTCAGGTGCTTGGGACCGGTGGCATCGGCGGTGATGTAAGGCAGATTGATGTCGGTGGCGGCCGACGAGGACAGTTCGATCTTGGCTTTTTCCGCGGCCTCCTTCAGGCGCTGCAGGGCTAAAACATCCTTGGACAGGTCCACGCCTTGCTCCTTCTTGAACTCGGCGATGATGAAGTCGATGATGCGCTGGTCAAAATCTTCTCCGCCGAGGAAGGTGTCGCCGTTGGTGGAGAGCACCTCGAACTGCTTTTCGCCGTCCACATCGGCAATCTCGATGATGGACACATCAAATGTGCCGCCACCCAGGTCATAGACGGCGATCTTGCGGTCGCCCTTGGACTGCTTGTCCAGGCCGAAGGCCAGCGCTGCTGCGGTGGGCTCGTTGATGATGCGCTTGACATCCAGTCCGGCAATGCGGCCGGCGTCCTTGGTGGCCTGGCGCTGAGCGTCGTTGAAGTAAGCCGGTACGGTGATGACCGCCTCGGTGACGGTTTCGCCCAGGTAATCCTCGGCGGTTTTTTTCATCTTGCGCAGCACTTCGGCGCTGATCTGCGGCGGCGCGAGCTTGTTGCCACGCACCTCCACCCAGGCGTCGCCATTGTCGGCCTTGGTGATGGAATAGGGCATCAGGTCGATGTCCTTCTGAACTTCTTTCTCAGCGAACTTGCGGCCGATCAGGCGCTTGACCGCGTACAGCGTGTTCTTGGGGTTGGTCACGGCCTGGCGCTTGGCCGAAGCCCCGACCAAAATCTCGCCATCGTCCTGGTAAGCAATGATGGACGGGGTGGTGCGAGCGCCTTCAGCGTTCTCGATCACCTTGGTGTTGTTGCCCTCCATGATGGCGACGCAGCTGTTGGTGGTGCCCAGGTCGATACCGATGATTTTTCCCATGATGTGTTTCTCCGAAGTATTGGTGTGTTTCGAGGCCGCATGGGCCGCGTGGGTAGTCTTGTGGGGAATATGTGGATAAGTACTGTTTTTTCAAGCTGGGCAGGCGCTACTTGGGGGCGGCGACGGTCACCAGGGCGGGTCTGAGTACACGGTCAGCGATCAAATAGCCCTTTTGCAGTACAGACACCACCGTGTTGGGTTCCTGGTCAGCGGGGACCATGCTGATGGCCTGATGCTGATGGGGGTCGAAGCGGGTTCCCGCCGTTGGAGCGATCTCCATGACCTTGTGGCGCTCGAGCGCGCTCTTGAGCTGCGCCAGCGTAGCCTGGGTGCCGCTGCGAATTTGATCGACGCTGGCGTCCTTGATTTGCAGCCCCGCTTCCAGGCTGTCGGCCACCGGCAGCAGGCTTTCGGCAAAGCTTTCGACCGCGAATTTGCGGGCTTTGGCAATCTCTTCCTCGGCCCGCCGACGGGCATTTTCTGTTTCGGCCTTGGCCCGGAGATAGCTGTCGGCCACCTCCGCGTTTTTGGCCTTGAGAGCCGCCACTTCCGCCTGCAGGTCGTTGGGGGTGGGGCCACCTTCGGCCCTGGGCTCGACCGCCTGAGCCTCGGCAACATGCGGGTCGGGTCCTTGATTTGTCTGGTTTTTTTCGGCGTCGGTCATGCTGTGCGCACTGGGATAACTAGAACCACCTTGAGATGGGGACGGGGCCGCCGATTTCAAGTCAGCCGGCCCACGCGGTTGCGTAATTACAAGTAGATCTTGCGCAACAGGCTCTTGAGCGTTCCTTGCTCCTTTGGCGAGAGCCTGTGGGCCACGCCTTTTTCCAGTGCTCGGGCTGTGCTCTCGGCCTCGTTCATCAAGGCGTGCCCCTGTGGCTTCAGGTGAAGTCCCTGGGCGCGACGGTCGCTCGGGTGGGGGCGGCGTTCGAGCAGGCCGCGCTGCTCGAACTGGTTGATGATGCCCACCATATTGGGCGGCAGCAGTCCCAGAGCGTTGCAGAGCTGACGGGCAGTCACCCCGGGGTTGTGGTGGATCAAGGAGAGCACAGAGAAGTCGACCGGCCGCAGTTCGAAAGGCGCCATGCGATCAAGGAAGACGCTGATGACCGCCAGCGCGGCGCGGCGCGCGTTGTAGCCGATCAGGCTTTCCAGAAAGCGGACGTCGAGCTGCTCCGGAGCGCCTACGCTGGGTCGGCCTGTCGATTTCTCGCAGGCTTGGTTCGCTCGTGGCCTGCGCTCAGTCTTGAAGTCCTTCACGAGGTCGTCAGGAGGGCTGAAATTCGGAAATCAGACGCTTCAAAGGCATCGGGTCTTGATGTCGTGTGGAACGGGGATGGCCTTGATGCGCGACGGGTCGTCGGGATGTCGAATACAAAAGGCCCGCACTTCGGTGCCCTCGCAAAGCACCGTGTCTCCCCGCTTGACCTGATGGCGGTGGACGAAGACTTTTTCGCGCCACTCCTGGATGCCGGTGTAGACCTGTAAGCGCTCGCCGTAGGTGGCCGGGCGTATGAAGCGAGTCTGAATTTCCAGCAGCGGGGTCCCGATGATGCCCGTGGTCTTGCTGAGTTCCCGCCATGGCGGAATGCCGCACTGGATGAAAAAATTCAGCGAGGCCGCATCCATCCACTTCGAAAAATTGGGGAAGAACACGATACCGGCCGGATCGCAGTCGCCGAACATCACCTCTACCTCGTAAATCACCGTTTTACTCATGTTTGTCTTGTAGCTAGCGCGGCGCCATACGCAGGGCTCCATCAAGGCGTATGGTTTCGCCGTTGAGGTGATCGTTATGCACGATGTGGGCAGCCAGTTCGGCAAATTCTTCAGGCTTGCCCAGCCGCTGAGGAAAGGGAATGCTGGCCGCCAAGGAGGCCTGCACCGTCTCGGGCAGGGTGCGCAGCAGGGGCGTGGCAAACAGGCCGGGGGCGATGGTGCAGACCCGTATGCCGTACTGAGCCAGATCGCGCGCCATGGGCAGGGTCATACCCACAATGCCTGCCTTGGAGGCGCTGTAAGCCTGCTGGCCCACCTGACCGTCAAAGGCGGCTACTGAGGCGGTCATAACCATGACCCCTCGTAGCCCATCTTGCAGGGGCTCGAGGCGGGCGCACGCGGCGGCGAACAGGCGCGCCGCGTTATAGCTGCCGATGAGATTGACCCGGACCACTTTGTCGAAGTCGGCCAGCGGTGCAGCCTGACCCTCCTTGTCGACGACTCGCTTGGCTGTTCCGATGCCGGCCATGTGCATCAGGATGCGGGCCGGGCCGTGCGCGCCGGAGGCCGCTGCGAGTGCCAGACTCATGCTGCGCTCATCACTGACATCGCAGGCCACTGCCAGACCGTCAATGTCGCGGGCCACCCGCTCAGCTTGATCGAGTTGTAGATCGAGGACCGCCACCTGGGCGCCCAGGCGTGCCAATTCCCGGGCAGTGGCTTCTCCCAAGCCGGACCCACCGCCCGTGACGAGGGCTGAAGTACCTTCAATTTTCATCGGTCATCCTTTAAGGGGGCTGGCCCTCAGGTCGGGGCATCGGAGTTTTCAATCAGTAAGGCGATGCCTTGGCCGCCGCCCACACAGGCGCTCGCGATGCCCCAGCGATGGGCCGAGCGTCTCAGTTCGCGTGCCAGGGTGAGGGTTAAGCGTACGCCGGTGCAGGCCAGCGGATGGCCCAGAGCGATGGCACCACCATTGACATTGAGGCGATGCAAGTTCAAGCCGAGCTCATGACTGACTGCGAGGGTTTGGGCGCCCTGTGCTTCGTTGATCTCGAAGCGGCCGATCTGTGCCAGGCTCAAGCCGCATCGATCGAGCAGCAGGCGTATGGCCGGCGCCGGCCCGATGCCCATGATTTCGGGGGGAACGCCCACGACGGCGGCAGCCACCACCCGGGCTATCGGTTTTTGGGTTCGTGACCGCGCATAGGCCCCCGATGCGACCACGCAAGCGGCCGCTCCATCGACCAAAGCCGAGCTGTTGCCGCCGGTTTGCACCCCCCCTTCATACACTGGCTTGAGGCGGGCCAGCACCTCGACGGGTGAGACGCGCGGGTGGGTGTCTGTTGCCACTTCGCCGGCTTTACCCTGCAGCGAAATGCCGCGC
>Ga0194118_10007667_pt1 | contig 10324 bp, 9 predicted proteins | sample TA2MahsurfametaG_2_FD_148662 | JGI IMG/M metagenome (GOLD analysis project Ga0194118, IMG submission 148662) | Freshwater microbial communities from Lake Tanganyika, Tanzania - TA2015013 Mahale N5 surface | ecosystem: Environmental > Aquatic > Freshwater > Lake | place: Tanzania: Lake Tanganyika... | reverse complement strand
TGTTCGTCCCCTGACCGTTGTACTTGCCATCCTTCCACTCACCGACGTACTTCGCGCCGTCGGGGGATGTATACGTCCCCTGACCGTTACGCTTCCCGTCCAGAAACTCACCGACGTACTTCGCGCCGTTGGGGAATGTGTTCGTCCCCTGACCGTTACGCTTCCCGTCCAGAAACTCACCGACGTACTTCTCGCCGTCGGGGGATGTATACGTCCCCTGACCGTTTGGCTTGTCATCCTTCCACTCACCGACGTACTTCGCGCCGTTGGGGAGTGTGTGCGTCCCAAAGCAATTCGTCCATACAACCGACGTATCCGTCGGACATGGAGGCAGTGAAGACTGCGCGTTGGTAGTCAGCGACAAAAAAACCATCGGAAAAATACTGCATTTTTTCATTTCATTTTAAAGCGATAAATACTAGGCCCTCCGCGAATCCACTTCCCTATGACGTATCAACGAAGATAGCTACCTACAGGGATAGTCCGACTCTTTTAAGTCCATCGGGCTAATCAAAGTTCCATTTTCGAAAATTCCTTTTTGAGTTACGACACAATTAACATATAGTATTCCGACCTTTAGGTCACCGTCTTTCCAATCACCAACTTGCCGTATCTCACTGCCAAAACTTTGAGTAATTTTCGCTCCAGCACCGTTGAGTTTATTTTTCGAGAACGTCCCAACGTATTGCGAACCATCCGACTCGCGGAGCGACCCCTCCCCCACGAGCACACCATTAGTAAAACGCCCTTTTGCAACTTTTCCGTCCGACCAAGTCTTCGTACCTTGGCCCGTCTGCGCGTTGTTTCTAAACGAGCCCACATACTTCGTCCCGTCGGGCGATGAAAGTGCTCCCTGCCCCGTCAGCGTCAAAGATTGGTGCTCGCCTTCGTAAATTCGACCGTTAACGTAGGTTATCTTCCCTTTCTTATCAGGGATATCGTTAACGAACAGGCCCTCGTATCGTTTGACGTCTCCAGCGGCGCTGGTGTATGGCGGATCGAAGGTATCTAACCCGAAGCAGTTATTCCAAACGACCGACGTATCCGTTGGGCACTCGGACGAGCTTCCCGTACTCGGCTCGCCAGAATCAGGAATTGGAATCGGGTCGGTATCAGGTGTAGACCCTTCGACTGGAACATCCGGCGAGGCGCCTCTTTGGTTGAACCAGATTGCGCCAATAAAAAAAATAGAGACTACCGCAACCAGACCCCAACGATCCCATTTCGGTTGCGACAGCGGCTCAGGTTGCGGCGACTCAGGCTCGGGTGCTGGCTCAGTTCGCTGCGGCTCAAACCTCATCAATTGCCGAAACTCCGCGACTGACTGAGGGCGTTCCGCTGGCTTAAAGCCCAATGAAGCGTCCACCGCTTTAAGAAGGCCCGCGCTGTACTGTCCTTGCCGCGTTTGTTCGAGAGACACTAAAGAGTCCTGGAACGCGCGCGATGACGCCGCAGGCGGCCGTTTTCCGGTCATCAACCGATACAGCGTCGCACCCAGCCCATAAATGTCGGTCCATGGACCAAGCTTACCGACATCAATATCCGCACTCTCTTGCTCAATCGCAGCATAACCGGCTGACGCAACTTTCACGCTTTTTGTATGGCTCGAGATCGCTTGTCGGGCAGAGCCGAAGTCAAGCAAAACGACCGTGCCATCACTCTTAACAAAAATGTTCGAAGGTTTGATATCAAGATGAAGCAAGCGCGTGCGATGAACCTCATCGAGACCGTCTAACAGCTGCTGAACGATAGGGTTCAGTACACTTTCCGAAAGCGGTCCACGGGTTTTAGCCAGCGACTCTAACGACTCCCCATCGCAATACTCCATTACGAGATAGGCAGTGCCGTTATCTCGAATGAAACGAATCGCCCCGACAATATTTTTATGCCTGAATCTCGTTAAGCTTCGCGCTTCTTCGACAAAGTGATTCATTCCCCAGTCAAAATCGGCTCGATCCTGATCGTCTTGATTTGGAATGACCGTTCGCCCGGAATCACGATGCGCGAACTCTTTAGGGAAGTACTCCTTGATTGCAACATCACGCGCTAAATTCTCGTCGAAGCCGAGATAAGTGATTCCGAAACCACCCTGACCGAGCACCCTCTTTATTCGGTACTCCCCGATTACCGATCCAATACTAAGTTCTCGCGGCATAAGCTAGGACCCGAAAATACTAAGTTCAATCGGCCCGATGGTTAGCGTGCCATTAGCGGGGAATCGCAGGGGCTCTCCGGACAATTTCTGGCCATTCAGGAAAGTCCCGTTCGCCGACCCGAGATCTCGGATAAAAACACCCGCGCTAGATACTGAGATCTCCGCATGCCGTCTCGACACGCCGTTATCAACAATCACCAAGTCGCATACATCTCGATTGCGGCCGATGACGAACGTCTGGCTCCCGCGGGAGCTCACATTAAACTCTAAACGCACAATGTTACCCATCGAGTCAAAGCCAGACAGCACCCATCGACTTGCGTTTAAGTCATCTCCAATATCGGTGTTCCGATAATTCTCGCCGAATTTCGGGCTTAAGTCTTGTCGGCTCACCGCCGGCGCTCCGTAACGATTTGCTCCAAGACTCCCGGGAAGGCAATAAAAAACAATCAGTGCGACAGAAACACCGAAGAGTCCGAGCCAGATAAAACCGACGACCACAGCTAGAGCGTCATTTTCCGATTTCTCGATCGATATAGCTAGTACGACAAAAAGCAGAAAGAGTATCCATCCGAGAAATATTCCCCATAACCACCACCCGCTTCTATCGGTATCGTGTAAACGCCGCACCGACAAAGCAAGAGAAGGGAAAAAGGTACCAACTACAAAGAGCGTTGCCAGAGGACCGGTACCCTCCAAAGAAGTTCGTCCCCAACCGATAGCGATATCAACCATCACGCACCCGAACCCTAAAACGAAAGAGAATAAAGTCCACCACCAAAACTCGGATCGTGATGCCCGGCCGCTGAAGTCAAAATACTTTTTGAAACCAGACTTAACTGCGTCACCAAATGTCATTGCCGGCCCATCGCAGAACTAACCCTAACCTGAAGGGTAACTGTACCTAAGGTAACAACCCCCGACCTTGTGACGCGCATCGGCGACTGACCACACGACTGGCCGTTCACTTTAGTGCCGTTACTTGAACCAAGATCTGCACACCAAAGCTCGCCTTGAGCAACAAATAACTTGGCGTGATGGCGCGATACCGTCGAATCTGAGATCACGATGTCGCACGATGTATCCCGACCAAGAACCAATGGGCTCGACTCAGTATGTCGATGCTCGATAACGGTGATTCGCAGACTGTCATTAGAACTCGTGAACCCGGCAAGCTCCCACTGGTTCGAGCGTCGCTCAACAGGCGCCTGCTCTAGAGCAGGTCTACGATCTCTACCTCGGATAACAACAGCAACCGCTGCGCCGAAAACAGCTACCGCTCCAATTACAAACGCGAGAAGAGTGAGGACGTCCGATCCATCTTCGGCACTGCCGACTGTCTCAGATTTCGCTGAATTAGCGCCGGTCTCACAGCCGCTCCGGATCTCCTCCGGATTCGCCCCGTTATCTTTCGCAAACCAAAACGCTGCGGGCGCTTGGATTGCATAGCTGAATCCTTGGACATTGACGGTATCACCCTTACTCGTTTCTTCAATGGCACCTGCGGCGCTGATGCCGACTAAATTTCCACACCCGTCAATTAAGGCACCCCCGCTGCTTCCTCCGCTCGTTACAGCAGTGTGCTGCACGAGCGGCCAGTTTGGGTTATTTGGTAAGTCCCTGGTCAGCAACCGGCTAACAATCCCTTGAGTCACGGTCGCCTCAACGAAGCGCTGATTAATGTCTTCGTAAGTACCGCCTGGCAAATCGGCAGCAGCAGGAAAGCCAATGGCGAAAACTACTTGACCCTTCGCGAGTACTTTTGTGGTCATTGAAACAGTTGGAGTTTCAATTCTGAGTACGCGTAACAGAGCTAAATCTTTGGCTCGATCTTGTGCAACTACTTCCGCTTCGTCATCGCGAACCTCACCAGCTGACGTTTTCCATTGCACGTAAACTTTATCGGCTCCGACGACCACATGCTCATTGGTTAAAATAAACCCTGCGCGGTCGATCACTACCCCTGACCCGACTGCGTTGAACTCCAGACGTGTGCCTTTCTGATCGAGATTAATCACCCGCACAACACTTTGCTCGGCTCTATCGATCACCGATGACGCGAAAGCTGTCGGGGCGTCGGCTACGAGAAACGCTGTAACAGCAACGAATGCAGCGGCACTACTGACTCTTATCATTCTTTTTTTCTTCAGGTTGCGACTGTAAAGGAAATGCAGGCCCCGGACCGGGCGTTAAACTGCCATTACCTGGCACAGCATTTGGGGGCTTAATTTGAGGGACTCCGGGACTGCCGGGAACTGGCTCTTTAGCCTTTAACTCCGGCGTCGCCGTAGCGCCATTACCCACCGAATCTCCCGATGGTTTCTTCACAGTTTCGACTGGCTCCGCCTTTTTCTGAGGCGAAACTTCTTGGGGCAGTGCGGGGTTCGGTACTGGGCCAGTCGGGGGCACATCCGCCGGTACTTTCTGCCCCTCTCCTAACGATGGAGGGACGCCAAGGTCGCCTTCTACAACTGGTTTTGATTTCTCACTTTCGCTCTTATTGGACCTCGAACCAGGCGACACTCCTTTACCGGCACTCTCATTACGCCGCTTCTTTGAATCCGGCTCCGCGGGTTCCGTAGCCGGTGTCTTAGGCGAGACATCCTCGTTGCGAGCCGTCGAATCGGGAATATCAACAGGCTGCGGTACAGTTGAGCCCGGTACCTCGCCGCTAATCTTGGGAATCTCGAACGCCCTGACCTTATCTGCCACTGTGGACAAAGTCCCCGCGGGCGGCGCTACAGACAAAAAACCACTTCCCAAACCGATACCAACGAGTAACGAGATAACGGCGGCGCTGACGCCAAACGCCAAGCGCCATGACGAATTTTTTTGAGATCTTACCTCGCTGCTCGAGGACTGCTCGATTAGAACTACCGCGATTGTGGTGTTGTCTTGACGTCGCTTATTTTTATCACTCACCGCCCCGAGCAACTTATTCACAATTGCCCGCGCACCTGCCGACTTCTGCGCACTCACTAAAACGGCAATCTCTTTTTCGGCCAAAGTAAGCAACCCATCGGAGGCAAGAATTAAGACATCCCCCCTTCGAAGCGGCTCCGGGACATCCTTGACATCAACTAAGTCAATCGGAGCACCGGATACTGCTGATCGCAGTGCGTTTCGATCTCGATGGCCTGCGGCTTCCTCTGACGTCAACTTTCCTTTTTTTACGGCGTCGTCTAGCAACGGCGCCATGGAATGATCTTCATTGAGGCGGTGAACCTTTCCGTCCCTCACGCGCAGTAGTAACGAATCACCAACGCTAATCCACGAGACGCCCTCTTCGGACACCACCGCAGCAACTAGGGTACTTCCCATACCCTCGAGTTCCGAATTTTTTTTGCCGATTACTTCGAGATCCTTATTTGCGCGCTCTAACGATCCAAACAAACGAAACGGCGTCTTTATCTGCGCGTAGTCGGTGAAGAACGCGCTGACAAATGCATCCACACTCGTACGAGAGGCAACCTCCCCACCCTGATGACCCCCCATGCCATCCGCAAGGACCACCAACAACGATTTGCCGTCATTGAACGACCGATGCGTGACCGCATCTTCTTGGCGCTCCCGAGCACCGAGTATCTGGTCGGAGAACACTCCGTCATTCGCGCGAACCAGAGTTGGATTCATATAGCGCCCTCGGATGGCGGGAATTCGTTACTACCAGCCAAACTCAGCACTGCAAAATGGGACAAAGCAAAGCTTTGTTTGACCGATACCAATCACTTCCCGTCCCTTTAACTCCATCGGCTGCAGCACCGGCTCATCGCCCACGTACGTGAGATTCGCGCCACCCCCGTGTTGGATGAAGAAACGCCGCCCTTTATGGTCGTAGGTCACTACGGCATGTCGATCTCTAGAAATTTCACTATCGCCAAAGTTAAGCGAAATGCGCTCAGACTCGCTCCGCCCAATGCCGTTAACACCGAAACCAATCGGGCACGATTTACCCCTTCCTGGTCCATCAATCACGACTAACCAACCGACAACAAGCTCCGCGTCTTTGTTGGAAGCCACTGCTCCGTCGGATGTTGTCGACTTTGGTCGATAGATCGTCGTCTTCGGATCCGTATCATCGTCTCCGCCCGAACCAGTCGAGCCAATCTTGACCGTCTTATCACTGGAGAAGTCCGGTCTACGCATAATTCGTGTCGTGTCATCGTCCGCCATAAATCCTCCCTCCGACTAGTCAAACACTTTGAACTGCAAACGAACCTCAGCTAGCTCAACAATATCGCCGTCATGCACGTCTATCGCTGTCACGGAAACACCATTAACCATCGTTCCATTCGTTGATCCCAGATCTGACAGCCTGAAAAGGCCTTCCCGGGTCCGATGTAGCTCGGCATGCCGCCCCGAAACAGATGAGTTTGTTATCACAATGTCGTTTTGAGCGGCTCGTCCCAACGTCACAGCGGCTCGTCGCACCTCGTACCGTGTCTCATCACCGTCGAGTCCGCGGAACTCTGCTACCAGCCGGTTTTCAATCTCCCGCTCACGCCTCAATCGGCGATACCGGATAAAGCCCCAAATTCCACCGGCGACAACTAAGGCACCCGACGCAAGTGCCCACCAGTAAGCCACTAAAAAATCTTTCACTTTTTCTGGTGTTCCGCGACGATCTGGGAACTCGAAATCCGTTTGTACTTTTGTCGTCTTCTTACCAGCGTCGATCAAATTTACCGACACTGTTTGCTTGCCGTAGTACGCCGATCCATCGAAGGTGACACGACCACCTACGTCGACCAGAGATAGAATCTGCGTCTGCAGATCTACAGGAACGTTTTTGTCACTTAGGTCGATGAAAACGCCGCCAGTTTTGTCCGCCATTACCCGCAGCGACTGCATAGCTGGAGAGTCTGAAGGGCGCTCTGCGATCCCTAGTGTCACTACGGGAACATTTAGACGCTTAGCCTGGGCGACAACGTCTTCCAAGCGGTACGCAGTATCCTCAGCTTTACCATCAGACACCACGACCAACACCTTCCGCTCCGCCCGCTCATCTGTGAGCTTTTCAAGCGCCAAAGACACTGTTCGATTGAGTTCTGTCGACGCCCCAACCGCCGAGAACGGCATATTTTCTGATCGCAAATCCGAGCGAGGCGTCTGAAACGGGAAGAACACGCTCAAGGATTGCGCGAAGGTTGCCAAGCCGATAACGACATGTTCGGGCCGACTTCCAATAAGTCCATCAACTATCTTTGGATAAAGCTCGCTAGTTGTTTTATTCCGACGAGGATCGCTGACGTCAAATACTGCAAGCAGGGCTGTTCTTTGTCCCTCGCTCGGATACTTTTTTATACTGTCACGGTCTACGTTTATCTTTTTTTGCGCCACATCGACCGTTAGCTGACTGGGCCGAAATGAAGCATCGTGTCGGTAGTCGCATACCACAATTGATTTTTTCTTTTGAGCCTTGTCTGCACTGGAGGAGCTCGACTTACAGACAACACTTGATCCGGCGTGATTCAAATCCGGAAGGACAACTTCAGCCCGTACTCCTGATGTCACAGCGTACAGCGATACGACGGTGCTCAGTATCAAGAACGGAATTTTGTCTATCTTTTTCATGTGACCAACCACTCAAAATGGTCCAGCCAAACCCGATCAACGATTCGGGTAGAGCCATAGAATCATCAGGGTATCGCATCGTCCGACGCGATGCACCTCGAGAACTCTGGGGTGCCAGGTCGAAGACCTTTTTGGAGGCATTTATCGACCAGGCTCGGGCCGGTGTTAGAACTGGAGTTCCGCGAAGCCCGTCGGGTCCGCTCCAACTCCGCCTCGAGTGTCTTGATTTTTTCTTTGGCTGCCGCTAAGTCCCTCTCTAAACGAAAAACGTCATCCTGCGACACCGGACGCCGTTTAGGGTCGCTAACCGCCCATCGCTTTACGGCCTCGAACGGTAGCTCACCTACGCGAGGAAATAACATGGGATCGATGGCCTCCTCTCGAACAAATGAGCCGCGCCACAATCCCTGACGAACCACTTGCCCAGTCGACGCATACTCAATTCCGTATCCATTCCTTGTGCCCTGCGCAAACTGACCGACGAATTTGCTTCCCTCTCTGGTGGTGTACCGACCTAAGCCATGAAACGACCCTTGATAGAATTCGCCGTAGTAGTTATCGCCCATAGAGAGTGAATACACCCCACGACAGAAACTCCACTGCGCTACGGGCTGATCGTTGCTACAGATCGGCGGCTCTGCAGCTAGAGCCCTCGTGCAACCAAAAAATAGAAACGTAAAAACGAGTTGTAGTGAATTTTTATTGATCACTTGTCGCTCGTCCCCCTTGCGCAATACAGTTTGAGAACTCTTGACTGCCCGGCTTGAATCCGCGGCTCAGACACTGCTGAACAACTAAAATCCCCGGTTGCTTAGCACTACCGCCTTGCGATTGAACTTTTTTCTCGAGATCTTCGTTTCTCTTTCGTAACGCATCAAGTTCGCGGGTTTGGTTTTCTAAATCGCGGATGCGCCGCTCGGCTTCTTCGAGCTTTACATTCGGAGTCGGAGCTGTTTTTCGCGTCGAATCTTCACTCCAAAAATCACCAAACGAGGGGACTTCTCTTTCATCGACGTACTTTGCTGTAACTAGCTCTCTATTCCATACGCCTTCTCGAAGTTTTCGGTCGTCAAGCGCATATTCGATCCCCAAACCAAGACGATTTCCGTAAGCAAATTCTCCCGAATAAACTGTTGCAAAGCGCTGTGAAACTAATCGACTACGTCCATGGTAGCTGCCGCGCTGGAACTCTCCCGTATACGATTCCACGCCCGGGATTAATAGGGTCCCTACGCAGTCGTTCCAACGAGAAGAGTCGTAACCGCCGCACGCGGGAAGCGCCCGTGCAAAAGGCGGCAAGAAGTACATAGCCAGCGCGACAGCAAACGAAAACGGTACAGAACGCCTCATTAAGACACCACCTCGCCGGACCTCGTTCACTGATTTCACTGGTTAGCCACGCACTTTGAAAAGTCTACCGTGCCTGGTTTCAATCCGCGCGCGATACAACGTACTGCGGGGTGATCAGAGTTTTCGTTCATACGATTCGGTGGCGTGCGCGGCCTGAGCGGAACAGATGGTTTATTCGGCAAGCCGAGGATCGCGCACAGCTGGCGCGTCATTGCTGACACTACGAGGTTCGATCCAGGAGAGCTCCACGGAACGTCTTCATCTAGTTCCGACAGCTCCGCCCACTTCTGAGACAGCGGCGAGCTTCGGAAAGCCGAACTACTGCAATTCGTCTCAAAAACAAAGAAATAGGTGTCTTGCGAGGGAGTGGCGGGAGGCGCGCCCGACGGAGACGACCAGTACAGCCGCGTTACGACAACGTTCTTATCTGTAGGGCGATAAGTAAGGTATGGAAAAAAGTACCAGCCTTTCTCGTTGTCCGACGCGATATATCGTGAGAACGCGTTTAACGATGGTATCCAGCGATCACACAGCTTCTCTGAGATGAGTCGTATTACGCTGTTTTGGACAGTGCCATCTATTGGCGCGTTACTTGCGTATTCAACCAACTCGTACAGAAAGTGCTTTGCCGAGTATGTTTTTCCATAGCAGTCGATAGAGATCATTTCTAAAGACGGGAACTGGAACCAACCGATAACCTTATTGTTACCCCTGTTGAGCGTTCTGAGGTCAACATACCCAGCCCGCCCCGAAGGCAAATCTACGATCTTCCCCCACCACGCATTTTTGCTAGTTTCATCAAAAGTAACTTGGGCGTTCGGGCTCATCGTAGCGCAAGACGTGAGAACCCCAAAAATAAGTACAGGAAACACCCTCTTAAAAAGAAAGTTCATATCTTTTCTCAAATATCTAACTAGTAGTACATCCGAAAAAAGGTCACACCTAAGCTCTGGTTCGGCTTCAGGCAAAAACCACCTTGATCAACTATGGTGGTGTAGCGACTCAATAATAGTAAAGAATTTCGATTTTACTTAAAAAAACTAAAGCGGCTAATGTGATACGCCAACGCCTCAAAATGCGGCCGACTATTTTCAAACACTCCTTGCTTTCTATTGATACCAAGCTGACCTTCCGTAACACCGTCCTTCATAACCAGCTCTAAAGTTTCTGGATGAAACCCAAAAAGGCCACGGTCAAACGCGGTGTGATGGGTCGCGCATAAAGCCAATCCGTTTCGCCAATCGT
>Ga0194118_10007662_pt1 | contig 10327 bp, 19 predicted proteins | sample TA2MahsurfametaG_2_FD_148662 | JGI IMG/M metagenome (GOLD analysis project Ga0194118, IMG submission 148662) | Freshwater microbial communities from Lake Tanganyika, Tanzania - TA2015013 Mahale N5 surface | ecosystem: Environmental > Aquatic > Freshwater > Lake | place: Tanzania: Lake... | reverse complement strand
CTTTGATACCAACGTTTGCCGCTGATATCTGTTGGCTTTGTATGGTATTGGCCAGATCAACATAACCTTTTAGTCCTAGATTGGCCTGGGTGATATTACCAGTTATGCCAGCTACATTGGTAGTAGTAGCGTAACCACCAACAGTTGATCCGTCATGGACGTATAATATCCAATTGGTAGTGTCAATTACAACTTCTCCAGCGGCACCTGTATAGGTACTGACAGCAGTTGAATTACCGCGTCTAAGTTGTAGTCGTCTTGGTGCAGTCATTATATGATACCTAGGTCAACGTTGCCACTGTAGTCTGTGGTGCTGGATGTAAATGGATCTGTTTCAAATGCTGGGTTGATGTTTAGTTCAGCATAGACTCCAAAGTTGTCATTGCTGTAAGTAGGAGTTTCGTACGTGCCATCGTATTTGAGAAAGGCCAGCTTGTATTTGTTCTGTGGCAGGGTATTCAAGAAATCGCTGGTCAACATGCTGGTAGCTGTAGCAGTGCTTACGTTGCTGACAGTTACGCTTACGTTGGCCACTACATTGCCTTTTAGGTAGTCAATGATGTAGCCCGTGAATGTAAGTCCAGCTATGTTAGCGGCTTTCTGATCCTGATTCTTAAATTTAATAGTGATAGGGTTATCTGCACCACGGTAGATTTCAATTGGTCTTTGATACACGACACGGTTCCTCGTTGTTATAGCGGTGTTGCCATAGTCCAAAATCTGGACGGTGAAAGTATTTGGATATAAATAACTTGTGATTAATGGCAATTTTGCTTGATCCTTTAGTATATTTATCGCAATTCCTATGGAAGACAGTTACAAGAAACTCTTAGATCAATACCCGTTCCTAAGCTTTATTACCTATGGCGGCAATGACTATATTGGTATCATACAGAATTCAGATGAAATCATCACTACTATCTATGATTTTGCGGCTCTGCGCACCACAGAACAAAAGGCGCAGTATTTAGAGCTAGCAGATCAATGGTGGTGGGAAAGCAATAGGCTAATACCTATCAATGTGTTTCTCAAGCAGGATTGGGTAGAATATAGAGTTTGCTTAAAAACCTTCAACAGCAAGGACGTAGAAATCAAACACGGTCCTTACGTTAGTCTTAAAGAAATAGCTAACAAACGCAGTAAACGTCGCAGTATCACACTAATTAGGAAGGTTGGTTAGTAGGTTAAGATTAACTACTACTAAAGTCGAATATGCAAGACTATGAGACTTTTTAAATGCGTACTCACCTTCAACCTTATCCCACACAGTAGCTGCAACTTCTTTCCACGTCTTACCTATCAGATGTCTTTTTGCGGGTCGTATCACAGCCAGAAACATCGCAAGTCTAGTAATACTGTCTACAGGCTCTGGCATTTTAAGCAAGGTATCATAGTGATTGTTGACATGGATTAATTGCTGACATATTGCGGGATCATATAACTTGGCCCAGTCTGGTTCCTGCATAAGTTCTATTAGATGAGCTTCATCTCGGACTTGTTTGTAAACATGTACGTTAAGTAAGTCTAGTTTCATATAGCCACGCTCTTCAGCCACTTGATAATCTAAACTTGCTGAACCTGAGAATGGATCTACGGGTATATCTGTAGCATACACACCGGTATTGTGCTTAGTCAACTTACCATCGCGAATAATACTTGCTGGGGAGACATCAAGTAAGTTCAATACTTGTTCACGATCTGCGAGGTCTATGTCAATATCACTATGAAATTTCATAGTCCAGATTCCTTCAATATGGTTTTAACCCATTCTGTGTCTGCTACATAATCTTTGAATTTTCTATCCCAGTATGAAGGATCTATCCAAGGCAGAACCACAGCAATCTGATCATCATTAAGAGTATCAAGAAAGGCAATGCCGCTAGCGCAATTAAACACAATCCAAGGACTAATTCTACCGTTAGCAATATGATGGCAAATGCGATTAGCATTACCAAACCTAAAATAATCACTAAATCCATTTTTAAATTCTCCCAGTTCATCTGCATAGTCTTGCATCTCCTTTAGAGCACGTTCAAGCGTATCTTGGACCGCTTCTTTGCGCATATACCCTTTAAGATATTCTAAGTATACTCGCTCGTGTGTCCAGTGATCTAGTTTCTTGTTTTCTTTGATAACCCAATCAATAAACATCTTGGGATTAACCGCACGTATACCTACCATATGTCGACCAAACTTAACAAATGCACGATAGTAAGGACTAGCCACAAAATCCTCATATGATTTCATCTTAGCTGAACCCTGTGTTAGTTCATAGAAACGTAAGTATGCCTGGAGCCCAAACTGCACACCAGTTTCCTTTTCCTGTTGCCAGCGTCGTTTTTCTTCGCAGAGATGCGCCGCAAGTGTTGACTCCTTGCGGAACTCTTTTGCGCAATACTTACATTTATAGCTCGGCTTTAATTGATTTGTCATCAAATCCGAGGTCTCTTGCCATGTCTGCAATATCTCGTTTATCATTGATTTTCGCTAGTAGTTCTATTTCGTCTGATTTCATCGCGGGATACAACTTAGCCAAAAACTTTTGGCTTTTGTTATCACCTTCTTTTTTCTTTGTCTTTAACCAATAGTGGAACTGATTACCCATGCCAGGACTAACACTTGTACAGGCCAACCATTGTAGTTTGGGATGCCTATTGATATCAAAGAAGTGTTTGTTCACACGTTCATTAGTAGCCATTAGATAATAGGCCTGCATATCACCACTGCCTGAAACATTAGCACCGTATTTCAGCATCAGGTAAGTTGAAAAACTCTTGCGTTGTTCGTCGGTAAATTTATCATAGTATGCACGATCCTTGCGATCAAATGCTGCCATCTCATTACCGATATATAACGGATCTGGATTAGTCACTAGCGACCTTTGCGTAGATAGTTAAGAATTTGGGCTACGCTTTGTTGTAAGTTAGCGTATTTGTTTTTAAGTGTTTCTAATTCTTCTGATTGCCTGCGCACACGATCTTCTAGCTGTGTAAATGCCTGTTGTCCTTCACGTATAGTCTTATCGTGACTCATTAGATTTGGGCGAGGTGGAGCATTTGGATCTACTGCTCGTTTCTTTTTCTGTTTAAATTGTAGTGGGTTAAATGCCATCTTTTGATTCCTCTGAAAGCTTATATATAATTATACATTTTTCAACGGCTTCTGTCAAGGCTGGATTTAGATTTCTTTTTGGATATATATCGTTCCACATGCGTTGTTCTACTAGTTCTTTAGCTTTCCAACTTTGCCCAATCATTATACGTTCACTGTCTGGTGCGCCTAATTCACGAGCATAGACAGTCTCGCCCCCATCTGGGCTTTCGTAGATATAAGTTGCTCCTGATTTGAGATTACCCATTACCAGATGCGGCCATAATCAACCACCTCACTTTGTCGGCTGATATCTTTAACAAAGTAAGCACACAAAGGATGTTCTCCATCTGTGATTGGAACTGCCAGCATCTGTCCTGGACGCAGTTTTGGAAAGTACCATTTGACGTCTTGATAGATATCCACGATCTCAATTGGGTGGAATTCTGGTTTGAAACTATCCAATGGATTAAATGTAAACACACTAAAACCACGATCATTGATTGATGTCAGAGGAATAACTTCTAGATCACCAAAGTCTGGCTCTCCGATCAGGACCTGCCAATCCACAGGCATCTTTACTAGATTGCCGCCAATATTTAAAACCAGTGCCGGACTGTTAAAACTTTCTAAGAAGATAAGCGGAATAAAAAAATAGTCAGGATTTTTTGGGTCACTGTTGTCTAAGATAGCAAAACGTAAGTCTTCAACTTCGTCTGGTATCTCATTCATTTCATACGCGGTATTTTCTAATGTTAATATATACATGTGCTATTGCCAATCTGCCTTTTCTACGACAAATGGATAGTTGGCCTCCTTATAAAAAGTTTTACGTTTGGTTAGATGCCTTTTGGCAAATTTGCATGTTGATGTTATGTCCCAGATCTGCACGAAATCTTTGTCTTCAGCCTTACGAATGCCACGCCCAATCGACTGAATAACTCGAACAAAACTTTTGCCAGGCTCCACAAGCACAAGATTAAAAATTCTAGGAATATTAATCCCAACAGCAGCAACGCCATAAGTGGCAACGATAACTTTGTCATCCATTTCTGCAACTTCATCATATTGTTCTTTTCTATCATCTGCTTTGGTGCCTCCCGACACGAATACTGCATCTTTAATTTTTTCTATCAATGCCCTGCCTGGTGCTATACGATCTACCAGGACTAGGGTATTACCTGTCTTGCGGATTGATTCCACAAGTTGTGCGATATAATCTAATCTGCCTTCTGTTTCAAGCAAGTATCGTAATTCACTTTGATAATCTCGATATTCCACATGATCGACGAGCTGTAAGACGTTTACATGACAGTTGGCTAATACACCCTGCTCTTGTAATTCGCTGGCACTTAATCGGCCAATAACGTCTCCTATTGAGCACTTTAGGCTGACAAATTCGTAATCTTCTTTAGGGATCGTGCCGGTTAAACCCCAGCGGATAGGTATATGTGCCATTACTCCAGTCAGCAGAGTTTTAAGCGCATCTGCTTTGGCCATATGCACTTCGTCGACCATGACACAGACCACGTCTTGCAGGAACTCACCAATGGTGATGTCTACTTCGTGATTGCGGCTACCTTTAAGTAAAATGTTTAATGATTGCCAAGTGCAGATAGTATGTGTCTTACCAAACTCTTTGCGGTCTCCGAAGTAGACTCCTACATCTAATCCCATGTTGATATAATCAGCTTCTGTTTGTGTTACTAAACTTTTGTTTGGAACGATGACTATAGTGCGACCATGTGGTTCACAGCAATAACTCAAGGCCGCAGTGATCAGTGTTTTACCTGCACCTGTGGCTACTTCCTGTAGGCATTGTGGATTGGCTAAGAACTTGTTGATGATCTCGACTTGATAGTCACGTAGAACTATTGGTTCGCCTGCCATTGGATGTCGATCAGGCCAGTTGATATGTTTAAATGTGTCTTCTGTTACTTGTTCAAACTCATACTGTGTTTTATAGTCACGTAAGTCTTCTAGTTCTAGATGATAACCTTGACTGTCCAAATAAGGAATGATCTCCGGCAATAGATTAACATAGGTGCTGCCGCCCATTTGAAAAAAGGCAATTTTTCCATCCCAGCGTCCTAGACGGACTGCGGGAAGATATCTAGCACCAGGTATCTCATACTTGAACTTGTTAGATAGTTCTTTGCGTTCGTGTAAGTCTAGGCCTTCTATCTTTACGTTACACTCATCTTTAATTATTAGTCGGGCTAATGCCATTAGTTATTTTCTCTTAGTTGTGAGGTGCTATAGTAGATAATCTTTTCAGCACGTTGAGTCCAATCCATCTTACGTCCTCCAAACATCATCTCAAATGTGGTTACCATCAATGGCACAGGAAAATCCCAGGTCGCAGGAATCTTCTGAGCATATACTACTTTAACACCATATGGATCATATTCGCTAGTGCTAGTCTTACCATTTCTATCAAAGCGCACTATATCACGTTCCTCAAATCTCGTTAGATCTATATCAATCAGCGTAGGATTGTAAATGCAGATGGGATATCTATTGGTTATCTCAGCATACTCAAAGATCATGTTAAGATTATCTTCGCTAGGTTCTACGTGTACAGCATGTTTTCCACCAATGTATCTCAATGCTAAACTAGACACCTCGACACTATCGTCGATAGCGTAGCCACATAAGCCAGCATGATCGATTATCTTGACCAAATTATCCAGACCAAATCCTCCCGCATGCTCTTTAATATAGTCTGTCAAACTATCAGCCGCATTGGTAATCGTATATCCGCTACCTTGTTGGACTAACTTAATCTCAAAAGGTTGCTGTTCACACTCAAGTATTTGATAAAATATTTCACGCACTGGATCGTCAATTTCAAACCCATTGGCATCGCCCCAGGTGACTATCCAATTGACATTGTATTCTGTAAGGGCCAGATACCATATCTTACTATCACGATCATAATAGGCACGCCCTTGGCTGGATTCTCTGAATGTCTGCAGATCTTTAATCAAGACGTTATCGTATGGAAACTTAGCATGTATCTTACCATCAGCAGTCCAAATACGTTTGGTGCGATCCATCTTGCGTGGCGGTATGCGATACTGTGGATTCTCAACTGGTGAGACATCTATGCCTAGTTTGGCAAATTGTCGGCGGTATTTTAATACTAATTTAACTGCTAGTTCAGCTTGCCGTTCAGTTAGGGCCGTGCCAAACATCGTGGCGTTAGCCATGCTGTTGACTATCTGTATGTCATAGCGTGCTAGGCTGATCTTGGTCATGTTAGGCATGATCAGTGCGCTAATGCCCACTTCATAGCCAGCGAGATATTCCAAATAGTCTTCTACGTGGGGATATTGTAGCATACTTATATTATACCCTAGCTAATCCTAATTGTCAACTGAAAAAGAAGCCCGATAAAATTAATTACCGGGCTTTGAGATCATCGCACTAGGAGCTAGACACGTTGAAGTGCGATGAAATTTCTAAAATATTTACGTCGTTGTATATAATAATTCTGCAGATCTGATAATCAACCTTTCTTATGATATAATTAATCGAACATAGTCAAGTAAAATAGATTTGATTGGCATAGTTAATTTCACAGTAAGATACTAGTGTTTAGCTTCCAAGTGTAAATCTCACTGGAACTATAACTTCAGCAAATATAGGTTCGTTGTTTAATCTTGCCGGCACAAAACGCCAAGTCTTAACCGCCTTTAGGGCACTTTGATCTAACATTGCGTATCCACTAGACTTCGATATTGTCACTAATTCCGCATCACCAGTAGATGATATAGTTACACTTAACAGCACACGACCTTGTTCACCTCTACGTCGAGACATAAGAGGGTACTCTGGTGTTGGATTATGCAGGTAATCGGCATCCAGTCTTGGCGGCGAAAATTCCTCCTTGATAATAGTAGATTCTTCCACTATCTTGGTAGTGGATTGTTGTTCTACTATCTCAGTATCTACAGCTTTGGTAATTTTCGATACGGATTCCACTATTGGTGCCACCTTAGTTACACTAGGCACTCGGGTAATTTTGTTAATAGGTGTTATCACATCAAGTGACTTTTTATGGACTATGTTGTCTAATCGAACCGTCAAAGATTCTGTCTGGGCGTTATTAAATTCTGGTGGGGAATAAGTCGACAGGACGTAACCTATTACCAGGACATGAGTTATGATGCTAAAAATTAACGGCCAAGTTTTTTGTAAATAAGACATATTCTTATTCTTATTTATGTATCACATGCCTATTAATTAAAAATTTTGTCTGCTAAATCTACCAACATCCACCCTGTTGCAAAACAGCCTACCACTTGTTGGATGGTTGCTGGCAATAGTGCGTATATTAACGCTAGGGCTAAAAATAAACAGATTTTCTTTGCCCATATGGGATTGAAATACATAATTACTCCTTGCTTTTGTTTTGAATAAATTGTGATCTTGGCTTGCCAGGCACAGGATCGCCTGGAAACACACAGTGGATGTTCCTGTATTCAGGATACTGGCGCATCGCTTCTGCCACTCCTTCTGTGCAGTTTGTGTAAATTCCAGGAATCTCCCGAGGCCCACCTTGATCGCTGTAATCTGGTTGTAACCAAACATAAACCACGTATTCTAACATTAGTTTCCTCCTGCTTTCATACATGTTGTCTTAGCTAAGGCTTCCCATTTGAGCGGAAAGCTCTTCTTGAGCTGGGCAATCTTAATAGCCATACGCAATGAAACTTCTCGTAGTCGGGTCTGGTTGGCTGTCATGAAATCAATTATAAGATCCTGATCTAGTTGATTGAAATCAAAGTCTGCGAACAGTTCACCAGTGCGTGCGATCTGGCGGATACGCAAGATCTTGTCGTGCATGGTGTCTAAAGTTAAATCTAGATAGTGACAGCGTGATTGGATAGCATCCAAGTGGTCACGTGTTTTTTGCGATTTCATTTGATCAAACTTAAGATTGGTGATAAAGATCACACCACCCTTGAAGTCAAACTGGTCTGGAATACCTTCATTGCGTAGGCTATAAGAATCTGCTAACCAACTAATCCTACGTTTCTTTCCTGAGTCGAGTGCGCCTTTAAGCAAGTTAAGACATACGTCATCAAGTAAGATGCTGTCACAGTCGTCAAATACCACCACGGAGTTACTATCACTATACTTGTAAAGTGCCTTATACATACCTAATGCGGATGCGGTACCTTTGATCATTTCTGATTTTACTCTACGGCCTGAGATCTGATCGAACAGGTTAGCACGTTCTAACTGTTGTTCGATACCAAATGATTTACCTATACCTGGAGGTCCTGCTACGATCATAGCACGGATATCTCCATTTAGGACTGCCTTGGTCATGTCATCTAATATCTCAAAACGTTCAGCGATCTCAGTCATACGTTGTTCATCTAAAGCTGGATCTGATGCTTCGATCGTTGGTGCTGGTGCGTCTACAAGTTCATAATCTGTAGGTGTTGCCACACTAACACGTATCTTGTCTTTACCAAACCGACCCGTGCCGTCCACAGTGATGTAGCCGCCTTTTGAACCCAATTCCCATTGTTTGATCAGTGGAAACACTTCATCACGTACTTCTTGATTGCGATAACTACCGTTCTTGATTTTTACGAAACCTTGCATGTCTAGTGCTCCTATATTTGAATTAACTAGTTTTGAAGCATTTGTCTGCTTTCTTATTATAGTAGTATTATAGCACCAAAATTGGCTGTTGTCAACCGTTTTTGGCTGTTGTAAGTCATTGATTATTGGGCTAGATTTCTGATGTATTAGCCACTGTTGATGCTCTAATTCCTGCTGATATGCTTCAGCACCGTTCAATCTGGTTGCCCGTCATCTTCCAAAATTTCGACACGTTTGAGCTCTTGTTCTATTTCACGTTTGACCTGTTTGTAGGCCGCACGTTCCATGCTGTCTAAATCGTCCCAATTCTCTTCCATGCTGTTTAAGGCACCAAAAAGATTGCGATGTCCGTATTCTTCACCGTGACACTGCACGATACTATAGGCTTCATCGATATCCATATATACAGGTGTTCCCATACTAATTCTCCAATCTAAACTTCATGAGATATTTAGTCGCTTCAGATACATCTCGGACTGGCTCTACTGTGTCTAGCAACATCACGTGGCGTGATAGCTGTAAGATCCGTTGGGCACGGAACAGGCGTTCGTAACGGCTTTCATTTGGATATGGTTGGCTCCATTTGTGGTTCATTTTACGGCCTCTATCGCAGATTTAAACTCTGTGTCCCAAATTGGCTCTGATGAGTGGTCTACATTAGTGGCTATGATTTCTTCTATAGTCTTAGGAGTAACTTCTTGTTGAAATGTAGATTTTTTGGACCAATCTACATTGAAGATCCAAGCAAACACCACCGCACATAATACCATAGTGATAGTGCCCTTGCCTGCCCATAATTTGACTAAAATGTCACGCATAGTAACTGCTCCTTTTATTACTTTATAGGAACATTATACTATCTTTTGATGGTTTAGTCAACCAATTTATAAGTCTTTGATTATTAACAACAATCGCTAAAGCTATCAATCCAGCGTTTAGTGCAGGCTTTATCCTCATCTGAGCAAGGCATTACTGCTTCTGGTTGGATTGGTTTAGCAGGTATGCTAGCGACCATAGCTTCGTGAGCTATGTCACTTACGTCCTTTTGCTTTTCCATTTTACTTCCTTTCGCCTTTTGGGCAGTTAATTAAAAAATAGTGATTGTGTCACTGTACAATTATTTAGTTGCTTTTTGTTTTAGTTCGTGTTTATATAGAGTTTTTAGCATCCAACGGTACTTGCGGAAATACTGTTGGCTGTTGAGCTCAGGTATGCGTTTTTCCCATGCTATGATTTCTTCTACATAGTCATACCATTTGTCCTGGACCCAACTACGGAAATTCTTCATGGTAGTTTTGACGCTCTATCCCAATTTGTATCGTATTGTCTATAGCTCATGTAGTGATTATACATGAACTATAGGCAGTTGTCAATAATTATTTGTTACGCTTGTAGAAAACATGGTTACCAATTTTGGTAACGACCTTGTGTGGCCAGCGTGGATTTATTTTAACTGAATCTTCGTGGAACCACAAGACATCTTCATCGATTTTGGCTACTCGTTCGCCATCTACAAAAACCTTTTTGGCGGCGATGTAACTGAGATTGTTTTTAGTAATGATTTTTGTCTTATTCAGCTGTTTATCACAATACCATGAGAATTGGCACACTCGAG
>Ga0194118_10007661_pt1 | contig 10327 bp, 10 predicted proteins | sample TA2MahsurfametaG_2_FD_148662 | JGI IMG/M metagenome (GOLD analysis project Ga0194118, IMG submission 148662) | Freshwater microbial communities from Lake Tanganyika, Tanzania - TA2015013 Mahale N5 surface | ecosystem: Environmental > Aquatic > Freshwater > Lake | place: Tanzania: Lake... | reverse complement strand
TTGGCTATACGTGTTGCAAGATGATTACGAAACCTGTCAATCATCGCCACTGAATCAAAACGGAATGATAGTGTCTCATTTTTCGTAAACGTCTCAGGGTCTCAGGTTCACCAAGAAGAGACTCGAAAGCACCAATTTTTTTGAAATAGGCATCAAGAGCAAAATCATATCCGCCGGGGCGTACAAGATCCGGTGGTGGTAATATTCGTACATTGGCTTTAATCTTTGGGCCTGCTTCAAACTGCCGAAGACCACTCATCGTCACACGAATGAATACCGGAAGAGCACGATCATATCCTTCAAATGAGAGCAGCTTGATAAGCAAGCGCGATCCATCTGCTTTTATATCGATTGTTTGAACAACCCCCGTCATCATTGCGATTGTGGTTTTTGAAACAATCGGAGCATCAACGCGAAGCGTGCGCCAGGTCGCCAAAGCAAAGCCGGATAACATTGAAGCAAGCACGAGACTTTTAAAAAAAGCTCACGCGTCGGGCGTGGCATTGCATAAGCAATTAAAATCAAAATTGGAATCAATCCAACAAGTGGCGTGAGAAGTGAAGGTTCATAATCGGCCGCAAAATAGAGAAGCATACCCATGAAAGCGGATAGAGCCAAAAATAGAAAGGGCCGCCGCGCATCCGCCTCGCGTGTCATAACAAGCGCAAGGAAGGTTGAGAGCTAAGTTAAGGGTTCTGGCCAACTCAGTCCCCAGGACGATGGGCGAGCCGCGACAATCGCCTCCGCATAGCCGCGCGCGCCGTGATCCGAACGGATTTTTCACAGCCCAAATCCTGAAATGATAAGGCGCCCCCGCCTTAACCTTCTGAACGAGAGATGCTATGGCACACGCGCCGTGGCAAAACGAACGCCCAGTAGCAATTTTTTCCGCCACACGATTTGCGTGCAGGACCATTAAATGACCCGTCCCGTAGTGACCCGCTTTGCCCCCTCACCCACTGGTTTTTTGCATATTGGGGGCGGTCGCACGGCGCTGTTTAATTGGCTCTATGCCAAGCGCCATGGCGGCAAAATGTTGTTGCGCATCGAGGATACGGATCGCGAGCGCTCAACGGATGCGGCGATCGGCGCAATTCTGGATGGGTTGAAATGGCTCGGCATCACTTGGGACGATGACGTCATCTATCAATATTCACGCGCGGCGCGGCATCGGGAAGTCGCGCAAGAACTCCTTGCGAATGGTAAAGCCTATAAATGTTATGCGAGCCAAGAAGAGCTTGAATCCATGCGCGAGCTAGCCCGCGCCAAGGGCCGCTCCATGCGCTATGACGGTCGCTGGCGTGAGCTTAACGGAACAGAGGCTGAAACCAAAGCCATCGCCGAGGGTCGTAAGCCGGTCATTCGCCTCAAAGCTCCACAAGAGGGCGAGACTATCGTCAATGACAGTGTCCAAGGTCTTGTGACATGGCAGAACAAAGACCTCGATGATCTCGTTCTGCTACGCTCGGACGGCAATCCAACCTATATGCTCGCGGTTGTCGTCGATGATCATGATATGAACGTGACCCACATCATCCGTGGGGACGACCATCTCACCAATGCGGCCCGTCAGACACAGATTTATCAGGCAGCCGGTTGGGAAGTGCCTGAAATGGCTCACATCCCCCTCATTCACGGACCTGATGGCTCAAAGCTCTCAAAGCGTCATGGCGCGCTTGGCGTCGATGCCTATCGAGCGATTGGGTATCTGCCCGCTGCCATGCGGAATTATCTCGTTCGACTTGGCTGGAGCCACGGCGATCAGGAGTTCTTCTCAACCGAAGAAATGACAGAGGCCTTCGGGCTAGAAACCATCGGCCGCTCACCGGCCCGCTTCGATTTTGCCAAATTCGAGCATATAAATGGCCACTATATGCGGGCAAGTTCCGATGAGGATGTGCTTTCCGCGATTGAAACCATCTTGCCGGATGTCGGGCCGGAGCGTTCTTGGCCGAAGGCGATTGATCCCACCTTGCGCACCAAGCTTCTCAAGGCGATGCCTGGCTTGAAAGAGCGCGCGAAGACACTTCTGGAACTCTTTGATTCTGCTTATTTTTTATATGCCGTCAGACCGTTGAATTTTGAACCGAAAGCGGAAGCGCTATTGGCTGAAGGCGGACGCGATAAGATCGCCGCTCTGATCCCCATTCTAGAAGCGCTTACAACATGGACCGCAGCGTCAACGGAAGCGGTAATCCGCCAATTCGCCGAAAGTACAGCGATTAAACTTGGGCAGGCGGCGCAACCCTTACGCGCGGCGCTCACCGGCCGCGCAACCTCCCCGCCACTCTTCGACGTCATGGAGATCGTCGGCCGTGACGAATGCTTAGCAAGATTAAGAGCGGCTTCAGCATAGGTTTGAATTAATAAGACAGGGAAATTGACTTTTCCCCGTCCTTGACATGCAATGTTGCAGTGCGAGATTAGCCTTGAGCGTGATTGTCCCTTTCGCGCGTCTGAGCTAACCCAGTTCCTGAAATGAAACCCTGATTGCCCGAAAGAAGGCCAGAGAGGTCGTCCATGTCTACGCCCGTTTCCCTCAAAGTTGGCGATAAAGCCCTTGAAATGCCTGTGAAGGGCGGAACCATCGGCCCAAGTGTCGTTGATATTGGCAAGCTCTATGCCCAAATGGGCATGTTTACCTACGATCCGGGTTTCACCTCGACTGCGAGCTGTGAGTCGAAAATCACTTATATCGATGGTGATGAAGGCGTGTTGCTCTATCGCGGCTATCCGATTGAACAACTCGCTGAACATGGTGACTTTCTCGAGACCTGCTATCTCCTGCTTTACGGTGAATTGCCAACACCGACCCAGCGCGCTGATTTCAACTTTCGCGTGACGCGCCACACTATGGTGCATGAGCAGATGATGCGCTTCTTCCAAGGCTTCCGCCGTGACGCGCATCCGATGTCCGTAATGGTTGCATCAGTTGGCGCGCTTTCAGCCTTCTATCATGACTCGATTGATATTGCGGATGAGAACCAGCGCATGATTGCGTCGATGCGCATGATTGCGAAATTTCCGACGCTTGCTGCAATGGCCTATAAATATTCGATTGGTCAGCCTTTTGTTTATCCGCAGAATGAACTTGATTACACTTCGAATTTTTTACGCATGTGTTTTGCTGTGCCTTGCGAAGAATATAAAGTGAACAAGGTGCTCTCGCGTGCGTTGGATCGTATTTTCATTCTTCACGCTGATCATGAGCAGAATGCATCGACATCAACCGTTCGCTTGGCTGGGTCATCAGGCGCCAATCCCTTTGCTTGCATCGCTGCGGGTGTTGCATGCTTGTGGGGTCCGGCCCATGGCGGCGCGAATGAAGCCGCGCTAAAAATGCTTCAAGAAATCGGATCTGTTGATCGCATTCCGTATTACATAACGCGTGCTAAGGACAAAAATGATCCGTTCCGACTGATGGGTTTTGGCCATCGCGTTTATAAAAACTACGATCCCCGCGCGAAGATCATGCAAAAGACAACGCATGAAGTTTTAGCGGAGCTAGGTATCAAGGACGATCCGCTTCTCGATGTGGCGATGGAATTGGAATGCATCGCGCTGCATGATGAGTATTTCATTGAGAAGAAGCTTTATCCAAATATCGATTTCTATTCGGGTATTACATTGAAGGCGATGGGTTTCCCGACCTCGATGTTTACGGCGCTCTTCGCACTTGCGCGCACGGTTGGCTGGATCGCGCAGTGGAAGGAAATGATTGAGGATCCGAGCCAGAAAATTGGTCGTCCGCGTCAGCTTTACACAGGCCATGCACGCCGCGATTATGTTCCGCAAAATATGCGCTGATCCAAACTTGATTTGAATTGAACGCCTCGCGAGTGATCGCGGGGTATTTTTATTTGATCACATAGCGCGAAATAATCTCTGCCGCTTTCATGCTCGGACTACCCTCGTCAATCGCCATCAACTGATCAAGCCGATCAAAACCCTTTAGCTGCCGCCGCCGCGCCTCGGTGTCGCTCAAGAGCGGAAAAAGATCATCGCTTAAGTGATTAGCGTTGCACGCGCTTTGAATGCGTTCAGGAACAATGTTTTCGCCGATGATCAAATTCGCGAGGACGACGGAGGGAACCGAGATGAAATGTCTGATTTGCCCTTCAAGGGCACCGACCCGATAGCCAACTGCCATCGGCACATGAGCCATCGCCAATTCGAGCGTTACCGTGCCCGAAGCCGCAAGTGCGGCATAGGCTTTCCGAAACGCATGATACTTCGCGACTTCTCCAAAGATGAAACGCGGTTTGACTACCCACGATTTTGCTAGGTTTTCGATCTCATTCTTAAGATGGTCGACTACGGGCAAGATCAAATCAAAATCGACTTGTTGAATTTGTTTTAGCCGAGCGATTGTCTCTCCAAAGACCGGCATGAGGCGCGTGATTTCTGAACGACGACTGCCAGGCAAGACGAGTAAAATGAGAGGTTCACTTGAACGGCGTTGCGCTTCTTCTTGAGTGGACCGAAAAAGTTCACGCCGCTCAATTAAAGGATGGCCCACATAAGTACATGGTGGACCACCAAGCTTTTGATATGCAACCGGTTCAAACGGCAATAACGCCAACACATGGTCAATATAGTGACGCATCGCTTTCGCACGACCCGGACGCCAAGCCCATACTGACGGGCTCACATAATTTATGATCGGAATATGCGGTAAAGAATCTTTGACTTTGCGCGCGACGCGATGGGTGTAGTCGGGACTGTCGATTATAATCAAACAATCAATTTTTTCCGCGATCAAACGATCTGCCGTCTCTTGAATACTACGGAGTAAAGAAGGCAATCGCTTGATGACAGGAACAATGCCCATCACCGCAATATCGGCCAGTGGGAAAAATGATTTCATTCCTTGCACATGAAGCAGAGGGCCGGCGGTTCCGACAAAATCAAGGTCATAGTTTGAAAAACACTCACGAAGCGTCGGAAGAAGTTTAGCGCCTAACGCATCGCCCGATACCTCTCCGACGACCACGCCAATTTTCAGGTAAGGACGAGCGCCAGTCATCAGCGAGGCACACCTATCAAAAACAAGCCTGCGCGATCCGCTGCTTGAACAGTCTGCGAACGTAAGAGAATGATGACTTCATTTGCAGCTATAGCAATCCCGCCAAGGCCAGCCTGATTGGCAACTTTGATCGTACGGGGGCCAATCGCAGGCAAATCGATACGATGATCTTGCCCTTTTTTTGGGGCTTTCACGAGAATGGCGCATTTATTCTCAAGAATGACGCGACGATTTTTCTGCATGAGGCGAACGCGTTCAAGCATTGCGTCGGTGCCTTCTGGCCCTTCCATCGCAAGCACGCGACCTTCAGCAATCACAACACCCTGCCCCACATCATAAGGGCTAATCTTACGCAAAAATTCGAGAGCTATGACAATATCGGACGCTGCAGTTTTGGTTTCAGCAACAGAACCAATCAATCCTTCGGGTGCTAAAAGTTGCGGTGCGGCTTCATCAATTCCTACAACGAAAAACCCATTATCTTCGATCAGACGAATAACGCCTCGTAAGATGCGATCATCACCGCCACTCACAATGCGCCGAAGCTCTTCTCGATTGCGAAAAAAACTATAGATTGAAAGCAACGACATCGGGCCTGGACGCGAAACGCCGCCACCCAAAATGATCCGTTTGATATTCCTTTCACGAAGAAGTGACAGGATTTTTTGTGGATCGAGCATATCGGCGAAAGCATGATCAAACTCATGCAAGGCCTCATCGCGTCCGACAAACCCACGCAAACAAATGATGAAGGGCTTTTGCTTGGCGTCTTTCAGCGCATGGGCTATTTCAAAAGGAAAAGCGCCGCTACCGGCAATCAAAGCGATGTCGGAATGATCCGACACGATCACCCTTCCTTTGAATCGCGTGGTGTGCAAATCGATCGGTTGCCCGATCCACGTAGAAATTCAAGAATTTCCGAAACAATGGTATCAGCGGCAAAATCACTCGCAACATCTTCAATGCGTTCTTGCAGCGTGCCTTCTTCCGCAAAGAGTAAACGATAGGCGCGGCGAATTTCTTGTATCGCTTCCCGCGAAAATCCGCGGCGTTTTAATCCAACCATATTCAAACCCGCAAGATGCGCGCGATTGCCCAGTGCGATGCCATAGGGAATGACATCATTTTCAACACCAGATAATCCACCGATAAAGGCATGAGCACCGATACGACAGAATTGATGGACCGCGGCGCCACCACCTAAAATCGCGTAATCACCAACCTGGCAATGTCCAGCAAGCATCACATTGTTGGAAAAAATCACGTGATTGCCAACATGACAGTCATGCGCAACGTGAGAATTCGCAAGAAAAGTTGAATGATCACCGATGCGTGTGACGAGACCACCCCCTTCGGTTCCCGGATTCATGGTGACGCCTTCACGGATCAAGCAATGCGAGATTCATGGTGACGCCTTCACGGATCAAGCAATGCGAACCGATTTTAAGTACAGACTCTTCACCCCGAAATTTTAAATCCTGCGGTATGTGACCAATTGAAGCGAAGGGAAAAATCTTCGCTTCGGTTCCGATTTTAGTACGCCCCGAAAGCGACACATGACTGATCAATTCTGAGCGATCGCCCAATTCAACATGAGGACCAATAGTGCAAAAGGGACCAATTTTTATACCAACACCGAGCTTGGCTGATGGATCAACAACGGCCAGTGTATGAATTTGAGTTTCAACTGACATTATCAACCTCAGCTTACAAGCATCGCGCTGATTTCAGCTTCGCAAGCGATTTGGCCAGCAACTTTCGCCTCACCTCTAAACCACCACATATTTGCTCGCTGTTTCATTTTTGTCAGATGATATTCAACGACATCACCCGGCCCGACAGGCTTTCTGAATTTCGCATTATCAATTGTCATGAAGTAAACAATCTTTGGCGCTTTATCGCCCTTTGACGCGACACAAAGCGCCCCCGCTGTTTGCGCCATACCCTCGATCAGCATGACGCCTGGCATCACAGGACGACCCGGGAAATGGCCATTAAATTGTGGCTCGTTGAAAGTGACATTCTTAATGCCGATACAAGATTCATCGCCATTTATTTCGATGATTTTATCGACGAGGAGAAACGGATAACGATGCGGCAATAATTCGAGGATGCGTAAAATATCCGCAGTGCCCAATTCCTTTTTTGCTTCATCCGTCATTTTTGACTGCTCCTAAATTTTTATTCTTTGACTCACTCTTTGTCAGTCGGATCGGTCTTTTGTCCACCGCGTGTCTGACGGGCATGTCGCGCCATTGCTGCAACTTCGCGAAACCATGTTTTAATCGGGCGTGCAGGGTAGCCACCAACTTTCGACCCCGCATCAAGATCCGAAATCACAGCGCTGCCCCCGGCAATTTGTGTTCCCGAACCGATTTTTGCGTGACCCGTAATGCCCACCTGACCACCCATCACAACGAAGTCGCCAATGTCACTACTTCCAGCAATGCCAACCTGGCCTGCAATCAAGCAATGCCGACCCATCACAACATTATGGGCGATATGCACCATATTATCGAGCTTTGAACCTTCACCAATGATCGTGTCACGAACGCCACCACGATCAATCGTAACATTAGCTCCAAGCTCAACGCGATCCTGAACGATAACTCGGCCGATCTGTGGAACCTTTGTGTGACCGTGCCGCCCAATCGCAAAGCCAAAACCATCCTGACCAATCGCCGTGCCTGAATGAATGATTACATCGTTACCAACCAAAGCGGAGAGAATGGTTACATTCGACCCAATATGACAATTCCGTCCAATGCGAACGTGAGGACCGATCACAGAATTCGCAGCGATTGTTGTGCCGCTGCCAACTTCTGCACTTGGGCCAATCACAACACCTGGATCAAGTGAAACATTTTGTTCAAGGCGCGCTTCCGCATGAACGGAAGCGCCCGCAGAAATACCATTTTGACCGAAAATCAAACCGGGATGTATAGCTGTGGGGTAGAGTGCCGTCGCTACCAACGCAAAAGCGGCGTGGGGATGCGGCACGACCAGCGCAATCGTTGCGTGAGGTACATAAGAAGCAAAAGGCGCTACAACTAATGCGACGCCGGCTTTGGTTTTTGAGAGCGCATCTTTGTAAATCGTATTCTCTAAAAATGTCACATCATCCGGGCCTGCCCGATCAAGGGCCGCAACACCCGTCATCACACGCGTTCTATCAATGCCCGCACCAAGGTCCAAAGAAAGAAGCGCCGCGAGATCCGCGACGCTCTTCGGTGATGAACGAAAAAATTCTGCCACGTCAGACCCTACTCAGCCCGGCACGAACGGCGATCCACTCGCTATAACGAATTTAGAAAACAGACCCTGCCGTGAAGCGGAAATTCTGTACCTGGTCATAATCGTTCTTCGTGATTGGAACAGCAAAATCAAGACGGATCGGTCCGATGGGCGACGACCAAAGTAGACCGGTGCCCACCGAAGTACGCACCGACTGATCATTGCCAACAATGGTCAAGCTCGCAGGTGACGAATAACCGAACACAGAGCCAGCATCGGCGTATACTGCACCTTTAATCCCGGCTTCACGCGGTAAACCGAAAAGAGGGAACGTTACCTCAGCCGATGTGCCCCAATAGGTTGTGCCACCAAGGCCATTTCGACCAGAATCGCCCCTACCGCCATCGCGTGGGCCGATACCCGATAATGAGAATCCACGAACAAGATCTGGCCCCAGGAAGAAGTTATCAATAACGCGCAAGTCGCTGCCATAAATATAACCCGCTTGACCGCGGATCATACCGACAAATGTATCGTTCAACTCGCGATAGACTTTAACATCCGTTGTGGTTTTCAGGTAACGCGAGTCACCGCCCAAACCGGCAACATCCTGCTTCAAATTCGAAAGCGCCCCATTACGAGGATTAATGGTATTATCCAGCGTGTTATATTCGAGCGTATAACCAACCGCTGAAGTTAAATTCTGGCCTTCTGACGCAGAAATAGCCGAAGACACCTTCGTCGAGTCGGTCACTTTGATGTTGTTGTTGTATAGCGAATAACGACCCACAACGGTGAATTCTTCAGTCAAGGGTACGCCAAGCCGTAAAGTCGCACCGGTTTTCACGTTAGAATAATAGGCGAAACGTCTATTATCGCTTTCCTTAGAGTAAAGATCAAAACCACCTTGCAAACGACGTTCCAAGAAATAGGGCTCCGTGAAATTCAACTCCACGCCCTTGGTCCATTCACCCGTCGATCCTCTTAAACGAGCATATTGACCGCGGCCTTGAAGGTTTGATTCCTGAATACCAACCTCCCCCAAGATTCCTTCCGTTGTCGAATAACCACCACCAATCGAGAATTGGCCCGTCGATTGATCTTCAACATCAACATTGATAATCACACGATCAGGCGTTGAACCCGGCTCATTTGAAATACGCACTGACTTGAAGAAACCAAGATTCTTCAACCGGCGTTCTGTACGATCAATAATCACCTTGTTATAAGCATCGCCTTCGCCGATATCGAATTCCCGACGGATCACATAATCGCGCGTACGCGTATTGCCGCGAACATTGATCCGCTCAATGTAAACACGTGGGCCCTCTTCAACAACGAAAGAGAGTTTAATCGTTGAACTCGCCACATCCCGATCGCCACGCGGACGCACTTGCGAGAATGCGTAACCACGAGATGCAACTTCAGTCGTGATGCCAAGGATCGATTTCTCAACGAGATCAGCATTGTAAACATCGCCTTTGTTCAACTGAACACGGGAACGCAAAGTTGCCGCGTCAATTTGAGCGATCTTTGATTCAACCAAAATCTCGTCAACCTTGTATTGCTTACCTTCATCAATTGAAATGACAACGCGATAAAGTTGCCGCGTCAATTTGAGCGATCTTTGATTCAACCGAAATCTCGTCAACCTTGTATTGCTTACCTTCATCAATTGAAATGACAACGCGATAGCCACCGGCGGCCTGATCAAAATCAACTTTTGTATCGAGAACGCGCATGTCTGCGTAACCATTACGCAGATAGAAGCGCCGGATTAACTCACCATCGGCCGCCAACCGATCGGGATCATAAACATCCGTCGTCTTAATCCATGACAGAAAATTACTTTGAGTGGTTTGCATTTCGTCGCGTAAACGACCAGCCGAGAATGAATTATTGCCGACAAAATCAATAGTCTTCACGCCCGTTTTCGAACCCTCATCGACCTTATAAACGACGTCGATCTTTCCATTTTCCAGCGGAACAATGCGAGGCGTGACCTCAACATTTGAGCGACCGACGCGCGCATAGATCTCCTTGATGCGCACGATATCGGCATCAAGA
>Ga0194118_10007656_pt1 | contig 10334 bp, 12 predicted proteins | sample TA2MahsurfametaG_2_FD_148662 | JGI IMG/M metagenome (GOLD analysis project Ga0194118, IMG submission 148662) | Freshwater microbial communities from Lake Tanganyika, Tanzania - TA2015013 Mahale N5 surface | ecosystem: Environmental > Aquatic > Freshwater > Lake | place: Tanzania: Lake... | reverse complement strand
TTCCCCACAAATTTTATGGGAATAAAACTCAACTTAATCAATCCTCCCAAACCTTCTTCCGGTTTTCGCACAAAAAACATCGATCTTTACACTCTAGGCAGCACCCTTTTTACCCTTTTAACCTCTATGCATTTAGAAGAAGCCCTTTTAATGCATAGATACAACATTTTACCCACTATCGATCTTGACGAGTGGAACAACAAAACCTACGAGGAATTCGCTGATTTTCGAAAAAACTATGTAAAAGAGACGATAGCCTTTTTCATGGAATCCTACCCTTCGGCTGTCATTGAAGTCATTCAAGGTCTTACAGAGCTCAATCCCGAAGAGAGGCTCCCCCTAAAAAAAGCTCTCCAAAAATGGGAACTGGAGGTGGTGCTCTAATCACCTAGTCTTCATAAGGTAAAGATCCTGAGCTCTAAGCACTATACAACGAATGGATTTTCGTACGGTTTTTAAACCATTTTTATGGAAAATTATACAAAATATTATATAATTATTTAGTAATGAGAAATTAAAACAAGGGGAAAAAGCCATGACATCGGTGACTAGCCTACCAGATGAGCCCAAGGCTTGCGAATCGTTTGCAAAAATGGTTCGCTCTTTATCCCCCTTTGATGAGAAGATCTCCAAAGTACCCAAATCCTGTCTTAATCAAGAGGAACCTCTAAAAAGAATCCAAAGAATGTTCAATTGGGCAACTTATAAAAATCCTAAAATCATAAAGTCTACTGACCTTGTTGAAGCCAAGTATATATACGAAAAAACTGCAGGTAGAGTCGATTCTCTATTTGGTTAGAGAGCTTTAGTCCCCCTTAGAGAGGGTGGAAGAAACAGAGCCTACCCATTCATTACTGATGGTGCCGAGTACGTCGTTTTAATCTCAAAGCGTAATCTCAAGGCAAAACAACAGCCGCCTAACTCTCTCAAAAAGTGGGAAAAGAGTCTTATTTATGCAAAAATGTCCCTTTAGATTACAAAAGCGACGATTTGTTTTCAGAAAATAATTTTGAAACGCTACCGATATTTCACGAAACCTTGATTAGACACGCAAATAGAGGGGACTTAAGAAGCTTCATTCGACGACAGCTTCCCCCATGTTATAGAAACTGCCTGCCGAATTTAGGCTTACAACTTTTATAAAAAGCTTTATACTTTACACCAAGAAGGGGGCGCCCACTGTGATATTAAACCGGCTAATCTTTTAGTGGATTTAGAAGAGGAAATTCTTGAAGCTCTCTATTGCAGATTTTGGACATTATACTGAGAGTCCGATCGGTTGGACTCGCTGCGGAACACGAGGATACCGTGGACCAGAGGCGGGGGATTTTTTCTCTTTTTTTGATATAGAAATTCCCCATCATGAAGCCCTTCAAGCATCTATGTATGATGCCAAGCTACTTGATCTCTATGCAACCGCTTTATTTGAGCTATTAACAAACAAATCTTTCCTATCGGAAAATCTCAGAATGGTTTACTAAATCTTCAACTTTCCAAGAAAAGGCTAAGTTTTATTCAGTAGAAGACTCTAAAACTTTTCGCCAAAGTAAAGTAGAGGCCTTCTTGACCGATTTTATCTCAAAATCAGCTGAAGGGGCCTGGATTCGAAATCGTTATTTTGGGCAAGTTATTTTAGGGCTCATTCAAGAAGAACCTTTTGACCGAATGCCACTTGACCAAGCAATTGCTATTTGGAAGCAAGGGGTACAAAGTCTTAATCTATCCCCTTAATGCCCCGTTTACACGCTCGGGTAATTGTCTTAAAAGCACCTTACCCCCTAAAAGGAAATCCTAAGATTTGACGTCTGACCCTTTGATGCCTGATACGAGGACTTTTTTTTAATTTTTTAGAAATACAAGTAAAACATCCGGATCTTCAAAGTGAGTTGTTGGTAAAAATATGCAGATTGGGTGAAATCCTAGCGCCTCAATAAAAATAACAAAGCTTTAAGCTCGGCGATAATAAAAATAAAGAAAAAAAAGCGACCAGTAATTAGTCGCTTTTTTGAAATAAACCCCCCCCTTCTAATCCCCCTAAAAAAAGTAAGGATCCTTTTTTCACCAAACCAAAATATGCTCGATTAATGGATCTTTTTTAGGCGCTTTCATTTTTTCGATCACATCCTTAGCCAGGCGCTTTCCTAGCTGCACACCCTCTTGATCGAAGGAGTTGATACCCAGTAAAAACCCAAAATAAATTGTCCTACCCTCAAAATGGGCAAGCAAAGCTCCGAGATTAAAAGCATCCAATTTTTCCATCATAAGGATTCTGGAAGGGCGATTACCCACAAAGGTTGTATTCGGATTATCGGTTTTAAGACCTGTAGCCAGTGCTAGAGATTGTGCCAACAGGTTGGCGTTAAGTTTTTGATGAAGTGTTGTGTGATCGTTTTCTATGTTCACCTTCGAGGTTGAAGAGCAAAATCCCACAACAGTCATATCCAGGTGAAAGGTCCCTTGGTGTACAGCCTGATAATAGGAGTGCTGGTCATTTGTCAAAACTCCGCCAAACACAATATTTTGGGTGCGTTTTAGAGAAAATTCCCCCTCCTTGGTCACCGACTTCCCATTCGACTCCATAAACAGCTGTTGAAAATGGGAGGTTAAGCGTCTTAAATCGTACGCATAAGGGGCAATCAGAGTCCCCTCTGCCCCTAAAACAGCTGTGTTCCAATAAGCCAAAAGAGCGTCCATTAAAGCGGGATTCTTCTTGGGGTCTTTTTCCATTAGTGTTTCATCTATTGCATGCGCACCTTTCAGAAAATCGATCACAACCTCTTCGCCATACACCAGAGCCAAGGGAAGAACCCCTATCATCGATGTGACCGAGTAGCGCCCCCCAACGCTCTCCTCCATATAGAAAATATCTGAAAAAGTTTTTGCGTCATCCATAGGGCTTTTGGGTGTTGTAACGCACACAAAATGCTTTCTAGCCTCAATACCCATTTTTTGATAAAGCTCTTTCATCAATTCTAGATTAGATTGAATTTCCAGAGTTCCACCCGATTTGCTGCAAAAGATAAATAGAGTCTCTTTTAAATTCACGTGTTGAAGAACATCTTCAGTATTTCTCGGATCGATATTCGCAATGAAAAAAATTTCTCTTTTTTTCAAATAATTACTCAACCCAACATAAATAGCCTCAGTCCCAAGATTCGACCCGCCGATTCCGACAACCACGACATGTTTAAAGGGACAATTCTTGGCATATTGTAGCGCTTTTTTAACTTCCGTTTGATTAAAGTTATCGAATGGATCTCTGCACTTCATGTGGCTAACGCTTCGATTTTCACTAGGATAGCCGTGAATCGTATTCACTACTTTTCCATCAAAGATCTCTTGCATTTTTTCAAAAAGCTTATGCTCTTGGGGCATCGCCAGTAGGTCTTTTTCAATCGTAGGATCGATTTTTTCGAATCCGTAATGTAATCGAATGAAAGAAGATTGGGAAGTAAAACGCTTATGTCTATCAATATCAAGTGCTTCTGTCGAGTGAAGACTGTATGGCGTCCGAAAAAAAAGACGGTTTTTCATGCAACAAAGGTTCCTATTTTTTCCCTTTATCGCAATTTGTTGAATTAAAATCGAGAGGTTGGTAAATTATTCACATTCGGAGCATAGCGCAGCGGCTAGCGCAATTGGTTTGGGACCAATGGGTCGGGGGTTCAAATCCCTCTGCTCCGAATTCTTTTACAAATAATGCACAACACCTTCTGCAGCCACAAATCCTGCAATTCCCCTTTTTCCAAATTTAGAGAGTTTCTCCTCGATCACGTAGAGTGCATCAAGATTGTGCCAGAGCTCTGGAATCATTTCTTGAGGCAAAAATCGTACCTTTTGAGAGTTTTCTTTCAAAATTTTATCGATAATTTTGTAGCTTTTTTCGTCGTAATCTTTGTCGTCAAATAGGACAAATCCTACGCTCCCTTCAAAAGGGTCGTTCTCAATTTGAAAATGGGTAAAACGATTTTTGGAAAAAAGTTGCGCTAAATAAGAGGGTGCATACCAATCTAAATCCTCGAAATAGAGAGTAAATTGGATGTGGTCAGGTGCAAAAGAGGCAATTCTATGCAAATACTCGCATAAAAGATTCACTCCAAAAACGGCTCTTCTCTGTTCAGTTTTTTCTTTGTCCCCATAGACGTCCATGACCCACTCCTCATACCTTTTTTCCAATCTAAAGGAAAAAGGGTACAATCGAGTCCAGTCAAGCGGCCCCTTGTACAACCGAATTGTTTCACAGTTCAAAGCTTTCTGGCATAAAGCCTCAAGAACGTTGCCAGATACCTGAAATTGCATCTGATCTTCAAAAGAGAAGTTCTGCCTAAATAGCTTCAAATCTACTTCTAGTTTTTTTTGCTCTAAAAGTGCTGGATTCCAGTCAAATTTACTTAAAAAACTCACATCCAACATAGCTTCCCTTTTGATAATGGTGATAGAAAATGTCTTTACCTTTTGACTCCCAAAGACGTTGAAAAAAAGAGCTCCCATGGTTGGGGAGCGGTTTTTTTACATCCTCTTTTTTAAGTTTAAAATCCCCCTTCATTGCCTCATAAACCCATTCAGAAAAACCGCTATCATCTGTTACAACAAAGACCTCACCGTGAGGCTTAAGAATTCTTTGTATGTGTGCAACAAAATTCTTATGAAAAAGGCGGTTTTTACTATGTCTTTCTTTTGGCCATGGGTCAGGAAAATTCACAGCTAAAGTATCAACTGTATCGTCAGGCAAAAAATGTTCTAAGAGCAGGTTGATATCTCCGGAGACTAAAAAAAGATTTTTAATCCCGAGGTTCTCCCTTTTGCTAAAGATTTTTTGGACTCTTAAAAAGAGTTTTTCCACCGCTATGAATTGTATATCGGGGTTTTCTAAAGCTTTTTGTATAATCCACTCGCCGTTTCCGCTACAAAATTCGATAAAAATACGGGGATGCCCTAAGGGCAATTTAGGGTCAAATCCCTCATAGCTCGAGAGATAATTTGGTAGATAAAAAACATCTCTCTCAACGAATAGGCGTCTATCCCTAAATGAGAAAGGGTAAGCTAAATCTTTGGGTTTCATAAAGGGTACTATCATACCTAAAAGACAAAACCTGTGTAAACCGATAAATCGTTAAATTTAGTGAAAATATCCCTAAAATATGTTAAAATATATTAGTAAATAATTTTCAGGATCAAATTATGAGCTCTATTCTATCGCTACACAATTCAAAATCAATGGATTATGAACCAGCTGAGACGGGTAAGCGAAATGCCGTAAGAAGCCCCGATACTAAATCGCGTAAGCGCGAGCTCCCAATTAGCCCCGAAAAAGAAAACGCTCTCTTTAGACCCTCATCAGGGGCCTGTTGTAGCTCAAAAAACAGTCCATTACGTAAAGCAAGACGGATTCTTGAGGGTGAAAATCCCCTTCATTGCCCATCCCAAACAACCTTTTTTACGACCATGGAGACAGTAGGTGGCCTTTTTTTTAGCACTCAGCCGAGCTCTATGCCTTTTGCTTGTTCCTCGGTGTTTCCTGCGATGAGTCTACAACAGCCGGCAACACTTGGACACCTAAGTTTGGATTTGAGACAAAATAATCCCTCGTCTTTGGCCCCTTGTCCAGCAACTGCATGCGATCTAGATTTGCCTCCTTTGGAATTATTTGATTCTGCCCAAGTAGTACAAGAGACCATACGCCCCTGCTCTCCACAGGAGGATGAGGACTCTGAACTCTCTATGCTTTTATCAAGAGCTGGAACACCTTCAGACGAAGACGAAGATCCTCGATTCTCGTTTGATGGATTGGCTAAAGCTCTGTTAAATTTGGACTCTTCTAAAAGCGAATTTGAAGACTAGATTCCCCTCATTATAAGATCAGATCCTCTTAAAACTTCTCTTCTCCCATCTAAGTTTTAAGAGAATAACCATTGACAATCTAAGACGAGTTTTGTTATAGTTTGACCACCTATCACAAAAGCCCGTGTGGTGAAATGGCAGACACGCCAGACTTAGAATCTGGTACCGAGAGGTGTGGGGGTTCAAGTCCCTTCGCGGGCAATAAAAGGCTCTTTTGTTTTGAACAAAAGAGCCTTTTTGCTTTAGTTCAGCGACCTTTCTTTTTCCTGATACTTGCTTACCAAATGGAGCCGACCCTCAATCAATGGTTCAATAAAAGCGAACTGACTTTTTGCTTTTTTGGGACAAAAATTTTTCACATGGGCATCAAGGTAGCCATAACGATAACCGGTAAATTTGATACCGTAATTTGCCAATGCGTTTTGTAAAGTCTCTAGATGGGCTCTTTTGTCATCAACAACTATCACATGGTCAAAAAAGAGATTATGGGCTTTTTTCCACAAATCAAAAGCGATTCCCTTACTGCTTCCGTTGGTAAAAATCACTCCATTGTAAGAAAAAACAAAACCCTTTTTATCCAAAAAATGGGGCTGAGGATCGAAAAAACAGGAATCGAATGTGATTCCACAGTCGGTTAATTGCTGATGGGTTTTTTTACAGAGCTCAAAACTACGGATTGTAAGACCCATAAAAGGGATTTTTTTTAACCGCAATTTTTCTAGAAATCCTAAAATTGATTCCTCTACCAATTCCGATTGTGAAAGTGTTTGGATTCCATTAAATTCAAACGCGACTTTATTCAAAGCCTCTTGATGACTAAGACCCTTATCCTCCAGCTCTTTCCACCTGTGATAAAACCACTGATCTGAACCCAGCTCTTGCTTAAGCTGGATCAGGGTATTATCGATATCGAGGATCACAAGGAGGTTTTTTTCATCAGGGATTTGGATTTGGTCAAACGATTCGACTTCGATAATTTGAGCCGAAAGAAAAAAAGCCGGTATCAGGGCAATAATATGCCAAAATTTTATCATAAATTCTTCATCTGGTTTTAAAAGTGTTTAAAATTAATCTTAACGATTTTCCTTTACAGAAATTAGATAATTAAACAAAAGAAACGATTAATGAAACAAATGATTTTTGCGCTTTTTCAACTTGGGTTTGTTGCCACATGGGCAATCTTAAATGATATTCAGCCCCAGTTAACTTTTTTTGATACTTCTGAGATGGCTCAATTTGGAAGTACACATTCTAAAGTACAACTCGTTGCATCTTTTGACCCGACATCTTTGCAGGGGCAAAAATTTACCGATCAACTTTCGACAATTAAAAACGAGTTTATTGATAAAGGATTTGTCTGTTACTACGAGCTTAAAGAAGAGGGTAAAAACCTCGAGATTTTTATTAATGGCCAAAATAAGACCCAGGACGTTTTTGAGAAATCTTTAAGGTCTTGTTTATCCAATGAGCTGTTGAGGGAGTTTTAGAATGTTTTGTGGATTCTTTATCCGGTTTGCCTGGATACTAAGTTTAGTGGCTGTCGCCTCAAGTTATTTCGCTGAATTCTTTTTAAAATACGACCCTTGTCCCCTTTGCCTTTACCAGCGGTATCTTATGGTCGGCGTTTTGGCTCTTCTTTTTCCTGTCTGGGGCAATCATAATTTTTTTAAGAACCTTGCGACAATTAGTAGTACGATGGGGATGACCATTTCCTACGATCATTCGATATTGCAAGATACCCCCTACGAAACCATTCCCTCCCTTATCAAGCAGCTCCCCCAGTCTTATGAGGGGTTCTCTGTTTTCCTAACATTGCCTGTCGCCTCTTTATTATCCTTTAGTTTTATTCTTGTTGCAATCGTATTGAGCTCAATTAAGGAGCGTTAATGGAGGTAAGCCTAAATTTACCTGTTAGAGAGCCCAAATTATGGATTATGGACCTCGATGGAACCATTCTAGATACCCGGCAAGCTTTGGATAAAGTCGTTGAGGCTGTTTTATCCCATCTTAAAGTCCCTTTTGATAGAACCGTTGTGGATAGATACCATTCCTTGGGAACAGCTAATGTTTTACGTCTTGCTCTGCAAGAGCACCCCAACCTTCAAGAAAAAGCGGTTTTTTTAGGACTAGAGCTCTACAAGACAAAAGAATACTTGAGCCTTTTAAAACCTTTTCCTTATATGGTCGAATTTATTAAAAAAATGGGAAAAAAAACTCCCATTACGGTTGCGACGAACCGCGCTGAATCGACAATACCCATTTTGGATCTAATGAACCTAAAAAATCATTTCTCAACAATTATACATGCAGGGATGTGCAAAAATATCAAGCCCCACCCCGAAATGTTGCTGAAAATTCTTAATCAATATCAGTTAAATCCCCGTGACTGCTTTTTTGTCGGTAATGATTGGCCAGACATGCATGCTGGAGTAATGGCTCAAATACCGACCCTTTTAATTCAACCCGATGATCATTTAAGATTTGTCCGAACTGTTTTGCAAAAAGGGATTCAATCTTTTATTCAACAAAGCGTTTAAAAAATCTTGTAAACTAGGTATCTTCTATCAAGCCAAAACCGTTTAGGGCTTTTTGTGTCGACCACCAAGGAATCACATCAAAACAAGGGCACTGTTTTGAAACATTAGGTAAATCTCGATGTCCTAAAATTTCAGCGTCAGGAGTATTTTCTTTTAGCTGTTTTAGAAGCCTATATAAGGATTCAAATTGGTTTGGAGTAAAATTGTTTTCCGGCTCATTTAGATCACTTAATCCCCCAACTAGACAGATTCCCAAAGACCCCTTATTATACCCATAAGCATGAGCCCCAATCTCTTTTTCCTCTCGCCCCTTCTCAATAATTCCGTCCCGTTTAATGACGTAATGGTAGCCAATTCGATCAAATCCCCGCTCAAACCGGTGCATTTTGTCAATCTCATATGCTCCTATTTCTAAACTTTTGGGAGTTGCTGTACAATGAATTATTAAAAACTGAATGGGTGTATTTTCTTTCATGTGTCAAGACTCTTTGGATTTAAAAATACTTAAGATGACGCCCTTTTTTTTGGAACTGAATCACTGGGGCGGCTTCAATTTTATACTCTAGGAAGATGATCATTCCCCCCTCAAGATTCATTCCTTTTTTTACCTCTTCCAACACTTGGGGTTCTTTTTCAAGATCAAGTTCTTTTATAGATAAAAACATATTTAAAAGACGTTTAAACCCTCTTGAGGGGTGGGAGGTGTTTTTAATCACTAGTAGCGGCTCAAACAAACTCATGAGCCCCATGAGACCAAGTAAGGAGTTCTCCTTAAGAGTGTACTGTTTTGAAGGGGATATTCTACTCTCTACACGGTAAAAAAGGTTGATGATCAAAACGAATACAGGACGAAATAGAGCATATCGGAACTCATAAGCAAATAAAAACCACATAAAAAGGGTCAATGCCGCTAAAAGAACAAAATTTGTATGCGCTGATAATTTGAAATACCCCCCCGAGATCTCGAGAAATGCAGCACCCAAAAGAAGAAAAACGAAACCTAAGGTATTAGAGGCTGCTAAAATGGAGGCCCGGATAGGTTCCGGGCTTCTCGTTTGAATGAAGCCATTTAGCGGAACAATAAAAAACCCTCCCGAAATTCCTATCAAAAAACCCATGACCGAAACAGCGAAAAAATTATGGGGACAAATCACTATCCCATAGTAAGAAAGTGCCGTTCCAAGTCCCCCAATAAGAGCATAGCTTACCTCTATATTTTTTTTTGAAACGAGCCCGTAAAAAAGGGAACCTATCCCCAAACCTAAAGAGGTGTAGAGGAGAATATAGCCTGTTTGAGCATCGGTGATGTTTAACTCCTGGTAGCCGAGAGGAATTAAATTCAGCTGAGTAAATAGACAAGCTAGTAAAAAATAGGACCCATAAATTATTACGTGCAAAAGATGAGGTATAGAGACCGTTTCTTTCAGATAGAAAATGGTGGTTCGGATAAAATTCCAGTCAATTTTTTTGTCTTGGAAACTACGGCTAGAGCGTACGAAAATAGAGGCTAAGCCGGCAAACACACTGATTGCTACTAAAATGAGGCCCAAAATAGAGAAATCTCTTTTTGTGATAATTGTCATATAAGACGCGACGAAGGCTCCAAAAAGCAGAGCTATATAATTTGACGCTGTCAAAATACTATTTGCAAAAGGGATTTTTTCACCTTCAACGATTTCGGGAACAATAGCAAGCCTTGCTGGGGAAAACAAAGCTGCCTGTAATGCCATAAAAAAAAGGCCCAAATAGACAAAAAAACCGTTTGCTTCAAGCATCGAAACCCAAATCATTACCGCCCCTGCTATCGAAACCAGTTGAAGCCACTGGATCATAATCCCTTTGGGGTAACGATCTGCTAAGGCTCCACCCAACATACTAAAAACAAGAAAGGGCACGACAATTACAAGTGAAGTGAGAAAAAGGGTCGTATTTACCGAGGCGATGCCAACCAAATCA
>Ga0194118_10007655_pt1 | contig 10334 bp, 7 predicted proteins | sample TA2MahsurfametaG_2_FD_148662 | JGI IMG/M metagenome (GOLD analysis project Ga0194118, IMG submission 148662) | Freshwater microbial communities from Lake Tanganyika, Tanzania - TA2015013 Mahale N5 surface | ecosystem: Environmental > Aquatic > Freshwater > Lake | place: Tanzania: Lake Tanganyika... | reverse complement strand
TCACTTACACCCCCCTTAGTGACTATTAAAGAAATAGAATAGCTCAGACCTTGTTCCACCTCTTTGCAGGACGACTCTCAACCCCCATCTCCCTCAGCTTCCTCAACACCGTCAAGGTGTGCAAACCCAACGCCTTCCCCACCCTCTCCATCGAATAACCCTCCTCCACATAAAGACGCTTTATCTCATTCTCCTTCTCCAAGTTCACAACCTGCTTCACTTTATGAAGCCCCAACCTCTTCAGAAATGTCGTCTTGACCTCGTAGATTTCCGCTATCCTCACAAGAGATAAACCCTCCTTCACCATCTCTACCATCTTCTCGAAGTGAATCGATTTATAAGCCTCTATATGAGCCTCTCTCTCTTGCCTCCTGCTCCTCAAACGATTCGTCTCACCCACCCCACCCGATACCCCCTGCTTCTTCAGGGATAATCTCACCGACTCCCTCGTTACACCCATCTTATCACCAATCTCCTGAAGAGAGAAACCCTGTGACCTCAGGTTCTTCATCTCTTTATCTCGCTCAGAAATCACAGCAGTACGATACCCCTTAAGGGGTGCGTCTAAGCCACATTCCTGAACCCACACTTTTATCGTGGAGTTACACACCCCGTATTTCTCCCTTAGAGCCTTGTAACTCGCCCCACCCTGTACATCACTCTTAAATGAGACTTTATCGTACACTAACTTCGTCCGTCCCATGTTCTCCACTCCTATCTAGGTGCCTAACACCCTCTCTCATGAGAGGGGCTCCTATAGGGTATATAAGATATTACCACATTGTCAAAAAAGTAATCAGAAATAAGATGAGGTGGGTTGGAAACAACCACATAAATGACAGAAGCCCTGTCTAGGAGATGACAGGGCTTCGTCAACTAGTAACTAGTTATTTCCTACAGCTCGACTACTTATGGGCGAAGAGGCAAAAATACGAAAGAGCCTCAACTCCCGAGGGAAGCTGAGGCTCTTTGTATCACCTAGTTCCTAGATACGACTATCTAGGATATGTCACAAGTTATTAGCGAGTGACTGTGAGGCGAGCAAGACCACGGGGGTTGTACGCGCCGATACCGAGGTTCTCGAACACGCTGAAGCCGATGGTGCGAGCCTTCGGGTCGTCAGCGGAGAGAACGGTCAGCTCGGTGCGGACAGGGATGCGACCAAACATCTCAGGCTCACAGGTGACATACACGGTGCCGACAGGAACGAGACGGCTCGTGATGATCTGAGAACCCCAAAGAGTCGCCTGAAGACCCGTCTTGAGGAGGGCAGCCTGCGACTCAATGTCGAGGATGTCACGACCGAACTTTCTGATGTCGGCGTAGTCGCGGGCGTTCATGTACACGCGAGCCACGCGAAGGTCGTGACGCTCGATGAGCGCGAAGGCATCCGCGAGCACCGCGCCGTTGAGGGGCGCGATCACGGGGATGTCAGCGTTCTCTACGCCGAGGCTGTCGAAGCCCTGTGTCGCCACCGCGTCGAGAATCGCAAACACACGCTCGTCCTCAGCAGCCTGAATCTGAGCGCGGGCTAGATCCTGAGCGCGCTCGATCAGATCGAAGCGACGCTCCTTGATCTGAGTGAGAGGAATCTCAGGGTTCGAGGCGATCTCGAAGAGGGGGAAAATCACGCGGCGAGGCTTGGTGATGGCGAGAATGTTCTCGCCCTCCTCACCCACCACATAAGCTGTGACATCAGGATCCTTGTCATAGATCGGGAGAGCGCCGTCAGGAAGCTGCTCCACGAGGAAGGTCTTACGACCCACAGAGGTGTAATCTCTGCGAAGACGAAGGGGCTGAGTCATCGAAGCGGCGAGCTTGCTACGACCCTGAGGAGTCTTAATGTAGTCAGCAATGAGCTTCTGCTTAACGGCATTGTCAATCGTATTAGACATGGCTGAACTCCTTCCTTAGATGCGCTGGTCGTAAACCAACTCATCGGAGTTGGAGTCAGGGGTAATCTTGAGAATGCCAATCACGAGGGTTCCGTCAGTCGCGTGACGGCTAGCCGCGTTATTGTGGTTCGTGAGATAGCCATTCAGAGAGGCTACGAGCTGATCACCCACGGTGTAGGTGAGCGCGACATCCTCGCCGAGCTGAGAAGTCTCATACAGCTTGTTGCCGTAAGAACCCTGAGCCGACACATAAGGTCCACGGTTCGAGGCGACACCAGGCTGATTCTCGAAGGAGTTACCCACGGCGTTGTTGATAAACACGCCGAGTACGCGCTCCGTCGCAGCAGGCGCCGAAGTCGGTCCGCCATGTGTATTGTCGCCACTCGGGCGAGCAAACGCGATGGAGCCGCTCAGAACGCCTCTTACGAGACCGTCGAGAAGACCCGAAGCCTGCGTAATGCGGTCAGCATCGGTGGTGACAGGGGGGTTAGTCTGAGTGAAAGCGTCCGCCGTAAGCTGCCCGATGGTGTTACGAACACCAACATGGAGGATACGAAGAGCGGAGCTCGACTCATTAAACCCACCACTAGCTTGTCCAAGTAGAGCCATAGTATTTCTCCTAGCTCATACTCCTTGTTTCCAAGAAGTAGTGTGTTGTTGTAGATAGAGGTGGGTCAGGATTGACCAACCACCCCATTACTAGCAGAGTGTTATAAAGGAACTATCCGTATTTCTTAGCTGAAATACTTGCTGACATCGGGAGCGGACTCCCACAGCTTAGACAGCTCATCGGAGGACGAGGAAGCCTCACGGCTGAGGTTGCCGAGAGTCTTGACGGAAGCCTGACGGGTCTTGGTAGAAGCGGACTTCTTGCTCTTGGAGGCAACAGGCTCCTCCTCCGCCATCATGATCTCCTCCTCGTCAGCCTCTTCCTCCTCAGCCTCCTCCTCGGCGGCGGCGAAGATGCGGGCGAGCTTGGGGTCAATCTTAGCGGTCTTGCCGCTCAGACCCATCGCGTCCTCAGCCTCCTCCTCCTCAGCCTCCTCCTCCTCGGCAACCTTCTTGGCTAGACGAGCCTTGAGAGCAGCCTTCTTGGAAGCGACAGTCTCCTCCTCCTCAGCCTCCTCCTCCTCGGCAACCTTCTTGGCTAGACGAGCCTTAAGGGCAGCCTTCTTGGAAGCGACAGGCTCCTCCTCGTCAGCCTCCTCCTCCTCAGCCTCCTCCTCCTCAGCGACCTTCTTGGCTGTGCGAGCCTTAAGGGCAGCCTTCAGAGAAACAGAGGACTTCTTGGCGGAAGCCTTCTTGGAAGCAACAGCCTCCTCCTCAAGCTCGGCGACCATCTCGGCGAGCATCGCCTCTTCGTCCTCGGAGAGATCCTCCTCAGCGTGCTTCTTAGCAGCCATGTGACCCTTAGCAGCCACAGGCTCCTCGCCCGCCATGTCCTCCATCTCAGCTAAGAGATCGGCGAAAGCACCGCTCTCCATCGCGTCCACGCCGTCAAACTCGTCCACGCCGCCAAACTCGTCATACCCCATGTCATCAGCCATGCGAGGCATACGAGGCATACGACCCTCAAAGTCCATCGGGAGACCACGCTCCTCTAGACGACGCATACGGCGATTTCTGCGCTGCTCCGCCCAAAGGTGCTTGTGCTTCTGATAGTACTCCTGATTGTGAAGACGCTTAGTCTCAGCGTCCCACTTGGGCATCATCGAACGCTGCTGAGTGCGATGCTTGTAACGGATATCGGGATCCTGATAACCGAAACCATGAAGAGCCTCGCCATAGGGGTTATGCCTACGGTACGCGGCGCTCACCTCAGACATCTCGGCGAGAATCTCAGCCATCGCCTCATCATCACCCGCTACCTGAGCCTCCTCAGCCAAAGAGGAAAGCTCGGCGAGGCGAGAGGCAAAACGATTGGTGCTCGCGAGGCGAGGAGCGGGTCCATCAGACTCCTCCATGTCGAGTACATCGACACTCTCGTCTACGCCCACATAACCTGTCGCCTCCTGCACCGAGTCCTCAGCGAACTTACGAATCTGACGCGCAAGACGTACATTCGCCTTCTTGAGGTTGGCGATCTCCTCGGCGAGGTTCATCGCAGGAGAGACCATCTCGTCCTCGAAGCCCATCTCGTCCTCGAAGCCCATCTCGTCCTCATCCTCAAGACCAACACCCGAGAACGAAGCACCTACGCCAACAGCAAGCTCCTCGTCATCCAAGAAGCCGTCCATCTTCGTGTCGAGCGCGTTGAAGGCGCTCTCAGAGCCGCCCCACTCGTCACGAGAAACCATGCCATCATCATCCATGTCGTACTCGTCATGGATGGTGTGAGCCACGAGGTCGCTGTCCATGCCCGCTTCCTCCTCCTCAGCGAGCATCTCATCAGAGTAGAAATGCGAGGGATCATTCTGATCGGCTAAAAGATCGCCCTCATCATCAGCCATCACATTGCCGGGACCGAAGTCGCCACCCGCATAACCTGTCGCCTCCTGCATTGCATCCTCAGCGAGGAAGGTCGAGGCAACGCGGCTGAACTTGGTATTGAGAGTACGGGAAGGAATATCCATATAGCGAAGAGCTAGATCCTCGATCTCCTGCTGCGAAGCAAACTTACCAAGACGGCTCTCAGCGATGGCGATGCACTTAGAAGCCTTGCGCTCCATCGCCTTCTTGATGTTCGCCTCGTAAAGCTCCTCAGTCTCCGCGAAATCCTCTACGAGAGACTCCTTTGCGGCGGGATGATCAGGCTGCCAACCATAAGAAGCAGGAGCAGGACCCGAACGATAAGGACCCTTGCGGACACCCTCACCGAACTCAGAGTCAATGCCGTATTCATCTACGGCAGGCTGCTCTAAAGAAGCGGGATGACCGAAGCTATCCCAACCAAGATTATCATAACCAGGCAAACCTGAGCTTGCCCTACGGAGACGATTACGCACAGGACGCATAGGACGATCCTTTCTTTGGGGCTTAAAGCCCATGTTTCGGGGAGACTAACTTGGCGAGCTTGACCAAGCGGAGAGAGTCTTTACGCGAGAGCTTCGTGCCAAGAGCCTTCTCAGCATGAGCTATATAACTACCAACCTCAGCGTATTTCTCAGCGGGTATTTCCGCTGCGAGCTTATACACATGAGACGGGAGGTAAACATCGAAGCGATCATTCACGAGACGGATATTCTCAATTGCCTGAGTCTTATTCGAGGCAACCTTCACAGCCGTTTCGAGAGCCTTTAGATAAAGGCTATGCTTCCTTCTAGAGCCTTGCTTAATGATTGTCTCATCCGTGGTCGTCGCATCAGATGTTGCGGGACTCTTCGGAGAAAGCACTTCACTTGCTAGGCTCTTCTCGATTTCTTTTTCGAGCTTCTTCTTGAGGCGATCTACTACTGCGTCTTTCACCACAGTCTCAATCTCATCAAGAATAGATTTGGGTTCCGCAGGCTTGGCTTCACCACCCTCCTCGCCCCCCTCTTCATCGCCACCACCCTCTTCATCCCCAAAATCAAAAGGTCCCGCCACCTTCTTATAGTTGGAAATAGACGCTGATTTACTCAGCCACTGCTGAGGTATCTGATTCAGAATGGCGTTGTGGCTTACATCCTGAGGGTTCGCGTCCACCGAAGGAATCTCTAAAGTATTTCTAGCTATCGCCCCCTTGAAGGCAGGGACAGCTACCCAAGAAGCCTCTATAAAAGTCACCCCGCCTGTTTCCCCCTCTGTAGCGTGACCACATAACTCCGCTACCCTATGGCGATTCCCACTCTCATCATGGAACCAATTGCCCTTCTCGTAACGCACATGGCGACACATCTGTGGCTCATCTGCCGCCACATGACCGCACTTCGTACATTGAGTAAAATCGACCGAGCAGCCCATGCTCATGGCGTTCATTTCGCCACTCAGTATCTTCTCTACTAACTCTTTATGCTTCTTGTCCGTCGCTACCAAGATGTCCACATAAAGAGATTCACCAACATCTCTAAGAACAGCATCAATAATACGACCCTTAGAGAGTTCTTCGACTTGAATATGTTCCACAAAGTTGTGCGCCCCTATGAATGTCTTATAAGATTTCTTAAGGACATCGCGGGACCAACAATCGAGATTATTGTTGATATATTTATCCGTCTCAGAGGTCACTCGATAATCGGGGTATTTCCGATTTATCTGATGCCCCTCCTCATTCAGAGAACCTATACGAATACCTGGTACGGGGATGGCATCGACCGAACACACGATAGTCGAGTGCGTCAATAAGAACCTATCAGGTGTGAAGGGCTCCCCGAGTATCTCCTCCGCTCTCTTCTTGAGAGAGGCATCGAGCTTCTTAGCGCCCGAAGCTACTCTCACTCTATCCCACTCAGTACCATGAAGTTGAGGTCTGACCACAGTCGCTTTTGCGTATTTTAAGAATGCCATCAGTAGCCTCTCATCTTCAGCTGTGTGTAACGAGAAGCGACTTTCGAGGCAGATACAGGAGTAACCCCTCGCCCTCCTGGGACTGAATCAACGAAATCTTTCGGCATTTCAGTCTCACCCGCGATAGCTAAGTCTTCCACAGGAAACCTCATAGAACCATGAGGAAACTGCACATCAACCATCCCTATCGCAGGAAATACCTGCACAACAAAACCCGCCCTATCCGCACTTCCTCCAAAGAACGGATAGACACGCATACCCACCTTAAAGCTCTTAGCTCTAGATTGGTAATCAGCGTAGGTTGTAGCGAATCTGTTCATGCTCGGTTTCCTTCGGGGTCGCTTATTTACGCCCAAATATAAAGAACTTATCGGAAGTATTTTTAGACGACCTACATGGGGTCGAAACCATAAGAAGTGGGAAAGGTCAGAAATCCCAATCATAGCTCCCCATCGACTTCGATGAGGGGACACTCGTGGAATGAGTGATCTCATCTACTTTCTGCAAGACCTCTCTTAGAGACTCCCTGTCTGCTTCACGGATGAGCTTCAAAATCGCGTCACGCTTCACCTTCTCTTGCTCTGCTTGATTGCGAGTCTTCATGTCCTTCCCCTTGAAGCCCGTAAATTCCAAGTCCTCAAGGTTCGCGGCTCTCATCTGTAGTAAGAGATATGCGAGCGCCTCTTCTCTCTGCTCAGGGTTCTTATGTGTCAATAGATCGAGATATTTATCCTTATTTCTCTTTAAGAACTGAGAGAGATTAGAGTCTTTCTTCTTGGGTGATTTCGAGGAGCCGAATCCACCACGGGTATCCTCGGCTGTAGGCACTACGGTGTAGTGGTCTAACAAAGTCCTTGTCATGTGATCTCGCACGATTTTCTTGATTGCGGGAGCCACAGGGTAAGGGCAAGTCTCACCCGAGAGCAGTTTCTTACCTGCTAGCTCTCCATTCAAGGGGTGATCAGGGCAGTAGTTATCTTGAAGGATATCTTCAAAGTCAGAGAAAACCCCCTGTGAACCCCCTGTCGCCTCATAGAAATCATTAGTACTGAGAGAGTTTAGATACTCCATCTGCACTTCTCTCACTTGCTCAGGTGTCGCCCCATGATTGAGCTTAGATGCCGTATTGATGGCTTTGTAGATTTCTTGAGAAGGGGTTGCCTTCGCATGAGCGACAAAGAATGGGTCTACAGGGCTGCGATTCGAGGGGATATTAGGGTCGTTGTTGAGCAACATCGCTACAACCACGCCGTCTAGCGTAGACTGTATCCTATGCGCCTCTGCACTATTCTTAGGGGTTCTCGCGAGCTTGTATTGGAGCTTTTCATGTGCCTCAGCACGCCTCTCCTTCGTCGTGTCTTTATAACGAGAGGCTTGCTCCGCTGTATTAGACTCGATCATCCCTTGATCAGGGGTCGTCATACTCCGACCGCTACTATCTGTCGAAGTCACCATGAAGTCCGATGAAGGACGCACTCCATATTCAGGGTCGTCCACGAATGCTTTAGAGATGGCTGCCGCTGCGATGGCTTTACCTAGCTCTGAACCCGATAACTCAGAAATATCCTCACTCCAAATTTCATCAACCTCTTCCGAGAGCTTCGAGAGACGCTCCGCTGTCGTCATGCTCTGATCCGTGAATATCTTGGTGAGCCTCTCTGAGGCTGACTCATACCCCTCAGAAACATCCCCTAAGAACTCATCAGGTATCTCATTTAACATATTCAAGGCTTGATCTAGCCCTTTTATTTCTCTGTCCTTCTCACCTGTGACACCGCTCCCTAGATGACTAGACCCCGACATCATAGATACGATCTTGTCTCTGAACTCCTTACGCTTCTTAGAGAACTTTCGAGATTCAGCTTTATCCTTTTTCTCGTCATCTGTGAGATTTACGCGCTTCAGCTCGCTCAGTATTTTCAATGAGGGGTCTTTCTCAAGACGCTTTCTATCCGCCTGCGTCTCCCCTTTGAGGGCGCTCTGTGCTTTACCCTTTACCTCGTCGTTGATTTCTTCGGATTCTTTCTTCGCCAACTCTGATAAAACCCTCAGCTTCGCTCGATTAGCGTCTACAGAATCAAGTAGCGCGTCCTCCTTGAGCTTCTCACTAGGGTCTAGACCCATCTTCTCAGCTCGCTTCACGAGCATCTCTATCGCCCCATCTAAATCCATATCTTTACTAAAAGCGATCCCCGCCTTCGTGAAACCTTCCTTCGCCCTCTTAAGAAGATCGTCATCTGAGAGTATATCCCCCAATTCTAGACCCTCTTGTCCCATATCCTCATTCAAGATGAGATTCGACAAATCGCTCAACTCAGAGAGCTTTGTCGCCCTGTCTCGTTTCTTCGGCAGTATTGGGTTCTTCAACCCCTCTAAGACAGACTTAATCTTCTCCCTACGACCCGCAGCCCCTTCTCTGAGATAACGGTTCTCTACATCCTTACGCTTCTTTTCTCGCTGTAGAAATACATCATTCGTAATCGAACCTAAATTCAAATCGAGCTTGTCCGCCTGTCTCTCTGTTTTGAATTTCTTGGCTATCGTGTCAGGCACCTCTACCGAGGGCAGCCCGCCAAAGATCGCATCATCAAAACCCTTCGAGAGGGTCATATCTGTCACTAAATCTAGTACATCGTCTTTCGTGATCCCCTCTCCACCCTTCACTAAAAGCTCTAAGAAATTCGAGGGGTCATCTGAGAGAGCTTTCTTGAAACCCTCCTTAAGTGCTTTGATGCGCTTCTTTTTATCCGCTCGTGCCTTCGTCTCTCTGATGTCCTCCGCAAGAGCTGCCTTCTCTTTTGCCCCCTCTAGCTCTTGCCTAGCCTGCTCATACTCTGCTGTGTCAGGTCTAGAATATGCCGTACTAAAAGAGACGAGATTTCCCCTCTCCGTCTTGTATTTCTTTGTCTTGTCTAGTTTAAGATTTTCTAACGCATTTTCCTCTAAACTTTTTTTTTGTCCGCAAGCCTCATCATGACCCTATGTACAGAGGCTGCCTTTTCACTCTTCATCGAGAGATCCCTGTCACCCTTATGACCCCCACTCACACCCTGAAAATCAGGGTCGTCTTTCGAAGTGATACTTCTATTTCTTAAGTCGTCCCGAGGGGGCTTGTTCTTGGGGTGAGGGCGCACAAGGTCTGCAATCTTCTTGTCCTCCCTCTCCGTCTGACTAAGTGTCGCTCTTTTTATCAAAGAGGCAAGCCTCTGCTTCGTGTCCATATTGAAGTCACTCGAACCCAACAACATGGGATTCCCTAATCCCTTGGGGTCTGTGACAATCGCATATACCCTATCCTTCTCATCTACCATCTGTACATGGGCAGGCACACCATCCTTAAAAGGCACTAACTTCAACTGAACCTCGAAATCTATATCTAGGCTACTCTCTAGTAAATAGTCCTTACCCACTACCCCAAAAGTATTCTCACTCAGAGAAGTCGCTATCAAAGTCTGCGTAGGCTTCTTTGGGAAGAAACTGAAAACTAGCTCATCCCCTTCCTTTACCTGCCTAGAAATAAACTGAGTGAGTGTGTTGAACGCCCCGCTCATCGCCGTCTCATGTGCAGGGTTCTCTAGCTTAGATAATAACTCTGAAGTAAGAGCTAGTACTTTATGGGAAGCTGTCTTGTAGTCGTCCTTAACCGCTGAGTTCTCTGCGGTGTCCACAGACCACTCTAAAAACGCCTTTGATAAGCCCTTCAAGCGGCTCTCAATGAAGCTAGAAGCCGCCTTAGGGGTTGTGATATTCTGCTTGTAGAAGTTCTTATAAAACTCTTGAATGATGCTCTTAGCCGCCTCATTTATAACCACCCGAGAAGGGCGATGCTCCGCTAAGAAACCCAATATAAACTTGCCCCATTCGAATTGCCTCAAGATAGATTTGAATATACTCCCCTCTCTCACAGAGGAGGTCTTACGCATAGAGGGCAACCCCGCTTGGACATCTACTTGCTTGAGCGCACCAGGATTGAACAGCGTGAGGAGTGTCTCAAAACCCGAGGTGAAAGCTACG
>Ga0194118_10007647_pt1 | contig 10338 bp, 10 predicted proteins | sample TA2MahsurfametaG_2_FD_148662 | JGI IMG/M metagenome (GOLD analysis project Ga0194118, IMG submission 148662) | Freshwater microbial communities from Lake Tanganyika, Tanzania - TA2015013 Mahale N5 surface | ecosystem: Environmental > Aquatic > Freshwater > Lake | place: Tanzania: Lake... | reverse complement strand
TTCAGAATGTATAAGTTGTGAAGGTTAAAAAAAAATAATAAAAAAAGTGTATGATTGTTGTAAAAAAATTTAGCGCAAGTTGGTGTGGCCCTTGCCAAGCATTGAGGCCAATTTTTGAGGAGGTAAAAGTTCGATATTCAAATGTAAAATTTGAGGAAGTTGATGTTGATGAAAATTATCAATTAGCATCTCAATATGGTGTTCGCTCAGTTCCAACTGTAATAATTGAAAAAAATGGTATTGAAGTTCAAAGATTTTTAGGCCTTCAATCAAAATTAGCATATACAAATGCTATTAACGAAAATCTTTAACTATAAGTTGGATTTTTAAAAAAATAGCCATATATTTGCTATTTAAAAGTTACGATGTATAAAAACATATATTACCAGAGAAATACAAACACTATCCATATATGGGATGATGTAAAAGGATACTTTACCATTCCATATCAGAGATACGCATTTAAACCCGCATTAAATGGTGAATGGGAATCTATTTATGGTGATAAACTTACAAAAGTATTTAAATATGAAAAAGATGATTCATCGTTATTTGAATCAGATGTGCCTGAGGTCACCAGAGTATTAGTAGATTTATACACAAATTCAGATTTACCATCAGATGGTCACAAAATATTAACTTTTGATATTGAAGTTGAAATGAATTCTGGTCTGCCTGATACTGAAAAGGCGGAAAATGAAATTACCTCAATCGCTGTACATGATTCAGTTGAAAATTTTTACTATGTATTAATTTTAGATAAAAATCGAACAATTAAACCATCTAAATCTACAAATAGACTAGTAGCTCCATTCGACACCGAAAAGGAAATGCTTAGCAAATTTCTAGATATTTATGAAACAATATCCCCTACAATTATAACTGGTTGGAACATTGATTTTTTCGATGTTCCATATTTATTTAATCGATTAAAGAATATTTTGGGTGAAAGGCAAGCTAAAAGGCTATCTCCAATTAGAGAGGTTTTCTTTTCACCCTATAGAAAAAAATGGTTTATTGGAGGAGTATCCGCTTTAGATTATTTAGTGCTCTACAAAGAATACAATTATACTGAATTAGATAATTACAGATTAGATAATGTTGCTAAAATAGAATTAGGTAGAGGTAAGGTAGATTACACTGGAAACTTAGATGAGTTATTTGAAAAAGATAAAGAAAAGTTTATTGAATATAACTTAGAAGATGTTCGATTAGTTGTAGATTTGGATAAAAAACTACAATTTATTGATTTGTGTAGGGGTATTGCACACGCCGGACACGTTGCATATGAAGATGTTTTTTTTACTTCACGCCCATTAGAGGGGGCACTTTTATGTTTTCTAAGACAAAGAGGGTTAATAGCACCTAATAAAATGAAAAAGGAAGACTCTGATAGAATGATTGATTCTATGAGAGAAAGTGGTGGTATTAATGAAAGTGCAAAAGATGAAAAATTTATAGGTGCATATGTAAAAGACCCAATTGTAGGAAAATATGATTGGGTATATGACTTAGATTTAACTTCACTATATCCATCAATCATTATGACCTTAAATATTTCACCTGAGACCAAAATGGGAAAGGTTGATAATTGGGATATTCAGAGATACTTAAAAGGTGATGATGATTTTTATTATATAAAAGACAAGCAAATTTCAAAAGAAAAATTAAAACAATTTTTATTAGATAATGGGCATTCAATCGCATCAAATGGAGTAATTTATCGAAATGATAAAATTGGCTGTATTCCTGCTATATTAGATGAATGGTTTCAAAAAAGAGTTGAGTATCGAAAATTAGAAAAACAATTTGGTGAGGCGGGTGATAAAGAAAAATATGCATTTTATAAAAAAAGACAATTGGTGCAAAAGATTCTTTTGAACTCACTTTATGGTGTATTAGGATTACCATCGTTTAGATTTTATGATATCGATAATGCAGAAGCAGTAACAATTACAGGTCAAACGGTAATTAAATCTACGGCTGACATGGCGAATATAAAATATAATAAGGAGTTGGGTACACAAAATGTGGATTACAATATTTACATTGATACTGATTCCGTATTTTTTTCAGCAGTTCCACTTTTAGATTATCGTCATTCTGATTGGAAACAATTAGAAGATAGTGAAGTCGCAAAATTAGTAGATAATATCGCAGGAGAAATGCAAGACTATCTTAACAATTTCTATAATATATTATCTGAAAAAATGATAAATGTTTCAAAGGATAAACATCGTTTTCAGATTAAAAAAGAATTCGTTGCTAGAGCAGGGTTGTGGATTGCAAAAAAAAGATATGCACAATGGATTATCGCCGAAAATGGTGTACCAGTAGATAAATTAGATGTAAAAGGATTAGATGTAGTTCGTTCTTCATTTCCTCAATCTTTTAAGGATTTTATGAAGCAAACTCTTATAGACATATTAAAAGGTGAAACAAAAGAAATGATGGATGAAAAGATTATTACATTTAAGAGCTCTTTACCTTTAGTAAAACCATACAATATTGCAAAAAGTAGCTCGGTAAAGGAACTCTCAAAATATACACCCACAAAAGGTGCAATGTTTAAATTCCTTAAAGGAACTCCTGCGCATGTTAAAGCTGCTTGGACTTACAATCAATTGTTAAAACACTTTAATTGTGGGTTTAAATATTCACCTATGAGAAACGGTGATAAAATGAAATGGGTTTATCTTAAACAAAATCCACTGGGATTAGAAACTATTGCATTTAAAGGCGCGGATGATCCAGAAGAGATTGAATCCTTCATCAAAAACTATATTGATTATGATAAAATTTTTGAAAGCGAAATGCAAAATAAATTAGAAGATTTTTATAAAGCACTTAGTTGGGGAAATCTTCAATTAAAAATTACAAAATCAGATAAATTTTTTTCCTTTTAATTTGGAAAATCTAAATAAAACACATATATTTACAAAAATAAATTAAAAATTAAAACAAAAATTATGGACAAAAATCGTTTAAGCCGCTTTATCTCAAAGTATAATTTGGCAGGATTAGTTGAATCAGTTTCTTGGAAAGCAGAAAACAAAACATTAACAACTCGTTTTATCTCTGATGATAAAACTGTATTAGGTTCAGTTAGTGTAATCGATTTTGATTTTGAAGATTCTACTATTGGTGTTTACAATACAAACACTTTAAAAAATTTGTTAGGTGTGCTGGGTAATGATATTAGCATTTCTCTAAAAAGAATTGATGAAAAACCAATTTCATTATCGTTGTTATCTGATTCCACAACTGTTCAATATCAATTGGCAGATTTGGCAGTTATTCCAAATGTACCTGACTTAAAACAATTACCAGAATTCGGAATCAGCATTGACATGGATGGTAATTTTATTGAAAAATTCATTAAGGCTAAATCAGCGTTAAGTGATATCGATAACTTCACCGTTTTAACTGAAAAGGGTAAATTAAAAATTGTTATTGGTTATTCTAACATCAACACTAATAGAGTTGAATTAGTAGTTAATGATAATTTTGATGGAGAAGTTAAACCAATTTCATTCTCTGCAAAATATTTTAAAGAGATTCTTTCTGCTAACAAAGAGGCTAACAAAGCAACTTTGAAAGTATCAAAAGAAGGATTAGCGAATGTAGATTTCTCTGTTGATGGATTTACTTCATCTTATTTCTTAGTAGAAGTACAATTATCATAATATTAAACAATTCAAAGTATGAGTTTTTTTGAACAACAAGAAGAACAAGTTCACTCACTTTGGGTTGAGAAATATAGACCTACGAAGTTAGATGACTATGTAGGTAATGAGAATCTCAAAGCAAAAGTAAAGGGGTATATCGAAAGCGGGGATGTACCTCACTTACTTTTTTTTGGTAAAGCAGGAACAGGTAAAACAACTCTTGCCAAACTAATTGTAAAGAACATCGAATGTGATGTAATGATTATCAATGCATCGGATGAAAACAATGTTGAAACGGTAAGAACAAAAGTTAAAAATTTTGCTAGTGGTGTAGGATTTAAACCATATAAAATTGTAATCTTGGATGAGTTTGATTACATGACTCCAAACGCACAGGCAATCCTCAGAAACTTAATGGAAACATTTTCTAAACATTGTAGATTTGTTTTGACGTGTAACTATATTGAGAAAATTATTCTTCCAATTCAAAGTCGTTGTCAATCTTTTCAGATTGTTCCCCCTACAAAAAAAGATGTAGCAGTTCAAATTGCTAAAATTCTAAAGGGAGAGGATATACAATTTAATCCAACTGATTTAGTTCCTATTGTAGATGGATATTATCCAGATATTCGTAAGATTATCAACACTTGCCAATTAGCGTGTGTTAATGGTGTATTGAAAACTGAAAGTGCTACAATCGTAGATTCTGATTTCAGATTAAAATTAGTTGAGATACTTAAATCAAAGGATGAAGTAAGAAACAAATTTATGATTATTCGTCAATTAGTGGCAGATAATCGTATTTCAGATTTTACTGATGTTTATTCTTTTTTATATGATAAGTTGGATGATTACGCTAAAGGTAATACTGCGAATGTTATTATCACATTGGCAGAAGGAACTTCAAAAGATGCATTGGTAGTTGATAAAGAAATTACTTTTATGGCAACTATTATCTCAATCCTTCAACTTCTTAAATAGTGAATGATATATTAATATATTCTTTTGTAGTATTTTCTCAACTCGCGTTGGCAGTATTTAAGGTATTAGAAATAAAATGGGTAGTACAAACCGATATTAAAAAAACTGTAGTCCTATTTAATATTCAAACTCTTTTTTGGATTGCTTCTACTGCATGGTCGGTAGACAGTTTTTTAAAGGGAGATTGGATTACAATATTTTTATTTTTATTATCTGGCTCTGTTGGAAAGATTGTAATATTAAAATACTTTAAGAAAAAAGAAAAATATTAATGTGTGGTATAATAGGAGGAAATTGGTTTACTTCAAATGAGCATACCAATACTCATTTACAAAAAATAATTCATAGAGGTAGAGATGCCTCTATTGTGGAAGAAATAGACGGTGTCTTTATCGGACATAATCGTCTTTCAATACAGGATTTATCTTCGTCCGCAAATCAACCAATGTGGAATAAAGATAAGACCGTTTGTATTGTTTACAACGGAGAGTTATGGGATAGCACATATACCAAAACATTAAGAGATAGTATAAAAACTCCATTCAAAACTAAATCTGATACCGAAGTAATTTTAAATGCATATTTAGATTATGGCGTAGGTTCATTCGGTGAGTTGGATGGGATGTTTTCTTTTGCAATAGTTGATACCACTATTAATAAATTATTCATTGTAAGAGATTATGTAGGAGAATTACCACTTTGGTACGCGATAGATAATGAAGCTAAATTAGTATTTTGTTCAGAGAAAAAAGCATTACCACTTTCAGATTTATATGAAGAGCAAGTTAAGGCAATTTATCCAGGTACCTATTTAGAATACGATTATAAAACATTAGAACATAGGATTATTACCTATTATACACTTCCTAATACAATAATAAATGATGATAGAGAAACTATTGTTAAAAATATTAGAGCTATGTTGGAAGAAGCTGTAAAAGTAAAAATGGTATCTGATGTTCCTATTTGCACAATCCTAAGTGGTGGTATTGATTCCGTAATTACAACTTATATACTATCCCGTATCAAACCAGATATAGAGGCATTTGTAGTTTCTATGGGAGATGGTGATACTAAAAATGATGATATAAAATATGCCAGAATTGCCGCTAAAGAGTTCGGAGTTAAGCTACACGAAATAATATTAACTGAAAAAGATGTAGAAGATGCTGTGAAGGAAACACTTTATGTGATTGAACAAAGTAGATGGCAGAATGTTGGTTCAGCGATTGCACAAATCGCACTTTCAAAAAAAATAAACGAATTAGGATTTAAAGTTGTGTTTAGTGGCGACCTATCCGATGAGATTTGGGGAAGTTATGGGCACATACAGGCATTTCATTGGAGACCGGAAGATTATGATAAAGCAAGAAGAAAGTTAGTAGAGGATGTGCATAAAACAAACTTCCTTACCACTAATCAATCAATTATGTGGGGTGGAACCGTAGAAGTAAGAACTCCTTATAGTTGGAGACCATTTGTTGAATATTCCCTTAACATTCCACCATTATATCAAAAAGAAAATGGGCATATGAAACCTTTATTAAGGGCAGCATTTAAAGGGGAAATTTCAGATGAATTGTTATATAGACCAAAAGTGTATTTTGCTAAAGGTTGTAGAACTGGTGATATAATGGAAAAACAAAAAGATATTTTGAAATCTCAATTAAAATCTTTATATTCGTATAAAAATGATGTATTAATTGATAAATTTTTTATAATAAATGGTTAGAATACTTAATATACGAAATGAGGGTGATGAGATGGAATCCGCTATCAAAGAAGCAATGGAAATAATTGATTTATATCCAAACGTATTTCCTCATTTAGTGGGACAAGGATTTAAACTAAAAAAATATTTTAAAAAACTAAATGGAGGAGTTGTATTGCAAGATGGTGTAGTTATAACTTTTGAAAAAAGTAAAAGTAATTCTAAAGTTGCAAGAAAGTCATTTGCCAGAAAGAAAAAGGGTGATATGATTATTCATCAAATTGCATCCAAAGAAAGAAATGGTTCTGCTCAAAAAGTATTAAATCAATTTGTAGAGTATTGTAAATTAAAACAGTGTGAAAATATCATTTTATCTGTTAGAACAGCAAATGAGGGCGCAAGAAGATTTTATGAAAAAAATGGTTTTCAATTAATAGATAAAAATAGTGAAATGTGGCATGGTAAAAAAGAGGGATTTATATCAGGCTCAATTTATAAATTAAGATTACCTGCTGATAAAAATATCGAAAATATAACTGATTATAAAAAATATAACTTTATAAAAAATGTATTTAAATTATTTCGATAAATTTAAGGGAATGATTCCCTATATCCATATCGGTAAAGAAGAATGGATTTACATAAAAAATACGTTTGAATTAAATGATGTAAAGGAATCATTAGCGGATGTTCTTATGGAGTATCCAATTCCTTATGCAGATATTTCTGAATCAGAGGCATTAGATGCCTATAAAAAGTTAAAAGGAACTTGGTGGGCCGATATCCTTAAGGAAGGAGAGTGGTTTCCGCGGAAAGCATCGGAAAGTAATTATCCATTAACATTTAGAGGTAAACAACAATATTTCAGTAGAAATAATGTTGGTAATGAATCATCTAATTTTTTTCAACAAGCAAATCGTTGGAGTGTAGATGGAACAGTATCACCTGGCCCAAAAAGAACTTGGGAGACAAGGGAGTTTATGGTTTCACTTATGGGTGGATTATATACTCTTAAATTTGAAGAAATAGATAGAAACTCTTTGAGAACTTGTTTAGGATTAAGAAAGTATATTTGCGCACAATTTAAACCGAATGTGGCAAAGGCATTATATGATTACCTTAAAGTTGAAAATGTATTAGATTTCTCAGCAGGATGGGGAGACCGTTTAGCGGGTTTTTATGCAAGTGAAGGTGGTAAACATTATGTGGGGGTAGACCCTAGAAAAGAAAACCATCCAATTTATCAACAACAGTCTGATTGGTATGAAAAACATCGAACATTCTTTGAAGTTGAAAAGAGAGCAGATTTTCATTGCCTACCTGCGGAAGATTTAGACTTTTCACAATATACAGATCACTTTGATATTGTTTTTACTTCACCACCTTATTTTAATGTAGAGAGGTATTCATACGATGATACTCAAAGTTGGGTGAGATATAAATCAATTAATGCGTGGAATGAACAATTCTTACATAAAGTAATTCACAATTTATGGCCTACAATTCGTAAAGGTGGATATTTAGCGGTAAACATTGCCGATGTATATGCAAAATCCAATGATAGAGAGAAGGGATATGTAGAGATTACCAATCCAATGAATGATTATATTAAATCATTGGGCGCAGAATACGAAGGATGTTTGGGCATGGAAATGGCAAAGAGACCAGGTTCAGCAGGAGCAGGTGCTATCATTGAAGGAGATGAAGGGAGATATACCGAAGAGGCATTAGAGAAAGCAAAAGAAGCAGAAGGAAAAAGATTTTGTGAACCTATTTGGATATGGAGAAAACTATAAAAGAATATTTCAGTAAGTTTTATGATATGAAACCATACCTCACTATTGATGAGGAAGAATGGGCGTATATTTTAAAAACTTATGATAAAGAACAAATTATAGAAACCCTATCAGAAGTTTGTCATACATATCCATTACCCATACCTGTTTATACAAATGATGAGGTATTAGAGGATTATAAAAAACTAAAAGGAACGTGGTGGGCTGATATTTTAATTGAAGATAAATGGTTTCCGCGCAATGGTAGAGAAAGTAAATATCCACTTACATTTGATGGTAAGTTTATGTATTTTAAAAAGTATACCGTTGGTAATAAAGCATCTAATAAATTTCACGTAGAGAACCGATATAAAGTTGATTGGGTAAGAGGCCCATCCGGTTGGAGAACGTGGCAGACGGTCGAAGGAATAAAGACTATTGTAAGAGCATTCTTTACATTGGATAAGGTACTCACCGATGTAAACATTAATAGTTTAAAAATGGCAATGAACTTAAGAAAGTATGTAGCTTCTCAATTTAAACCTAATGTTGCAAAAGCACTTTATGATTATTTTAAATCAGAATATATTTTAGATTTTTCAGCGGGATGGGGTGATAGATTTGCAGGATTTTATGCAGGGGATAATACAAAACATTATGTTGGCATTGACCCAAACTTAAACAATCATCAAAATTATTTTTTGCAAGAAGAGTATTATAAAACCAATCAAACATTTTTTGAAAGCGAAAAAAAAGCTACATTTATTCCACAACCAGCGGAAGATGTAGATTATTCAGAGTATGAAAATTATTTTGATACAATCTTTACTTCACCTCCTTATTTTAATACTGAAAGATATTCCGATGATGATACTCAATCTTATTTAAGATATAAACGAATAGATGATTGGAATACTAATTTTTTACATAAGGCATTGGATAAAATAATTCCAACTTTAAAAAAAGGTGGGATTTTAGCTGTGAATATTTCAGATGTGTTTTCTGCACCTGATGGGGGTTATGTAGATATAACTAACGCTATGAACGACTTCCTCCATTCTAAGGGGTTAAAATACAGAGGGTGTATTGGTATGGAAATGACAAAAAGATTTAACAGCGGAGGTGCTGGCACTGCCGTAAGTGATTATTATTCAGAGGATTCAAAGAAACAGGCAGAAGAAGGAAAAAATCAAGCATTTGGAGAGCCAATATGGGTATGGGAAAAATAGATAAAGTAATAGTTTGGGGATGTTCTATCAGTTATGGATTAAATGCTGATAAAGATAAGATATATGGGCAAAGAATAGCCGATTGGTTAGGAATCCCATTAATTAATTTATCAATATCTGGAGCAGGTAACATAGTAGGTAGTAATATTTTACTTAATAAACCAATTGAATTTTTTAAGAATTCATTAGTTTTATTTCAAACTACATATTTTGAAAGACAGATTGATAAAGATATAATTGCCAATCCATTTTATGGAAATAGATTTTATAAAGAAGTAAATTCTAATACTTTTAGAGTTGATGAATTTAGGAAAAAGTATAGTATTAAAGAAGATGAATTAAGAATAGATGATTGGGTAGGATATTGGACTGATTATGAAAATTTTTACAATCGAAGATATTGGAAGTATAGGGCGGATTTTAATCATACAAAATGGGTAGAGTATCTTAAAGAATTATTTAAACAAAACAGTTATTCGATTTATTTGGTACATCAATTGTTTAAAAAAAATAATATACAACATTTATTTTTTGATATACCGATTCCTATTGTTGGATATAAATTAAATTACAAAAATTTAGATGTATTTGATTCTACTTTTTTTGCTGAATCAATGATAAATTTTTTAAGTGGTGAAAGCGATAAAAGAAATTCTTTTTATAATACATTTAAGAATGAAACTTTTTTCTTTATAGATGAAATTAGTAATGAGAATAAAATTACCGATATTCTAATTGAACCAATTTATTCCGTAAATGATACAACTATTTGGAAAGAGTTTTTAATGCCAGATAGACCTTACGGAACACCTGATTCCTGCCATCCAAATGAAAGAGGGCATGAAAAAATATTTGAGATATTAAAAAGATATATAAAAAAATAAAACAAACACTATGGCACAGATTTTAGGAAACCAACAACCGCCAAAAATTGATTGGTCAAAAGCACAAGATTATAATTGTTCAAATTGTGG
>Ga0194118_10007645_pt1 | contig 10341 bp, 8 predicted proteins | sample TA2MahsurfametaG_2_FD_148662 | JGI IMG/M metagenome (GOLD analysis project Ga0194118, IMG submission 148662) | Freshwater microbial communities from Lake Tanganyika, Tanzania - TA2015013 Mahale N5 surface | ecosystem: Environmental > Aquatic > Freshwater > Lake | place: Tanzania: Lake Tanganyika... | reverse complement strand
CAAACAATTTCATCCAATATTTTACAGGCGCGAGTTTTTCCACCAGGATATCGTAATGGAGATTGATTCATTGGTGCTAGACTTTTAATTGGAATAGTTTTAAGTCTAATCTCGGTTGATAGATGAATATTTTTTCATTGTATCCATATGAATAAATTTTATTTAATTATAATAATAGTTGCTACAATAATTGCCAGCATTTTCATCATAACTTTCGCACTATTTGGATATATTCTGTATAATAAATACATTTATTTGTTCAAGGTGATTAGGAAGATGGAGAATGATAAATATTTATGGCCACTTACGAAAAAAATATCAAATGGAATTACAAATTACGTGGATAAAAAAGGGAAAACACTTTTGATTGGAGTGGGAAATTGCACAATTTTGGAAAGTTTAGTGAAAAAATTGGAGCCCAGTGCAAAAATTGATGTGATTGATAGTAATAAATATTTGTTGGAAATTGCAAAGGAAAAATTTGGAGATCGATGCACCTATATTGAAGGAGATTTTTTGAGCCATAAATTCGAGCTATTATACGAAAATATTGTATCTAGTTTGCCACATAAAGAATTTGTTTTACAAGATATTGATTTGATATTTGATAAATATTATAATTTATCAGTGAAAAATATTATATATTTTGAGAATAAAATGCCACATATAAAAAATTCATATGTGAAAATGTTGATTGACAAAAAAAGTGGATCAAAATGGGAATTGAAGACGATAAAAAATTTTAAAAATATACCACCAGTGAATTTGTGTATTTTGAGCAAGAAAGTGTAGGATTATAAAACTTTTAATTCAATTGCTAGAGTACCATGTTCTTTTATTTCATTAAAATCTTTGTATATTTTATCATATACAGCAATACCACATTTAATATTTGGCAATCCTGGAAGAACTTTATATAATTCTTCATGAAATAAAAGATCACCAAAATTTGGATATTTTGTTAATTTAGTTATTTTTGCTGTTAAAGACTTTTCTTTTCCATTCCATCTATTGATAAAACGGATTGTATCATTGACTTCAAATTCTGTAAAAATTCCCTTAAATAGGCGACCTTCTACTGTTTTTTGACCATTCTCAATAAGAGAAAACCATGGCTCACGAATTGTTAGTTCAAATTCACGAGAATTCCCATTCTTTTTATCTTTGATTCGCGGTCCAGTAAATTCACCATTCTTTTTGTCTTTGATTCGTGGTCCAGTAAATTCACCATTCTTTTTGTCTTTTATTCGTGGTCCAGTAAATTCACCATTCTTTTTGTCTTTGATTCGTGGTCCAGTAAATTCGCCATTCTTTTTATCTTTGATTCGTGGTCCTGTAAATTCGCCATTCTTTTTGTCTTTTATTCGTGGTCCAAATACATTTGTATTATTGTTATCATTTTCTAAATCAGAATTTTTCCCATTCTTTTTATTTTTTATTCGAGGTCCAGTTATTTCTCCATTCTTTTTATTTTTTATTCGAGGTCCAGTTATTTCTCCATTCTTTTTATCCTTGATTCGTGGTCCAGATACATTCGTATTATTGACATTATTTTCTAATTCAGAATTTTCACCATTCTTTTTATCTTTGATTCGAGGTCCAGATATTTCCCCATTCTTTTTATCTTTGATTCGAGGTCCAGATATTTCCCCATTTTTTTTATCCTTGATTCGTGGTCCAGGTATAGATTGAATATCAAATGTAAATGCAATAAATTTTGCACCTTTCAATTTATTCCCATACGTTTCTTCAAAAACTTTTTCACCATCTTTGTATGTTCTTGAACGAGGGAGAATAGATTTCAGCTTCATTTCTTTCAACATTGTGGGCACATCACTAAATTTCTTAATATCTTTGACTTTGACACTTATTTTTTCAGAAGAGTTTTTACTTATATCTTTGAAAATAACTGTGTCACCTTTTTTAATTCCTTGTACATCCGCATCTATTTTTCCAATCACAGTTTTTTTCCCATTTTTAATATCCTGGAAATGTGCGTCTTCAAATGCTAATTCTATCATATTATAATAAGATAGAATAAAAAATTATTTTCTAGTTATTGAAATTAGTTTTTGATCTAATAAACCACTTAATTGTTTTTTTATTTCTTTATTTTGAATACTTGATATTGCTGATTTTATATCTTTGATTTTAATTGTTTTACTTGGTAATTTTTTAATTGATTTTTTTATTTTTATCTCATTGCGAGTTGGAATTCTTTTATAACCAGAATTATCTTCTTTTGAAGAATCTTTTGGAAATGTTTGTGTTGTTGGTTTTACTGCATTTCTATAAGATTTTCCTTTTATAATTTTTGAAGAATCTTTTGGAAATGTTTGTGTTGTTGGTTTTACTGTATTATTTACAACTTGACTACTATTTTTTTTAGCCCAAGGGGAAATTACTGATTTTGGCTTAAATGTTTGAACTTGTTTTATATTTGGTGTTGGAAGTTCATTAGTAGTGCGATTTTCTTTTTTAACTTTCATTTCTTCTATTTTTTTGAATTTCTTTTCTAATTTTTTTAAATTTTTAGGATAAATCTTTATTTTTTCGGTGTTTAATTTTTTGTATAGTTTTTGTAGTTTATCTTTATTTTTCTCATTAACTAATGATAATGAATTTTTAAGATATCTCTTAAATAGATTTTTTTCTTCAGATTCACTATTATATTTTTCTTGAATTTTCTTTTTACTATTTTCTATATTTTCAAGAAATCTTTTCTTTCCACGTTCTATTTCTTTTCTATTTACAAAATTTTTATAATTATCTATAAGCATTTGTCTATTTTTTTTATCATAATCATTATCAGTATATAATTTCATCAATAAGTTATCAACTTCTTTTTGAAGTTCTAGTTTTTTATTTTTATTACTGGATTCAATCATTTCTTCTCCTTTTTTAAATAATTCAGCATATTTATTCTTTAAATCTTGTAAATTTAATTCCTTAAATCCCTCTAGAAATAGTATCTCTACTTCTTTTAGATATTTATGACTATTTCCTGTCTTACTACTTTCGATTTTTTTAAATAATTCAGTTTTTATTTTTCTTAATTCTGATTTTTTTTCTTCAGTATCAGCTTTATGTAGTTCTTGTTGTGTTTTTAATATTTTATCAATTAATTCTGTATTTTTATTTGATATTTTAATATTTATTTCTTCTTGTTTTTCTTCGTCATCAAATCTATTCTTTTGTTTATCTTTTTTACTTTTTTCAGGTTTTAATTCAGTTATTTTATTTTTTAATTCTTTAGACTTTTTCTCTAATTTTTCTAGTTCTTTTTCTAGTTCTTCTATTTTTTTTTCTTTTTCTTCTAGTAATTTTTCCTCTTTGAGAGTTAGTTTTTTAAATCCTTTACTTTTTAAACGTAAAGATAAAAGAGTTTCATTTTTTTCATGTTCTTTTATCTGTTTTTTTCTTGCCTTTTTATTAGTCAAAATTCTTTCTTGCTGTTCTTTTAATTTCTTTAATATTTCTTTTGGATCTCTACTTCTTTCTTTCTCTTCTTCTTCTTTTCTTATTCTTTCTTCTTCTTCTCTTTCTTCTTTATTTTTTCTAGATTTTTTTAGGCGTTCTATTTCATTTTTATATTGTTCACTAACTTCTTCTGAATTATTCATATTTTTTAAGTTTTTACTCAATTTTTCTTCTCTTTCTTCTTTATTTTTTCTAGATTTTTTTAGGCGTTCTATTTCATTTTTATATTGTTCACTAACTTTTTTTGAATTATTCATATTTTTTAATTTTTTACTCAATTCTTCATCTTTTAATTCTTTATCTTTTAATTCTTGATTTTTTAATTTATTAATCATTGAAGTTAATTGTTCTATTTTTTCTTCTTGATCTGGTGGAGTATTATTTAGTTCTTTCAATAATTTAGGTATTGTTAAACTTTTTAATTTTAATGGTCCTTTATTAGCTAATTCTACTAATTTGCTTGTATTGTTTAACCATTTTTTATGTAATTCTTCATTTTTTTTATCTATAATTTTTTTTAAATTATCCATTAATTCTACTATTTGAGAACTTTTCTCCTCTTTTAAGCTATCTATTTTTTTTATTAATTCTTCAATTTCTTCTTTTTCTTCATTATTAAATTCATATTTTTTTAATTTATCTTTAATTTTTGAAATAAATTGATCTTTATTTTTATAAATTTTATTTAAATCTATATTCTGCAATTCTTTTTCTATTTTTTCTATTTGAAGTATTAATCCGATAATTTTAGTTTTATCTATTTGATCTTTTAGTTCAGCCAATAAATATTCAATATATTCTTTTTTTTCCAAATTTTGAAATTTATTTTCTTCCAATTTTTTTGTAATTTTTGAAATAATTTTTTCTTTATTTCTTAAAATTTTTTGTGTATGTAATTCATCTAATTTTTTTGTCTCATTGGAAAGCTTTTTTGCTTCATTTGAAATCTTTTTTTTTACAATTTCAGGGTCTTCTATTTTTATTAATTTTTTTGGTGATGGTTTTGTTTCTTCTTCTTCTTTTTTTATTCTTGTTTTTTCAACATTAAATAAATTTTTTTGTTGATTAGGTGGTAATGGAACACCTCTTGTGTTTACTATTATTGGTTCAACATTTACAAATTTTATTTCTTGTCCTTCTAGTTCTTTTTGTGCTCGTTGTGCTTCTTGTGCTTCTTGTCCTTCTTGTCCTTCTAGTTCTTTTTGTGCTCCTTGTGCTTCTTGTGCTTTTTGTCCTTCTTGTACTTCTAATACTGTTAATTCTGGCAAATTAGCTCTAGCTGGTCTTAACCTCAGTAATGCATTTAATGCAGCACTTTCACTTCTAATTCTTTCAAAAAGTTGTTGTAAATTTCTTGGTAATCTTGCTAATAATTGTTCAGAAGTCATATTTCGAAATTCTCTTCTTTGTGGTCCAGATAGCAATCCACTTTCTCCTCTTGCCCAATTTACATATTGTAATGGATCTTGAGAAAATTGTTGCAATTGATTTCTAGATAAATCAGATGGTCTATCAGAAGTTGCTAATAAATAAAAAAATCTATCAGCTATTTCTTCTTCAGTTGGAGCTTTTTGTGAAGCACTTTGACCTTCTTCTTTTCGTCTTACTCTTCCGGTGCCTTCACGTCCTTCTTTATTAGCTTCAACACCTTCTTCCTTCTCTCGCCTCCTTTCTTCTCTATCTTTTTTTATTTTTGCACTTTCTCGTTCTCTCCTTCTTTTATTATTTCTATCAAATGCATGATTCATATCTGCTGCACCGGGAGCATTTACATTAGCAAGTCTTGAATTAAATTCTGGTCTATTTCGGTGAGATTCAAGAGAAAACTGATTCATTAATTCTGCTAATCTATTTTCAGATGCGGCTATTTCTGCATTTATTTCTTCTTCACTTTTTTGTTTTGCAGAAATTTCTCCAAGATTGCCATTATTGCTATCATCATTATTATTTGCAGGTGGAACAATACCTTCTGGATTTTCTGGTCTATTTTTTATTACTGCATTTCTAGCATTTCGATCCATTTCGTTCATTTCAGCAATTTCTTGATTTAAATTATTAAGCATTCTTTGCCTATCTACATCATTAACAACAGATGCATTAGCATAAACTGATGGTGATTTATATTTACGTTTAGGTTTTCCTCCATTTTTTATGAAATTGGAAAAATCATATTTCCTTTTTTTATCATTCATTATAAATATTTATAATATAATTTTTTTTGTGAAATCTTTGTATCTAAAAAATAAAAGTCTTTCAATATCTTTAATAATTATTTTTTTTCCATAATTAAAATAGTACTTCAATATAAATATATCAGCTAAAGCATTTTTACTTTTAAACTTTTTATATCTATCTAATCTTTTTAAAATTTCATAATCTTTCAAATTTCCTTTGAAGCCAAAATATATTGAATATCTTATTGGATTCAAAGCCATTTTTTCTAAAACTAATGCATCTAAAATATCATATTGACAATCAATTTCTTTCTTTAATTTTTCATAATCTTTCTTATAAATAGCATACACATCTACATCCCGAGATGTTCTTAGCCCTAATGAAAATAAATAAAAACTCCCACCTAACATAATAAATTCACCAAATAATAACGAATATTTCTTATATAAGTAGATCTTTAAAAACTTAAATAAAAAAAATAAACGTATTGTATCCTTCAATTTATTACCGTATGCAAATTTCAATTGTTCCTCATAAAATTCATAATTATTCAAATGCAAAAATATTTTACTTCCTTCCACTAATTCATAAAAATCTTTACTTTCATAAATTGGATTATATTTCCCTTCTATCTTCTGCATTACATACACATGAAGATCCTGATTTTTCACTACTTTTTTCATATGAACCGGTATTAAATCCACTTTTTTATACTCATCCGATTTATTAAATAAATACTCAATTATTTCATTAAATTTTGACTGAGAAAACATTATTTGAAGCATTATCCCATCTAATGCATGTTCCGATATTTTCTTATGAAATTCATATAAACAATTCTTCTCATCTTTTTTCTCCAGTTTTTTCCCGTTCAAAACCAATAATTTTACATCAGGAAAGCAACAACAATAATATCTCCAAACCATCATTATATAACTCTCATTCTTTTTATCTTTGGATTCATCTAATGGTATATTTTTTTCTATTTCTTTCTCCAGTGCCGCCTTTGTTTTCACATCAAACATTGGTTTTATTTCAGGTTTCCGCATAAGCATTACATCTTCTATAATATCCTGGTTATTATTTATAAATTTCTGACATAACGGAATGGTTTTTTTATTAGCTATTCCTTCAACTAAGTATTCCATTGTTTTTAATAATATAAAAAAAACAATAAAATTGTCTAAATAAAACATCGTTTTTATAAAATCAAAAAATCTAGAACTCTTCTATTCATTTTTTACTTTTCTTATCTTTCTCCAGTTTTATTTTTGAAATTCTCCAAAATAAATATAATTTACTCTTCGTATATCGATCAAAAACTGGAAGATTATTAATATAATCATACGCTCTTTCCAACTCTATTCTTAAAATAACTTTCTTATTATTAAAAAGGTATGAAATACAAAAATACCCATAGCATTCGTCTATTTCTTTGAACGAATCTATTAATTTAATATTCGTTTCTGTTATCAATCCTGGAAAATTCGTTCGAATCCACTTCTTATACCCTGAGAATCCTCCCAATTTGCTTCGATAAAATGGATGTAAATAACCATATAATAATTTACTACATTCTTGACCAGTATTTTCTGATAATATTTTTAAAATAATAGAAATAATTTGTTTTGCATCCATTTGTGGTTCTTCTTCAACACAAAATAATTTTCCATAACATTTTTTGCAAAATTGTTTAATCATTTAATACTTAAAAGAAAATAAATAAAATTAAAATAATGATTCCTTTTCTTCCGAAAATTGAGTATTTTTTCGCAAGTCTAACGCTTTATTTTTTTGGATATATTTTTGTTGATTTTATTTTCAAAAAAAATATGGCATATGACCTCTTATTTCAAGACCGCAAATATTATTTCCAGAAAAATATTGTAAAAACATTCGCCTTAGTTGGAATTTCTATATATGGTACTCATGTTTTATTTAATGGATTATATTATAATCAATGGGATAATCAAAGAATTCATCAAATCGGTTATATTTATTCTGCACTTGATATAATCGGATTATATTTTGTTAAAAATCTTCCTATGAATAGTAAAATCCATCATATTGGAACATTTATATTTTCATATTTAAATACTTTCATTGACTATTCAACAAATATATTTTGGATTGGTTTGCCAGTCTATTGTATTTTTAGTAGTTATGCATGTGGTGTAAATTTATTTCTTGCACTACGCCTAATTAAGCCATTGTATTCTTTAAAAAGTTTCATTAAATTTAACTTGTATTCATACGGACTTCTATTAGCAGCAAATTGGGCTTATCAAATCTACAATCTTTTTTATAAATCGAAGATAGAATGGACAAATGATACATATTTATTTATATTTCTTATGCTTTTTATTGCAAATGACGATATTAAGCTTATGACTTTCTTAAATCATCAGCTTCAAAAAGTAAATAACTTATAAATACCAATTAATAGAATAACAATATAAAAGGCATAAGACCCCCAATTATTCCAAAAATCATATTTTTTCAGACCAATAATATAAAAAAAATCAGGAAAATAATGGTCATCTGGAAAATCACAAAGACGGTTTAATTTTTGAGTTGCTAAACATTTGTTGCCATTCATAAACCAATGAATTATTATTGAAATAATTGTAACACAAAATAAAATCAATATTATCTTTGAAGAAAAAAGCCAGCCAAAATTGGCAAGTGTTGCAATTATATGGTGTGAAATTATAATAGTCATTGCTTGTTTTTTCGTTTCCATATCTAAATTTACCAAGCATTTACCACTGTAATTATTTAAATCAATTGCAACAAAAATAAGTGATACAAATATAATATATAATGCTTCAATAATAAACTGCATTTATATTATCTTTACATATTTTATTTCCAGGACAACGATCACAATTAAAAAGGGACCTTGATACACAACGACCAATACCATCTACTCCTATACAATAATTGCAGTATTTCTGGCAATTTTTGCAACTTTCTTCCACATTTCCAAATTTATCGTGGATTCCACATGGATCTCTAAGTAATCCTTTTTCATCGTAAAATGCATAACACATTGTTTTAGATTCATTTGAGCAAGCTGGAACAGTTCCAGGATGACATTCTGATTTTTCATCTAAACAACCGTCACAATTATAATAAGATTCTTTTATATTTTTACGGAATGATAATAATACTAATAAAAATAAGAATAATATGAATAATATAATTTCTAGCATATATTATATGCTGGAATAAAATTCACTGTAAAATTCTTCTTTTCCATTTTTCATTAGATATTGTAAATTTTCATCTACAGATTCATATTCCGGAGTTGATTGCCCAAAAATATCTTCATATTCAAGTGCTTTTTCATCTATTATAGAATCAGGAATATTTAATTCCGGCATATATTTACGTAAATTGTGAGATTTTGCAATTTTTGCACCACCTTTTTGTCCCAAATATTTTAAATGATTTTTCATAAAAATCTCTGGAATTTTCCATTTCATTAAAAAATGTGTAATCATGTCAATAATTTGTTGAATTTTGTAATGATTTCCACGAATAAGATAATGTATTTCAATAACTCTAGTTATCCTTAGAAAAATCTTTGAATAATAGACGTAAATTTTTATTTCTGGTGATATTTCTAATCTATCTATTTTTTCAAGACATCGAAGCAAATTATCCATAATATTTGAAAATATGTCATCTTCAAAAACAAATAGATTTTGACCCAAATATAGAAAATCATTTCCAGCACGAGTGTATGTAACTCCATTTGAATACTGAATAACTTGAATACTTGGGTCATACATCATAAAATAAGTCTTTTCAGAATTAATTTTCATCCCATAAATTTCAAAAATACTATTCATGAGCTCCAATCTTGTTTCATTTTTGCTGTCATTTGGTAATATCATAACAATATCATCCACAAAAGCATATGTATTTTCCTGCAAATCATAATCCAATTGGATAGACTCAGACATTTTCATATTCCGGAACATATGTTTCAGGATATAATCGATATATACAATAAAAAGAATGAGTGAAAGAGCACTTCCCTGGAATAATCCATTGTTCCATTTGAATTTTCGATTTCGATAAAAACCGCAAATATTGGTATAATACCGGTGGAAATAGGCAGCAAATTTAGAAGATAAATTATGGGATTCTAATATGTGTAACATAATCCCATAATTCACATTTCCAAAAGCATTTGCCAAATCAATGAAAAAGAATATTTTACTAGGATCTTCTGCATCCATCATTTTGCACATTTTGAAATTCACATCAAAAATATTCTCCCATAGCCCACTTGAATTCCGAAGAATTGCTTTTTGAACACGGGTATCAATAATGTTGTATTGGAGTAGAATTGCGTGTAATTTACTCGCCAAAATACAATCCAATATGCGAACAATAATGGGTAAAACAGATATTGGACGAAATCGTTTGATTTCTTCCGGATTTCCACCTTTGAATGATGTATGAATATTCGAAGAACACCATTCATCACAAAGTTCCCCATCACCATTTAATATTTCGTTATATTTAAATACAACGAAATTTGAGAAAGAATTATCCTCATCAATTTCCAAAATCGACTTTAATTTTTCATAGGATAAATTATACATATCTTTTCCATTTGTATTTCGATTCATAACAGTTTCCTTGAATTCTTCAGTAGTTATTCTGCACCAA
>Ga0194118_10007641_pt1 | contig 10349 bp, 16 predicted proteins | sample TA2MahsurfametaG_2_FD_148662 | JGI IMG/M metagenome (GOLD analysis project Ga0194118, IMG submission 148662) | Freshwater microbial communities from Lake Tanganyika, Tanzania - TA2015013 Mahale N5 surface | ecosystem: Environmental > Aquatic > Freshwater > Lake | place: Tanzania: Lake... | reverse complement strand
CCTACGTTATCGTAAGGGCTGTGTGCGTCTTCGCGACGGCCCACTGCAAGGCCCAATCCACGCGCGTGGTTGGGACCGCGGCTGCGTCTCCGTGTCACTTCCTGCATTGTCTCATCTGGGCCTGCGGGCCCACGTTTGGTGCCGTTGCAGCGCGCTGCTCTGTTCTGCGTCCAAACTTGTTGGTGCCCTATCTGATTCTAACGCGTTTTGATCAGCTGGACAGAGATTGACACGCCGATGCGTTTTTATTGTTGCTCTAGTGGATTTAGCAGCGCTCATGAATCACGCTGGCGGTTTGTTTCCCTCTGGTTCGTCAACGTGCCATTCGCACTTGAAGCCTCTCCCGCGATGCCGCTGGAAACAAGTTCGTTTGAACGAGGACGGACGTTCAATTGATGTTACGTATCGCAATTTTGATGGTTTAAGCGTTGATCTGGAACACCTGGTGGCTCGCCGCAACCGATTATATTGGATCGAAACGAATCAAGCTACTCCTGCTCGAGCTTCATCGGTGTTGAATGGCTGGATGCTCGTTGGCCGAGTTTGCGGAGTAGTTCCCAGCTGCGATAAGGGCCTCATCGCAATTTTTATCGTTCCAGAGTCTAGAAATTGGTGGACTTCGTCTTGGTGTACTGATATGGTGGCTGACTGTCGCGTTGGCGTCGCAGTGACTCTTCGATTTCAAGGCCCAGGCACAACCACTTGGTTTGACGGCGAGCAGTGGCGACATTCTCGACCACACTACTGCTGTCGCCGACAAGTGGACCCTTGTGATTTGGCGCACTGGATAGACTTGGAGATGGCTGGCGAACTCTACCCCTGGCCTGGGTGCCAGCTTTGGTTTGACCTCATTCTCGAGACTCTCGACTTCGACGCGGATTTTCGGCAAAGTGTGATTTCGGCTCGAAGCCTTTGCACATCGTCTAACTTGACTCTGACGTTCAAGCATTGTGCTTTCTGCGATGAGGATGGTGAGCGGCCCCCTGCGTTTGTGATGAAACGCTTGAGGCTCACTGCTCTGCCTGAGCGTCGCGCTTCTGCAGGTCTTGAAGGCGAGCTCTTTGAATTCATTGAAGAACCAAATGCGCCAGTGGCTGCTCTGATTCGCTGCCTCCGCGCGTACAACTACTGCGTTGGGTGACGATTGCGTTGTGCGCACAAGCCCAACGGCTTAACCGTTTGACCATCGTATTGTTCGTGGCGTCGCTGGATTAGGGATCTGTTAATGGCTGTGTGCGTTTGAGTCCCCCTCTGTTGCCCCTTAATGTTTATCCAACATGTTTTAATAGATAGCGGATTTGGATCCCTTCGGATAACCGGATGGAGTGGCTCCTGTCGAGGATCGTGTCCTTGGATCCATCCGAAGAGCCATTTTGAATGGCCACTGTCGAGGATCGAGCACGTTGTGCGTCTCGGGAACCTGTTTGCTTTGTATCCGGCGAGGCGGATGTTTTCAGGCTGCGCGTAGTAGTTTGTCGATGCGCATGGGACACAACGTGGGGTGCCAGCCGTTTGATTATTGCTGCTCTGTGTTTGATTTTAGATTTTTACGCATCGGCGCCCACAGCTCACGTGTTGCCATAACTGAGGCGCCCGTTCAGTTTAGCGTTGTTCTCAGCATCACTGCTGTAAGCACGACATGTCCTCTGCTCCTCATTGCCAAACGCTGGAGTTTACAGTGGAATGCCCTTGGGGTGCCTTGCGCATGCGGGCATCGTATTCTGAAGCTGATGTAATTGGAAGCCTTGTGAGTTACTCCACAGCGATCGCGAGATGGAGCTCTTGCCAACACTCCATTGGGAAACCACTTTGCGTCCAAAAAACAATCCGGGACGCTCTTGCTGCGTACTTTTACGAGGAAACGTCAATGTTGGGAGAGGTGTCGCTGATTGCCACAATTCAAATCGTGCTGTGTGAGTTTTCGTCTGCTGTATTGTTAGGACATTGCTGCCAGAGCTCCGTGGTCTCGCGAAGCTATAGGCATATCTGATGCATTCCAAAGATGGATGAATTGCGAATCGATGAAGATTGGCGGGTGCGTTGAATGGTTTGCCAGCGCTGCTCTCGCGGCTGCTCCAGATACTGAGATTACGATAGACGAGCTGGCAGCGACAAACTTAGAGCTTCGCAGTGTGATGCTTACTTATCAGGATAGAGAGAAGTGCAAGGAATTGCTCAGGTTTGCGGATGACACGCTGGTAATCGTCTTGTTCTTCATATTTCGTTGCCTTGGCATTGACTGTGTGCGTGCGACGTCAGATGTCGGTTAGATTTCATGGTGGCCGGGAACCTCTTGATGGCCAGTTGATACGGGAGACTCATGCTGTCAGAGCGTCCGACGACGTTCTGCAAGGTGTTCTCGAGTTGACCCGCTTGGTGCCTAGCGTATCGTCACCGTGGCGGCGCTGGCTCGCCATGTCCTTATTGCGGCACCGTGGACCGCACGTATGGTTCAAGAAAGCACTCATCGCTGCGGGTATGCCGTTCTTGACACTGCGACAAATTGCGACCTGGTATTCACATTTGGGGCGCTCGTTGTATTTACCAGCCGATGTACAGCATGCTGAATCTTTGCTGAAGGCTGCAGTCTACGAGATCTCTCATAGCAATACAAACGCAGTAGCATTTCCAAAGACTCCTCGTGACGCCAGTCCACCACACAGACGCAGTCGTGGCCATCGTTAACTGAGCCAGTTGCATAGCCGAGTCGAGTCGCTGCTCGTGGCTAGTAATGAGATACTTGCCAAAGACAACGCGGGCAAACGTCCGGTTGCAGGTTGTCACCGGTGCATGCAGCCTTGCGATTTCGCGCGTGTGCAGCAATTACCGTAACCGCGGCGTGCGTCAGTGTTTCTATGCTGGGTGTGTCTATAATCAAACTTTTTGGCTCATTGCACGTAACCATATCTCGTAGGGTTGGGCCCACCGCGACACTGGCTAGCAAAATGAGCGCCGCGCCATGGCGAGAGCGTGGTTTTCGAAAAAATGAGCACAGCACGCTGGCAAGAGCGACCTAAGGCTTCAAGGTGTTCCCAAGTCTTGCGCCTGCCACGCGGCTTGCGCAACGATTCCAGTGTTCGCTTCACCTCTGCACGCAAACTGAACCGCCGTCTGATATGCATTTTGGTTGTTACTTGTTGCGTGTGTTTATTACGTCCCGCATTGGACAGACAATGCGCTGGTGTGATATAGAAGCCGACGAGGAACTCGTTGAACTTCCTGTCGAACCGGCTGGAGCCCATACCGAGGTGCGCGCGGAACTGAATTTGTCTGCGTTGCTGCCAGGCGAAGCTATCCGTCCGCTTTCTGGGCGTACGTCGCGTGCACTTTTTCTACGTTAATTTAATGGACCCAGCTCGAGCACTCAAAGACCAGATTGCTCAGAAGGGTATATCTCTTGAGCGTCAAATTCTTTGCTTCGGCGACGCCGTGATCAGCGACGACCGAAAAATGTCCGAACTCGGTATCGTCAGCGGCGATACGCTGACGGTGTCAGTTCGCGCAAAACCACCGCGCGGTGGCACACCATTTTTTTTACCGAGATCTATCGTGTGGTGTGAAACCTTTTGGTTCTGGTATCAATGCGACCGCTGGGTGTACGGATGGTGCTCCTGTGGGACATGCAATTCGTCGGGGTGGATATCTGATAGCGGTGTCGGCTAAGTGAGGTGTGAATGAGGTTGTCGCGCACTTGCGATAGCGTGTGCACAGGGCTTCTCAGCGGTTGGCCACTGATGAAATGCCAATGACAACGTGGTGTTGGACTTGTCATTATGAATTCATTAAATGTCGCAGCACCGAATTAATTGACCGCGCACAGCTATTCGATGCTCGCCAGTGCCGCCATGTTTTGTCGTCTCTTGTGTGCGTCAGCCCAAGTGCAGTGTGTATTTCATAACTCGCAGTTCCGATTCGCTTTCGCGTTCGCCTTTGTCGATTCAAGCTCCGCCGCAGCCCTTCTCATCGCTTTTTGCCTCCTCTTTTTATTGCATTGTCTGAATGAGCATATCATTCCATCAAGTTGTTGCTGTCAGCGATGATATTTGGACACCATCGGCTCCCATTGATGAATGTTTGTTATTGGGTCATTCGTATTTTGCAACACGCTCTTGCGCTTTTCGTTGCAGTGTACTTAGAAGACTTGCTTTGTGCCGTGCCGAGCTCTTTGGGTTACGTACTCAGAACGACTCATCGTTCTCACTGGATATATTTCTGTGGTGGTTTCTTCGCGTGCGTTGCGTGTGGAGCGGCGCTCAACGATTGCTTGGTTCCCGGAGCCGACGATGTACACGCACGATTAATTTTTCCGTGTGTGCACTCAACTATGACCGCGCGTGAGCAGTCGCGCGTGGATGACCTGCTCAACAAATACCCGTTGGCTGAGCCAGTTCCTTGTTTCTGTGATCGTGATTTGGGCTCGAGCTGACGCTCACAGCATCCGGCTGTGTACGGTGGTACTCCCTCGCCTAGCGATGTCACTAGTGGGCCAATGCCCGTGTCTAGGCTTCAAAGCTTTCTTGCGGGAGTATCCGCTTGCCGCCTGCTGAAAGATTTGCATCTATTCGCGCGTGCGCGTGTGACTGTTGTGGCTGCAGCAGACGAGACCCACTTGTGCGTTTCAAGATTTCAATATGTGGTTGGATTGTTGTTTTTAACATGATTCATAGCTTGGTGGCCGGGTGTGAATCCGATGATCGGTAGTCGAGTCTGAGTCGTAGTGCGCTTCTCACGCTAATAATCCGCAAATCGTGGAATTTGGCCCGGTGGTTCATGCGTGGTCACTTCCTTGCCCCCGAAGCCTTCGCCCGCAACCGCAAAGCTGTTTCGTTTTTTGAAATCGTCTATCCCGCTCGCGTTCAGCTGCTTGGCTATCTGGTCCTCGTAATCCGCGACAGTTGCTTTGGCTTGATTTGATCATCCGTGCAAGTTCGCTAAACAACAGCGACTTTCAGTTCTTGGAAGGGAATCAAAGCAGCTATGTTCGAATCGCACGCTACCGCTTCTGAATGATGCGTGCCCAGTTCATGCGCAGGTCAAACCGTTGGGATCTTGAAGATTTGGACGACTCGCCGCCGTTTCTAGATGATGTGGTTTGGGCAAACGATTTTGCCCCGCTCCGTTGTTCGCGGTTCGCAATGTTGTGCGTAAGTGTCTCCTCTGGTCAGTGCGTTTTGATTCACAGCATAGAAGACGGGCCCAGTTCGACGCTGGAGAACATGAATGCTCTGGAGATTGAGAGCAGCCAGCCGCTTGTTCATCTATCGGATGAGACAGCTTTTGCGTTGCGGGTTCGCCGTCTTTGCCCGCGTCCCCTTCCCCCCCCCACACACGCTCGATTATTTGAAGTCCACGTTGTGTGTTTGTTCAGCTCCGCACTGACGAAACCGAAGAACAGATAATTGATTTTCGCGCGTGCCTGTGTGATTTCAATTCTGCGGAATCAGAGGCATCGGCAACGGTGGAAACTAGACCTTCAGCGTTACCGTTCGACGAATCGCAGTCAATGTGTTCTCTGCTCGAACAGACGCAGGAATTCATACCAGTGGGCTGCTTCAGCCGTCCAGCGGTGATGTTTTGCGGTCATCACGAAAGCTTTCGTGCGCATGTGTTTTAGCACCCAGGATGGCCTATCTGGCGCTCAGGGAGCAGGTGAAGCTCCACCAACTTCCACTGATGTAGATTTCGACGAAATGAAATCATTGATCTCTCCTCGTTTGCGTTATTGCCAGGTCGCTGGCTCTGCAAGCTTCAGCAATCGCGAACAGACGCAGGAATTCGTACCAGTCGGCTGCTTCAGCCGTCCAGCGGTGATGTTTTGCGGTCATCACGAAAGCCCTCGTGCGCGTGTGTTTCAGCACCCAGGATGGCTTCTCTGCCGCTCAGGGAGCAGGTGAAGCTCCACCAGCAACCACTGATGTTGATTTCGACGAAATGAAATCATTCATCTCTCCTCGTTTGCGTTATTGCCAGGCCGCTGGCTCTGCAAGCTTCAGTAATCGCAAGGCAGAATCTCGCATTCCTCCAAAGTGGTGCCGCAATGCTTTCGCCCAATACGACTTCGAGCGGGGCACTCTCGAGGACGATCGCGTCCCACGTGTCACCGACGAGAAGGAACCCGAAGTGCCTTTACGACGCTGTTTGGCCGCTGGAATACAACAGCGGGGGAGCGGAGGTGTGACCTTCTAGAGCCCGCCGGCTTGTGTATTTTTCCATTAAGTAGTTGCCAGGCCCTGTGCCCAATCTTCGGGACAAGAATACGCAGTACCTCGCCGACCATATTTTTGTTACCATGGATCACGTCGCCCCCAGTCACACACGCCAAGATCTAGCGAACGTCGCTATAGCTGCTTTGCGAGCTAAAGGCGTCACGGATCCGGATTTGTTCAAAGGGGTAGCGGTTTCTGAGCCTCATGCAGATGGGTCCTTGCACCTACACGGTTGCTTTGCCGCGAACTGGTACCTGTCTACTCCAGCTATCATTGAATTGGCAAGAGGTGCTGATCTGGAGACACGCGGCTGGAAAGTGGAGCCTGACGTTGCTTATAAGCGTTTCAAGCGTAAAACCACCCTTGGGCCGAAAATTGTGACACTCCGTACGCAGGTGCCGAATACCGGTGTAAAATGGCATCTGAACGTCGCGACTGCACACGTCTACGCACCAGACAGCAAAGAAGTTAAATCAGGCAAAAAACAAGCAAATCACTTCAAGTCGTCCTGGAAATTCAATGACATGGTGCAGTATTTGCTGTGTCCCAGCAAGGACAAGATTGTCGACCCCTCTCCGCTTTTTATAAATTGCGACGCTGACGATATTTTACTGGATGAAACGTTGTGCCAGCCTCACACGCTACTTGACCTTGTTCGGAAAGCGCGCCTATTGAAACGAGACTCGGTTCCACCTGACGAAGCGATCGAATACTTGGTGTTGCGAAGCGGCTCCGAGTCAAAGCATGTGCAGCATCTGCAAGTTGCGTTGAAGGCATATACACTCCAGCCGCCTGAGCAAGATGTACATTTCCTTCCTGATGCTCTGTCAACAGGTGCAGTAGATGCGGCGAAGCCACTGCAGAGATGGGTGTGCCGCTTTCTCGAAACTAGTTTCGTTGGAGAAGCAAATGGCTTATGGATTACTGGTCCACCAGGTTACGGCAAGACCACGCTAATGAAGATGTTGTACGTTCGCTACCCAGGAGCAGTATGTTTTGCAACACTTCGTGGGTCTAACAACGTCTACGACCGCACCGCACTAGGGCATTACGATCCGAAGAGACACCGCATTCTTATTTTCAACGACGTGAAGCCGTCGGGCGACTCGGCAAAGTGGCCAGAAACATTCCTCCAGACTTTACGAGAAGTCACAGACGGAGTGCGATGATCGGAAACACACCATTGCGTGGATCGTGAGAGAGCGAGAGAGAGAGAGCTAGATATCTGATTCTGCTTTGCATTACAGTTCAATCGAGCTGGGTTTAGTTTAGTTTGCGACGTCGCTTGTCGTTGTCGAAATTATCGTAATTTGTAATTGTTTCGGTCCACTCGTGGCGGTGCTCTTCTAGTCACCGGTGCAGGATGTCCTTTGAATTGGAACTTTGGCGCGCAATACCATTCGATCACTGTGTGCGCAAAGATCATCTTGAACTCCACTCTTGCGATGCCAAACGACTCCGAAATACAGCGACGCTACACGTGGGTGGAGGTCTGTGACGATGGCATTTTCAGACTGCGTAGTGTGAACCGAGTTGGCACTCTCTCCCCTCATCGAATCACTCCGAAGATTGGTACACCTGATGCATTCACATTGCCTGTGTATCCCAAAGCAGCTGAGCACACTACGCTTGAGTACGACGTATCAGTGTGGCTGTTGGGGTGCGCAAATTGTGACGGATTTGCTGGTTGGGTTGGTGATACTCTGGCAGAAGCATTCTGCAAAGGTTTGGACACCAACTCGCCACTCATCGTTATGATTGAGAAACTATGCTCTGCTTCTTCGTCCCGTCTGCGATTTTGCGTTGCACAACATCCACGTAACGCCGAGCATTTAAAGTCCGTCATTAAGCAGACTTTAATAGTGCCTGACAGTGAAATTTCTCGCACCAGCAACTGGCATCGTCCGGTTGATTGGTTAGGTCCTTTGGCAGATGGAAATTTCGGTTGGACGTGCTGCATTCAATTTATTTGGGTACATCTTGGCTCCTCGCGTGCTGTGTGTTGCAGGTATTCTGAAGACTGCGATGCGTTCGAATTTGAAACTGGTTATGCGAGTGATGCGCGCAGTCGGCGACTTGAAATGGAATTCAATATTTCAAACAAATTTGCGGCATGGCATTCACCTAGCAGAGCCCAACGCTGATTGTTGCGCAATGTGCCATATGTTTGAGCCTTCGCGCTAGATTCGCAGCCGATACACAAAACTGTCGCAGTCGCGCCGACCATCAGTGTTGGGCTTTTCTGGAGGCTGAATTTTCAACCAACAGAGAACATCTTGTATGACACGTTGCGTCGAGCTGTTAGCTCGATCGGCAATCCGTCTGCCGCATCTGTTTGCGTCTTGATGCAGGAATATCAGTTCGTGCGTGACGTACTGCAAACTCGCAAAGACGAATTGCACATGCAGACGTTGATTGATCTTGCTTTTGGACTTGATCGGGATCTTCGGCTTGTTGAACTGCCCTGCCGAACTGCCGATGATCCACGGGCCACAAAGCGGGCCAGTGCTGCTGACCACAATGCAGAGGACGGAGATGTTAAGAGAGCGAGGTTAGGGTGCGACGCCGTGATCGCTGGCAACGTTGCAGAACCAAGCTGCCAGAGCCAGTTTGAGTCTGGTTTTTTTGGTCGCTCCACCGTCGACGGTCGCCCACTGTCGTCCGAAGTCGAGCTCCTGTACATCCGTGACAATTTTGGTTTCTTCACTGATGATCATCTCTACGAGGTGGTTGAGACCGCAGATTCGAAGAATATTTCGAATCAGCACAACGAATGCGACCTTTGGTGCGAGCCGCCAGACGCAGCTTTGCGTGATGTGGGATTGGATGACACCGTCGAGTATCCGGATTTTTTCGAAAAGCAAAGTGAATGTCGGTGCGGGATGCATGCATTGAACAACGTCCTCGGCGAGCATTTCTTTTCCAGGGAGGACATGTCGCACGCTTTAACTGTGTTCTTGGATGAGAATGATTCTCTCGGAGACGCCCGTGAGGATCACGAGGGCGAGGGGGGGTGGTATTCGGCTGAGGTGATGGCCACTGCTCTGAAGTCGACGTGCATGGCGAAGCTGAACCGGGTCGTTTTCGAGTTGTCGCTGCAGGCTTTAAGCGGTTCGCCCCATGCCATTGACAACGAGGAGGTCATTGGAGCCATCGTCAACAGAGATGGACGGCATTGGTACGCTCTACGGAGAGAAGGCAAATCCATTTGGAAGCTTGACAGCCTCGACCCTGCCCCCGTTCTGCTCACTTGGGAGGGCTACGTGGCTTTGGTTCGTCAGCACACTGCCTACCCCGTGGTGCGCATCGGCGCCGCTGTGTCAGTTGCATCTGCAGTTTGGGAGTACGAAGAGGAGGACATCTTTGGTTTCGGTCGCTTCAACAACGAAGGCTGACGCCGCCGCCGAATTCGTCGCAGGTAGCGCCGGCCACCAAAGTACAATGGCGGTAGCGGTGGTTATCTCTGCGTCTGCGGCTGAGGATCCGGGAGACACAGAAGTTGTTTCCGATATGCTGGGTGGTCCGGGGAACGCAAAAGTTGTTTCCTGGCTTGACTTCGAAGCGGAGACTCCACAAGAGAGCTTCGGGATTTTTTATCGCGTCTCTGCACGTGTATCAATGAATACATCGGTTTTGTTCCCAAGATCGGACCTGCTAATTAGGTGCGGTTGTTCTCCGTGCCTCTAAACGGAGATGCTCCACCTTGTATGTTTTTCTGTGTCTAGCTTGCTACGGTTCTAGCGAGGTACTGCTACATTTCGTTGCTTGTGCGCGGTGCCCTCTGGATTCGTGAGTTTCCGGCAGCCTTGTCTAGGTGTGGCAGCTCTTCCGTTTTTTTTTGATTTCTGTTCGCAGTTGTGCTTTCATTGTTGTTTAAGTATGCGACTCCTCTTGGTACCAGCGCGCCCTCGGAGAGAGAAAAAAGATTGGCTTCTGCAGCGCGCCGATCCACGCGCGGTGAGCGGACCGATCCACGCGCGTGGGCAGTGTGCGTCATATCGCGGCAGAGCACTGACTTTTTTGCGTGCGTCTACACAGAGATTTGCGTCTTGCGACTGCGTGTCGCGTTACTTTCTGCGTCGTGCCTGCGTTTTCGCGGCAGAGCGCTGCGACTGCGTATCGCGTTACTTCCTACGTCTTGCC
>Ga0194118_10007640_pt1:0-5000 | contig 10349 bp, 7 predicted proteins | sample TA2MahsurfametaG_2_FD_148662 | JGI IMG/M metagenome (GOLD analysis project Ga0194118, IMG submission 148662) | Freshwater microbial communities from Lake Tanganyika, Tanzania - TA2015013 Mahale N5 surface | ecosystem: Environmental > Aquatic > Freshwater > Lake | place: Tanzania: Lake... | reverse complement strand
TTCACATTCCGACGCGCAGTTTGCTGCGTTCTTCATCGACCCCCGAGCCAAGTGATCCACTGCACAGTGTTGTCACTTTCGACGACACAGTTTGTGTTTTGCGGCGCGCGCGCCCTGAGACGCGGCGGCCGCAGCGATTTGCGTTTCGAGGCTCTGCGAGAATGGCTGACCTTACTACAACACGGGAAGTGTTTTTTCAGGCTGGCAGGGTTCTCCCTCTTTGGGGCCGCGACGCTCCTGACAGGGAGCGGGGTCGCGCGCTGGGAGGCCAGAAAGCCGCGGGGCCCCAGCGACCGGGGCACTCGGAGTGCTCCGGACCGGCACCCGCGTGGAGGCTCGCCGTCCGACAGACGGGTCGGACCGAGGCGCCGGGACGACGGCAGCCGGGGAGGCGCCGTCGCCGCCGAGAAAGCGTTTCTCCCGTCGTCTTCAGAGAGCCGACGACAGAGTCTCGCTAATGATCCTACTGCAGGTTCACCTACAGTAACCTTGTTACGACTTTTACTTCCTCTAAACGCTCAAGTTTGGAAGTCTTCCCGGGCAAGCGCTGGAAGCGAGACGCGCAAACGCCCCGCCTCCAGAGGCCCAGTCCAAATGCCTCACTAAAACGTTCAATCGGTAGTAGCGACGGGCGGTGTGTACAAAGGGCAGGGACGTAATCAACGCAAGCTTATGACTTGCGCTTACTGGGCATTCCTGGTTCGCGGAGAACAATTGCAAGCTCCGGTCCCTACCACGAAGGGGGTTCAGCGGGTTACCCGGGCCTCTCGGCCAGGGAGGGACACGCTGATCCCTTCAGTGTAACACGCGTGCGGCCCAGAACATCTAAGGGCATCACAGACCTGTTATTGCTCCATCTCGTACAGCTAGATGCTGTCAGTCCCTCTAAGAAGAAAATGGCTCGCGCCGCACACCAAAATGGACGGCGCGACTAGTTAGCAGGCCGGAGTCTCGTTCGTTATCGGAATTAACCAGACAAATCACTCCACCAACTAAGAACGGCCATGCACCACCACCCACCGAATCGAGAAAGAGCTCTCAATCTGTCAATCCTTCCGGTGTCCGGGCCTGGTGAGATTTCCAGTGTTGAGTCAAATTAAGCCGCAAGTTCCACGCCTGGTGGTGCCCTTCCGTCAATTCTTTTAAGTTTCAGCTTTGCAACCATACTTCCCCCGGAACCCAGACGCTTTGGTTTCCCGGAAGCTTCCCGCGGAGCCTACATAAAAAACACCCGCGGATCGCTAGCTGGCATCGTTTATGGTTAGAACTAGGGCGGTATCTGATCGCCTTCGAACCTCTAACTTTCGTTCTTGATTAATGAAAACACTCTTGGCAAATGCTTTCGCAGTAGTTAGTCTTCAGACGGTCCAAGAATTTCACCTCTGTCGTCTGAATACTAATGCCCCCGGCTGTCCCTGTTAATCATTATGTCGAGAATCCCTAAAACCAACAAAATAGGAACGACATCCTATTCCATTATTCCATGCACGAACTATTCAGGCGTGTCGAGCCTGCTTGGAGCACTCTAATTTTTTCAAAGTAAACCTGGCGGCCGCGCCGGGACACTCGGCGAAGAGCACCCCGGGCGATTCCGCCGAGAGGGGAAACGCGCAAACGGGGCAGTGGGCACCGAGACGGTGCACCGCCCCCTGCGCGCCAAACGCCAACTACGAGCTTTTTAACCGCAACAACTTTAATATAAACTATTGGAGCTGGAATTACCGCGGCTGCTGGCACCAGACTTGCCCTCCAATGGTTCCTCGCTAAAGGATTTAAAGTGTGCTCATTCCGATTACCAGGCCTCGGATGAGTCTGGTATCGTTATTTTTCGTCACTACCTCGGTCTTTGACCAGTGGGTAATTTGCGTGCCTGCTGCCTTCCTTAGAAGTGGTAGCCGTTTCTCAGGCTCCCTCTCCGGAATCGAACCCTAATTCCCCGTTACCCGTCACAACCACTGTGGGCGTCTATGCCACAGTCGACAGTTGATAGGTCACACCTTGGAAAGACACGTCGCCGGCGTGAAGCCGTGCGATCCGCCAAAAGTTATTCAGAGTCACCAGTGGTTTACGGCCGACCGCGAAGACGGCCGTTTGGTTTTAGTCTAATAAAAGCACCCCTCCGTGAGTCGGGGCAGGTACGCATGTATTAGCTCCAGAATTACCGCAGTTATCCAAGTAAGGGCAACTATCCAGTGCATGAGGTGTGATTTAATGAGCCTTTCGCAGTTTCTCCCTCGGGGGGATTGTACTTGGACATGCATGGCTTAATCTTTGAGACAAGCATATGACTACTGGAAAGATCAACCAGATAGCTCGCCAGAGTGAGTCGACGCCGGCGACAAGAGGGACCCTCGCCTGGAGACGGGCGAACGGGCGAGTAAACCCCGCCGCGGCCGATCCCCGGGCAAGGACGCTCTGCCGGGACGACGCTCGGTCGAGTCCGGCGTTCGGCCGCCGTCAAGCAACCGACCGCCAACTTCAAGCAGCAACGGTACCGGGACCGTCGGACAACCAACAGACTTCGCCGCGCAGAGGCAAAGAACAACAGGTCGGGGGCCAAAGCGGTTGTCGCGCAGAGACCGGAGACCCACGTCGGCACAATAGCCCAAACGGTGGGGAGCACTGCGATCCACGGTCGAGATCTACTCCCACGCTGTCGTGGCAGGCAGAGAGAAACAGGTGAACGGAGTTGTCGGTGATGTGTGCAGCAGCAGCAGCAACAGACCGGGAGTCCAGCAGCGATCCTGGGATTTCGCGGAGCAAAATCGCCATCGGAATCGCGCATTCGGAAAGGTGTGATCCGGTGACCGCCTTTTGCTGAGCGATACCCGGTTGGACCTTGCCTAGACTTCTCCTTCATCGTTGTTGTCCTCTTCCCACACTAGTCTTTTTGGTAGAAATGACGTGCTCTGTTTTTCAAACTTCACTGAAGTAAATATTCGAAAAAAAAAACCGAACCCTGTGTCTAGTGTTCAGATGCAATGGCGGAGGTGGAAGTGGCCGGGGGTGGCCCGGCAGCTTGGACAACTGACGACCGGACCAAAGGGGGAGACGACTCACCCCGGCACTCGGGCACACCAAAATCAGGGTCGGGGGTACCCGGAAGGGTTCCCCCCGCCGGTTTCTCAAAAATTTTGGAGCGCAGACGTCTGAGGATGCCGCGGGATCCCGTAACAAGACGGGGGGCCGCTAGGGGTCGGGTCACCTGCCGGACTGTCCGGCGCAGCCATTACGGAGCGTTTCCTGACGCGGGGCAGACCGAGGCCGAGTTGCGCAAGCCCCGAAGCGCTCCGGTGCACAAAATTTTTGACTTTCCGTATAAACGTGGGGCTCCCGAGATGGGGGCACGCAAAGGGGGGTCTCCCTTGCCTCGCCTGTCTGGGTTTCCGAGGGACAGAGCCCATTGCAAGGTCGGCCAGATCCTAGTCGGAAAGGTACGGTGACGACAGCAGCCGGCAATTCAAAACTTTCATTTTGGAGCGACAGGCAGCCTGTTTGTCCCAAACTTTGCCAAAAAATTGCATCGGGCCCGTTGAGAGCCGACCAGGAGCACCGAGGGGGGTCTCCCCGCTAGGGCAGCCGGGGCAAGTCCGGGTGGTAGCGACCGGCTCACCAGACCCCCCCACAAGCGACCCCTCTTGCGCCGGCAGCAAGGACCTCTTTTCAGATTTCCCTTACCGGGCAAGACAGGACAAGACTAACAGAGTCTTGCCCCATCTCTCTGTGTTTTCTAATTTGAGAAGAAGTCAATTTTTGATCTGAAATTGGCAGCCAAATCGATTTGCCTCTACGTCAAAAAGAGACGCCCCGCTACCTCACGAGTTGCAAGCCAGCCAGCCAGCCAGCCAGCCAGCTAGCTACCCACCCACCCACCCACCTACCTCGCCCGAGAAAAAAAGTTGGCCAACGGCACCCGGTGTTCCCAAGCGGTCACCCATCCAAGTACTGACCGGGCCCAATGTTGCTTAACTTCAGTGATCGGACGAGAACTGGTGCTTTCAACATGGTATGGCCGTTGACAGATAAAGAAGGGCTCGGTTGTCTAGTGACTTAACAACAACAACGACTACAACTACGACTACGACAACGACAACAACAACAACAAAAACTTTTTGGGACAGTCGTCATTTTTTCGAAATCAGCGGCAGCAGCAGCCCGTTCAATCTTTCTTGACGTTAAAAAATACATCGGGCCCATTTACAGTGGACCGGGAGCACCGAGGAGGGTCTCTCCGCTCGGAAGGCCGGGGCAAGTCTGGTTGTCTGCAACCGGCTCCACAAACCCCCCCTAGCTTGACCCGCCTGGCCCCAACAGCGAGGGCCTCTTTTCAGCTTCCCCTTGTCGGGCAAGACGGGGCGAGACTGCCAGAGTCTTGCCCCGTCTGTCTTTCTTTGCTAATTTAAGATGAGGTAATTTTTTGATCTGAAATTGGCAACCAAATTGATTTGCCTCTACGTCAAAAAGAGATGCCCCGCTACTTCACGAGTTGCAAGCCAGCCAGCCAGCCAGCCAGCCAGCCAGCCAGCTAGCTATACCCACCCACCCACCCACCCACCCACCTACCTACCTCGCCCGAGAAAAAAAGTTGGCCAACGGCACCCGGTGTTCCCAAGCGGTCACCCATCCAAGTACTGACCGGGCCCAATGTTGCTTAACTTCAGTGATCGGACGAGAACTGGTGCTTACAACATGGTATGGCCGTTGACAGATAAAGAAGGGCTCGGTTGTCTAGTGACTGAACAACGACAACGACTGCGACAACGACAACGACAACAAACTCTTTTTGGGACAGTCGTCACCTGTCTGTCTAAATTTTTTCGAAATCAGCGGCAGCTGCAGCCCGTGCAATCTTTCTTGACGTTAAAAAATACAACGGGCCCATTTACAGTGGACCGGGAGCACCGAGGAGGGTCTCGCCGCTCGGGCGGCCGGAGCAAGTCCGGTTGTCTGCAACCGGCTCCCCAAACCCCCCCTACCTCGACCCGCCTGGCCCCGACAGC
>Ga0194118_10007632_pt1 | contig 10356 bp, 10 predicted proteins | sample TA2MahsurfametaG_2_FD_148662 | JGI IMG/M metagenome (GOLD analysis project Ga0194118, IMG submission 148662) | Freshwater microbial communities from Lake Tanganyika, Tanzania - TA2015013 Mahale N5 surface | ecosystem: Environmental > Aquatic > Freshwater > Lake | place: Tanzania: Lake... | reverse complement strand
CGCATTGATCACCTCTGCGAACGCCGCATACTCCGCATCGGTGCCCGCCTTTGCGGCACAGTCGCCGGTGATGATGATGCCGCTGCAACGCCGCGATGCGTGCTGCAACGCCAGCGTGAGATTCCGCACAGGTTGAGCATCGGGGTGCGACGCCTCACCCGCGCCCGGGATGTGCGTGTCGGAAATCTGGGCAATCAACGTGCGCGCCACGCGCCAAGCGTAAACCAGCCAAGATGAGCGGCTTCAGACGAAACAGTGGAGCTGAGGGGAATTGAACCCCTGGCCTCCTCCATGCCATGGAGGCGCTCTACCAACTGAGCTACAGCCTTGAAAAGCCTCTCGTTTGTTGACTTAACGCAACTGAGCCTAGCCACGTTTACGCAAAGGGAGGAGGACAATCGGTGCACTCCACTCGGATATCCAGACCTCTCACTCGCCTCGTTCCTGAAATCTCTCGACCGCCAATTCGTCATCTGACCCCGCGAGGTCTCGAGCATCCAGCTCGGTGAGTGCTAGTCGAGTTATCGGAATTGAGGGAGACTCCGCTGGCCAAACCCGGATGGCGCAGTTGACCAAATCACCACAGAGGGCCAAAGGGTTATCAACAGTCACACGAAATTTGACAGATTTCAGTTGCTAGTCGGCATCATGCAATTCCCGTAAGTGTCGTAGGTATGCCCGTTGCAATTCTGGTGAGCCGGCTATGACCTCAGTCAACCAACCAGTCCTATTTGCATTCAGATAATCGACATCAATTGCGCCAAGCTGGCTGATATCAATCGGGACTAGGCGATTTCCTGCCAAAGAATCAGTGACAATTGAAATGGACTTTGCAGTCTCAAACACCATAGCGATAAAACAGATAACAAGCGCCGTTACGTATCGTCTAGTGCTTGGACCGTCTGGGGAAATCTTCTCATCAGCGAATTGAAGTGTTGCCAGATTCAAGCGCTCCATGAGAGCACTCGCGGACCCGTGCTGACAGCTTGCAACTGCAATCACGAGTGCCAAGCTAAGCAGCTCGGCCATTTCAGCACTTGATTTTCCGCCATTGGCTCGTGGGACGATTTTCTGCGATTCCACTATCGTCCGAAGCGCTAGGGCAAGCGGCTTCAAATTTGTGTGTTCGGGCTTTCCGGACCCCAACGCGGCGGCGTAGAGCAACCGCGTAAGCGTTACCCTCAGGTAGTCGTTGTCCGCAATTGCATCGAATTTTTTAACAACAGTTGCAATCTCTATTTTGTGTGTGACGATTTTCTGAATGTCTGAATAGAGGTCTCCCACAGTGTGATAGCCGACCTTTGACATCTCCTCCGCAAGCCCAAACTTTAATTCCGGAGCTCTACGAGAAAACGAAACTGACTGTGCCTTAACAATGTCAGAAGCGCAAGGAATTGTTGGAACAACCGTGTTTGAAACGTCCTCAATACTCGACATGGGCATATTTGTATCGTTGGGCTTAGCTAAATTGAGATTTTTACCAATAACAGGTTTCGTCTCAAGATTTTTCCTTTGATGTGCCCCCAATTCTTGACGCTCATTTCGTAACTCTTGAGAGCGGCGTTTGAAAGCGGCCCATTCGGCCTCGCGCATTTTCTTAGCTGATTGAAGTTCAGCTTCGCGAGATATGGCTTTCCGCTGCTCGCGTAACTCTCTAACCATGTAATAGCGAACCACAATCAATAAAGATTCAAATGCAAAAAACAGCTCTTCAGGTTCGAACCTAAAGAAGGCAAAGACAATCACGCATGAGAGAATCCAGAAAACTTTGTTTATCAAGGACTCTTTCTTGTCAATCTTTCTCATGTTCATGTTGCTACTAATCCCTCTTGCTTACTTGCCCTCATAGTTACTAGAGATGTGACATTCGTGCAAATGGCATTGCATTTTGTGTACTTCGCTTGTCCACTCTCTCACCTATTCTCGCCGAGATACTGATTCGACATTCATCCACCACCGTCAAACTTGAATGAGGTCACGATGAATCACTATTCCGAGAAGCGGTTGGTCTTCAAAACGCCGCGCACCCTGGCGAACGCAGTCCTACGTCTCTAGAGCTCGTGTCTGTACGCTTCGTGAAGGTTCGCTCCAGTAAAATTCGTTTCAAACAGGCTTGCCTCCGTGAGGTCTGCGTGAAACAGATTCGAACCGAGAAACTGTGCTCGCCGAAGATTCGCTCTCCAGAGGGATGCATCAGAGAGGTTGGCTTTCGACAAGTTTGCCCCCGAGAGGTTCGCACTCGTAAAGGATGCTTGCGACAAGTTTGCAAAGAGCAGGCTTGCTCCGGACAGATTTGCTCCTTCGAGATTTGCCCCAGAGAGATTCGCACTCTGAAGGTTCGCTTCCTGCAGGTTTGCATGCGACAGCATCGACTCAGACAAGATTGCCTTCGAAAGTTTTGCGTCTGACAGATTTGCGCCCGACAAGTCAGAGTCGGCCAGATTCGCCTGCTCGAGATTCGCCCCCGACAGATTTGCCAAACGAAGGTCTGCCCCAGACAGGTTTGCCCCGAACAGGTTTGCACCAGTCAGGTCCGACCCAGACAACTCAGCCCCCGCCAATGTCGCTTCAGAAAGTTCTGCGTATTTTAGGTTCGCACCTGGTTCAATGTCGCGTCTTGACACTCCCACACCTTGAATCTAGAGCTCGCATGCAAGTGCCCCGCCTGGGAAGCATGCAACTTCTCAATACCGTCTTACGGTCCGCCCAGCAGATTCTGAAGTGCATTCATCTTTGGATTGAAACCGCTGTCTGCCCACGTATTCTTCAGTCGGAACCCGACGTGCTGCAGCGATGCACTCCGGCTCTGGTCCTGAATGCAAATCTCATCGATGTTCATAAGGGCAAGAGCCAAAAAGTCACCGAGCGTTGATGTCGCCACCATTAAAAGTTCGGTGTACTCATCGACTGCCGCCTTACCTTGGTGTGCTGAGTTGTTGCGCACGGTTGCCCAAAAATGAGGAGGGGATGCCTGAAGCTCTCGCTTCGTCATTGTGTCGCTATCGAAGATGACACGTTGGCGAATTGAGTTAAACCATGAGAGCGATTTGTGTTCGTTGAAGTAGTCCTCTTCGAGGCGCTTCTGAAGCGGTTCTCGGTCTTTCTCCTTGTAGCGACGGGGGCCGTATATATGAAGCCCAAAACGCTCGAGGCATGAGTAGAGCACCAGATAGGTGCCGAGAATTTTGACGTGATGGGCGACGTCACGTTTGGAGGATGCGAGGAGGTTCTCTGCATATCTATAAGCGTTCGGTAGCACTGTCGTCAACACCCAGTCGTCAGCCATGGTCCAATTCCCACCTGGTATCAGAGGTGAGTTCCCTAGACGGACCTTGAGCGCTGACTCTGCTCGTTCTTCGTTAAAGACGTACACGTAGGCAATAACAACTTCGTTTTCGTCGGCCAAGACCGGTTGAGACTCCAATCTCAGGTTTCTCATGTGGTCTTTCCCAAGCTCATAGAGGTCGAGGTGTTCGAGCAGCTTCTGGTCACTCTCGGTGTCAATGTCAAGCAGGTAGCCGCGCACACGCGAATGGTCGGGATGTTGATTGATGTCGGACCTCATGGCAATCGGCAATCCATCCCAGTCGCGAAGAACGAAGTTAGGCATCGTCGCGTCCCGCTCGGCGATGGACCTCACCAGAGCACTCTGTTGCAGGAATCGATGTCCAGGTTGGTCGGGCTTAAGTGTTCCGTAGACGAAGAGCTTCATTTCAGAGGGGCCTTTACGTGAACTCATCCACGTCGAATCCTTCCGCACGAAGCCATTTGACCGACCCCTGCTCTATGAGAGTGGAACCCGGTAATGCTGCGACTCCGAGTCGCATAGTTTGAGTAGCCGCCGTTAGGCACATGTTGATGAGTTCATCTCTGGTAAGAGCGGCGAGCAACTCGACCATGCTGCCAGACTTCCCATCAAGGGGATTCACATGTGGATTTTCCATTTCATCTCCTCAACGTCGGGGTCTCTCTGCATACGATGTCATAAACGAGGTGTAACACTGAACTTTTACGCAGTATGCCCCAACCTTATTTAGCGAAAGCCCGCCGAATAATCATTTCATCTATTGAATCAACTTTTCCGGCTCTATCGATTCTCTTTTTGAGTCGTGAAGGCATCTTTCTTCTGAATTCTGATACTGATAAGTTGCGTCGCCGTAGTTGCTCGAAGTGATAGTAACGCTTCTTCTTAGTTTTATGAGAAAACAAAAATTCAGCTGGGGGTTCGATATACAGAACCTTATTCTTTGAATCACAGAAAACTGGAAGTATTGAATCTCCCGGCTTGTAGCGATTGACCGTCTTTGGGCTATTCCAATAGTAAGTCTCTTTGTGCGTCTTGCTCGACGTCATTAATTCCTTAGCTATTTTGACACCGTCTTCTATCGCTTCTGCATCCTCTGAGGGCTCCTCACCCTCCCAAAGTCGCACTACATAGAAATTACGTACAGCTTTTCTACTTCGACGTTTAGTACCTGAGTGAGATTTCTTTCTACTGTTGTACGCCAATAACAGAGACTCCAACTTTTGTGGACCAATTTCATTTAACGCAAGAGACCTTACAAACTGTCGCGCACCAGAAACCACGGAAGCTTGCCTGCTTCGAATCGATGCCTCAGAATAGACATCCTCTGAATTCTCAGACACGTTGGTCGAGCCAACAAAGGCCACTCCACCAAAAACGAAGACTTTTGCATGGAGATTAGACATACTAAAAATACGAACCCCTTTTTTCCTGAGTTTTATCAGTTCAGCTGGGTTCGTTTGTCCACTCTTGACTGCTTTTTCGCTCGCATCAACGACGAGGATGCTTCCTTTCCTGAGCGGAAGACGTTTTGCTGCTCCACTCCCAAAATATGCGACGGCGACAAGTGACTTTCCATCAAATCGCTTTGCCTCTGCCGTTATCACCGGCCAGATATTTGTTCCGAGAAACTCAGTGGACATGTACTCACAGTACGACAGTTGCTTCTTCGCAACAAACTTTCAGAAGTAGCTTTGCCTTGAGCTGAGGCGGTGCTAGGACATCGCATATTCATGAACTTTCATTCCAGTCGAACTGATTTGGCAGGGTTTGGCGTGGGAGGAAGTTGTGGAGGACTCAGAGGCACCAAAGCGGAACGTTGCCGAAACCGGTTGGTCGTGCCGGATGATTGTCTCCATCGAGGTGTAGTTCGAGCCCCGAGTCAGAAATTTTCTGCGAGCCACTGCATCTGTCGTGCGCCTTGTTTACGACACAACCAAAAGTACCTAACTAAATTTATCTAACCAGAAGTACCAAACCTACGAAACCAAACCGATATACAAGAAACAGCGCAACGCCCGTGAGGCAATTTAGCTGATAGCTAATTTCAAAATCTTTGCAAAAAGATTTTTGTGGTTGCTGCCCGGTGAGAGAAAAATTGTGTGGTAGAATTTCTTATTACAAGATGGGTTTACCCACAAATACACGTTGGTCGATGATACGGTTCACCTTGTTGGACAAGTAATAGTAAAACAAGCCGGTCCGACGGTCTCCGGCTGGAAGGAAGAACCAAAAATAAGAGTCCCGTCAATCATGCGTCAGCGTTAGCGGAAGCATGTTGACAAAAATTCCGACGATAAGAAATGGAAAGTGAGAAGAGAGAAACTAGAAATGATTATCGCCCGCATTTCTGACAGTGTTGATTTCTTTGCTGACCGCGACAAGTTGCTGAGGAAACACGCGAACTCACAAGGGGTCACATAGGCCCAGTCGCGTCTCCTAGGAGCAGCGAAATGGCAATTCACGTCAAGGAAACGGGGAAGGTCGTCAGATGTCCCCGCCAACTCACCACCAAAACCGGGAACGACTACTGGGAGCTCATCGTCAACTTCGGCGATAAAAAGCGCGACGACTGGTACGTCCGAGTCTGGAAAACCACCTACAAAAAACTCATGGACTGCCTCGACATCAACGTCAGCATCCACGTCGAAGGAAAAATAACCAAGTGGCAAAAAGGTGAGGGCTACGGCGTCGTCATAGAAGCCGAAGTCATCGAACTCCCATAAACCCCGAGAGCAGCAAAGTTCAAACTGCTGGGGTCTGGCTCGCTCTCAAATACTGAAACGGGCGAAACCAACTCAAGTATCCCTTTTCTTCTCTACAGGCCCCTTGACCAGCCTTCGAAGTGACCATGGCTGTCTATTTAGAGGGTCGTACTGCGCACAACAGCTTCAATTCTTTCGAGAGTAATTCCTGCCGACGAAACGGTTTCGACCGTTTCCGCTTCCTAAACGCTGTGCAAGTCCTATTGTCCAGTCTGGTAAACGTAAACTTAGGATTGGACTATGCGGTGTGACTCTCGAACGATTTCCGTAGGAAAAATTTGGATTGACCAAAGGAAGATTGATGCGAATCCCGTCTACCAACGTGAGGGTGGAGTGTGGTCCCTAGAGAAAAAGCAGTTATTTATTGACTCACTTCTCAACGGATTCGATGTCCCGAAGCTCTACTTCAATGAACTTCCCGTTGGCGGCCCTTACGACTTTGCAATCATCGATGGCAAACAGAGGGTGACCACGATTCTGTCGTTTCTAAGTAATGAGTTCACCCTGGCGAGTGATTTTTCATATTCCGGCGATGCTCTGGAAGTGGCTGACCACCCTCAACCGTCTCAGAGATATCAAGATTTTTCTGAGCGCGCGAAGGAGGTCTTGCGTGGCGTTGAGCTGACACTGACGAGCGTTCGAAACGGTAGCGAGGAGGATATTGAAAATCTCTTCGCCCGCCTAAACAATGGTGAGCCCCTCAATTCAGCCGAGTCACGCAACGCAATAGGCGGAGATATGGCTGAGCTCATTCGAGAGATTGCTGACCGTAATTTTTTTGTGAGGAAGGTTCGATTTTCTAATAGTCGATACGCATTTCGTGAGGTTAGTTGCAAGCTTCTCTATATGGAGTGGCAGAGAATCACTACTGGCAATGACGCTTGCCCTGACCTCAAAAAGAAGAATCTAGACAATTTCGTCGCATCAAACAGACAGATGGCTAATGAAATAAAAGGCGATTTGACTCGAGAAATCGATAGACGTCTGAGCGACCTCGAGAAATGCTTCACAGATAACTCACCAGAACTGTCCAAACAGTCCTATCCGCAGTTCTTCCTTCTTGTCGTTCGCATGATTCAAAAGTCGTACACAAGAAGGAATCTCCTCACAGTTCTTGGGGACTTCTTTCCGCAGTTCAGTCTCATGCGTGCTGAAAATAACCAGAAGGACGAAGAAACGCGTGACCCTCTACTCGTCGAGTTCGGGAGACTTACACAGCAAGGGACTAACGACGCGGGTTCAATGACGACGCGTGCAGGACTCCTCATCCGATTCTTTCTGATTGCCAATCCGGACGTTGTCCCCAAGGACACTCGCCGAGCCTTTACTGCAGACGAGCGCTACGCGATTTGGATTAGAGCAGGAAAGAAGTGCCAACGATGCGATAGAACTCTTAAAGTTCTTGAAGAGATGGACGCAGACCACGTAATGCAGTTTGTTGATGGAGGCTCGACAAAGCTTGATAATGCTAGATGCCTTTGCGTACGCTGTAACCGCGGCGCTTAAGATTGAGATACAGGTCCGGAAAACCAGCTACAAGACACTCACGCCAGCCGAGTCAATCCCTACGCTTCAAGTGGCATGCCTCAGAACAACGCCTTTGAGATTTCTCCTCGCCTCTCCACTTGGCGTCGCCGAACTGACCTGCCGTTGCTGGTGATGGCTGTTGGAAGTCTTCCGCTGCTCTTGCTGGAGGTGGTTGCGAGCCGACTCTCCGAAACTGACCGAACGTTTTTGTTTATTGTAAGTGTGTTGGTGTTTGTTGCCTTCGCAATTGACTATCTGGTGGAGCTTGCGGTCACGTACAACCGGCCCTTATATGTGCGAACGCAATGGGCGAGTCTGATAATTGTCATTTCACAATTGCTGGCAATCTTGCCCGCACTCGGATTTCTGGGAATACTTCGTGGGGCGCGGGCCCTGCGTGTCATTGGAACTCTCAGTCGCGTCATTGGAATCGGCGCCGCGTCAAGAGAACAAGGTCGAAGATTCTTCAAGGAGAGAGCTGCTTCAGTGGCCTTCGGTGTCGCCGGGTTTACTCTCATAACTTCAGCTGTTGCCTTCACTGTCGCAGAGGATGTCGGAGAAGGTAGACGAATCCATTCCTTCTTCGATGCTTTGTGGTGGTCAGCTTCAACCATCACCACGGTCGGATACGGCGATATTTATCCAGTAACTGCAGCAGGGAAACTTGTCGCTGTGTTCACGATGGTTGTTGGTGTCAGTACCCTGGCAGTCGTGACGGCTCGAATAGCTCAATTTCTGGTGGGCAACAATTTAACCAAGTAACTGCTGAATCTCGCTCTCGCTGAGAAGTTCAGGGGATTTTGCGAGAATCTTGATTTCAGCGGCCAGTGAGTTTCCTGTTGCTTCACCCTTCACGAAAAGTCTCTTGCCCTTTGTGGTCGCCCGCTCTACCGCAGGCAAGAACTTCTTCCCGGATGCCGGAGAGAGTTCTCCGACTTTCAATCCGTTGAACAACACATGAACCTCTGGTTTCTCCGGCTTTGCTGCATCAATGACAAGCTCAACGAGAATCGAATTCCCGTGTGCACTTCGTAACTTCTCGAAAATTTGCTTGACATTCTCAATGTTCTTTGATTCCTCAGAAACCTGCAACGTGTTGCCCGTTGGCCACACGATTGCCGACGAGGGTGTCTCTGCGGCATTCACAGGTGGCAGTGCCGAGTTTGGGTCATCGACGTCTAATGAGACACTCCCGTAGGAGTCTTCTGCGTCACTAATCCAAACTCGACACGGTGCGAATACTCGCTTGTTGATTGACTTGCCGTAATCAAGTAGTGAATGGAATGATGGGGCGAGTTCGCGTGGAATATAGCCAACGGTCCGGCCTTTAATCTCGGCTCGTACGGCGTTCGAGTCAAACTTATTGTCTGGCTCACGAATAATCTCAGCAAGCGCCGAGTGTTCTCCGGTGCGATGCTGCACCGCCTTGCTTATGGCATCAAAATAATGTGACTCGCCTGCGAGACCTAGTGAATAGTTACCTGATGCCTCAATCACGAGATACGTCCCCTCGGGCGGCATGGGAGTGTCAGGACTGAGTAATTCGGATGTTGACTCCGCTGTGGACTCGTCTCCACCAGCTTTTCGGGACTTTCGGTTCTTTGACACGCGAACCAATATCAAAATCAACAGTGCCAAAAATAGAAATCCCGACACAGCGCTCGACCCGCCACTCAACAAGCTCGGAATCACCAGGAGTGCAAGTATGCGAACCCACCATCTGTCAATGAATTTCTTTTTCACATAGCCGCCTCTCTCACACCCAATTTGGGGTGCTCGAGTACTCAAGTTACATGAAGAGAAGTCTTCGGAACTCGTCCACTGCCAGCTCGCCTGACAGCGCGCTGGTATAACGCACCACCATCGCCCCACTTGACCAGCCGGCAACGGAGCGCACTGAGGCCTCCGATACTCCCGAGCGGAGGGCGTGCACCGCCCATCCACGACGCCAGGCATGTGCTGGCGGAGCGGCAAGTCGAGCCAGACACTTGCGGATTCCGTCTGATGACAAGCCAAACAGGTTTCCGGTAGTACGTCGTGCAAGGTGCCGGCGAAGCGCTCGTCGTGCAGGTGGTGAGAGTGGCACTATTCGTGGCTTGTTCGTTTTGGAATTACGAACTATCAGGAATCCTTCAGCAAAGTTAATGTCGCTCACCTCCAAACGTGCGATTTCGCCGCGACGCAGACCGGTCGACCACAACAACTCGACAAGTGCGGCATCACGTGGATTTGATACCGAGCGGATAACTCGGACGTAGTCGTCCACGGTCACAGTTGGCTGAGGACGGGTACATTCCCGCGGAACCGGAATCTGGCTCCACCACGTGAACACTCGACAGCCACTGGATTGTGCCCAAGCACCAAATGCTCGAATGGCTTGAGCACGCTTGCGTCGAACCGGAATTGATTTACAGTCGTTGAGCCACGACTTCACCTGACGGAGCGTGGGCTCAGAGTGAAGTCCGATGAGCTGGTGTAGATATCGCGAGTACTCGATTGCGGCTCGCTTTGACTTGCCCGCCAATTGCCAGTCGAGGGCGAACTCATCGACCATCGTGATGTCCATATCTCTCCCTTGTCTTGGGAGAGGCCCATCGCACACCCTTGGCGCAATATTGCTGCTGAGCTGAGAGCGTGAAACCATCAATTCAGTAAGCAAAGTCGACGACAACGTGGAGCTGAGGGGAATTGAACCCCTGGCCTCCTCCATGCCATGGAGGCGCTCTACCAACTGAGCTACAGCCCCGAAATCGCCCCGTA
>Ga0194118_10007624_pt1 | contig 10364 bp, 8 predicted proteins | sample TA2MahsurfametaG_2_FD_148662 | JGI IMG/M metagenome (GOLD analysis project Ga0194118, IMG submission 148662) | Freshwater microbial communities from Lake Tanganyika, Tanzania - TA2015013 Mahale N5 surface | ecosystem: Environmental > Aquatic > Freshwater > Lake | place: Tanzania: Lake Tanganyika... | reverse complement strand
GATTGTGGCTCGAATTCAACCGACGCGCACAAGAGTTGTTGCAGTCCGGCCGCGTTGCGTTGGTGTCGTGCGCGCGCCAGCAAAACCTCAATGTCGAGCGCTACGGTTACCGCGCTATGCACGAAACGCTGATGAGGGAAGCATGCCAGCCAGCATTGTCTTAGCCGCAATTTTTGAGGGCGGTATCATAGGGGCGGCCGCATATCTTGGCTCGACAGGCCTCGCGATTGCGACGTTTGCGATTAATTTTACGATAACAACGCTGGTCTCCCGTGCTTTCGGAGCAAAACCGCCAAAAACACAAGATTCCGGCGCTCGCCAGCAAATGCCGCCCGCAAGCAACAACAGCATCCCGGTCGTCTACGGAAACGCTTGGCTTGGAGGCACTTTTGTTGATGCGGCGCTGACGACAGACAATAAAACGATGTACTACGTGCTTGCGGTCACGTCGATTTCAAGCCACCAAGACGCTGCTTTTGCCTTTGACAGCACCAAGTTTTATTACGGTGATCGGCTTGTCACGTTTGCCACCACTGGCGATCTGACGCGCGTTGTGGCGCTTACCGATGGCGCAGGTAACGTGGACACAAAGATTGACGGTAAACTTTTTATTGCGCTTTACAAGTCGACTAACGCAGGCGCGATTACAGCGATCAATGGACCAGCGCCGACGGTGTTTATGGGCGGCGCGGATTTGCCTGCAGCGCTACGCTGGCCCGCATCGGGCAGACAAATGAACGGGCTTGCGTTTGCGATTGTCAAGCTTCATTACAACCGCGACGCGAACACGACGCATTTGCTGCCGATTACGTTTAATTGCGTGCATTTTCCGCGCGGAGGATTGGCCGGTCAGGGAGCAAAGCCGGGCGACGTGTGGGCCGACTACATGTCCGATAGCCGGTACGGAGCCGGCATGGGATCGTTGATCGACGCTGCAAGCGCAACAGCCTTGAACGTCTACAGCGACGCCAACATCACGTTTACGCCTGCCGGCGGCGGTGCGGCGCAAAGTCAGCCGCGCTACCGCATCAACGGAGTGCTAGACACCGGGCAACCTGTGCTCGACAACGTGCAAAAAATCCTGGATGCCTGCGACTCGTGGATGGCTTATCAAGCGGCGACCGGACAGTGGTCGATCGTGATCAACCGCGACACGGCTTCGACTTTTACGTTTAACGACACGAACGTTATTGGGGCGATCAACGTCACCACGGTAGATCTTAACCAGCAGATTAACCAGATTCAGGTAGAGTTTCCCGACAAACTCAACCGCGACCAAATCAACCTTGTGACGCTTGCCACGCCACAAGCTCTGCGCTACGCGAACGAACCCGACAACAAGGCGACGCAGAGATTTGACTTAGTCAACGATTCGGTGCAGGCGCAGTACCTTGCCAACCGAAGACTTGAGCAAGCGCGCGAAGACTTGGTTGTGTCCATCACCGCCGCTTACACGGCCATCCAGGTCGACGCGGGCGACGTCATCAGTTTGACCAATGCGGATTTTGGGTTTGCCGCAAAGCTCTTTCGCGTAATGCGGGTGTCCGAAGCAAGTCTGCCGGATGGCAACCTGGGCGCAAAACTTGAACTCAACGAGTACAACGCGCAAGTTTATGACGACGCAAGCATTACCGCGTTTGCGCCGGCGCCCAACAGTCAGTTGACCGCTGCTGGATTTATTTCAGCCGCCAATGCGCCGACGGTCACAAATACCCAGGCAGCGCAGCAGCCACCGACCTTTGACGTAATTTGCACGGTGCCGTCTACGGGTCGCGTAACGTATTTGTCGTTGTACTACACCACGGTTGCAGTGCCTGCTGATACCGACTATAAATTATGGTCGACAGAAGAATTGATTGGAGGTCAAACGTTTACCAACGCCGCAACCTTCACGTTTAAAAACCTTGTGCTTGCGCCAGCAACCTATTATTTAACGTTTCTTGCCGGCAACGACCTCGGCGCGGTGCGGAGCGCTTCCAGCACTGCGCTAAACTGGTTGCCCATTACGCCTGCCGGACCGACTGGCGCTACGGGGGGCGTGGGTCCAACGGGGTCGACCGGCAGCACAGGCAGCACGGGCGCCAAGGGGGCCACCGGCACTACAGGAGCGACCGGCGCTACGGGGGCACAGGGCGCGACAGGCGGGCAAGGCACTGCGGGTTTGATTGGGATTGCCGCGCTTACCTGTTATAAAGTCCAAGCACAAAATGCAGCGGCGCCAACTTTTACGACGCCTACCGCAGGCTCTGCAGTGCCTGCAGGTTGGAGCGCAACGGTGCCAGCCGTAACAATCGGCCAGGTGTTGTGGTACTTGCAGGGACGGTTCAACGCTAACGCAGTGGCAGTCGACGGTGTAGGCGCCAACTCAACCGCGTGGACCGGTCCCATCGCAGCGTCGATTTTTCAGAGCATCCGCAGCGACAACTACAACGGGCCAACGCCACCCACCACGGCGAGCTTTGGCACTGCAGGTTGGTATCTCGATCAGCCCAGCGGCAACCTTTTTGCAAACGCTGCGTACCTGCGCGGCGAGGTTGTCACGGGCCTTTCTGGCGCGCAGCGCATTGAAATCAACAAAGCCTCAACAAACAAAGTCATTGTCTACAACAGTGCAAATGAAGTTTTAGGGTTTTTTGGCGGCACGGGCGGCGAGACCGACGCGGTCCTTAATTTGACTCCTAAACTTTTCCAGGGCTTTGGCGCAGTACCCTACGCGTATGCTGTCAACGCAAGATTGCCAAATTTTGTGCCCTATACAAGCGGGGCAGGCAATATTGCCATCGGCATTGACATGCAAACAACCAACTTATTGTTGGGCGGGCAAATGTGCCGATGGACCACTATTTTCGGCGTGCAAGACCGAAAAGGGGTAAGCGGTTTTGTCGCCAACGACTCTTCTCAAATTTTTCAAGGCTCGCTGGGACATCGCACCGCGACCACCATTGCAGCGGGCTCGTTTACGAATCCATCAGGCCACGAAGTAAGGCTCTGCGATGCAAGCTATGCCGTCAATGTGGTCTCAGGAGCGATCCGCTACGGCAACGTCACATTCTCTGCTTTTCCGAATAACACAACTACATTTTTGCGAGGCGACGGCACGTTTGTAACGTTGCCGCAAAAAGTTTATGGCAATGACCAGTTATTCGTTACACCGGATACAAACGGAGCAATTGCCTTGCAAGGAAGCGTTATTACCGACTACCCCGGTGCGTACGTGCACGTTTTCAGAAACTCTGCTCATCAGTTAATTTGGAAAGTGTCTACAGTATCGCCATCGGACCGGCGCATAAAGCAAGACATTGCGCCAATCGACTACGGTTTGGATCTGGTCAAAGCGCTTAACCCAGTTACTTTTCGCCTGCGTCAAGATCCCGCGCTGAGGTGTTTTGGGTTTGTAAGCGACGAGGTGCGGCCGCTGGTGGACCTTGATACGACGCTCGTTATGCACGATCCGCGCGCCGAGTCCGCAGGCATCGTCGGACACGACACAATCCATTACGCAAGCTACATTCCGATCCTTGTGCGCGCTGTGCAAGAGCTTGAGGCGCGTGTTGCGGCCTTGCAGCAGGCGCTCGCCGAAAAATAAATGTTGCGCTACACTGTGCGCATTGCAAGCATCACCGCTACGGTGTGCGCGGTGTACCGCGCCGCCGGTATGAGCAAGTAGGCCAAGCGGAGGGCACGTGGCAATTTTTAACAAAAACACGCTGACGCAGATCAGCGGGTTTGACAACCAGATCATCGCGGGCGAACTGGTCTACAACCAGCGCACCTACTACAACCTGACGCTCAACAACAGCGACGGGACGCCGCGCGACTTGACGGGTGCAACGATCACATCGCAGATCCTGCGGCGGCAACTCTCGAACGTGCGCGACAGTCGCTACGGGCTAACGTTTGACATCGCGGACTATTCGCCCCCGCCTTCGCCTGTCAATTTAACCATTACAAACCAGCAACTGGCGACCGGCACTTTTACGCTCGTAATTGACGAGTCCGCATGGTCGGTCGCCGCTGCCGATGCGCAACTTGACATCAACGCAAGCAACTGCGTTGGGTTTTCGGGCAACGTCAAAATCGCATTGCCTGCTGCGGGCAGCACGCCCGCCGAAGATCTGATCGTTTTTTTGCTTTTCTTGGTGCGTAGCGACGGAGTGACGAATTGAGTAACATTACACTGGTCATTGACCGCGGCGTCATTGGGCCGACAGGCCCAGCAGGGACTGCAGGCGCACAGGGCAATGCCGGCCCAACGGGCGCTGCGGGGACGGGTCTGCAAGTGGTGGGTGTTGTTGCCACGCCTGCACAATTGCCGATGGTTGGCAATCAACCTGGCAACACTTACATTGTGCTTGCGCCATGACGAGCGCAGCTTTCACCTGGAACGGCAGCGCGTGGGTCAACGTCGGGCCTATTGTTGGGCCGACCGGCGCCACAGGATCGGCAGGGCCGACGGGAGCTGCGTCGACAGTGCCTGGGCCAACCGGCGCGCAAGGGCAAGTTGGAGCGACAGGCGCTCAGGGGCAAGTTGGGGCAACTGGCGCGCAGGGCATACCCGGCCCAACTGGAGCGCAAGGTAATATAGGACCAACAGGAGATGCAGGGCAAGTTGGACCAACTGGCGCTCAGGGGCAGGTTGGACCAACTGGGGCTGGAAGTGGGCCAACTGGCCCAACCGGGGCTGCATCGAGCGTCCCTGGACCAACAGGCGCTCAGGGGCAAGTTGGGGCAACTGGCGCGCAGGGCATACCCGGCCCGACAGGACCTACCGGCTCGGGCGGCGGTGGCTCAGGCGATGTGGTAGGACCCGCGTCGGCGACCGATAACGCAATCGCGCGTTTTGATCAGACAACCGGCAAACTGATCCAAAATTCCGGCGTTACGATTACAGACGCAGGCGCCATCGTTGCGCCGCAAGCCGCCTCGATTATTCCGTTTTACTTTGACGCAGTTGCTAATTTTCCGTCGGCGTCGACGTATCACGGCGCAGTCGCTCACGCGCACGACACCGGAAAGCTTTATTTTGCGCATGGCGGCAGTTGGATAATCTTAACTGATGCAAATGTCTCGATCATCGCGGGCACCGGGCTGCAGGGCGGTGGTAGTCTTGAATTGTCTCGCACGCTTAATCTTGCAAATACTGCCGTTACTGCAGGCACCTACACAAATACAACCCTGACGGTTGACGCGCAAGGTCGCCTTACGGCCGCGTCTTCGGGCGCAGGTGGCGTGGGTCCAACAGGGCCGACCGGGGCTGCGTCCACAGTGCCAGGACCCACGGGACCGACGGGCGTCGGCCCAACGGGGCCGACCGGGGATGCATCCACAGTGCCAGGACCCACGGGACCGACGGGCGCCGGCCCAACAGGGCCGACCGGGGATGCATCCACAGTGCCAGGACCCACGGGACCGACGGGCGCCGGCCCAACAGGGCCGACCGGGGCTGCGTCAACAACACCGGGACCAACGGGTCCGACAGGTGTCGGCCCAACGGGGCCAACGGGCAATGCAGGACCAACAGGCCCAGTGTCTGTTGTGCCAGGGCCTACGGGCTCAACAGGGGCAACTGGCGCGCAAGGCGACAGCGGACCTACCGGACCTGCGTCAACTGTGCCCGGACCAATTGGAGCACCAGGCGCCACGGGCGCTACCGGCGCTCAAGGCAATGCTGGACCGACAGGACCCACGGGGCCCGGTGGCGGGGGTGGTGGCGGCGCTTTTAATGCACTCACTGCTGCACTTATTTTTGGATAGGAACTACTATGGCCGCACCCAATCTACTTTCCCCGACAACTATCACAGGTAAATCGGTAACAGTTAATTTGACTACAACTTCGGCTACGTCAATCCTTAGCAACGCTGCTTCTTCAGGTAAAGTTTTGAAAGTTAATTCTCTGTACGTGGCAAACGTGGATGGAACAACCAACGCTGGGATCACAATCAACTACTATTCTGCTGCTGCTTTAGGAGGGACGGCTACACAGCTTTGCTCGACGGTGGTTGTTCCTGCTGATGCAACGCTGGTGGTAGTTGATAAAGATGCTTATATTTATTTAGAAGAAAACACCTCGTTAGGTGCTGAGGCTAGCACAGCAAGCGATTTGAAAATTGTTTGCAGCTACGAAGACATCAGCTAGGAGTTGCCATGCCGAGAGGTAACGGCGGGATTATTGGCCCCGCAAATATACCCACAACATCTTCAGCCAAAGGTGTTTGGTCACTGATGGAGCAGATGATTGCTCGGAGGCTGGGGATTTGGCCTGTATTGAACTACGGTATTGTCCAAACCTTTACCGCTACGTCAACTTGGACATGCCCTACTGGTGTTACAGAGGTTGAGTATTTGGTTGTGGCTGGTGGGGGTGGGGGTGGTGATGGTGCTGCTGGTTATGTTGGCGGGGGTGGTGGTGCTGGTGGATTTAGAACTGGAACAGGATTATCTGTAACCGCCGGAACTGATTATACCGTAACAGTAGGTAGTGGAGGTGCCAAAGATACAAATGGTAGCGATTCTATATTTTCAACTATAACATCAACAAAAGGTGGTTATGGTGGTGGTGATAGCGGGGTTAATGGTGCAGCGGGCGGTTCTGGCGGCGGCGGTAGAACAAGCCCTGGTTTAGGTGGTGCTGGTAATCCTTCGGCATCCGGCACTGCTTCATCCATTTCAGCAACTACGCTAACCGTTGGCGGTGCAGTAACCAATACATTTCTTGTCGGAATGATTCTTACAGGAACTGGGGTTACAGCCGGAACAACAATAACCGCTTATGGCACAGGAACGGGAGGTGCCGGTACTTATACTGTAAGCGCAAGTCAAACCGTTTCTAGTACAACAATCACTGGGGCTTTAAGCGGAACCGCAGGAACCATCAGCGCAAGCCAGGGGAATAACGGTGGCAACGGGGCAGACGGTGCAGGCCCAAGTTTTGGCGGGGGAGGCGGGGGAGGCGCTTCTGCTTCTGGTGGTAACAGCACAACTACAAATGGTGGTAATGGTGGTGCAGGAACAGCGTCATCTATTAGTGGTTCGTCGGTAACTTACGCAGGCGGTGGTGGGGGTGGTGTTGTATCTGGACCAACAACGGTTGCAGGCACAGGTGGTGCAGGCGGTGGTGCTGCTGGTCAAAAAGGAAATGGAACGCCAACGGGCGCAACTGCTAATACCGGCGGAGGTGGCGGCGGCGGTGGTCAAACTAGTGGTTCTGGTGGCCCAGGTTCTGCAGGCGGCTCCGGCATTGTTATCCTCAAATACACCGTGCCCGTACAAACTGTATTTACGTTCAAAGGCACTACCACTTGGACCTGCCCGACAGGTGTAACCAGCGTTGACTATCTTGTGGTTGCTGGCGGGGGAGGAGGTGGCGGAGGACAAGCTGGTATAAACTATGCTGGAGGAGGCGGAGCAGGAGGTTTTAGAACAGGAACTGGATTAAGTGTAACGGCAGGGACTGACTACACAATCACTGTTGGTGGAGGCGGAGCAGGAGTTACCGGTAATGCTACTGGCACTACTGGTGGTAATTCAGTTTTTTCTACTATTACCTCTAATGGTGGCGGGGGAGGTTCAGTAACAGGAACTGGTGGGTCAGGTGGGTCAGGCGGAGGCGGTGCACCTGCTGGGTCTGGCAATACTCCTTCATTTAGTTCTGATGGAGGAAACGGTGCACCAGCTAATACACAGCAAGGACGTAATGGAGGTAATCATGGCGCAGTTTATGGGGGTGGTGGGGGAGGATCCGATGCTTCTACAGGAACTGGTGGACATGGAGTAGCTGGAAATGGAACGACTTCTACAATAACAGGTTCTTCTGTACCATATTCAGGAGGAGGAGCTGGTGGCGGATATTCACCTGGTGGGGTTGGAGGCGGCGGTGCAGGCGCTTTGTCTCCTTCCGTAACTGGATCTTCGGGATTAATAAATACTGGAGGCGGAGGCGGAGGCGGATATTATCCTGGAGCACCTGGTTCTGGAACAGGAGGCGGAGGCGGCTCCGGTATCGTAATCATCAAAATCAATTAATAACATGACTACAAAAATCTACAAGTTCCTAGGCATTGATACAGCCATGCACTTACTACGCCCTGGTGCCAAGTGGGAAATATCAAACAACGTCTTTACACGGTGGGATGATCCACGACCATGCCCAAGCATTCAAGAAGTGTATTGGGTCATTGACAAGATCAGAGAGTTTGAGGACAGCATTGCTACGATCTACACCGACGAACAACTGAAAGAGATGGGCATAGGGAAAGAGGAATTTGAACGTGCAGTTGCATAATCTTTTTCCTATCCCTGTAGGCTTTGCAGAGCTTGGCAGGTCCTTGTCTGATGAGGAGTTGCTCTTTATCCGTGAGTTGCCGACAAGACCCAACATGGGTAACGCCACAAGCACGAACAACTGTGTACTGCGTGACCCAGCGCTGACCTCGCTTCGTTCGTTTATAGAAGATGCGGCATCGGATTACTTCAAAAGCACAGTCAATCCTAAGCACAACGTAAGCCTAAGAGTCACTCAAAGCTGGTGCAACTACTCAGAACCTGGCCAATATCACCACAAACACGCACATCCCAATAGCTACATCTCAGGTGTGTTCTACGTTCAAACTAATGCGAACGACAGGATTTACTTCTACCGTGATGGTTGGCAGCAGATCAAGTTCCCGCCTGAAACATGGAACCCCTACAACTCTGAAAGCTGGTGGTTTGAAGCGACTGTCGGTAAGCTGATTCTGTTCCCATCGTCACTGACGCACATGGTTCCTGAAATCTCAGGCAATGACACAAGAATCTCACTATCGTTTAACACCTTCCCTGTCGGTGTCGTCGGGGAAGAAATGGACTTAACGGGATTAAAGCTGGAGGCGTGATGGCTCACTTTGCAAAACTTGACGAAAACAACATTGTCACGCAAGTAGTGGTGGTCAACAACAAAGACACGGCAGACGCCTTTGGCGTTGAGAAAGAGCATATCGGCGCAGCGCATCTTGAAAAGATTCTTGGTGGCACTTGGAAGCAGACGAGCTACAACGGCAATATCAGGAAGAACTACGCGGGCATTGGCTATTCCTACATGCCGCCTCCAATAGACGGGTTTGTGCCGCCGCGACCATTCGAAAGCTGGAACTTGGACCCCGACACTTGCCAGTGGGTGCCTCCTGTAGCGATGCCCGAAGGCATGCACGCCTGGGATGAGGACGCACAAACTTGGGTTGCTGTCGCGCAAAACGCTTAAAGGACGCAAGTTATGCCACAAAGCAGCGCCTCAGGCAAAGCCTATATTGCTGATCTGATTAAGCGCATCGCTCCGCAGCGCGTCTACGATGTCGGGGCTGGCGCGGGCCATTACGCACAGTACAAGCAAGCCGGCCAGCACTGGACTGCAATTGAGATCTGGCAGCCTAACATCGCGCAGTTCGCGCTGGAGCAAAAGTACGACGCAGTCGTCTGCGCCGATGCGCGAGCCTTTGCGTTCAAGCGCTGCGACCTCATCATCTTCGGCGACGTGCTGGAGCACATGCCCGCTGCAGATGCGCAAAACTTGCTCGCAACCGCGCGCGCGCTGAGCAAATACGTGATTGTGAGCATCCCCATCGGCCATTACCCGCAAGGACCCTACAACGGCAACCCTTCGGAGGAGCACATCACCGACAACTGGAGCGTCGAAACGTTTGTGGACGCTTTTGGAGCGCCTTGGCAGCAGCACCTCGAAAACGAGATCGGCGTCTTTGTGTACCGGCGCCTCAAAATTGCAGTCTACGCGATCAGCAAAAACGAAGGCAAGTTCGTGCGCCGCTTTGCGCAAAGCGCCGAGGACGCAGACCTTGTGTTGATCGCCGACACTGGATCCACCGACGACACGGTGGACCTTGCGCGGCAGTGCAGCGTGGACGTGGCCGAGATTAGCGTGCAGCCCTGGCGATTTGACATGGCGCGCGACACCGCAATGTGTCTTCTGCCCGCCGACGTCGATGTCTGCATTTCGCTGGATCTGGACGAGGTGCTTGAAGAGGGCTGGCGCGCAGAAATCGAACGCGTGTGGCAGCCCGAGACCACGCGGCTTGAGTACTTTTTCGATTGGGGCTGCGGCATCAAATTTCGCTACCAGAAAATCCACCGCCGGCACGGTTACCGCTGGCACCATCCGGTGCACGAGTACCCAAAGCCCGACGGTCGCATCGCGGAGGTTTATGCGCGCACCGAGAAGCTCTTGGTATCGCACCATCCCGACAGCACGAAGTCGCGCGGGCAATACCTGCCGCTCTTGCGCATGGCCGTCAAAGAAGACCCGCAGTGCCCGCGCAATGCGTTCTATTTTGCGCGCGAGCTGACGTTTTACAACCTGCACGATGAGGCGATCGTC